>Ga0315271_10001873_pt1 | contig 12960 bp, 10 predicted proteins | sample C3_top_MG_FD_204664 | JGI IMG/M metagenome (GOLD analysis project Ga0315271, IMG submission 204664) | Sediment microbial communities from Yellowstone Lake, YNP, Wyoming, USA - C3_top | ecosystem: Environmental > Aquatic > Freshwater > Lake > Sediment | place: USA: Wyoming | collected 2017-08-01 | reverse complement strand
CGCCATGCGCGGCGAGGTCGGCGCCGAAGCCTGGCTGCTGGTACTGATCATCTTTCTGTGGACGCCGCCGCATTTCTGGGCCCTGGCGCTGTACCGCAGCGACGAGTACGCGCGCGCCGGCCTGCCGATGCTGCCGGTGACGCATGGCAACCAGTACACGCGGTTGCAGATCCTGCTCTACACCGTCGTGCTCTTCGCGGCGACCTTGCTGCCCTATGTGCACGGCATGAGCGGTCCGGTGTACCTGGCCGCTGCGGTCGTGCTCGGCGCCCGGTTCATCGCACTGGCCTGGCAGCTCTGGCGCCATTACAGTGATGCGCTAGCGCGCAAGACCTTCCGTTATTCGATCTGGCACCTGTCGCTGTTGTTCGCGGCGCTGCTGCTCGACCACTACCTCTCACCGTGGGTCCACTCCCAATGAAGCCTGTGAATCGCCGTTTCGCGCTGGCCGCGCTGCTGGCCGGCGGCCTGCTCGGCTGCACTGCCGACAAGCCGGACTTCAGGTCCATCGACATCACCGGCGCCCAATACGCGCGCCAACTCGAGCTGCCCGATGCCAGCGGCAAGGCGCGCACGCTGGCCGACTTCACGGGCCGTGTCGTGGTGGTCTTCTTCGGCTACACCCAGTGTCCCGATGTGTGCCCGACCACGCTGGCCGAAATCAGTGAGGTCAGGCAAAAGCTGGGGCCCGATGGCGACAAGCTGCAGACGGTCTTCGTGACCGTCGACCCCGAGCGCGACACGCCCGAAGTGTTGGCCGCCTACGTGGCCAACTTCGGGCGCGACGTCGTGGCCCTGCGCGGAACCTTGGTTCAGACCAAGGCTGCAGCGCAGGAGTTCAAGGTCTTTTTCGCCAAGGCGCCGGGCAAGAGCGAAGGCAGCTACTCGATGGACCACACGGCGGGCTCGTTCGTCTTTGACCCCAAGGGACGCGTCAGGCTGTTCGTGCGCCAGGGCAGCGCCAGTTCCGATGCGCTGGCGCACGACGTGCGTTTGTTGCTTTCCGGCGCGTAGGCCGCACAGCAAAACGGCGGCCCTCGGCCGCCGTTGTCTGGCCAAGCGCAGTGCTCAGCGCTGTGCTTCGAGCGCCCCGCGCATCTTCTTCATGGCCGCGACTTCGATCTGGCGGATGCGCTCGGCGCTGACGCCGTACTCCGCGGCCAGATCGTGCAGCGTCATGCCACCCGAACTGTCGTCGTTGACCTTCAGCCAGCGCTCTTCGACGATACGCCGGCTGCGTGCGTCCAGCACCTCAAGCGCGCGGCTGATGCCGTCGCCGGCCAGTTGGTCGCGCTTGCGTGACTCGAGCACGCGGGTCGGTTCGTTGGTCTCGTCGGCCAGGTACGCAATAGGCGCATAAGTCTCTTCGCCGTCGTCGTTGGTCTGCGGCTCCAGCGCCACGTCGCCGCCAGACATTCGCGTTTCCATTTCGAGCACTTCCTCGCGCTTGACGTTGAGCTGGCGCGCGATCGAGTCGACTTCGCTCGGGCTGAGCGTGCCACGGTGGGTGTCACCATCGGCCGCGGCAGCTTTCATGCCCTGCTTCATCGAGCGCAGGTTGAAGAACAGTTTGCGCTGGGCCTTGGTCGTGGCAACCTTGACCATACGCCAGTTCTTCAGGATGTACTCGTGGATTTCGGCGCGAATCCAGTGCAGCGCGTAGCTCACCAGGCGCACGCCCTGTTCCGGGTCGAAGCGCTTGACGGCTTTCATAAGGCCGACGTTGCCTTCCTGGATCAGATCGCCCTGCGCCAAGCCGTAGCCCAGGTACTGGCGGGACACGGAAACCACCAGACGCAGGTGCGACAGCACCATGCGCCCAGCGGCCTCGAGGTCGCCGCTGTCGCGCAGGCGGCGCGCGAATTCGGCCTCTTCTTGCGGCGTGAGCAGCGGGATGCGGTGCACGGCCGAGATGTAAGCCTCGAGGTTGCCGATCGGCGGCACCAGCGCCCACGGGTTGCGCAGGGTCAGGTCGGTCGAAGCGGTGTAGGCAGCAGCAGTAGTCATGGCGTCTTGGAGCGGCTCGGTGAGCCCGGGTTCCAATATATTAGCACTCTCGCAGCGAGAGTGCTGACGACGGATCGGAGGGCGAGTTTCGCGGAGGTGTCCTATATGTTTATTGACATATATAGATAGCGTGCGCAAACTTATCCAAACATCGTATCGAGCTGCTCGAGCAATTCGTCAAGTGCGGCAAGGAACTCGGCCACGTTGACCGGCTTGGTCAGGTAGCGCGTGGCGCCGGCGGCGATCGCCGCGTCGATGCGCGCGCCGTTGGCGTCGGCCGAGACCACGATCACCGGGATGTCGGCAGTGTCGGGGTTGGCCTGCAGATGGCGTAGCAACTCGAGCCCGTCGATATCGGGCAGGTGCATGTCGAGCAGGATCAGGCTGGGCCGGCTCTCGCGGATCGCCGCCAGGCCATCCAGGCCAAGTCCAGAGACCTCGAGCTTGACCTGGGGCCGCAGCGCGATGATGCCGCGCATGACTTCGGCATTGGTCTCGTTGTCTTCGATGTAATGCACCACGCGTTGGTGATACGTGGCGTCGGGCAGGTCGCGGTCGTCGGTGTCGGCCAGGGCCTGCGGCGGCGCCGCAACGCGTGGCAGTTCGAGGACAAAGGTCGAACCGCCGCCGCGACTGCTGCGCGCGCGCAGCGTGCCACCCATCAGCTCGGCCAGGCGCAGGCTGATCACCAGGCCGATGCCGGTCCCTTCGACCGGCCCGGATTCGCGGCCCAAACGATTGAAGGGTTGGAACAGTTGCGCCAGTTGCGTGGCGTCCATGCCCTCACCGGTATCGCTGATCTCCAGCGCCACCATGTCGCGCGCGGTGGCGTGGCTGCTGATCAGCACCCGCCCGCCGTCGACGTTGTACTTGATGGCATTGGACAGCAGGTTGGTGAGGACCTGCTTGACGCGCGTGTGGTCGCCGCGCACAGCACGCGCGCCGTCGAACAGGCGCACATCGATACCAATTCCGCGCTTCTCGGCGTTCTGGGTCAGCAGTGCAACGGCCGCCGCCACCAGCTCGGCCAGGTCGAGCGGGCGTGTATCGACCTCGATTTGGCCGGACTCGATGCGGGCCAGGTCCAATGTGTCGTTGATCATGTGCAGCAGGTGCCATCCGGCCTGGCGGATTTGCGCGGTCCACTCGGACTGGTGCGTTGCCAGCGGCTGGCGGCGATCGAGCTCGAGCAATTGCGAAAAACCGAGCATGGCGTTGAGCGGCGTACGCAGCTCATGGCTCATGCGCGAGAGGAATTCACTCTTGGCCCGGTTGGCTGCCTCGGCACCCTCGCGTGCACGCTTTGATTCCTCGAGCGCCAGGTGTTCGGTGATGTCTTCGACGACCCAGACCATGCGCCTGGCCACGCCATTCGAGTCGCGCAGCACGCTGACGCCGACCTGGGCCCACAGCGTGCGGCCATCGACCGTCAGGTAGCGCAGTCGCGAGCGGGACATCGGCCCCTCGCCGGAGAGCAGGCGTTGCCGGGCTTCGGCCTCGGCATGCCGGTCGTCGGGATGGAGCAGGTCGGCGATGAAGGTGGCGGCAAGCCGTGGGCCCTCTGCGCCCACCATCTGACGCAGCTTCGGGTTGGCTTCGCGAATGCGGCCCTTGGTGTCGGTGTAGGCCACACCGATCGGCGTGTGGTCGAGGATGTTGCGCAGCCGCTGCTGGCTGTCGCGCAGCGCCGCGGTGGCACGCTGGCGCTCACCGACCTCGGCCTGCAACTCGGCGCTGCGCTGCTGCAGTTCGGCCGTGCGCAGCTGCACCGCGGCCTCGATCCGGCGCGCACGGCCGGTGACGATCAATAGCAGCGCGCCGAGCATTGACGCCACCAACAGGCTGACCAGTGCGTAGGGCCAGGGGCTGCCGCTGCCCGATGCCAGCGGGCCAGTCGAGTAGACACGCAGCTCCCAATTGCGGCCAGCCACGGATTGCGCTGACACATTCAGCAGCGACGACGGACCCAGGTTGTCGCAGCCCGGCAGTCCGGCCAACAGCCGCGCTGCGGCCGGCGCGTCGTTATCGAGCAGGCACAGACGCAGCACTGACGAAGTCGCGGGTGATGCAGCGTCAAGCAACGCCTCAGGGCGCAAGGTGGCGAAGACCACGCCGCGCTGTGCGGCCACGCGGTCGGCAGCGGTGATGGGCTGGCCGCGGTAGACCGCCTGGTACACCACCACGCCCAAGCTGCCCTGCATCAACGCAAAGGCGGCGCTGGCTACCGGCATGCCGCTCTGCACGGCCTGCTCGATTGCGGCGCGCGCAATCGGCGTCGACTTCGAGTTCACGCCCAGCGCCCGCAGATTGTCTTGCAGCGGCTCAATGAAGCGGATGACCTGTACATCAGGACCACTTGCGATGGTGACTCCCGAGTCAGCGTGGTCGAAGACACGAAAGCCGGCGACACCCGCGGCGCGCTCGCGAGATTCGAATGCCGGCACATCGGTGCTGACCACGCGCTCGTTCCAGCCCAGCGCGCTCAGGCCGCTGGCGCCGAGCAACCACGGCGCACTGGCACGATGGAAGGCGCCGCGGTCGGCGACAGCGGACTCGCTGATCAGGCCGTGCATGGCTTGCAGTGCCAGCAAAGGCTGCATCAGCCGCACCCGCACCGCGTTGGCAATGCTGTCCGCTTCTCGCGCAAAGGTCTGCCGCTGACGCTCGACCTCCAACTGCATCGCATGGCGAATGCCCAGGCCCATCAGCAGCGCCGCGACAAGCAACGGCAAAGCCAGCGACCAGCGCCGCGGCGCCCATTCCTCGCGCGGTTGACCGATCAGAGTCAGCGTCACCGGCGCAAAGATCAGCACGCCCAGTGCGTCGCCGGCCCACCACGTTGCCCAGGTCGACAGGGCCTGCGCGGCAGCCAGATGACCGGCACCCGACAGCGCCAACACGCCCACGCTGGCACCGACGCAACATGGCAGCAGCACAGCCGCGACGACGAAGCGGCAAAGCTGCGAGGGCTCGGCCAGCAGCAGCGGCAGGCCGACAAATCGCCGTATCAGCCACGCGCCCAGGCCGGCCTGCAGCGCCGCACCGACGCCAATGGCGCCGGCAACGGCGACGTCGACGCTAGCCGTGCTGATCGTCGTTGCGCCCGACCACAGGCCCGCGCCGATCAAGCCCAGCGGTATGGCGAGCAGGGCCGGGCGACCCCACGCCAACGCGGCCACCACGGCGACGCCAGCGGCTGGAAACAGTGGCGCCGCACCGCCCGGGGCGACGGCCAAGAGCAGGCCTGCGCGCGCGGCCACAAGGTAGGCGAAAAAGGTGATCGCAAAGGCCTGCCATGCACGCGGCGCAGCAAGCAAGCGGTCGACGGAAAAGGCCATCGGGATGCGTCGCTGCGCGGCTAGACGTTGAACAGGAAATTCAGCACATCACCGTCCTTGACCAGATATTCCTTGCCTTCGGACCGCATCTTGCCCGCGTCCTTGGCGCCTTGCTCGCCTTTGAATGCGACGAAGTCATCGAATGCAATCGTTTGTGCGCGAATGAATCCCTTCTCGAAGTCGGTGTGGATCACGCCCGCGGCCTGCGGCGCGCTGTCGCCGGCGTGAATGGTCCAGGCCCGAACTTCCTTCACGCCGGCAGTGAAGTAGGTCTGCAGGCCAAGCAAGCTGAATGCAGCACGGATCAGCCGCGCCAGGCCGGACTCGGTCTGGCCCATTTCGGACAGGAACAGCGCCTTGTCTTCGTCGCTCATGTCGGCGAGCTCGGCCTCGGTCTTGGCGCAGATCGCAACCACCGGCGCGTTCTGTTTGGCGGCGAGCTCGCGCAGGCGATCGAGGTACGGGTTGTTGGCGAAACCATCCTCGGCCACGTTGGCCACGAACATCGCCGGCTTGGCCGTGATCAGGCACAGCGGCTTCAAGACCACGCGCTCCTCCTTGCTGAAGTCGATGCTGCGCACGGGCCGCACCTGGTTCAAAGCGGCATCGCACTTCTTCAGCACATCGACCAGGCGCTGGGCTTCCTTGTCGCCGCCGGCCTTGGCCGCCTTGGTGTAGCGAGTGAGGCTCTTCTCGACTGTCGCCAGATCGGCCAGGCAGAGTTCGGTCTGGATCACTTCGATGTCGGCGACGGGATCGACCTTGCCGGCCACATGGATCACATTGTCGTCGTCGAAACAGCGCACCACATTGACGATGGCGTCGGTTTCGCGGATGTGCGACAGGAACTGGTTGCCCAGGCCCTCACCCTTGCTGGCGCCCGCCACCAGGCCGGCGATGTCGACGAACTCGACGATCGCCGGCACGACCCGCTCGGGTGCAACGATGGCGGCCAGCTTGGCCAGCCGCAGGTCGGGCAACTCGACCACGCCGACATTGGGCTCGATGGTGCAGAACGGGTAGTTTTCGGCCGCGATGCCGGCCTTGGTCAGGGCGTTGAAGAGGGTCGACTTGCCGACATTGGGCAGGCCGACGATGCCGCATTGCAGGCTCATGGGGATCTCGCGGGAAGCAGGGCGAGAATTGTATGTGCCAGGGGTGGCCGCTGCGTCTCAGCGCGGGGCCGTGCCGCGCTGGCGTTCAAGCCGAGGCCGCAGGATCAGCACGTTGCCGACCACTGCCAGCGCGGCGCCGAACCAGGTCAGTGCAACCGGCACGAAGCCCTCGAACAGCGCCGACAGCGCCAGCGCGACCACCGGCGTCATGACACCGACGGTCGAGGCCGCCCCCGGCCCGACGCGCTGCTGCAGCGTCAGATAGCCGGCGAACGCGACGACCGAGCCAGCGACGGACAGGTAGGCCAGCGACAGCCACCACGACGGCGCGGTCAGCGGCCAGGGCAAGGTGATGGCCTGGCCGGTGGCCGCAGCGATCAGCGCCGACAACAATGCGCTGTAAACCATGCCCCAACCGATGGTTGGCCAGAATGGCAACTGATGAGCGGCATTGCGGCTGGACAGCAGGCTGCCGAGCGCCGACAGCAGGACCGCACCGATGGTGAACAGCGCGCCACGCAGCGTGGCACTGCCGCCCTGTACTTGCGCGAACTCCGGCGCGAAGATCAGGGCCACGCCGGCCACGCACAACACACCGCCGGTCACGAAGCGCAGTGTCAATGCGCTGCGCCAGATCAGCCACGCACCGACGCCGTTGATCAACGGCGACACCGAGTAGCCCACGGCAACCAGCCCGGAGGGCACGTGTTTCTCGGCGTGGTACACGCACAGGTAAGCCAGCGAGTACATGAACACGCCTTGCAGGGCGATGCGCGCGTGCTCGTGGCGGGTGCAGCGCAGGCGGTCGCCGCGCCAAGCGGCGATGGCCAGCGCCAGCGCGCCGGCGAGCGCAAAGCGCAGCGCGACGCCTGCCTCGGCGGGCACGTACTCGAGCTGGTACAGGATCGCGTGCCAGGTGGTGCCCCAGATCGCCACCACGATGACGAACAACTGCCAGGTCGGCAGTCCGCGCTGCGTTTGCGCCACGCTAGAAGTTCAGCGTCGAGCGCGCGCGCGCTCCGACGCGCAGGCGATGCTCGACGCCCGAGACGATGATCGCGTTCATGCCGAAGGCCAGCGCGCCGCCGATGCGCGGCTCGGCGCGGTAAGCAGCCAGGGTGTCAGCCACGGCGTGGCCTCGCGCAGCGCTGGCCGGGTCGACATCGGGGATCGAACAGCGGCCGCAGGGTTTGACCAGTTTCAACAGCACCGGGCCGTCGGTCGACTCGATGCTCAATTCGTCGATGAAGTCTTCGCCATGCGCGCCGAGCACGCCGTCGAGCACGATGTTGGGCCGAAAGCGCTGCATCGTCACCGCGTCGTGGCCGGCGGCGACCAGGCGCTGATTGAGCTCAGCCAGCGACGCGGTCGAGGTCACGAGCAGGGGAAAGCCATCGGCGAACGCCGTCTCGGCCTCGAAGTCGCCAGTCCAGCGCTTGTCGCACAGTCGCCGCTCGGCGGGGTCGAAACGCGCCAGCCGCACTCGCTGGCCGAGAAAGTCGCTGAACCACTGCGCGGCCAGGTCACCCATGTCGTAGGCCGCGACCGTGTCGTCCCAGACCTTGACGCGGCACGGCGCCTGGACGCTGTCCTGCAGCAGATGCAGCGCCAGCATGCCCGGCGCGCGCAGCACCACGTCACTGGAGCGCAAGGTGGGCCTGACCAGGGCCAAACGTGGCAGTTCGCGCTGGCTGACGAAGCTACCGTGGGCGTCGACGACCATCCATGCGCGGTCGAGCTCGAGCCCGGTTTGGATCAGCAGCGCCTCGTCGACGGCGATGCCGGCACAGGACTTGATCGGGTGCAGGTGCAGGCCGGCGACGAGCAGGTCGTCCATGGCAGAAACGGTGTCGCTCACTTGAAGAGTCCCTTTGCCTTGTTCTCGATTCTCGCCGCCCGAGAAACCTAGAATGCTGGCCGATGAAAGCCTTCGACGTCCAGGTTCGCGGCAGTGGCATTGTCGGCTCGGCCGCTGCGCTGGCCCTGTCGCGCCAGGGCCTGTCGGTGGCGATCGCGCCGCCGGCCGCAGCGCGCGAAGGCGATGTGCGCGCCTATGCGCTCAACGCCGCCTCGGTGGCGCTGCTCGACTCGCTCAAGGTCTGGACCGCGTTGCCTGCCGACGCGCGCACCGCGGTCTACGACATGCGTGTGCAAGGCGACGCAGGCACGGCCGGCGCGTTGCGCTTTTCGGCCTGGCAGCAGCAGGTGCGTGAGCTGGCCTGGATCGTCGACGCCGCCGCGCTCGAGGCCGAGTTGGCTGCCGCCTTGCGCTATGCGCCACATGTGGTGCACGCGCAGCCCACCGTGCAGGCCGCGTTGCAGGTGGTGGCCGAGGGCAGGGCGTCGTCCACGCGCGAGCAGTTCGGCGTGGCCTTCGAGGTGCACGACTACGGCCAGCGCGCGATAGCCGCGCGCCTGGCCAGCAGCGAGGCGCACCAGGGTTTGGCCAGGCAATGGTTCCGCTCGCCCGATGTGCTGGCCCTGTTGCCCACCGACCGGCCACGGGCAGGCCATGGCCTGGCGCTTGTCTGGTCGCTGCCGACCGAGCGCGCCGCTGCGCTGCTGGCTCTGGACGACAAGGCCTTCGAGACCGAACTGATGCAGGCCACGGCCGGCGCTGCAGGTGCCTTGCGCCTGGCCAGCGCGCGCGCCGCCTGGCCGCTGGCGCTGGCCCGCGCCGAACGCGTCTGCGGGCCGGGCTGGGTGCTGGTGGGCGACGCGGCGCACCTGGTGCATCCGCTGGCCGGCCAGGGCCTGAACCTGGGCCTGGCCGACGTGGCCGCGCTGGCGCACGTGGTCGCCGAGCGTGAACCATGGCGCAGCCTGGGCGATGTTCGCCTGCTCGAACGCTACGCCCGCGAGCGGGAATCGGCTACCCGTGCGATGCTTGGCCTGACCGACGGTTTGCTGGCGCTTTTTTCACACCCGGCACCGTGGGCCAAGGAACTTCGCAACCGCGGCCTGGGTCTGGTCAATGCGGCCGCACCGCTCAAACGCTGGCTTACGGGCCGGGCCCTCGGTCTTTGACCCTATTCTTGCCGGGAATCATCATGCTGCTTCGTTCGCTCACCCTGCTGGCGCTGGCCGCCACCCTGGCCTGGCCGGCTGCGGCGCAAGAGGCCGTGATCCGCAAGAACCTGGCCGAGAGAATGCCCGAATTCCCGAAGATCGACGAGGTCAGCAAGACTGCAGTCCCGGGCCTGTGGGAGTTGCGCGTCGGCAACGAATTGTTCTACGCCGACGAGCAGGGCAACCATGTGATCCAGGACTCGTTGTACGACACCCGTGCCAAAGTCAACCTGACCGAGCAGCGCATCGAAAGGCTGACGGCAATCGATTTCGACAAGCTGCCCTTCAGTGACGCAATGGTCATCAAGCAAGGCAGCGGCGCGCGCAAGCTGGCAGTCTTTGTCGACCCGAATTGCGGCTACTGCAAGCGCTTCGAGCGTGACCTGCTGGCGGTCAAGGACGTGACGATCTACGCCTTCCTGTACCCGGTGCTCGGTCCCGACTCGAACGTCAAGTCGCGCGCGATCTGGTGCTCCAAGGACGCCATGAAGACCTGGCGAGCCTGGATGCTCGACGGCGTGATGCCGCCCAAGGTCACGGGTGCCTGCGACAGCGCCGCGGTCGAACGCAACACGGCTTTTGGCCACAAGTACCGCATCAACGGCACGCCCGCGGTGCTGTTCGAGGACGGCAGGCGCGTGCCCGGCGCGATGCCGCTGGCCGAGGTCGAAAAGCGTCTGGCCGAGGCAGCTCGGCCGGCCAAGTCCTAGTCCGGGGCGGCCGTCAGGGGTACGCCGGTTCCATCAGGCTTGTAACCAGATCGCGGTGCCTGCGGCAAATCGGGCGCGACGACGGCCCATTGCGTGCAACTCGACCCAGTCGACAGACAGCACATCGGCCGTGATCAGCGCAAAGTGAGCGCGTTCGCCGCGTGCGCCCAGCGCGTTGTCGAGCGCGCTGCCAGGCGCCAGCGCGCTGAGGTAGTCGTGCGCGGCAGGCGACAACTTCAGGTGCGCCCAGTACGACGAGACGGCCAGGCCGTCGGCATGCACCTGCAGCTCGACCCGCAAGCGCACCTGCCAACTCAGCGCGGGTGACCACATCACCATGGTGCCCACCGGGTGGGCGCTCAATTGCGCCACCTTTGGCGTACGCGCGTCGCTGAATAGGGTCAGCCGCTTGGCGGCGCTGTCGGTGTTACGCAGCACCACCGTGCGCGCGTCGCCGATCTCCCCGTCGGTGGTCGCCAGCACGGCCGTGCGCCAGGGGTGTTGCGGGTCGTGCGGCGCAGCTGTCAACTCGCGCCACAGAGCGGCTTCGATTGCCGCCAGCGAGTCGAGCCGCTCGTCGCTCATCGAAGTCAGGCCTCGCGGCGTGGCGTCGGCGCGATCACGATTCCCGCCGCAGGGCCGGGAACAGGATCACGTCGCGGATGCTCGGGCTGTCGGTCAGCAGCATGATCAGGCGGTCGATGCCGATGCCGCAGCCGCCGGCGGGTGGCATGCCGTACTCGAGCGCGCGGATGAAATCGGCGTCGTAGAACATGGCCTCCTCGTCGCCGGCGTCCTTGTGCGCAGCCTGGGCGGCAAAGCGCGTGGCCTGGTCCTCGGCGTCGTTCAATTCCGAAAAGCCATTGGCCACTTCGCGGCCGGTGATGAACAGCTCGAAGCGCTCGGTTACGGCCGGGTTGGTGTCCGACGCTCTGGCCAGCGGGCTCACTTCCACCGGATAGTCGGTGATGAAGGTCGGCTGCCACAACTGGGCTTCGACCGCGGCCTCGAACAAGGCGAACTGCAACTCGGCCAGCGACCAGCGCGCCGGCGGCTCCACGCCCAGCGCTTTCAGCCTGGCGTGCAGCAGCTTGGCATCGTCGGCCTCGGCGCCTGACAGGCCCGCGTGCGCGAGCAGCGAGTCGCGCACCGACAAGCGCGCGAACGGCCGGTCCAGCTCGACGGGCTTGCCGGCATAACTGAGCGTGGCGCTGCCGGCTGCTGCGCGTGCGGCATGGCGCAGCACGTTTTCGGTGAAGTCCATCAGGTCGTGGTGGTTCCAGTAGGCGGCATAGAACTCCATCATCGTGAACTCAGGGTTGTGCCGAGCCGAGATGCCCTCGTTGCGGAAGTTGCGGTTGACCTCGAACACGCGCTCGAAGCCACCGACCAGCAGGCGCTTCAAGTACAACTCTGGAGCAATGCGCAGGAACATCTCTTGATCTAGCGCATTGTGGTGAGTTACGAAAGGTTTTGCGTTCGCACCGCCGGGAATGGCGTGCAGCATCGGCGTCTCGACCTCCAGGAAGCCGTGCTCAACCATGAAATTGCGGATCGACGACACGGCCTTGCTGCGGGCCACGAAGCGCGCCCGTGCGGCGTCGTCGGTCATCAGGTCGACGTAGCGCTGGCGGTACTTCTGCTCCTGGTCGGTCATGCCGTGGAACTTGTCGGGCAATGGGCGCAGGCTCTTGGTCAGCAGGCGCAGCGCGGCCACCCGCACCGACAGCTCGCCGGTCTTGGTGCGAAACAGGGTGCCAACGGCACCCAGGATGTCGCCCAGGTCACCATGCTTGAAGGCCTCGTAGCCGGCATCGCCCAGCGCGTCCTTGGTGACGAACAACTGCAACCGTCCCGAGGCGTCCTGCAGAGTGCCGAAACTGGCCTTGCCCATTACCCGCTTCAACATCAGCCGGCCGGCGACCGCGACGCGGATCGCCTGCGGCTCCAGCTCTTCGTTGGCCGTGCTGCCGTGTCGCAGCTGCAGGTCGGCGGCGTGGTGTGTCGGCTTGAAGTCGTTGGGGAACGCCACGCCCTGCTTGCGGATCAGCGCCAGCTTCTCGCGCCGTTCGGCGATCAGCTTGTTTTCGTCGAGGGGTTCGGGCAACGTGGCAGTAGTCATCGGCAACTCGTTGAATTTGCTGGAATTTTAGGCGCACGCCGAGGGTGGCCCTTAAAATCCGGGCTCCCTCGCCACGCCGCGCAGACGCGGCCAACAACGTGCCAGACGTGCGCCTGCCGATCACCGACCGCAAATTGCGCTTCGCACTGGTGGGCTGCGGCCGCATCAGCGCCAACCACCTCGACGCGCTGGCGCGGCACGGCGAGCGCGCCGAGCTGGTGGCGGTCTGCGACAACCGCCCGGCTGCCCTGGCCAGTGCGGTCGCGCGCAGCGGTGCGCGCGGTTTTGCCTCGCTGGCCGAATTGCTCGCGCAAAGCGACGCCGACATCGTCACCCTGGCCACCCCGAGCGGCCTGCACCCACAGCAGGCGATCGAGATTGCGCGCGCCGGCCGCCACGTTCTGAGCGAAAAGCCGATGGCCACCAAGTGGGACGAGGGCATGGCCATGGTGCGGGCCTGCCGCGATGCGCGCGTCAAGCTGTTCGTGGTCAAGCAGAACCGCCTGAACGCAACCATGCAACTGCTGAAGCGGGCGGTCGAGGACGGGCGCTTCGGCCGCATCTTCATGGTCAACGTCAACGTCTTCTGGACCCGCCCG
>Ga0315271_10001871_pt1 | contig 12966 bp, 12 predicted proteins | sample C3_top_MG_FD_204664 | JGI IMG/M metagenome (GOLD analysis project Ga0315271, IMG submission 204664) | Sediment microbial communities from Yellowstone Lake, YNP, Wyoming, USA - C3_top | ecosystem: Environmental > Aquatic > Freshwater > Lake > Sediment | place: USA: Wyoming | collected 2017-08-01 | reverse complement strand
TAACAACTGGCGATACGCACAACCCAAACTAAAACCTTCCTGGAGCGGGAGAAGGGAATCGAACCCTCGTCATAAGTTTGGAAAACTTCTGCTCTACCATTGAGCTACACCCGCTTCGCCCCGCTCTTTACTACGAATGGTGGTGGTGGGGGAAGGATTCGAACCTTCGAAGGCAGAGCCGTCAGATTTACAGTCTGATCCCTTTGACCGCTCGGGAACCCCACCGAAAACGAAGCCCGTGATTATAAGGGGTTTACCAAAATAGTGTCAAACATTGTTGTGTTAAACATTAAAGAGGAAATTCATCACATCGCCATCCTTGACAATATATTCCTTGCCTTCGGCGCGCATTTTTCCGGCTTCCTTGGCGCCCTGCTCGCCCTTGCAGGCAATGAAATCCTCAAATGAAATGGTCTGGGCGCGAATAAAACCACGCTCGAAATCCGTGTGGATGACGCCCGCAGCCTGCGGCGCGGTGTCACCTTTTTTAATCGTCCAGGCCCGCACTTCTTTCACACCTGCGGTGAAGTAGGTTTGCAAGCCCAACAAATCGTAGGCGGCGCGAACCAGGCGATTCAACCCGGGCTGATCCCAGCCCAATTCATGCAAGTATTCCACACGCTCATCAATAGACAACTCCTGCAACTCGGCCTCCAACGCGGCGCACACGGGCACAACCGGGGCGTGTTCTTGTTCCGCGAACGCCACCAGGGCATCCAGCAGGGGGTTGTCGTGGAAACCTTCCTCATCGACGTTGGCGACATACAAAGTCGGCTTGACGGTGAGCAGGCATAGCGGCTTGATGACCTCCAGCTCCTCGGCATCCAGGCCGGCAGCACGGGCGGGGCGGCCTTGGTTCAGCGCGGCCAGTACGGATTTTAAAGCCGCCACCATTTTTTGCGCGTCTTTATCGCCCCCACGGGCGGCCTTCTCATAACGTATCAACGCTTTCTCGGCGCTAGCCAAGTCAGCGAGCGCTAACTCCGTAGCGATAGTTTCCACGTCAGACAGGGGATCGACCTTGCCTGCGACGTGGATCACATTGTCGTTTTTGAAGCAGCGCACAACATGGGTAATCGCATCGGTTTCGCGAATGGTGGCGAGGAATTGGTTGCCCAGGCCTTCGCCCTTGGATGCGCCCGCGACCAGTCCGGCGATATCCACAAACTCGACAATGGCTGGAACAATTTTCTGCGGCTTGATGATTTCAGCAAGCTTGGCAAGACGCAGATCCGGCACTGCGACCATGCCGGTATTCGGCTCGATGGTACAGAAGGGATAGTTCTCCGCCGCGATGCCCGCCTGGGTCAGCGCATTGAACAGGGTTGACTTGCCGACGTTGGGCAGTCCGACGATGCCGCATTTGAGGCTCATGATGATTCCAGGGGATTGACAGATTTGGTATTGGCTTGCTTGGTTGCGGCATTCCACTCGCCTTGCTCGATCAGCTGCCAAACATCCAGCGCGCGCTGAAGTGCGGCGTCGATTTCAGTCTGTTCCTCGCGTCGAGGCGGTTTAAGGACGTAGTTCACGACTTCGTTGCGGTCGCCGGGGTGACCGATGCCGATGCGCAAGCGCCAGTAGTCTTGAGTACCGAGATGGGCGGCAATGTCTTTGAGGCCGTTATGCCCGCCCATGCCGCCGCCGAATTTCAAACGCAACTGACCGGGGGGGATATCGAGTTCGTCATGCGCGACCAGAATTTCTGCCGGGGCGATGCGATGAAAACGCGCGAGCGCGCCGACGGCTTGCCCCGAACGGTTCATGAAAGTCTGCGGCAGCAATAGCCACACACCTTGCGGACGCGCATGCCCGGCCAGGCCGTGGAAGCGAGACTCGGGGCTGAGCGTGATGGCCAGTTTGCCCGCGAGTCGCTCGCAAAACCAAAACCCGGCGTTATGCCGGGTTTCTTGGTAGTCGCGCCCCGGGTTGCCGAGGCCGACAATAAGGCGAGGTGCCGTCATCACGACTCACAACGCAGCCGCAATGCGGGCTGCGTCAGGGCACTCAGGCTGCGGGCGCAGCAGGAACCTCGGGAGCGACATCGTCGGACTTCATGCCCTTGGGCAGGGTGATGGCGGCCACTGCGGGATTCTCGTGCAGAACATGCGCGACGAGCTCCACGCCGGCGGGCAGCTTGAGGTCGGCCGCATGGATGGAATGGCCAAGTTCCAGACTGCCCATATCCACTTCGACGAACTCGGGCAGGTTTCCGGGCAAACAGGTCACGTCAAGTTCGTTCATGACGTGACTGACCTTGCCGCCGCCAAGCTTGACGCCGGGCGCGGTATCGCCGTTCAGGAAGTGCAAGGGCACTTTGACGTGGATTTTGTGGGTGCTGTCCACGCGCTGAAAATCCACATGCAGAATCTGCTGCTTATAGGGATGCCATTGTGTATCACGCAGTAACACGGTCTCTTTCGCTCCGCCGACACTCAGCGTCAGCACAGAGGAGTGAAACACCTCTTTACGCATGGCGTGATATAGGGGGTTGTGATCCAGCTCGATCTGGGTGGGAGCAGCGGCGCCGCCGTACACAATACCGGGGACTTTTCCAGCGGAACGCAGACGGCGGCTCGCACCCGTACCTTGCAGCTCACGCTTGGTAGCGATAACTTCGATTTCCATAGTGTTTCTCCAAAATAAACTGCTTGATGATGCATTGCCGAAAATGGTCAATGCATGGTTAAAGCCCCCGCGACCAGGGGCATTCAATCAGGTCTACTCGATAAAGAGCGAACTGACGGAATCTTCATTGCTGATGCGGCGAATAGTTTCCGCCAGCAGTTCAGCCACCGACAATTGCCGGATTTTGCTGCATGCGCGCGCATCCTCGCGCAGCGGAATGGTGTCGGTGATGACCAGTCCATCCAGGGCGGATCCGGCGACGCGTTCCACAGCGCTGCCTGAAAGCACGCCGTGGGTACAATACGCCATGACCTTCTTCGCGCCATGCTGTTTCAGCGCATTGGCCGCTTCGCACAGCGTGTTGGCAGTATCGACCATGTCGTCCATGATGATGCAGGTGCGGTCTTTCACGTCACCAATAATGTGCATCACCTTGGCCACATTGGGCTTGGGACGGCGTTTGTCTATGATCGCCAGATCGCACTCCAGACGCTTGGCAATCGCCCGCGCCCGCACCACGCCACCGACATCGGGCGACACCACCATCAGGCTCGGGTGGTCGTGTTTCCAGATGTCGCCCAGAAGAATCGGGCTGGAATAAATGTTATCGACGGGTATATCGAAAAAACCCTGAATCTGATCCGAGTGCAGGTCCATGGTCAGCACCCGATCCACGCCCGCGCCCTGCAACATGTTTGCGACGACTTTGGCGGTAATCGCCACCCGCGCCGAACGGGTACGTCGATCCTGGCGAGCGTAACCGTAATAGGGAATCGCGGCGGTAATGCGTGCGGCGGAAGAACGCTTCAGTGCATCGACCATCACCATCACTTCCATCAGCATGTCGTTGGTCGGCTGGCAGGTGGATTGCAACACGAACACATCCTTGCCGCGCACGTTCTCCAGAATCTCGACATTGACTTCGCCGTCGGAAAAACGCGACACCGTGGCGCGCCCCAGATGGATATTGAGGTGGCGTACCACGTCCGCCGCCAGGCGGGGGTTGGCATTGCCGGTAAACACCATCAAGCTGTCAATAGACACACGCGGCTCCAACTAACAGCCGTCCGCCACTTTTATTACCCATGGCGGGTGGCTGCCTTTATCTGGCTGGGGAGGTAGGGATCGAACCTACGAATGTCGGAATCAAAATCCGATGCCTTACCACTTGGCGACTCCCCAATACTTCCATGAAACTTCTCAGGCGCAGTATTCGTACAGCGGATGCCTGTCCAAACCCCGCGCCACGAAACCCTGCATTCCTTCAGGCAAGCCACGCAGCACCGCACGCGCCGTGACCTCGTCATCGAAAGCGGCAAATACACACGCTCCCGAACCGGTCATGCGCGCCTCGCCGAACTGTCCCAGCCATTCGAGATGGCTGGCTACTTCCGGGTAGCGCCTCACGACCGCCGTTTGCAAATCATTACCGCGCAAATCATTGCGGCCAGTGCCTGCGGAAAAGCGCGCTATTTTGATGGCTGGCGTGTCTCGTGTCAATTCCGGCGCGGCGAAAATATCGGCGGTGGGAACCTGCACACCTGGTGTCAGCACCACATACCAGGCTGGGGGAACGTCGACCGGGCTCAGCATTTCTCCCACGCCTTCGGCAAACGCCGTGCGGCCAAACACGAACACCGGCACATCGGCGCCCAGGCTCAGCGCCAGTTCCTGCAGGCGTTGACGCGGCAAATTCAGGCCCCACAAGCGATTCAGCGCCAGCAGCACGGTGGCGGCATCGGAACTGCCGCCCCCCAGTCCGCCCCCCATGGGCAGGCGCTTTTCCACCCGGATACCGGCCCCGGAACCGGGGGGCGCCACCTCCTGCAGCAGGCGGGCGGCGCGCAGGGCAAGATCACGCTCCTCAGGCACACCCGGCAAGTCTTCCTCCCGCACCACCCGACCGTCATCACGCAGACACAGATGCACGGTGTCCGCGTAGTCGATGAAGCGAAACACGCTTTGCAGCAGGTGGTAACCGTCAGCCCGCCGCCCCACCACGTGCAGGAAGAGATTGAGCTTGGCCGGCGCCGGAAAGGCCTGGCTTATTCCGCCTGCCATATATCCACCACCAGACGGATTTCAATATCTTCGCGTGACACCACCAGTTTGCGTGGACGCGCGGGGTGGTCAGGCAAATACTGCAAGTAGTCGATCACCCAGCCATCCTGCTTCAATTGCGACAGGCGGCCGGTGGCATCGCTGGTTTGCTGATAGGGGCGGCCGGGGTCGGGGCGGGCCTGTATCCAATAGGCCAATCCGGACAAAGGCAAAGGGTAACCCAGTACGTCATGGGTAAGCGATTCGGCATCCGGCGCGTGGTGCGGCGTTTCATTGGGGATTTCCAGCAACACGCCATCTCTGTCGCGCATGATGCGCGCCACCCCCTGACCCAGGGGGGAGGCCAACAGCAACTCATCACGGCCGCTCTGGTGCAGCCACTGCAATTGGCCCGACAGGCTCTGCTCACCCGATTTCAGTGCGATCCTGCCTTGCAGGGTCCAGTTGACATCCTGCCCCACGTCCATGCTTGCCGGTGGGGGACTGGATGTGGCGCATGCCGCCATCAGCCAGACCAGCCCCGCGATGGTCAAGCCGCGCATCAAGGCCTGAATTTGCGCATCACTTCCAGCAGCACTTCGTTTTGTGGATGGCTTTGCAGCGAGTTTCGCCACAGGTTGCTGGCATCGTCGCGATGCCCGCGCGCCCACAACACTTCGCCCAGATGCGCGGCTATTTCCGGATCGGGACGCGATTTGTAGGCACGCTCAAGCAACCCTTGCGCTTGGGCCAGACTACCCTTGCGATACTGCGCCCAGCCCATGCTGTCGAGAATGAAGGGATCCTCGGGCGCCAGGGCCAGCGCCTTGTCCAGCAACTCCAAGGCCTCGGTTAGACGGTTGGTACGATCGGCCAAGGTGTAGCCCAGCGCGTTATAGGCATGCGCGTCGCCGGGTTTGATCTCGATAACACGGCGCAAATCGGTTTCCAGCACATCAAGTCTGCCCAGTTTTTCCGCAACCATGGCACGGTCGTACAACAGGTCGGGCGAATCGGGAAAACGCTTGATGCCTTGCGACAGCAACTCGTACACCCCGGCATAATCCCTGGCTTCCCGCAGCAAATCGGCTTCCGCCTGCAGCAACCGGATTTTCTGGGTATCGTTCTCTCCCACCGTGTCCGCAAGCAGTGTGCGCGCCTCGGCCAGCTTGCCCTGACGCGCCAGCAGCGTGGCCATGCGCGCCCGCGCCTGAACCAGATATTCCCCCTCCCTGACTTCTTGGTAATGTTTCTCGGCTTCGAGCGGCTGCTTCATTTCTTCCGCAACCTGGCCGAGGTAAAACTGCACCGTATCCGGATCCTTGTAGCCGTACTCAAGCGCCTGTGCCAGCAGTCCCTGTGCGGCCTGCAAGTCCCCCATTTGCAGGGACAGCAAGCCCGCCGCCAGGTTGACATCGGCATTGCGGGGAAAATCGGCGGTCAGCCGGGTGAACTGGGTGCGTGCCTCGGTGTACTGGCTGGCGTTCACCAGCATGCGTGCATAGGCCAGCCGCACTTCACGCGACTCCGGATAGGTGACAAGAAAGTCACGAAGCTGGATCAGCGCATCGGTACGCGAGGTTTTGGCATACAACTGTGCGCGATACAGGGCGGCGGCCTCCCACCCGGGGCGTAACTTATCGGCGCGCCGCAGCGCGGCGTGGGCTTCATCGTAGCGACCGGCATGGGTCGCCGCCTGGGCGATTGCAAGCTGCGCTTCCGGCGACATGGGGAAGTCAGCCGCCAGGCGCTGCACCAGTTCCAGCGCAGCCCGGGTGTCGCGGGTCTTGCCCAGCAGCGCCGAAATATGCAGAAAACCATTGACGCTGTCTTGCGCCAGCATCCGTTTCAATAAAGGCTCGGCCTCGATCAACCTGCCCTGATTCAACAGCAGCGCCGCCATCGTTTGCTGCGCGCGCTGGGAATCCTGGTCGGTTTCCGCCCAGATTCGGGTTGCCTCCATGGCGCCTTCCTGGTCTTTCGCAAAAACCGCGATTTCGGCGGCGCGCTGCGCCACCCGAGGATCCCGGGTCTGGCGCGCCAAATCGAGATAGGCTTCGTTGGCAACCCCGATTTCGCCACGTTGCCCGGCTATTTCGGCCACCAGGAATTGATACAGCAACTCCGGCGTCAGTTCCTGTCGCGGCAGGTTGTCGGCCTCGGGTGAGCGTTGTGCTACCAACGCGGCCGGGTCTGCCTCGGGTTTCTGGGCCGCCTCGGGTTTCTGGGGCGGCTGGACAGGCGCATCCGCTACCGCGGGGGGCGATGCCTTGACGGCATGCTGGCTGCAGGCGGCAACCAGCAGCATTCCAAGCAAAACGGGGAGGTGTTTGAGTTGAGCCATGTCGGTCGCCTTTACTGTCTATTTTCAATTCTAACCGTTGGAGCGCAGCCTGCAAACGAGGTTCCGTCGGCATGGATGAGGCCGATTTCGCAAGCGCAAGACTTATTGGCTACGCAAAGCCTCAATCGGGTCAAGTGACGCGGCACGCCTGGCGGGATAAAAGCCGAAAAACACCCCGACAAAGAAGGCCACGCCCACGGCCAGTAGCACGGAGGCGGGGCTGACGATCACCTGTATCCCGCTCAATTGGCCCACCAGCCATGCGCCCCCCACACCAAGCAGGAGGCCGATGCCACAGCCGATCAGGGAAAGCGTAAGCGCCTCGATCAGAAATTGCAGCAGCACATCGCGGCGGCGGGCGCCAATCGCCATGCGGATGCCGATTTCGCGAGTACGCTCGGTGACCGATACCAGCATGATGTTCATGATGCCGATGCCGCCCACCACCAGTGAAACTGCGGCAATCGCACCGAGCAGATAGCCCATGACTTTGGTTGCGGATGCCTGGGTTTCGGCGATAGCGGTGAGATTGCGCACGGTAAAGTCGTCCTCCGCACGTTCGCCGATGCGGTGCCGGCTGCGCAACAGGTCGGTGATAGCCGTTTCGGTGTTGTCCATGGCTTTTTCCGACACGGCCTGAACCATGATGAAACGGGCGCGATTGCGAATGGCGTTGCTGAAGATTTTTTGCTGTGCGCTGGAAATCGGCACCATGACCGTATCGTCCTGATCCCGGCCATCCAGGCTCTGACCCTTGGCAGCCAGCACGCCAATGACTTCAAATGGCGCCTGCTTGATGCGGATGACCTTGCCCAGTGGATCTTCGTCGCCAAACAGTTCGCGTGCCACCACCTGGCCGATCACCACCACCCGCGCACCGGAGCGCACATCGGCCTCGGTGAAGAACCCGCCCGCCTCCAGTGCCCAGCCGCGCACCGTCGCGTATTCCGGCGTGGTACCGAACACCGAAGTGCTCCAGTTGACGCCGCTGTATATGAGTTGCGCCTGCCCCGGTGTCACCGGTGCCGAGGCTCGCACATCGGACAATTTTCCGATGGCATCCGCGTCCTCGAAAGTCAATGTGGGCGCGCTGCCCGTCGCCACCCGCGCGCCGCCCGAAGTCGACGCGCCGGAGAGAATGATGAACAGATTGCTGCCCATAGCAGAAATGGCCTCGCGCACCATGGCTTGCGCGCCCTGTCCAATTGCCAGCATCATAATCACTGCCGCCACCCCGATCACCATACCCAGCATGGTGAGAAAACTGCGCAGCCGGTGCGTGGTGAGCGCATTCCACGCGGTTTCGAGCAGGCTGAGAAGGATCATGCCGCTGCCCCCGGCGCTTGCGTGTCTTCCACCACGCGGCCATCACGAAACCGGATGCGCCGCCGCGCGTATTCCGCTATATCGAGTTCATGCGTCACCAATACCAGGGTAATGCCTTCCTCGCGATTGAGTTGGGTGAAAAAATCCATCACCTGACGGCTGGTTTCGGTATCGAGATTGCCGGTCGGTTCATCGGCAAAAATAATCTTTGGGCTGGTCACCAGTGCACGGGCAATGGCGACACGCTGCTGCTGTCCCCCGGAAAGCTGCAAGGGCGTATGGTGCCCGCGCTCACCCAGACCAACACGCTCAAGCATTGTCTGGGCGTGCTGGCGCCGGACCTGTCCCCGCATGCCGGAATACATGAGCGGCAAGGCCACGTTCTCCAGTGCCGTCATCTTGGACAGCAAGTTGAAGCCCTGAAATACGAATCCGATCTCACGGTTGCGCAATGCTGCCAGCGCGTCGGATGTCAACTGGCTGACATCCTGCCCATGCAGGCGATAAAGCCCGCGCGTGGGCCGGTCAAGACAGCCCAGTACGTTCATGAACGTACTCTTGCCCGAACCCGATGCACCCATGATGGCCAAGAACTCGCCCTGCTCAATGCTGAGACTCACGCCGCGCAAGGCGGGAAACACCCCCGCCTCGGTGCGATAATCCTTTTCGAGGTCAAGCACCTCGATCAGCGCTTGCGCCATCAGGGCGCCCCAATAATGCTATAGGCATGCATCAGAACAGACGCCCTCGCGGCGTCCCGCCCGCAGCGTCAGCGGCTTTCTTTTTCGCGGAAAGATCGGAGACGACGACTTCAGTGCCCGACTTGAGATTACCCGACAGCACTTCCGTGAATTCCTTGTCGCTGATACCGGTCTTGATGGCGACACGGGTCAGCTTGCCATCCACCAGCGTGTACACGCCCTGCCCGCCGCGCTTATTGCCATTGCCTGGCTTGCCGTTTTTGTCCGTCGCTTCCGTCTGTGGACGAAAACGCAATGCAGCCGTCGGCACCCGCGGTACGTCTTTTTTGGTTTCAACCTGGAAACGCAGATTGGCCGTCATGCCCGGGAGCAGGGTGAGATCGGGGTTATTCACATCCACCACCACGTTATAGGTAACGACGTTCTGCTCGGTCTTGGCGTTAAGCCGGATCTGTCTGACCTTGCCCTTGAAATCCCCATCCGGAAACGCATCCACGCGGAATTTGACCAACTGCCCCACCTTCGCCATGCCGATATCCGCTTCGGCCACGGTGGAATCGACCTGCATGCGCGTCAAATCCTTACCGATACGAAACAGCGTCGGCGTCTGAAAGCTCGCCGCCACGGTCTGTCCGACATCGATCTGGCGATCGATCACGGTACCGTCAACCGGCGAGCGGATCACCGAAAAATTGAGATTGGTTGTGTCGCGCGCCACCTGTGCCGTTGCCACGCGCACCTGCGCCAGCGCCTGCTCGCGCGCGGCTATGGCCTGATCCAGTTCCTGGCGCGAGATGTATTCCTGTTTGAAGAGTCCCTGCAAACGCGCCTCGGAGGCTTGCGTCAGTTTCAACTGCGCCTGTGCATTGGCCAGATTGGCCGAGCTTTGCGCCAGCGCCGCCTGCAACAGCGCCGGATCGAGTTCGGCCAGCACCTGGCCCGCCTTGACGACTTGATTGAAGTCGGCATAAATCGACTTGACCGTGCCCGACACCTGGGTTCCCACATTGACCAGCGTCACCGGGTTGAGCGTGCCATTGGCTGACACCTGCAGGGTGATGTCGCCCCGATCCGTTTTCTCGGTTCTGTATTGCGGTATTTCATCCTGCTGCTTGCCGCCCCATAAACTCCAGCCCGCCGCCAACAGCAGCACCAGCGCAGCCAACCCTATCCAGCCTTTATGCATCATTTACCCCCCAGTTCCTTGAGGCTGTTCTATCCAGTCCCAGGTCAGATCACCCATCGCATGCGCCATCTCGGCGCGCGCCACGCGCAGTCCCAGGCGCGACAGCAGGCGGGTTTGCCGCGCCTCCGCCAGATTGGCCTGGGCGGTCAACACATCCAGAATATTGCCCAGCCCTGCTTTGTAACGTCCCAGTGCGACGCTCTCCGCCTCCTGTGCGCTGGCCACCAGTTCTTCGGTCCGGCTGTCGGCCTCGCTTTCAGTCTTCAATTTGTGATACGCGCGCCAGACCTCCAGCGCCACCTGATTCGCCACCTGATCACGCGTAACGGCTGCCTGTTCCACCTGCACTTCGGCCGCACGAATCTGGTAGGTGCTGCGATACCCGGTAAACAGCGGGATCCGCAGCGACACACCCAAGCCGGATAGCGTCCCCGCCGTCAGCCCGACGTCCTGAAAGCGCGTATCGAAAAATGCCGAAAGCGTGGGTTTGCCCGCAGCCTCTACGCTGCGCAAGCCGGACCGGCTCGCATTCAGGCTGGCTTCGGCCGCCCGTAGTTCGGGACGGCGCTGCTGCGCGGCCTCGATCAGGCTGTCGATTTTTTCCAGGATGGCGGGGAAATCGGCAAACACCGACTCGTTCGCCGCCAGGGTGAAATCAGCGTGCGCGGCATCGCCCATCAGCGCAGCCAGTTCGCCCTGCAAACGCAACTGCAAGCCTTCGGCGCGGATGCGATCAATCTGGCGCTGGGCATGCACGGTTTTGGCCTGCAGCCGATCGACAGGAATGGCCGACCCTGCCGCCACCCGGGCCGACGCGGCTTTCAGCGCCTCCAGCGCTGCGGCCTCTGTCTGTATCGCGGCAGTCACCGCCCCTTGAGCGGTGAGCACGCTGAAATACCCTGCCACCGTTTGCAGAAATACATCCCGCGCCGTGCCGTCCTGGCTGGCTCGCGCCGCCGATAACAGCGCGCTCGCAGCATCCAGTTGCGCCTCGCGTCCACCAAAGTCGTAGAGCAGATATTGCACATCCATGCCCACATGCCATGCCCAGGCATCATTGGGCAAAGTCGTGACGCCAACGCGGCTGCCCCCGGCATCCAGCGTGACATCAGGCAGAAATGCGCTTTGCGCCTGCCCCAGTTCGGCCGCACGCAAACGCGCGCTCATCCAGGCGCTGCGGGTTGCCGGATTGGCGCACAGCGCGCGCTCGACGGCCGCCGCCAGCGTAAGTAGAGCGGCGGGCTGTGGCACGCTTGCGCACCCGGCTCCAGGCAGCAATCCGGCTGCCGGGGAAGGCAAAACACGGTCCATCACCAGAAAGGGATCGGCAGCGTAGACCGCATTGCCAAACAACAGCAGCAGCGAGGGAATAAGCTTGTTCAGAATCACGGAAGCAGCGAGGGTTGTTGGCAACGCCTTATGGAGCAGAGCAGCGCCGATTGGTTCACATACAATACCATGCCATGCCTGAACTTCCCGAAGTCGAAACCACCCGCCAGGGCCTACTACCCCGACTGCGGGGCAACATCCTGAAAAATCTCGTCGTGCGCAATCCGCGACTGCGCTGGCCGGTGCCCGCTGACCTGGCCTCCCACATCGTTGGACATCGGCTGATCGGCCTGCATCGCCGCGGCAAATATCTGCTGTTCGATTTCGGCACAGGCACCCAGATCGTCCATCTGGGCATGTCCGGCAGTCTGCGCATTATTGCGTCGGCCATTTTCGACGATGCATTATCAAAACTCGCGGAGCCCAAACCGATTGCTTCGCCCCCTCACCCCAACCCTCTCCCGCACGCGGGAGAGGGGGCAAACGCTGTGTCCAAACCGATTTACGAAGCTGCCGGGATCCATGACCACATCGACTGGGAATTCGACGGCGGCCTCATCCTGCGACTGCGCGACCCGCGCCGCTTTGGCGCCGTGTTGTGGAGCGACGATCCGGCTCATCACCCGCTCCTGTCTCGCTTGGGGCCGGAGCCGCTCACGCCGGCATTCGATACACAGTACCTGTACGCGCAATGCCGCAGGCGCAGCGCTGCGATCAAGCAGGTCATCATGGATAGCCACGTCGTCGTTGGCGTGGGCAATATCTACGCCTCGGAATCGCTGTTCCACGCCGGTATCCGTCCCGGAACCGCCGCGCAACGCCTGACCAGGCCGGCCTGCGCGCGCCTGGTTGCCGCCATCAAGCGCGTACTGGAATCCGCCATCGCTTGCGGTGGCAGTTCGCTGCGCGACTACGTTCAGAGCACGGGCGAGCTGGGCTATTTCCAGTTGCAGACCCAAGTCTATGATCGCGCCGGTCTGCCATGCAAGGCATGCGGCACACCGATACGCCGCACCGTACACGGCGCGCGTGCGGCCTATTTCTGCCCGCATTGCCAGCGTTGAGCGCCATTCTCGTCTATAAATAACGGCTGACGGGAATGGCGGCCAAACATTCAAGTTCCGTTCAGGCCGGGTCGTTACTCATAGGCCAGTAATTTAGAAAACACTTTTACAATGAGGACAAGAGGACAGGAGGGGCAGAGCTGGAGCTGCTTCTTGTCTTCCTCATGTCCTCCTGTCCTCATTGTTCACACAAGGTGTATCGCCAATAATTACCGACTTATGAGTAAAACCATGCATCGGCCATTTTTGACGATGCATAATTAAACTGATAGCGCTTGAAAATTCAACAAACAGGACGCAGAGAAAAAACATGAACGACACGACCCTGGTCTCTGAATTCGAGCGTTA
>Ga0315271_10001870_pt1 | contig 12968 bp, 8 predicted proteins | sample C3_top_MG_FD_204664 | JGI IMG/M metagenome (GOLD analysis project Ga0315271, IMG submission 204664) | Sediment microbial communities from Yellowstone Lake, YNP, Wyoming, USA - C3_top | ecosystem: Environmental > Aquatic > Freshwater > Lake > Sediment | place: USA: Wyoming | collected 2017-08-01 | reverse complement strand
TCATCATCTTCAGTCGGCCCAGCAGCATGGTGAACGAGCAGACCCAGGTCTGAAAATCGGTCAGCACGCTGTAGTTGGTGGCCGGCCCCACTTGATTCAACCCCGGCCCCGCATTGTTGATGCAGGCGATAATGGCGGAAAAAGCGCTGATGAAATCCAGCCCGCTGGCCACCAGCACCATGGTCAGCGCGAGGATGCTGCATACATAGAGCATGACGAATACCTGTACCGCGAACACCACCTGGTTGGATACCGGCGCGCCCAGCAACTTGATCTGCAACACCGCAGCCGGGTGGATTTGCCGTTGCAACTCACGCTGGCTCTGCTTGAACATCAACAGGCTGCGGATCATTTTGATGCCGCCGCCGGTCGAGCCGGAACTGACCGTGACGCAACTGAGAAACAGCATCCACAAGGGCACGAAAATCGGCCACTGGTTGAAGTCCGCGCTGGCGAAGCCGCAGTCGGTGGCGAGCGACACCAGGTTGAAACTGACGTGGCGCAAGGCCGTCCAGTAACCGGGGTAGGTTCCCGCGTGCCAGATATACAGCGCGCCGCCGATGCAGCTCAGCACCACCAGCACCAGCATCGGCAGCACTTCCGGATCGGCGCGATAGGCGTTAAGGCTGCGGTTGCGGTAGGCCAGAAAGTGGGTGGCGAAATTCATCGCCGCAATCAGCATGAAAACAATCAACACGGCTTCAATCGCCGGGGAATTGAAATAGCCGACGCTGGCGTCATAGGTGGAAAATCCGCCCAGCCCCATCGCGGCAAAGGCGTGACAGACCGCGTCGAACCAGCTCATTCCCGCAAGCTTGAGCGCCACAATGCAAGCCAGGGTGATCGCCGCGTACACCAGCCACAGCGATTTGGCGGTGTCGGCGATGCGTGGCGTGAGTTTGGAGTCTTTCATCGGCCCCGGCGTTTCGGCCTTGAACAGTTGCCGTCCGCCGATCCCCAGCAGCGGCAGAATCGCCACCGCCAGCACGATGATCCCCATGCCGCCCAGCCAGTTGAGAAAACACCGCCACAGGTTGATCGAATGCGGCAGGCTATCCAGCCCAACCAGCACGGTCGCACCGGTGGTGGACAAACCGGATGTGGTTTCGAAATAAGCGTCGGTGAAGGAGATGCCGGGGAAATAAAACAGTAGCGGCAGCGCCGCAAAAGCAGGCAACGCCGCCCACACCAGCACCACCAGCAAAAATCCGTCGCGGGTCTGCAACTCACGCCGGCTGTGGCGGGTAAACAGCCAGGTCAGCAGCCCCACGGTGAAGGTGATTAAAAAGGCTTCGTCATAGGCCGACTGCGCGGCGTCGCGCCAGATGAACGCCATCGCCAGCGGCAATAGCATGGTGAAGGCGAAAATCAGGACCACCAGACCCAGCACATGCAGGATGGGGAGCACGCGACGCATGATTCAGAAGAAACCGACGCCGACTTGTAGCAGTTTTTCCACCTTGGGAATGATGCGCTTGGTGAGCGCGAACAGGATGAGGTGATCCTCCGCCTCGATCAGGGTGTCGTGATGGGCGAAAATGACATCGCCATTGCGGATGATGGCGGCGATGGTTGCGCCTTCGGGCAGGCCAATTGCATCAATCTGCCGCCCCACCACGCGCGAGGTTTTGGCGTCGCCATGCACCGCGACCTCCAGCACTTCGGCGGCGCCGCGCCGCAGGCTATGCACCGCCACCATGTCGCCGCGCCGGATTTTCGATAGCAGAGGGCCGACTGTGGCTTGCGCCGGTGAAATGGCGATGTCGATTTCACCGCCCTGCACCAGATCGACGTAGGCCGAGCGGTTGATCAGCGCAATCACCCGATGCGCGCCCATGCGCTTGGCCAAGAGCGCCGACATGATGTTGTCTTCGTCGTCGTTGGTGAGCGCGCAAAACACGTCCATCGCTGCGATGTTTTCCTGTTCGAGCAGTTCTTCGTCGGTGGCATCGCCCTGCAACACCAGCGTCTGGTGGAGCTGTTCGGCCAGCAGATTGCTGGTGATCTTGTTGTGGTCGATGATCTTGACGCCGTAATCGCCTTCTATCCGCGCCGCCAGCCGCCGCCCGATGTTGCCGCCGCCCGCGATCATGACTTTTTTGACCGGACGCTCCAGACTGCGCAGTTCGCGCGTCACCGAGGGAATGTCCTGTTTGCGCGCCAGAAAAAACACTTCGTCGCCCGGCTCGATCACCGTGATGCCCTTGGGCACGATGCCGCGATCGCGCCGGTAAATCGCCGGGATGCGGCATTCCAGATCCGGCATGTGGCGGCGGATGTCCTGCAACTCGTGACCCACCAGCGGGCCGCCATGGTAAGCGCGCACCGCGATCAGCCGCACTTTGCCGTCGGCAAAATCGAGCACTTGCAGCGCTTCCGGGTGTTCGATCAGCCGACGCAGGGTGTCGGTCACTTCCTGCTCCGGGCTGATGACGTCATCGACCCCGAATTGTTCGGCCAGAAAATCAGCGTCCAGCCCGAGAAAATCATTCGAGCGGATGCGTGCGATGCGGGTAGGCACATTGAACTGGGTGGATGCGATGCGGCACGCCACCAAATTGGTTTCATCGTTTTGGGTAACCGCGACCAGCATGTCGGCGTCTTCGGCGCCCGCCTGTTGCAGCACCGAAGGATGCGCCGCATGGCCGCGCACGGTGCGCAGATCGAAGCGATCCTGCAGCAGCGACAGCCGCTCGACGTTCAGATCGACGATGGTGATGTCGTTGTTTTCGGCGACCAGACTTTCGGCCAGATTGGCGCCGACCTGACCGGCGCCAAGGATGATGATTTTCATACGGGGGCGAGGGGTAAGGGGTGAGAGGTGAGGGGGAAAACTAACGCCGGGGTTTTGCCTCTCACGCCTGATGTCGCACGCAATCTCACAGGTCTTCGTCCAGTCGCCGTCCGTGCCGGATGTTCAACTGCTTGAGCTTGCGATAAAGGTGGGTGCGCTCCAGCCCGGAGCGGTCGGCGACTCGCGTCATGCTGCCGCCTTCCTTCTGGATCAGGTATTCGAAATACATGCGCTCGAACGCATCGCGCGCCTCGCGCAGCGGAATATCCAGCGGGATGCCCTGCGCCACGGCGGGCGCCAACTGCTTCATCGGCGCCAGCACGCGGTTGACGTCGGCGGCGTCGAGTTCGTTCGACAGCGCGGTGACCGCTAGCGTGCGCACCACGTTGCTGAGTTGCGGCAGATTGCCCGGCCAGTCGAAGTTGCGCAACTGATTCAGTGCCGGCGTGGTCAGCCGTCGCACCGGGCAGATGCCCGCTTCCACCAGTTGCGCCAGCATGAAATTGGCGATATCGGGCACGTCTTCACGGTGGTCGCGCAGCGGCGGCACCTGGATGGTGAGGCTGGACAGACGGTAGTACAGGCGGCTGTCGAATTCACTGGCTGCGGCCATGGCGTCGAGGTTGCGGCTGCTGGCGCATACCAGTCGGGAACCGCTGCCCTGGATGCGGTCGAGCAGCAGCCCCAGACCTTTCTGCTCCAGCCGCGTCAGCTCGCAGACTTCGGGCAGATAGAGGGTGCCGTTGCCGAGCGTTTCGACAAAGCTCAGCGGGTCGGACAGCAGCCGCGCGCGATCCTTGATTTCTACCCATGGGCTGGCGGGTTGATGCAGGAAATGGGCGCAGATTTCAAAGCCGCTGCCGGGTTCGCCCAGCAGCATGACGGGTGAGGTGTTGCTGGCGATCTGGGTGAGGCGTTTTTTCAGTTCGCTAATTAACGGACTTTTGCCCAGCGCCGACAAATCCAGGCCGGGGGTGCGCCGGGGCAGCGCCACCCCGCGCTTGATTGCCTTGTTGACGGTGTCGATCAGTTTGGCCAGCGCCACCGGTTTTTCCAGAAAGTCGGTGGCGCCGAGCCGGGTGGCTTCGATCGCGGTATCGATGGTGCCGTGGCCGGACATCATCACCACCGGCATGGTGAGCTGGCCGCCGGCCGCCCATTCTTTCAACAGCGTCACGCCGTCGGTATCGGGCATCCAGATATCGAGCAGCACCAGATCCGGGCGGCGCTGTGCGCGGAAGGCGCGCGCCGCTTCGGCGTTTTCCGCCAGATGTACGTCGTAACCCTCTTCGGTGAGTATCTCCGACAACAACTCACGAATGCCCACTTCGTCATCGACGACGAGAATATGCCCGCTCACGTATTTTCCCCGGCTGCCACAAACACAGGCAGCGCGATGCGGATGACGGCGCCGCCTGCCTTGAGATTTTCGATCTGGATTTTGCCCTGATGTTCTTCCACGATTTTATTGACGATGGCCAGCCCCAGCCCGGTTCCTTTGGACTTGGTGGTTGCATAGGGTTCGAACAGCCGTGTCATCAGATGCTCCGGAAACCCGGCTCCATTATCCGTTACGGTCAAATAAACCGTGTGATTATTGAGGTGCGTGTCGATCTCGACGACCGGCGCGGCGTGACCCGTCAGCGCATCCTGCGCATTTTGCAACAGATTATGTATCACCTGACGCAATAATGTGGAGTCGCCCGCAATGCGCGGTAAATCGGCAGCGAGATGCAACTGCAATCCGATGGCCTTGGTGTCGTACAGCGTCAGCACTTCGCGCACCAGCGCGTTCAGATCGAGCGCATCGAGCTTGGCGCGCGGCATCCGCGCATAGCCGGCAAACGCATCCACCATGTGCTTCATGGCGGCGACCTGATTGACGATGGTTTGGGTGGCGCGCACCAGGAACTCGGCGTCCGTCGGCTCCAGTTTGCCGCCGAGCTTGCGCGCAATGCGTTCGGCCGATAACTGGATCGGGGTGAGCGGATTCCTGATCTCGTGCGCCAGCCGCCGCGCCACTTCGCTCCACGCGGCGTGGCGCTCGGCGTTGATCAGCTTGGTCACATCGTCGAACACCAGCACATAGCCGCGCTCCATTCCAGCCGGCAAATGGGTGCCGCGTACCAGCAGGGTCTGTCGGCCCTCGTCGCCGCTGTATTCGATCTGTTCCTGCCATTCTTCCTCGTGGCGTTCGAAGCGTTCGGCCACCCGGGTGCTGAAATTGCGCAGCGCTTCGTCCGGCTGCCCCAAGGCCGCCAGACCTTGCGCCTGCAGGGCGCGCGACTCCACCCCCAGGATATGCGCGGCCGCACCGTTGACGGCGAGCACATGCAGCGTCTCGTCCAGCACCACCACGCCGGACGACAGGTTGGCCAGCACGCGCTCCAGAAAGGCCTTGGCCTGTTCGGTTTCCTGGTGGTTTTGCGCAGCTTGTTCGCGGGCGTCGGACAGTTGCCGCGTCATGCGGTTGAACGACTGGATCAACACGCCGAGTTCGTCGCGGCTGGACGCCGACGGCATCTGCGAAAAATCGCCCTTGGCCACCGCGCGGGTGCCGCGCGCCAGCGTGCGCAACGGCGCGCCGAGGCGCTCCGACATCAGATAGGCGATGACGAAAGTCAGCAACAAGGCCAGCATCAGGGTGAGCGTCAGCGCGACGCCGTAAATGCGTTTCAGGCTCTGCCGCGAAACCGCGATCTGCTGGTATTCCTGGTACGCCAGTTGCACCGCCTGCGCGTCGTGCGCGAGGCTGGCGGGCACCGGCTGCACCAGTTGCAGCACCCGCGTTTCGCCCGCCAGCGCGGTGGTGTACACCGGCACGATGACGCGCAGGATGAGGCCGCGTTCGGCCACTTCCTCGATCCGGCTATAGGGCCGCTGCTGCCGTACCTGCCACAGCACGCTCTGCTCGGGCAGCACCGGCAGCAAGGCGCCGCGCTCGCCGCTGACGTGGGCAACGACGCCGCCGCGCTCGTTGAACAGCGTCAGCTCCTGTACCGCACTTTGCTCACGCAGGGTAGAGAGGGCGGTGATGACCGACCCCGCGCCCTCATCCGATAGCGCCAGCGCCATCCGCCGGGCTTTGTTATCGAGTTCGCGCAACTGGTCGTCGAGCAGGGTCTGGCCGAGCTTGACCCCGGAAGCCAGGGCGTTATCGACCCGCACATCGAACCAGGTTTCGATCGAGCGATTGAGAAAAAACACCGAGGCGCCATAGACCACCAGCCCGGGCAGCATGGAAACCGCGCCGAACATCAGCAGCAATTTCAGGGTGAGCTTGGCGCCGAACACGCCCCGGCGGATGCGCTTGCGCAGCCACCACAAGCGCCAGCCCAGCAGCACCAGCAGGGCGATGCCGAGCGCGCCGCCGCCTATGAACAAGGCGGGTAGATTGTTGGAGAACATGACGCCGTCGCCACTGGCATAAAACAGCAGTGCCAATAGCACAATGCCCACGATCAGGGCGGCGGCAATCAGACTGCGCATTAAGGCAACGCGGGCGAGGCGGGTGCGGGCGAGACCGCGGTTGGGATGGCTGGCGCATCGAACGACCACTCCAGCCAGTAGGTGGACAGCTCCCAGTTGTCGCCAGCGACCCCGCCGATCGACAGCGGCTTGGGCAGTTGTGCGGTGTCCAGACGCAGCCGCAGGCGGGCGTCATAGCGGCGCCCGGTCTTGAGCGCACCGCGCTCCAGCACTTGCCAGTCGCGGATGCGCCCCAGCATGGCGAGCGCTTCGGCGAGGGTCTCGGCGGTGCGGGTGGTGTAGCCGGTTTCAATGACATAGCGGCGCAGCAGCAGGTGGTAATAAATCCGCAGCTTGCGCACGGGTACGGCAATGTCTTCATCGAACCACCACCAGCCGCGCGGACGAGCCAGTTCCAGCTCGGCCAGAAAATACAGGTTGATGCCTTTGCCGAGCGCGTCTTCCAGCGTAGGATTGAGCGCGATATCGATATCCGCATCCAGCACATAGCCTTGCGGGGTGGCGCGGATGGACGCCTGCCTGACCGCGCTGCGGTCGGCGGCCAGCGCGCTGCCCGCGATCGCCAGCCAGCAGGCCAGCGACAGTCCGGCCAGCCAGCGCAAAGCGCGGTCAGATCTTGCGCAGCAGGGCGTAAAAGAAACCATCATGTTCGGCAGCAGGCAATAGCGATCCGTCAGACAAAGGTTCAGGCAGCGTGCAGCGTTCGGCGTCTGCGGAATGACGCGCCAGGAACGACCGCACCTGTCCATCGTTTTCTTCGTTGAATATAGAACAGGTGGCGTAAAGCAATGTACCACCCGGCGCCAGCAGCCGCCACAGCGCCTCTAGCATAACGGCCTGCTGCGCCGCGAATTGAGCGATGTCGTCGGGGCGGCGCAGCCATTTGATGTCGGGGTTGCGGCGAACCACCCCCGAAGCGGAGCATGGCACGTCGGCCAGAATGCGGTCGAACGGCTGGCCGTCCCACCAGGCTTCGGGTTGCGATGCGTCGCCCTGAACCAGGGTGGCGGCAAGATGCAAGCGGTCGAGATTCTCCTGCACCCGCGTCAGTCGTGCGGCATCGTTGTCGAGCGCGATCAGGGCGACATCGGCGCGTTCCAGGATGTGGCCGGTCTTGCCGCCGGGCGCGGCGCAGGCATCCAGCACCCGCAAGGGGTACGCCGCCAGACGTTTATGCCCTTCAGGGTGCTCGCCCTGCGGGCGGTCTTGGCGCAGCACCCGCTCGCCTGGCTGGGCGTCGAGCAGCCGCGCCGCCCACTGCGCCCCGGCATCCTGCACCGAGACATCGCCCTGATCGAAGCCGGGCAGCGCGTGTACCGGCACCGCCTTGTCGAGGGTGACAGCATCTTCGCCGGTTTGCCGTGCAGGCAGACCGGCCTCGGTCAGGCGCTGCAAATAAGCCGCTACGTCGCCGTGGCGGCGGTTGACGCGCAGGGTGAAGGGCGGATGCAGCAGGCTGGCTTCGAGGATGGCCTGCCAGTGTTGCGGATGCTGGGCTTGCAGCTTGGCGATCCACCAGTCGGGGTGCGACCAGCGTGCCGACGGCTGCGCCTCCGCCAGCTTTTCCAGCTCGGCGCGTCGCCGCTGAAAATTGCGCAGCACCGCATTGGCCAGGCCGCGCCGCCAGCCTTCGCCGGCGGCGGTGACGGCGTTATGCACCACCGCATGCGCGGGGGCGCGGGTGTAGGCCAGTTGATAGATCGCCACCCGCAGCAGCCAGCCCAGTTGCGGATCAGTCAGCGGACGCTCCAGCAGCGCTGCCAGCCAGCAATCCAGCCGGCCCAGTTGACGCAGGCTGCCGTACACGATGTCTTGCAGCGCGCCGCGCTCGCCCGGCGTCTGCAATTGCTGCACGCGCTGCGGCAACACCTGATGCAAGGCCGCACCCGCGAGCACGTCTTCGAGCGCGCCCGCAGCCAGTTTTTGCAGACTACGCATGGTGGGGCTTGCCCTGTTTGATGGATTGATTCACGGGATTCCAGCCGCAGCGATAAGCGGCGGATGATAGCAGGGCGCGGCGGCAGGTTTAAAACACCAGCGGATCGACGTCCAGCGACCAGCGCGCCACCCGTGGCTTGATCGTTGCAAGTTGCGGCCGCCAGTCGCGCACAAACGCCTGCAAAGCCTGCCGCTGCGCCGACTGGATCAGCAGTTGCGCGCGTTCCAGATTGGCGACGCGCGCCATCGGCGCAGGCACGGCGGTGAATACGCTGACCTGCGGATGCGCGGGTGCGCGGCGGGCGGCGTCCTGTAAAAAAGCCAGCGCCGCCGCCATCGTCGGCGCTTCGGCGCGCAGCAGCACCTGGCGGGTGAAGGGCGGCAGATCGAGCTGTTTGCGCTCGGCCAGCAAGGCGCGGGCGTAGCCGGGGTAGTCGTGGCGTTGCAGATAGCGGAACAGCGGATGATCGGGGAAGGCGGTCTGAATCAGCACGCGGCCGGGTTTATCGGCGCGCCCGGCGCGTCCCGACACTTGCATCAACTGCGCGAACAGGCGCTCGGTGGCGCGAAAATCGGGGCTGTAGAGCGCGCCGTCGGTATCCAGAATCAGCGCCAGGGTCATGTTGGGGAAATCGTGGCCCTTGGCCAGCATTTGCGTCCCTACCAGGATATCGACCGCGCCGCCATGCACCGCCGCGCCGAGTTCGGCCCAGGCGCGCGGACGCATGCTGTCGCGGTCGATGCGGCGGATGCGGGCGCCCGGCAACGCCGCAGTGAGCGTTTCCTCCAGCCGCTGAGTGCCTTGGCCGAGCGCTTTCAAATCGGGATTGCCGCAGCTCGGGCACTCGGCGGGGATGCGCGTCTCGTAGCCGCAGTGGTGGCATTTCAACCGGCGAACCGACTGATGCAGCACCAGCCGCGCCGAGCAACTGGGGCAGGGCGACACCCAGGCGCAGCTCGGGCAATACAGCGCCGGGGCGTAACCGCGCCGGTTCAAAAACACCAGACTTTGCTCGCCGCGCGCCAACGTGTCGGTGAGCGCTTGCAAGGCTGGGCGGGTGAGGCCGTTGTCGAGCGGAATGTGCTTCAAATCGACCAGATCGATCGCCGGCAGTTGCGCCTGGCTGACCGCGCGCTGCGTCAGTTCGATCAACTGGTAGCGGCCATTCAAGGCCTGCGCATAGCTTTCCAGTGAAGGCGTGGCCGAGCCGAGCAGCACCGGCACACCGGCTTGCTGGCCGCGCGCAATCGCCACGTCGCGCGCCGAATACCGCAGGCCGTCCTGCTGCTTGAACGACAGATCATGTTCTTCATCGACCACGATCAAGCCCAATCGCGGCAGCGGCGCGAATACCGCGAGGCGGGTGCCGAGCAGCAGATCGCAAGCGGGCGCGGCCAGCCAGTTTTCGGTGCGCGCGCCTTCGGCGAGGCCGCTGTGCAGGGTGGCGATGCGGCGATGCGGAAAGCGGCGGCGAAAATGCTGTTCCAGTTGCGGGGTGAGCGAGATTTCCGGAATCAGCACCAGCGCCTGGCGACCTTGCGCCAGCACCGCGTCGATCAGGCGCAAATACAGTTCGGTCTTGCCGCTGCCGGTGACGCCGTGGAGCAGATGCACGCCGAAGCGGCTGAGCGCGGGCAGCAGCGTATCGAGCGCGGTCTGTTGTTCGGGCGTGGCAGCGGGAGGGTCGCTGCGCAGCAGCGGGGTCCCCACCGGCGTACCCCTTGCGGGTGCGGCGTGGCTGACGGCGGTCTGCGGCAGATTGGCCGCGGGCGGCGGCAGTCGCGACCACGCCGCCCAGCCCGCCGCGATCAGCGCAGTCGCGTGGCGGCTGTGCTTGGCTGCCCGCAGCGCGGCGCGCGCTTGCGGCGCGATTTTCAACGCATCGAGCAGGGCGCGTTGCGCCTTGGCGCGGCTGGGCGGATCGGCGATGCGCCCGGCTTCAGTCGCGACCAGCCAGGGCGCATCCGCCACAAACGGCGCGGCATTTTTCAGCCGCGGCGGCAGCGTGGCGAGCAGAATTGCGCCGAGGGCGTAGTGGTAGTAATCCGCGCAAAATTGCGCCAGCCGCAGAATGTCGGGAGTCAGTGCGGGACGGTCGTCGAGCACGCGGATGATGTCGCGCAGCTTGCTGGAATCGACGGCGCTGTCGCCCGCCTCCCCCCACACCACGCCCACTTGGCGGGTGCGGCCGAACGGCACTTCGACCAGGTTGCCCGCCTGCACCGGCCCCGTGCCATCCGGCAGGCGATAGTCGAATAAGCGCGGCAGCGGCGTATCGAGCGCGACCTGGAAAATGGACGGCATGTTAGCGAAAGTGGTGAATCGGCGGACGGGGAATATTTGCCAACATATTGTTTGTTAATGACTATTTGGCGTTGTCCACTTAATCTGTGGATAATTGTGTGGGCGATTTGTGTCGGCTGCCCCGAAACGCCCGTATTCAGGCGGCCCGACCGGGCCGGGCAAAAAGCAGGCAATCCAATAATTGATGATTATTCAATAACTTACAATCACGCCCCGGCTGTCAAGGGGTTGACGAAAAAAAAGTTCCCGCGCGCTAATAATGTGCATAAGTTAGCACTACTTTACCTGCCCAGCCAGCAATCTGCGCATCGAGTTTGTGCACAAGTTATTGTTTATTATGGACTTATGCCTGCTGAATCCCGGCGATCAGCCAGCCGCTCGCCCCGTGGACCGGTTTGGCGAGGTGCCACACCTCGTCGAGCGCGACCGGTGCGGCGTCGGCGTCTTCGCGCACCAGGCCGGTGAAGCGCACGCTGACGATGTGGCGGTTGCCTTCGTCGATGGCTTCCAGCACCTCGGCGTCGAGCGACATCACGTCGGTGGTTTGGTGGACGTCGCCGCGTTCGGCCAGTTGCATGCTGATTTCGGCGAAAATTTCGGGCGCAGTGAAGGCGCGGATATCGTCCAGGTTGCGGGCGTCGAACGCAGCTTGCAGGCGGATGAAATTGAGCTTGGCTTCACGCGCGAAGGCAGCGGCGTCAAAGCCGGGTGGAAAGCTGCCGACGGCGGCGCTGCTGTTCATGCCGGCGGGGGGCTGGTCAAACGCGGCGGGAGTCTGGCGCGGCATTCCGGCGTATTGCATGGTGGATGCGGCAGGCGCATTGCGGCGCATCAGCCAGCGGAACAGCATGAATGCCGCCATCGCCAGCAGCGCGATCATCATGAAATTGGCCATGCCTTCGCCCATCCCCAGATGTGAAAACAGCGCGGCCAGCCCCAGTCCGGCGGCCAGCCCGGCAATCGGACCCATCCAGGAATTTTTCTTCGGTGCGGTGGCCGGTGCTGTGCCCGGTTGCTGCTGCGGCGTCGGCGCGGCATTTTGCCGAGCGGGCGCGCTGCGTTGCATACCGAAGGACTTGCCGCCGCCGAAACGCCTGGCTTCCGCGTCGTGCATGACGAAACTCAAGCTGATGAAAAGGGCAAACAGGCTGATCACAATACGTTTCATGGTGTGTCCTTGCAGAGAAGATGAGTTGGGGTGGCGGCAAGCGAAAAAGTTCGTGCTTACGAACGCGACGTCGCAAGCTACGCTGCGCGCAGGGCGCGGCTTTGACTGTGTACTGCATCGACCAGCACACCGACTTTTTCCGGGTCAGTGAACTGCGAAATGCCATGGCCGAGGTTGAACACATGGCCGGGATGATTGCCGTAGCTGTTGAGAATATGCGCGACTTCACTGCGAATGATATCCGGCGTGCCGTGCAGCGTGTTGGGATCGAGATTGCCTTGCAGCGCCACCTTGTCGCCGACGCGCAAACGCGCTTCGCCGATGTCGGTGCTCCAGTCCAGTCCCACCGCGTCAGCGCCGATGGCTGCAATCGCTTCCAGCCAGTTGCCGCCGCCCTTGGTGAAAACGATGCTCGGCACCCGGCGGCCGTCGCGCTCTTTAATCAGCCCGGCGACGATGCGCTCCATGTAATTAAGCGAAAACTCGCGGTAGGCGTGCGGCGTCAGACTGCCGCCCCACGAATCGAAAATCATCACCGCCTGCGCGCCCGCCTCGATCTGCGCGTTGAGGTAATCAATCACCGCGCGGGTGTTCACTTCCAGAATGCGGTGCAGCAGATCGGGGCGGCTGTAGAGCATGGTCTTGATGTGGCGGTAATCGTCCGAACCGCCGCCTTCGACCATGTAGCACGCCAGCGTGTACGGGCTGCCGGAAAAACCGATCAGCGGCACGCTGCCATCGAGCGCGCGGCGGATGCTTTTGACCGCGTCCAGCACATAACCGAGCTTGTCGGTCGGATCGGGTGCGGTGAGGTCGCGGATTTCCCATTCGTCGCGCAACGGCCGCTCGAAACGCGGCCCTTCGCCCTGCGCGAAATAGAGGCCCAGCCCCATCGCGTCGGGCACCGTGAGAATGTCGGAAAACAAAATCGCCGCATCGAGCGGGTAGCGCGCCAGCGGTTGCAGCGTCACTTCAGTCGCCAGATCAGGCGTTTTGCACAGCGTCAGAAAATCCCCGGCGCGGGCGCGGGTGGCGTTGTATTCCGGCAGATAGCGCCCGGCCTGGCGCATCAGCCACAGCGGCGTGTAATCAGTGGGCAAGCGCTGCAGCGCGCGTAGAAAGGTATCGTTCTTGAGGGCGGACATGGCGTAGCCATCAAACATGGCCGGGATGCAAAGGCGGCATTTTAGCAGGCTTGCTGTCGCTGGCCGGGGCTGTTGCGCGTGACCGAATTGCCTCAAGATAAAAGTTACCGAACGCAGTCGTCTGATGGA
>Ga0315271_10001868_pt1 | contig 12972 bp, 12 predicted proteins | sample C3_top_MG_FD_204664 | JGI IMG/M metagenome (GOLD analysis project Ga0315271, IMG submission 204664) | Sediment microbial communities from Yellowstone Lake, YNP, Wyoming, USA - C3_top | ecosystem: Environmental > Aquatic > Freshwater > Lake > Sediment | place: USA: Wyoming | collected 2017-08-01 | reverse complement strand
TTCCACGGCGACATCGACCAGCCGGAGATGGCCCGTCAGAGTCATCCACGCCCTGGCGCTGAACGGCGGAACTACGATTCGCAGCAGCCCTTCATGCCTCGATGCCTGGTGTGCGTTGTGCAGCGGCCACTCGATCGAGTCGCTTCGATGCCCGCGACCGGCCATCAGCCGACGGTCAGCCTCGCCTCCTAGATTTCCCGGAACCGGTCATTCGCCGCGGACTTGCTAAGCGGCGCGTCGTGAGCAATTTGGTCTCGAAGTCTACCGGGCCTGCCTGCGGGTTCGTTCATGCAAGCGAAGTGCGACGAACACAAACGCAGCGGCGAATCCCGCGAGGGTAAGTGTGTCCACAACGGGAGACCAATGCCCCGGCTCGCCGAATCCGATGCGAATGAGGTCCGCTGCATAGGAAAGCGGCGAGAACGGTGCCAGCCATTGACCCCATGTTGGCATCTCGGCGAGCGGCACAAATACACCGCTGACGAAGATGAGTGGGAGCCGCACCAGGTTGGAAAGCATCATCACCTGGGACGGTCCCTCGGTGGCCGGTGCCGCCAACAGCACACCCAAGGCTGCAAAGGCCATTGCGCCAATGAGGATGCCTGCCGCGAGGGGCAGGACCGCCGCGATATTTGCATCAGTCAGTAGAACGACTAACGCGAGGGGAAGGAGCACCAGGACCGAACCAAAAGCAGCGCCGGCAAGAACGTCGCCGGCGAGTATGGCCAAGAGCGATGCCGGCGAGGTCACTAGCCGTTCGTAGGTGCGTGCCTGACGTTCCCATGGCGTGACCAGCGGTCCGACCGCCGACGCCGTGAAGAACAGCGCCATCGCCACGATTCCGGGCGCCAGCGCCTCCGGCGGTGCGCGATGCCCCGCCGCAAATGCGAGGTAGAAGAAGAATGGGAAGATGAGCCCGAATGTGAACACTGGTGGCTTCAGGTAGTAAACCATGGCGTTCTTCTTCGCCACGACCCATGTCGCATGCAACTGGAAGCTGAATTCGTTCATGGCGCTTGCTTCGCGGTGATCGTGAGAAACACATCTTCCAGCGTGGGCGCCAGCGTGGCGATGCTCTCAATGTGCATGTGTTGTTCGTCTGCGCGCCTGGCGATCAACTGTGCCAGCGGCCCAGGTTCCGGAGTGAAAGCGCGGAAGCCGTCGGCCAGCATGGCCACTTCCAACTCCGCCAGCTCGGGTACGAGGGTTGCGGGACGGGGGAGGGCTTCGGCGAACCTCACTTCAACCGAACGCCGCGCATGCACTCGGGCGCGCAACGCCGCCGGCGTGTCGATGGCAGCCAGTCGGCCCTGATTGATGATGGCAACGCGATGGCAGAGCTGTTCGGCCTCGTCCATGTTGTGCGTGGTCAGGAACACCGTGGTGCCTTGTTGGCGGTTGAGGTCGGTGACAATGTCACGGATCAGGTGCGCGCTGGCCACGTCGAGGCCGGTGGTCGGTTCATCGAGAAACAGCACTTCGGGGCCGCTGACCAAGGCCATGCACAGCATCAGCCGCTGCCGGAGGCCCTTGGATAGCTCCCGGCCGCGCTGGCCGCAGCGTGGAATCAGCTCGAAGCGGTCGAGCAACTCCCGAGCGCGTTGGTTGCGGGTCGGATAGTCGACGCCATAAAGCTCTGCCATCAGCATCACGTTGTCCCACACCGAAAGATCGGCGTAGACGTTGGCTTCCTCCGGGACGACACCAATACGGCGTCGCGCCGCGCTGGTACGCTGCGCGACATCGATGCCGTTGACCAGCGCTCGGCCGGACGTGGGCGGAATGAAGCCGGTCAGCATTCGCGCCGTGGTGCTCTTGCCGGCGCCATTGGGGCCGAGAAAGCCGAAGATTTCTCCGGGTGCCACGTCAAAGCTGACCGCATCCACCGCCAACCGGTCGCCAAAGGCGCGGGTCAGGCCGTCCGCTCGGATGGCAGCGGTGGCGTTCATGGAGAGGTTAATGCAGGCGATACGCCGCGTGACACGCGACGCACTGCTGCATCACGGTGCCCAGGGCGGCGAGCGCTGGGCGGACATCGTTCGCGACACTCGCGTTCTGCGCTTCGACCGCAAAACGACTCGCCGACCGATGCATCTGAGTCCCGATGTCCTGCATCCCTTGCGGCATGTACGGCGCGATGTCGTGGGCTCCGTGTGTCGTTAACGAACTCATGCCCAGCCGTTGTTCGGCGATCCGCGCCGCGTTGTCGAATTCGCTCTTCGACAGCGCTATGTTGATCTCCTGCAAGGCCAGCAAATGGTCACGCATGCTGGTAATGGTGTGCAGACGCATCGGCTCCGGGAACTTGACCAGTTGCCGTGCGTCCGTCTGGACCGTTGCCGGAGCTGCCATGTCGTGCTGGTGCGTCTGTGCGCTGGCCAAAAGCGCGTAGGCGCCGGTGCCGATGGCTGCCAACGCCACACCAAGAATCACTTTGAATCGCATGCCGCCTCCACAGAAGGAATTACCATGAAGGCATTGTCGCGTTGGCCGCGTGCGTTAGATATGACTCAAATCATATAGCTAGCGCTTGTTACACAAGACCCAGGCGGTGGTCGCTGCGGGCAACGATGCCATCCTGTTCTAGGCGTGCAAGCGTCCGATACAGACTCTCGTGCGTCAGCCCCAGCTCCTTGGCGAGATCCTTGACGCTGCCCGCCAGCGTCACCTCGCACCGCGGTCCCTTGCCCTCGGTGTGCAAGTAATGCAGTACCCGTTCGGCGGCCGACCTTAATGCCAGGCGTTCCAGCCGCACCCGCGCGGCGTGCAACTGCCGGGCGAGCAACGCCACCCACTGGTGCGCGAACTCCCGATCTCCGTCCAGCAGCGCGCGGACCTTGGCGGCAGGGAACGAAAGCAACGTCGACGCCTGAGAGGCTATGGCATTGCATTGATAGTGTGGAGCGTTGAGCGCCGCTTCCGCGAAGAATTCGCCGCGGCCCGCGCGGTGCAACGCGATTTCGCTGCCGTCCTTGGCAAAGCGCGAGAGGCGTACTTCGCCGTCGAGCACTAGGAAGACCGCCTGTACCGCATCGCCTTTACGGAACACCCACCCGTCCTTCGGGCAAGTGATCAGGTGGCCGAGCGTCCGCAGTGCGGCCGGCAGATAGGCGGGGAGGCTGGGCAAGGTCGCGCGCGCCATGACCGGGATCTACAGCTTCAGCCATCCGCGGCGCGCGACTAAATAGATGGCGCTGCCAACGACAAAGGCGATGCCCACATTCCAGATGGCAAGCGCAGCCGTGATCACGGTGGCGAGGCGTTCCCCCTTGTCCTTGCTGATGTCGCAGGCGCCGAGCGCCAACTGCGCGCCGGTGAGAAACAGGATGACGCCGAGTATCGCCGGCGGGAAGATGCGCAGGAGCGTACCGAGCGAATTGCTGAAGAACAGCGCCAGCAGCACGAGAATGACGCCAAGGATGATGGGCGCGCCACCGGTACGCGCGCCAAACCGAACGTGCCCGGCCATCCCACCGGCGCCGTGACACATCGGGATTCCACCCAGCGCCGCGCTGCCGAGGTTCATGAGCCCGGTCGAGACCGCGACCCGTTGTTCGGTGACGGGACGGTCGGGGAACAATTGATTGTTCTCTTCGGTGATCGCGATGATGGCATTGCCCATGGTCAGGGGCACCTGCGGCAGGGCCAGGAACACGGTGCCGATCAGCACGTCGTTCCAGCCGATGCCACCCAAGGCGAACGTCGGCAGGCGTGGCTCGATGGCCAAGCCGGAAAGCTGCTCTGCCAGTTTCGGATCGACGATGATGCCGCAGACGGCCCCGAAGATCAGTAGCAGGAACATCGCCGGCACCCGCCGGTTGCCGAGCAGCAACAGGGTTCCACCCAAGGCGAAACCACCGATCCACCAGCTCTCGGCCATCATCTTCACACCGTTTAGCATGAATCCGAAGCCAAGCCCGAGAATGATGCCGACCACCACGGGACGGCTGACGAGCTTCGCTGCTTTTTGCGCAGCGCCGGTCAGGCCAAGGAGCAGCCAGATGACGCCGCCTGCTAGGCCGGCAGCGTACACGGCGCCGGCGGTTACCGTCAGGGTTTGCGCCGCCTGCGTGGTCGCGATGGCACCGACAACCTTCATGGGTTGAACCGGAAACGGCGTGCGATAGATCAACCCGCACACGATCATCGCCACGCCGAACGAGAAGAGAACCCCGAATGGGTCGAGGCTCAGCATGCTGAGGTACGCGAACACGAAGGGGATCAGCGTGCCGAGGTCGCCGAATGCGCCCGCCCACTCCATGCGATCAAACCGGTTGCCGCGGAGTAGGGGCGCGACCGAGTCATGTAACCGCGTCAACATCGTAGCTCGGTCAATTGCCGCCAAAGTTGGGCCTCGGGCATTCTACCGTTCGCCTGGGAGAGCGCGTTGGTGATCCCGGGAATTGCAGCACGCCCAAGTGACTGTCCTACGCTCGATGCAACGGGAGCGTCAGTGTCGCCTCCAACCCGCCTTCCTCATGGTTGCGGAGGCGAACGTCCCCTCCGTGCGTCTGCGCGATATTGCGTGCAATGCTAAGGCCAAGGCCCGTCCCGCCTGTTTCGCGGCTGCGCGAACCTTCGAGGCGATAGAACGGTTCGAACACATTTTCGATCTCGCTGTCCGGTATTCCGCGACCATGGTCGCGCACGCGAATGGTCAATTGGTCGGGTCCTTCCTCGACCCGGATTTCCGCTTTCTTGCCATAGAGGACAGCGTTGTCGACCAGATTGGAGATGCAGCGCCTGAGGAACTGCGGTGCGCCGAAATAGGGTCTGGAAACGCGTCCGTCGATGGTGACGATGCGGCCCATGGCTTCGTTGTCGGCCTGCAGGCTTTCGAGCAGTCCCATGATGTCTACGTTCTGCTCCGGTTCGCGGTTGCTCAGTCCTCGCATGAATTCCAGCGTCTGGGTCACCATCGATTCCATTTCCACCAGATCCGCTTCGAATCTTTCGCGCAGATTTCCGTCCTCCAGCATCTCGGCGCGCAGCCGCATGCGCGTTAGCGGCGTCTTGAGGTCGTGCGACATGGCGGTGAGGAGGCGTGTCCGTTCATCGATGAACCGGACGAGGCGGGTCTGCATCGTGTTGAAAGCGTGAGCGGCTCGGCTGACCTCGACCGGACCGCCTTCCGGCAATGGCGGGCGATTGATGTCGCGCCCGAGTTCGTCGGCGGCCGAGGCGAGCAAGTGCAGCGGGCGCGTGACCCAGCGCACCGCGACGTAGGACAACAGCAACACCGCGGCCAGCAAGATCGCGAGGGTCAGCAATACGCGCCAAGGCAGGTTCGCCGACTCCTGCGTGACCTGCGTATCGAACGTAGCCCAGGACCCGTCCTGCAGGGGGACCTGGATCAGAAATGAGACCCCATTCGGCGAAAATCGATGCATGCCCGCAGGGCCCATCGGTCCGCCCGCGGGAAAGCGGCCGCTCGCGCCAGCGGGTCCTGGCGCCCACGCAGGTGGCGTCCCGGTCATCGTTACCCGAACTGGCCGGTCATCACCAAGTGCGGTTCGTAGCACCGCCGAAATCATCGCTGCGTGCGCTCCCCCCGTCGACTCCGAGTCCTCGGCCGCGGGCGCGCGGTCCAGCGAAACCACCAGCGGCGGCACGTTCAGGATGCCGACGATCCGAACGCGCTCGGCCGGACTCAAGGAGTCGAGCAGCCGCACAATGTCGGCGATCCGTTGTGCCGGCTGCATGCCGCTTGTGCGAATGAGCACGGAGTCGCGCTCGACGAGATTGATCGCGGCGCTCAGCAATTGTGCGACGATCAATCCACTGGCCAGCACCAGCATCAACCGGCCAAACAGCGATTGTGGCAACAGGCGCATCAGGATTCTCCCGTTACCGCGACCGCAAGCACATAGCCTTCGCCACGCACCGTCTTGATCAAGCGCGGCTCGCGCGGATCGTCGCCGAGCCGATGCCGCAGGCGGCTCACCTGCACGTCGATGCTACGGTCGAGCGGGTCCGCCTCCTTGCCTTGCGTGAGATCGACCAACTGGTCGCGATTGAGCACGCGATTCGGGTGATTCAAAAATATCCGCAGCAACCGATACTCCGCACCCGCGAGCGGCGTAACCACGCCCTGGGCCGAAACGAGCTGACGCTCGACGGTGTCCAGCACCCAGTCGGCAAACCGGATACGTCGCGCGCCGTCCGGCTGAAGATTTCCAGGAAGGCTGCGGGCGCGGCGCAGGATTGCCTTGATGCGGGCCAGCAACTCCCGTGCGCTGAACGGCTTGGCCAGGTAATCGTCGGCGCCCATCTCCAGGCCGACGATGCGGTCCGTCTCTTCGCCACGTGCAGTGAGCATGATGACCGGAATGTCGAAAGACTTCGCGCGCAGGTTGCGACATAACGTCAGCCCGTCTTCACCCGGGAGCATCAGATCGAGCACGATGAGGTCGATCTGTGCCGCGTCCAGTGCCTGCCACATGGCTCGGCCGTCGGCGACGGCGGTCACCCGCAAGCCGTTCTTGAGCAAATATTGGCTCAATAAGCTGCGAATTTCAGCATCGTCATCGACGATGAGGATGTGGTCGGGCGCGTCCATGGCGCAATTTTCGAATGTTTTCGGGCGGGCCGGGCAAGAGAAAAGTAACGCAGTGTGTCAAGCACCGGCTTCGTTGCACTGCGCTACGAAAAGGCGTTGCGTTGACATGCTCTGCTTACACAACGGTGCTGAAATCATAACCGTTGCGAAGGGATTCTCGGGAATCGACCGACGGCCCCTTCGAACAGGCTTCTCACTACCAATTGGAGATACATGATGAAAAGGACTCACACTGTTGTGGCCGGCGTCGTTGCCGGCATTGCACTGGCAGTCGCGGCAGCCACCTATGCCCAGCCGTTTGGAGGCATGGGTCCAGGATTTGGGCCCGGCATGGGCATGGGGTCCGGTCACGGACCGATGGCCGGGGTCGATCCGGCAACCATGGCTGATTCGCGCCTGGCCGAAATGAAGGCCCAGCTCCAGATCACCGCAACACAGGAAACCGCGTGGCAGGCATTTGTCGCTACGGCGAAGCAGCAGGCTGTGAGCATGCAGGCCGCACGCGCGCAGATGTCGGAATCGGCCGGCGCGGCGCCGGACCGGATGGCGCTGCGGACGCAAATGATGCAGCAGCGCACTGCCAGCATGGCGACGATGACCAACGCGTTCGGGGCACTGTATGCCGTACTCACCCCGGAACAGAAAGCCATCGTCGACCAGAATGCCGGCATGATGGGCCATCGCGGGATGCACTTTGGGCGCAGGGCGAGTTAACCCATTCGGGGCGGGGAAATCCGCCCCGATTGCACTTTATTTCACACACCAATGGCGCCGACGTAGGTATCCCGCGCCGGTGGATGACACTTTCTGCAGGAGTCCAGACCGCTGACGTTGCGTTGGCCGTCAGGGTATCGAGTGTGGACGAAAACCGCCAAACGCTCACCGACCAGCGCCCTTCGGTCTGCCGCAATTGCGGCGCTCCGGCCCTTGGAAAGTTTTGCCCAGAATGCGGACAGGAAACGCTCGCGGACCCAGCGTCGGTTACCGCGCTCCTGCGGGAATGGCGCATCCGCTACACGACGCGGCAAGGTCAGTTATGGTAGACGTTGTCTCAACTCTTTCTTGTGCCGGGCGCGCTTACCGTCGAGTCGAGAGCATGGACCACGGCCCCCGGCTGGCACCCGTCCAGAACACTGTCGACCACATCGAAGCCGAGGCAGTACGTCGGTTCAAGGGGATGTCGAGCGACGACCGATTTCGATTCTTCCCTGCACGGCGGGTCATGGGCACGTCAGGATTCCGGGAGATAGATGATCTGAATCATATGAAACACAGGTTGCCAGACTTAAGATGAAAAGTTGTGACGGTAGCGTCCAAGGGTTTGCTTACCTGCACTTGCAATCGACGTAAAGGTAGTGCGGTGGTACCGTAGAAGCCGATATTCGATGCAATGAGAACTCGTTTCCATAAGGGCAAAGAATGAACCGTGTGATGTACTTTGGAGAAACGCTCTCCGCGTATGACGTACCCGTGCTGAACGAACGGGAGGTGAGGGCGAGCGCGGGGATATTGTTCATGTTCGCGATGATCGCGTTCATGAACGCCTGGCTGACGGGAAATTTCTTCTACACGCGAGTCTTCGTCGTCGCGTTCCTGGTCGACTTCTCAATTCGGATTTTCGTAAATCCCAAGTACTCTCCCACGATGATTGCCGGCCGCTTCTTCGTGCGCCATCAAAACGAGGAATATGTCGGCGCACCGCAGAAGCGCTTCGCGTGGAGCATCGGCCTGCTGTTGGCGGTGACCATGTTCTTCCTGATCGTGGTCAACAATGTCATTGGCCCGATCAATCTGTTCATTTGCCTAACCTGCCTGCTTTTACTCTTCTTCGAATCGGCGTTCGGAATCTGCATTGCTTGCAAGATCTACAACCTGGTGTTCAAGGAGAAGGCGAAACTGTGTCCCGGGAACGTTTGCGAAGTCGCCGGCCCGCGACCGGGCACCAGGATTACCGCAAGCCAGATCGGTGTGACCATCCTGTTTCTGGTTGCGGTGGTCGGAGCGGGCAGGCTCATATCGCAACAATCGCCGGCTGGCTTCGGCACGCTTGCGAGCATCGGTGGGACTGGCGCGACAGCGGCCGGGGACTGCACCGTGCCGGACTGGGCGGCGGCGATGGGTCACGCCGAGATGTGGAAGCTACACAACAACTGCAAGACCGCGGATGTCCTGCCTGCCGGTGCCGGTGCTGCAGCAGTGCCGCCGACCATCGAGATCGTCGCGCTGGCACACCCCCCGGTGCAAAGCGCGCTCAAGCCTCTGCGTGATTGGGTCGCCGCGCAGGGCGGCAAGGTACGTTTGGTGGAGATCGATGCCGAAAGCGCCGAGGGCGAACAAAAGATTGCGCTTGCGGGGCTCAAGGGCCACGTTCCGATCCTCGTCCTGATAAACGGCAAGTATCGCTTTGCGCGCAAGGATGGCGGCACGACCGAGTTCGTCAATTTTCCGGCGGCGGCAGGAAACCCGATGGGCCTCAATGGTACATGGGCGATGTCGGATGTAGAGGCCGTCCTTGCGAGTCGGCTGAAGTAGCCCGCCTTTGCCCTTTCGCCAACGAGTTGAATCCACCATGACACTGATTCGCGCCGAACAGCTGGTCAAGACCTATTGCAGCGGTGAGGTCGAAGTTCACGCGATACGGGGCGTCGACTTCACCATCGAAGCGAAGTCCTTTGTCGTATTTGTCGGGCCGTCCGGCAGTGGCAAGACCACGTTGCTTAACATGATTGGCTGCCTCGATCACCCGACCAGCGGCACGCTCAACGTAGCCGGCGCCGATGTCAGCACGCTGGATCGGCGGGCAGCCGCCGAGTTTCGCGGACAGCACATCGGCTTCGTCTTCCAAGACTTCAATCTGATTCCGGTCCTGACCGTTTACGAGAACATCGAGTACCCGCTGATCATGGTGCAGGATTGGCCCGAGGCCAAGCGGCGCGCACAGGTCACGCGGCTCCTGGAGGCCGTGGGCATGGCGGAGCAGGCGCACAAGCGGCCATCACAGATCTCCGGCGGGCAGAAGCAGCGCGTCGCTGTCGCGCGGGCGCTCGCGACCAATGCGCAGCTGGTGCTGGCGGATGAGCCGACGGCGAATCTCGATCACGACACCGCCTATCGGATCATCGAGTTGATGAAGAAGATGCGCGACGAGTTCGGCACCACCTTCGTGTTCTCGACGCACGATCCGAAGATCATGACCGAAGCCGAAGTGGTTTTCGAACTCGAAGATGGCCATATCCACCGTAAGGTCCAGGAATTGGCGGGGGTGCAGCATGCTTAACGTGTTCAAGATGGCTCTCCGGAACCTCGCCCGGTTTGGCCGCCGGACATTGCTCTCCGCCATGCTCATCACGCTGGGCATCGTCGCGGTACTCCTGTTTATCGCGACGGCCGGTTCGTTCAAGGCGATGATGATCGGCCAATTCACCGATGGGGTACTCGGGCACCTCGAGGTGCATCGCAAGGGTTACGTCGCGTCGATCGACACGCTGCCGCTGAACCTGAACATGCCGCCGGCGCTCGTGGGCAAGGTCGAGCAGGCCCTCGCGAAGCTGGACGATGTGGAAGCCTATTCGGAACGCGTCAAGCTCGGGGCGATGTTCAGCAATTTCACCGAGTCGACCAGTATCCGCATCAATGGCATCGACCCAGTGAAAGAGGCCGCGGCGACACCGCTGCTGCCGGGGCGAGTCACTGAGGGCGAGAAGGGCGGTCCGATGGTCAAGCCCGGCGAGGTGCTGATTCCGGCCCTCCTGGCCCGTGGCATGAAGGTCAAGGTGGGTGATGCGGTCGTCCTTGTAGCGACGAATCGCGACGGATCGGTCAACGGGAAGACGTTCGTCGTTCGAGGCATTGTGGACAGCATGACGGGACCGAGCGGCCGCGATGGCTACATCCATATCAACGACGCCCGGGAACTCCTTCGGCTCAAGGATCGCGAGGTCAGCGAAATCGTCATCCGCCTCAAGCATCCCGCGCGGCTCGACCAGGTCTACGCCCAGCTGAATCAGGAGCTGGCCGGCGCGACGAACAAGGAGGGGAAACCGGTATTGGATGTGCACACCTGGGCCGATCTGTCACCGTTTTCGAGCATCGTACGGATGATCGACCTGCTTGCGGTGTTCATCAAGGTGATGCTTGTCTCCATCGTCCTGATCAGCGTGATGAACGTCATGATGATGGCCGTCTACGAGCGCATCCGCGAGATCGGCACCATCGCGGCCATCGGAACGCCGCCGCGACGGATCATGTCGCTGTTCCTGACCGAGGGACTGCTGCTTGGGGTTGGTGGCACTGCCATCGGCGTCGCAATCAGTCTGGCCGTGATCTATGGCCTGAACGTTTGGAAGATCACGTTCGACTTTGGTCAGCAGCAGGGACTCGTCCTGTCTCCGACGATTGGTGTCCCCGATGTCCTGATCATCGCGGCAATGGTCATCGTCATCACGCTGCTCGCCAGCCTGCAACCGGCATGGAAGGCATCCCGCATGGACCCGGTCACCGCACTCGGGCATGTCTGAGCCGTGCTCACCCCTACATCGAGATCACGAATCATGACTCCCAAACATATCGCAGCGATGGTGTGCCTTATCGGCTGCATGGCGGCATTTCCGGCGGCAGCCATCGACGGCAACCAGATCCTGCAAAAGGTCGACCGGAACCTGGAGCCGGAGTCCTACGAGTCCTATCGCAAATTGATCGACATCCAGCCGGATGGGAGCAGCAAGGAATACGTCCTATTCACGATCAAGAAGGGCCGCGACAAGGTCGTGGCGCTGTTCGTATCTCCCGCGAGCGACAAGGGGCGGGTCACGCTGCGCACCGGCGACAACATGTGGCTCTACATGCCCAGTGTCGGCAAGCCGATACGCATTACCAGCCTGCAGTCGGTGACCGGCAGCATTTTCAACAACGCCGACATCCTGCGGGTCGACTACACCGCCGAGTACGACGTGGAGACCGCGGAGGAGCAGCCGGATGCGTACCTGCTGTCGCTCAAGGCCAAAACCGGCGACGTGGCCTACGACCGGCTCAAAATGTGGGTCGACAAGAAGCAATTGCTGCCGGTCACCATCGAAGCGCGCGCGGCGAGCGGCCTGCTGATCAAGACGCTGCATTTCAAGGACATCAAGGACTTCGGTGGCGGCATCAAGCGTCCCGCGATGTTGGAAACGGACAGTCCGCTGCACAAAGGGTACAAGTCGGTCATGCTTTGGTCGGGACTGAAGAAGGCCAATTTCCCGGACGAGGTCTTCACGCTCAACTACCTGCCGCGCATTGAAGACCTGCGCAAATGATCTCGCCGGCGTGGCGCCGGCTCGGGCTGGTCGTCATCGCATACACGGGACTGCTCGGGAATGGGGCAGCAACGGCTGCCGACGAGGAGTATCGCTTCGACGCGGCGGATTTCGAGAAGAAGCCGTATGAGTTCGGCGGCTATCTGGAGGCAAAGCCGCAGTACTTCTGGCTGAATCCCGGTTCCGCCGGATACAACCTGGCGTATCCCGGTGGCTCACCCGGGAACTCGGTCCATGGGGCAACCGGAACGCTCGAACTGGTCGGAAAGTACACGCTCGGAATCGCGACAGCACGCTTCCGGACGCACTCGGACATCCAGCGATACAACACGGTCGACCAGGAGAACAACAGGTTCTACGAGGCGGTGCTGTCCGTGCGGCCCGATCCGGGGTTCACCGCGGACGCAGGCAAGCAGGCGCTGCAATGGGGAAAGGGCTACGCCCAGACCTTCGTCGGCTTCGTGCAGCGGCCGAAGGACCCGGACGATCCGGAACTCGCCCGTGAAGGCTACACGATTGCCAATGCCGATCTCATCCGCAACTTCGAAGGCCCGTTGCAGACAGTCGCGTTTACGCCGGTCATCCTCCCGGTGTCTTCACAGGTGAACAACGACTACGGGGTTGTCGGGCACGTGAACTACGCGGCGAAATTGTATTTGCTGCTCCAGGACACGGACATCGACCTCATGTATCTGGCGAAGGGAAGCCGTCCAGCGCGATTCGGGACGGATTTTTCGCGCAACCTCGCAACCAATTTCGAGATCCACGGCGAATTGGCGTACATCTGGAACGCCTCGAAGCCGGTAGTCAATTCGGCCGGGCAAGTGACGACCCAGCAGGGAAACGCCATGAATTACATGGTAGGGATGCGGTATCTCACCCAACAGGACACGACGTGCATCGTTGAGTATTACCGCAATGGACTCGGCTATAACGAAGGCCAGATGGGCGATTTCTATGGCTTCGTCGATGGGATCTTTGGTTCACCACCGGCGGGGGGTAACGCGATTCAGAACGCGATCAACCTGTATCGCGCCGGTTACGGGCGACCCAACGCGATGCGGAACTACCTCTACGCGCAGGTGACCCAGAAGGAGCCCTTTGACATTCTGTATTTTG
>Ga0315271_10001866_pt1 | contig 12976 bp, 4 predicted proteins | sample C3_top_MG_FD_204664 | JGI IMG/M metagenome (GOLD analysis project Ga0315271, IMG submission 204664) | Sediment microbial communities from Yellowstone Lake, YNP, Wyoming, USA - C3_top | ecosystem: Environmental > Aquatic > Freshwater > Lake > Sediment | place: USA: Wyoming | collected 2017-08-01 | reverse complement strand
CTGGCGGAGTATGCTTTCGCTTACCACGGTGAGAAAGTGCTGGTGGTCCACGGCCACGAATTTGACCAGTTTCACCGGGCCACCAGGGGCCTCAACAAACTCCGTAGCCTGGTGTACGGATTCGCCATATGGTTCGACGTGCCGCGAAAAACCGTTATCCAATGGATCCAGCGATCCAGCACCATCTTCTTGCGAGCCACCGCGCGCGTGAAGGCACGCGCCATTCTGAAGGCTCGCGCCACCGGTGCCCGCTTCGTGGTGGTGGGACACACGCACCACCGAGAGATGGACGAAGTCGATGGGATCACCTTTCTGAATCCCTCCTCCTGGCTCACTTCGCAGCCCGCCTATGTGCTCTTCGACGACGCCAAGCCCGCTCCCAAACTGGTGGTTCTGGGCCACCGCCGGCGGCCTCTTTCGGAGTCCGTCCGCCTGCGCGTCCGCATCACGAGCAGGAACATCAGTCGGCGCCCGGGCGAGAAAGCCTGAAAGGTTCAGAGTCCAAGGCTGAGGTGCCCTTGTGCCCTGAGAACAACTCTGACGACGACCCAGGGCGATCTTTGTGAATATTTGATCACCCTGGTCCTCGCTCCAAGACCTCCTCCCCTTTTGAGGCCTTGCCCTTCTTTGCGTCTCGCGTCTCGCGTCTCGCGTCTTGCTTAATTGCTTTTGCCTCATCGCGTCTCGCTTCCGCCTGGCGCGTCCTGCGGGCCTCCTGTATACTTCCACGGGGTGATCCAGCCGTGTTCATGAAGGACCAGGTGGTCGGCAAGTACCGAATCGAACGGCCCCTGGGCAACGGGGGGTTCGGCGCCGTCTATCTGGCCGAGGACACCCTCATCGGCAAAATGGTGGCGCTCAAGATCCCCCACCGCCAGAACCAGTCCCTTGAAGCGCTGGTGGCCGAAGCCAAGGTCATGGCACCCCTCAACCATCCTCACATCGTCTCCGTCTTGACCGCCGAGCGAGATGCGGAGGCAGGCATCTTCTTCATCGTCATGGAATATGTGGAGGGCGAATCTCTGTCCGAACGGCTCACTCGTGACGGCCAGGCGGAGGAGCCCCAGGCCATCGCCTGGTCCATACAGGTCACGGACGCGGTGTCCTATGCGCATTCCAAAAACATCCTCCACCGGGACTTGAGGCCGAGCAACGTGTTGTTGACCAAGGACGGAAACGCCAAGGTGGTGGACTTCTCCATCTCGCGGCTGCTGGAACGGGATCCCTACGCCTCCACGCGCATCGGCTCGCCACCCTACATGGCGCCCGAGCACTTCCAGGGCCGCGCCACCTTCGCCTCGGACCTCTACTCCATCGGCGTCATGATGTACGAGATGGTGACCGGGGTGCTCCCCTTCTTCGACCTCAACCCCGCGCGCATCGAGGAACTCGTGGCCGCTGGCCGCTTCACCCCCCCAAACCTGAAGAACCGCAAGGTCAGCAAGGAGCTGAGCGACATCATCCAGAAGGCCATGGCGCGCGACCTGTCCCAGCGCTATCGCTCGGCCGATGATCTCCTCGCGGATCTTCGGCATTTGCGTTCCACGCCGCGAAGGGAGCGGGAGCTTTCGGACATCCGCCAGCGCATTGCGGCCCGGGACCAGAAAGCCGAGGGGTTCTGCTTCAACTGCCGGCGGCCCCTCCCCAAGCGCGCCCAGAGCTGCCCCTTCTGCGGGCAGAAGCAGTAAACGCGGTTCCCATACCCTTATTGAATTTGAACAACCTGTGTTCCGAGCAACCGCACCCTCAATAATCGCCCTTTGTGACCCACCTCACTTGGCAGAGAGTCCCCCCCGCCTTATATTGGTACCAATGCGCGTGGTTCGCCGCGCCGAGCGAGGGGAAAAATGCCAGCAAGAATTTTTCGAATCCTCGTGTTCACCCTAGCCTCTCTGGGAACTTGGTATACAGCACTGGCCCAGATACCCGGCGAAGATTGGACGCGCATCGCGCTGCTGGGAATCAACACAAACGCGATTGCCCTCAGCCCGAGGTATGACCAGGACCAGACGGTCTGGGCCGGAACTCAGGGCATGGGGGTTTGGCGTTCCTCTGACCAGGGCGTCACCTGGACCCAATCCACGGGCAATTCGAGTTTCACCCTTCGCACTATCGCGGACCTAGCCGCATCTCCGGACTACGGGAATGACGGCACCGTCTTTGCCGTCACGAGTGATGGCCGCATCTACCGGTCCACCAACGGAGGGTCAGCCTTCAGCTTGCGGCTTACGGTCACCTCGGGCATCGGGACGAGTATCGCCGTCTCCCCAACCTATTCGAGCGATTCGACGGTCTGGGCTGGGTTCGACGGCAAAGGGCTATACTACTCAACCAACGGCGGAACGAACTGGACCCAAGATACCTATTCATCCACGGTCTTCCCCAAGATTTACGATCTTGCGCCATCCCCCAACTACTCGAGCGACACCCTGCTCTATGTAGGCGGCTACTCGCAGGACATCGGTCCCGTGGCGACGCGTTCTCTTGGCGGGACCTGGTTGGCGCGCCGGTCGGGCCTAGGTACGGGCTCCACCGACACGGTCCTCTCCCTGACTACCCTTCGCTCGGGCACCCAGAACAAGCTCTGGGCGGGGACCCTCCAGGGAGGCATGTACAAAACCGTGGACGGCGGGGCCAGCTGGTCGGCCGGGTGCGACGCTAGCGTCGTGGTAATCGTCCCGTCCGTATCGGCACTCGCGGTGTCCCACAACTCCGCCCCTATGCTACTCGAAGGGAGGACCGACAGGCTCTTCGAATCCACCGACGGAGGGACGAACTGCGCGGGCATCACTCCCATGGGCAGCATCCAGGCCCTCGCCTTCGAGCCCCTGTGGGACGGAACCACCTATTGCCACATCTTCATCGGAACGGAGGATGGTCTGTTCCGAAAGGGCTGCGCCACCCCTCCTGGATTGACGGGCCTTTCGGCCCCAAATGCCAAGGCCGTGGCGCTGGCCGGCAGCATGCATGGCGCCTTCATTGGCTCGGGGAGCCAGGGACTTTTCAAGTCGCAGGCCCGAAATCCCGGCCTTACAGACAGCAGCAAAGCCATGGTCCGATACAACAACTTCCCGAACAAACTCACGCCGGATGTGGTGGCCATCTGCCTCGACCCCCTCTACGACGAGACCAGCACCTCGTGCGGCGACGCCTCCACGCTTTTCGTGGCGGCGAACTTCTCCTCCTCGGCCACGGACAGCGGCGTCTACAAGTCCACCGACTACGGCAATACTTGGAGCAAGCTCACGGGAGGCGCCTGGCCTGCCTCCGCTGTCACCCTCTACGACCTGGCCATCTCTCCCCAGTACCGAGAGGGGAGCTCCGACACCACGCTGTACGCGGCCACCTCGGGCGGCTTCCTCCGGTGGGACGGTGGAACCATCTGCTGGGTCCAGTGCCAGCGAGACGCTTCGAACCTATACGCCACCTACAAGATCGGAATACCGCCCACCTTCTCACGCGCGGGCACGGGCACATGGGATCACACGCTCTTCATGGCCGATGTGCACGGTGTTTACTACAGCACGAGCCTGGGAACCACGGGGACCTGGTCATCCACGGGCTATACAGATGCCGTATGTTCCTCCAGCGCCACCGTGAGCGGCTTCGCATTCGCCCACAATTTCGGCCAGTCGGGCGGCAGCTACAGGATGTTCATCTCCAACGCTCGAGGCGCGTGCGGCTATGTGCACACCTCCAACGCCTCGGGCTGGTCCGCCTGGAGCGCCGTCAGCGACGGCCTTCCGAGTTCTCAAGTCGGCGCCACGGGCATCGCCGCCGAGCCCGACTTCGATGAGGCCACTACGCAGAGACGCCTCATCCTGGCCACGCCCAATGGGCCCTACTACGGTACTTTTACGGCCTCCACGGGTACGGCCAACTGGCAGATCGTCCCCGATTCCTTCCCCGCCCTCGCCGTGACCTTCAGCATCGCCGGCTCGGGAGCCTCCGCCATGGTGGGATACGCCCAGAAGGGTGCCGGACTGTCGCTCACCACAGGCGGGTCCTCATACCCCGTCACCTTCTCGGGTTATAACTCCCTTCCCGACGACGTGTTCCAAACCCTCCCCAATGTGAGGGACCCGAACATCCTCTTCGCCTCCTCCCCCGCCATGGGAGTCTTCGTCAGCCAGAACAAGGGGCTCTCCTTTCGGCCCTTCAACCGCGGAGGGGACCAGGGGCCCTGCGCACTGAGAGACGCCTTCGGCTTGGGGATGGTCCAGGACCGGCAGGGAGCGGGTCTCGATGTGATTTGGACAGGGACCAGCGGGACGGGCATCAAGTACCGGGTCATGAGCTACAACTCGGGCACAGGGGTCTATAACCTGGACAGCAGTTGGTGGAAAAACACGAGCATGACCACGGGGCGCTTCGAGCGCTTCGCAACGCTCGGCACGGGCCAGACCAACCGGGTCTATGCCGCGAGCCCAAGTGCTGGAACGGGCATCTACTACGCCTGCCCTTCGTGCTGGACCACCTGGACGAACGCCTCCGTTCCCGGCGCGGCGGCGCACTCGGTGAAGTTCGGCTATGTACCGCTGGTGAGCGTCACACCCCTCGCCTCGGGAGTGCCCACGGGCTTGCAGAGCGTGGTTTATGACCATTGGAACTATTATTCCATCACGGTACCCTCGGTCATGGGCTCCCTCAAGGTAATCATGACTCCTTCGGCCGGGGATCCTGACCTGTATGTCAGACGCGGCGACCTCCCCAACCTGACCTTGTGGGACTACCGGCCCTATCTGGGCGGGTTAAGCGTGGAAACGGTTACCGTCAACTTCCCCACCCCAGGAGTTTACTACCTGGGGGTTCGTGGCTGGGCCACGGGAACGAGCACCTACAACCTCGTGGCCACGGTGAGCACCGATCCCCTCGCGCCGGCTCTTGAACGCATGGCCGCTCCCCCCGCGTCCAAACCCGAACTCGATCCCTTCGAGAGCGCCCCGGGGCCCAAGGCCCCTCACGGAAGCGTCATCTGGGGCACCGTCAACGGCGCCGTCGTCCTGGGCGACGGAACGGGCTGGGAGGAGCGCAACGGTCTCCCCCCCAACCAGCTGACCAACCCGGACACCCAGACGGTCCTCCAGCTGAAGGACGGTACGGTGGTCCTCGGGTGCCTGAGCGACGCTTTCTATTCGCCTCAGCCCGACGAGGGGCTCACGACCTGGATCTCCTCCACGGCACACTTCGCGGGCACCTGCTCCTACGACTTCCGGGATCTTTACCAAGTGGACCTGGACCCGGCCGCACCCAGCGACATGCGGGCCGACTGCCTCATGGCGGCCTACGGCACGGGCGCGTCCACGAGCGGCGGCGTGTGGCTCTCTGGGGACAAGGGCCACCACTGGATGAAGATCTCCAGCGGTTTCGACCCCCTGACCCAAAAGCTCAATTCCATCATCTCCGACGCGGGCGAGTTGGGCGTCCCCGACGGCTCCACGGCCTACTACTCCTCCACCGACGGCACGGGGGTCTATACCCGCACGATCACCCTCCAGGCCTACCCCACGGTCACCTCGGTTTCCCCAAGTACGGGTAATGTGGCCGGAGGCGGTTCGATCACCGTGACCGGCGTCGGGTTCTCCAGGGCGTGCCCCACGGGCGCCGGGGAGGATTGCCCCGATTCCAGCCCCGTCGTCCTCTTCGGGTCCACGGAAGCCGCCACGAGTTGGACAAGCTCGACCAGCCTCACGGCCACAGTTCCGCCCCACGCCCTGGGAGGCGTCATGGTCACCGTCCGGAACCCCGACACGCGACAGGCGGTCACAGGACCCACCTACACTTACAACGCCTGCAGCAATCCCTCGGGCGCAGGAACAATCACCGCCTCGGACTTGGACCCCTACCTCAAGAGCGGCGTCCAGGTGACCTGGCCCCAGGACTGCACCTGGAACGACGGCGATCCCACGGGGCGCCTTTACCGGGTTCTGCGTGCCGGTGTGGACATCAGCGGGGCTCTGCCCTACGGCACGACGACCTACACAGACCTCACCGGCTCCGTGGGCGTTTCCTATAGCTACTCGGTGCGATATACGAGCGGGTGCTCCTATTCAACCACCTCGGCCACCCAGTCCGCCGCAGACCAATACCTCGTGCCGCCCGAAGCGGCCAGCACCCCCGGCGCCGCCCTCCGATGGACCTCGGGCCTCAAAACGCAGATGACCTGGGGCGCCACCACGGGCGCCACGGGCTACAAGCTCTATAAAGGCGCCGACACGGAGATCAGCAAGCTTCCCGCGCCGGGAGCCTCGGTATGCATCGGCTACCAGGGAGCGGGTGTGGTCGTAGACACGCGGCTGGGTACCACCGCTACACTTAGCAACAACCCCTCCTCGGGGCACTTCTATTGGTACATCCTCGCCGCCATCAACGGCGCCGGCGACGGACCCCTCGCCGCGGGGCAGATCGTCAGCTCCACGGGGGCCTGCGCGAGCCCGTAGGCGCGACCCCCCCGCGGTCGCCCGGGGTCGTGCCGGGACGATGGCAGTACCGGTACCACGACGGGAGGGCGCGGGGGCCCTCCCCTACTACAGCGCGCGATTCACTTGCTTGACAATTCGGGGGGGGGGTAGACTTCTCCCATTCAAAAGGAGGGGTCTATGGTGAGTGTAATCGTGTTGGTAACCATCGTGACCGTGTTGGCGCCCGGTGGAGGTACTATTTGGGGCACCATCAACTAGGCGCAAGGGAGGACCGAACGAAAGAGCGGGGGCCCAGTGCCCCCGCTTTTTCGTTTAGGGTCCGTTCTCCGTCAGGCGCCGCGCATCGTCATCCCGACGCATCTTCTACGAAGGGTGGGGGCCCGTCGCGCCCGTGGTGGCGCTGGCACGGACGCCGGGAGGGCACAGGGGCCCTCCCCTACTACGCGCGCGATTCGCCTTACTCCATGTGAGATTTCTTCAGGGCAGGCTCAGAGCCTTCAGGATGACTGCTGAGCATGAGTTGCTTGCCCCATGGCAAGGACTTGATTCACCTCTGGAAACTTGCAGATTGCCTCCCAGGCCCAATCGGGGCTGTTGGCTTGGAGGACGGAAAGGCGTTCCCGCGCGTCGTTCAGCCAGCGGGTCCTCTTGCGGCCGCCGGAAACCAGCGCCATCTGGCACGCCAGCCTCGTCCCGGAAACGCCCCCGTGACATCGTCCCAGCAGGCGGCGAGCGAGCCTCTCGTCCGCCATTTCCGCCTTTCCAGCGAGGCGAACCCGCACCTGCACGAGCCTGAGTTGGCTTTCAAACAGCGGTTTCTCTTCGCAGAGTTGTTCGGCGGAGCTCAGGACTGACTCTGCTTCTTGGGCTTTCCCCGCTTCGGTGTAACGCATCGCGAGTGAAAGATGAGCTTCTAATAAGTCCGAAGGTAAATACGCCTCTTTCTGATTTGCGAGCATACCAAGCGTCAGCGTGGATTGGGTTGCGCCGTGCGCCCACTCCATGAGGTGCACTAGGGTACCTTTCAGGTCGCCCATAAGATCTGTCCTCGACAAGAACCTAGAGAGGTTGCATTTCTCTGCGATTTCCAATGCTCTCTTCTGAGCGCCAAGCGTTTGATAGAAATTCAACGCTTCATAGAGGGCGTACGCCATGTCATTCGGATAGGATTGGGGGCCGAGCCGATCCAGCGCATGTTTGCAAAGCGCCAAGAAGTCGCAAATGCTTCCCTTCAGGAGTGCCACTTGAGCGAGGCCCAGGCTTGCAAGCGCTAATATCCTTGGGTTGGATTGAATTCGAGCCTGATGCGTTAGATTCTGCAAGATTGAGTTTGCGTTGTCAGCGCGTCCAAGCCCTAGGTATGCCTGAGCAAGGATTTCTCTGGCCTCCAACAACGTTCCCCGAATCGCGAATGTTTCCAGGTTTAATTCCGCTTTCTTGAACCAATAGACTGCCTTGCTAAATCGATATTGCTCGTTGAAGTGAGCCCCTAGGTTACCGCAGATAGTCCCCTGTTGAGGTCCCAGCAAGCCTCGGATACTGCAACGATAAGCACTCATTAGATTGGTTTCTGCTGCAGTCGAGTGGCCCTGAGACAAATTCACGACACCCAAGTTCATGGAGGCGATTGCTCTAAAAACCGCTTGATCGGGCCCCTTCGGCAGGGCCAGCGCCTTGTTGAGTGCCTTCTTGGCTTCTTCAAGACGCCCCGTGGGGCCATAGACGCGGCCAACCAGATTGACATAGGCCTTGCCCTGGGTGGCGTAGTCCTTGGCTTGCCTGGCCAACTCGATGCCTTTGAGGAGGGCCTTCTCGGCACCTTGCAGGTCTTGTTGGGAGGCGCAATCCTGGGAGACGAAGTTCTGGAGTCGGGCCTGCTGGCGGAGGAGGATCTGGTCCGCCATGCCTGAGAGCGATGACAAGATCGGCCCGGCGTCCGACCAGCGGCCGAGGAATCCGTAGGCATCCATGAGGCTGAACGCGTCCTCCACATCCTGCTCGTCGGAGGTGAGGATCTTGCAGACAAACTCAAGGTGCCTTAGGGCGTTGATGTTATCGTAGCGGGCCAGGGCATCGCGGCCGGCGAGGCGGTGGTATCGGCGCGCTCGTTTCTCGTCGCCGCCCTCCGCGTAATGGTGGGCCAGAGTGGGCCAGAGCTTGGAGTTTCCCTCGGCGTCCACATCCAAAAGCCGAGCCAGGGCCAGGTGCGCTTTGCGTTTGAAGGCAAAGGGCAGCGCATGGTACACGGCGTCGCGGAGCAGAGCATCGGCGAAGCGCCGGTAGGGTCGCGTGCCCCACGAGTCCGCCAGAAGGAGCCCCGCCCCCTCCAGCGCGTGAAGGACGCGGTGCAGTGCGTCCAACTTCTGGCCCGAAAGCTGGTGCAGGAGGTTCACCGAGACCGACGCCCCCAGGATGGAGGCGTATTGAAGCACCTCGCGCTCCCTGGCCGAGAGGCGATCCAACCTGGCCAGGTACAGCCCCTCCAGGGTGTCTGGAAAAGCCGTCTTGAAGAGCCGGTCCTGGTCCACGCGACCGCCGTACTGGTCCCGGACGAGCAGGCCCGCCGCCTCCACGGCGGTCACGAGGGCGCCCACGAGGGCCGGGTTGCCCCCGGAACGCTCCGAAAACCACGCCAGGACCTCCTTGGGCACATGGGAAAGGTCGTGCCCCCCCTGCAGAAGTACCTCCACGCCCTTGGGGCTCAAGGGCTCGATGGCCCGATGCTCAAGGCGTTCTGGCATCCCCGCAGGCGCGAGACTCGGGCGGAGGGTGCCCACCAGGCGCCAGGGGGCCTCCTCCGCGTCCTCCAACAGAAAGGCCAAGAGTTCCAGGGAGAGTGGGTCTGCATGGTGGAGGTTGTCGCAGAGGAGCAGGCGGGGGCCTGATGCCTTGAAGGCGCGCCCGAGCATGGCGAAGGTCAGATCCTTGCGCTCCTTGGGGGAGAGGTTCCGCACGGAAGCGTTGTTCTCCTCGGGCAGGTCCAGGAGTGGGTTCAGCAGGACGCGGTAGCCCGCGGGTTCTCGCGCGAAGGCGGCGTCTCTCGCCGCCAGGAGTGCCGCAGGCGTATCGCCCCTATTCACGCCGGTCACGGCGCGCATGGGACCCCGCCATACCGCGTAGGGGCGCTCCTGGCTGTAGGGGCCCAGGTTCATGCGGTGCGTGGTCACCCCCGATTCCGTGGCGGAGGCGGCCAGCCAGTCCAGCAGGGCCGTCTTGCCCAGGCCCGCTTCGCCGGCCAGGAGCAGAGCCCTCCCGCCTGGACCTTTAAGAAATGCGGCCAGTGCCCCGCAGACCTCGTCGCGCTCCACCAGGACCTGACGGACGGCGGCCCCGTCCTCCGCCTCGCCCAGGGGTTCGGCCACCTCCACGGGCGCCTTTTTGCCCTTCACCGTAAGGCCGCCCAGCTCCTTGAAATGAAGTCCCACCGCCAGCCTCGCGCAGGAGGCCTCGCAGAGCACCTGGCCCGGCTTCGCGTGCTGCATGAGCCGCGCCGCCAGGTTGATGGCGTCCCCCATAGCCGTGTACTCACGGCGCAGGCTCGCGCCCACGGGACCCGTAAAGAGCTGGCCCGAAACGACCCCCGCGCAGGCCTGCACGCCGGGAGGCCACCGCGAGGACACCGCCAGTTCCATGGCGGCGCGTACGGCCATCTCTTCCCGCTGTTCAAGGGCGTAGGGCGCGCCGAAGAGGAGGAGCGCCTTGGCGCCCTTGTCGCCCATGTCGATCTTGTTGAGGACGCCGCCATAGCGGCGAGCCGCGTCCGCCAGCACGCCAAAGGCCGTCATGAGCCGCCCGTGCAAGTCCTCCTCACCCGCCGCCTGCGTGAGCCCCTCGAGGGAGAGGAAGAGAACCGCCGCGCCGCGATGCTCCCCCGTGCTTCCACGCCCGCGTTCCTCCTGGAGATAGGCGGGCACGGCGAGCCGGAGCGCGTCCTCGGAGGGTTCCGATGGATATGCATGGCGCCGTCCCTGTTTGGGAAGGACCCGGGGCAAGAACGAGCCCCGCAGCCTGTTTCCGGTCTTTGTCTGCCCTCCCCGCTCCCCGCTTCCCACTCCCGTCAAGAAAGTGGCACGGCAAATCGCCTGGCCCGGCGTCGCGAGGTGCTCGGCCTCCGCGGCTTCGTCCAGGGGAGTGCCCGCCGCGTAGAAATCCACCCCGCCCTGACCGTCCGTGAGGAGGCCCAGGGCAACGCGTCCGTGGGCCGCGCCGATCTTCATGCTGAGCGTGAAGGTGCCGGCTCGCGTGGGAAGGCCCGCGAAGCGCCCCATAGCCGTCATCATGCGCGATGCCGCCCGAACCGCAGCCGCGCGGCCCCGGCCTGGGAAGAACACGGTCATGGAATCCCCGCCGAAGCGCAGGATGTCCCCGCCCTCCTCCTCCACGATGCCCACCATGCAACTGAAGTAGTCGTTGAGGAGGCGTGTCAGCTCCTCGGAGCCTTCCCGGCCCATGACCATGAGCGCTTCGGTGAGCGGCGTGAAGCCCGCCACATCGCAGAAGAGTACGGACCCCTCCACAGTCTTGTGCAAGACCCCGCCCGCTTCCTGAGCCGACCTTGCGGCCAAGGCCACCAGATCCCAGCAGGATTTGGGAAGGAAGGCGGAAAGGTCGGACAAGGCATCCTCCCGTAATGTTAGTGTAGCACCATGATGGAGAGCCGTAGGGGAGGGGCGTCTCTTGCGCGTTCCGCAGGCAAAGCCTGCCGGAACGCTCTGCTGCGCTTTGCGGGCGCCCTCCCGTTGGTCCCCGCGCCCCCCCGCCGGTCCCTGTGCTTTCCCACCCAGGGCGGCCGCGGGGGCCGCCCCTACGCAAGCGCATGAGCACCCGCCCTTCTGCAAAGGCCGCTCCGCCTGTGCTATCCTTTTGGGCTGGAGGGAGTTCATGGAGGTGGAGTACGGGATTATCGGCGGGTCGGGCCTCTACGATATGCCCGGGTTCGAAGCCGCCGAACGGGTGGCCCTCAAAACACCCTTCGGGGACCCTTCCGAGGCCTTCCTCCTGGGCACTCTGGGCGGTCGGCGCGTGGCCTTCCTGGCCCGCCACGGACACGGACACCGCATCCTTCCCTCCGAGCTGAACTTCCGCGCCAACATCTACGCCTTCAAGCTTTTAGGTGCCAAGGCCATCCTCTCGGCCTCGGCCGTGGGTAGCCTCAAGGAACAGTACAAACCGGGGCACCTCATGGTCCCCGACCAGATCGTGGACCACACGCGCCGCAGGCCCGACACCTTCTTCGGTTCCGGAATCGTGGCCCACGTGAGCCTGGCGCACCCCTTTTGCCCGGTGCTCCGGGAGCGCCTGGTGACGGCCGTGAGGACCACGGGAGTGATCGTGCACGACGGCGGCACCTACCTCTGCATGGAGGGCGCGCAGTTCTCCACGCAGGCGGAGAGTTACCTCTACCGCTCCTGGGGCATGGATGTCATCGGCATGACCAACCTGCAGGAAGCCAAGCTCGCGCGCGAGGCCGAAATCTGCTACGCCACCCTGGCGCTCGTGACCGATTACGATTGCTGGCATCCCGACCACGACCACGTCCGAATCGAGGATGTACTCAAGGTCATGAAGGAAAACACGGGGCATGCGCAGGCCGCCCTGGCTGCAGCCGTCTCGGCGGCGCCCCCGGAAGGGTGCGCCTGTCAGCGCGCGCTGGACAACGCCATCATTACCGACCGCGGCGTTTGGCCCGAGGAGACCTATCACCGGCTCAGGCCTCTTCTCGAGCGGGTGGACGGGCTTGGGGAGGGCGCATGAAGCTCCTCATCATCGGTTCCATGGCCTACGACACGGTGAAGACACCTTTCGGCGAGCGCGAGCGCGTCCTGGGCGGATCGGCCTCCTACTCCTCGCTGGCGGCGGCCTTCTTCGCGCCCGTGGCCCTCATGGCCGTGGTGGGCGAGGATTTCGCCTCGGAGGATCGTGAGCTCTTCCAGGAGCGGGGCATCGACTGTTCCGGCCTCCTCACCGTGCCGGGTGGCAAGACCTTCCACTGGCAGGGCGAGTACGGGTACGACCTGAACGAGGCCAAGACTCTCAAGACCGATCTGAATGTCCTGGGCACCTTCGATCCCGAGGTTCCCGACGCCCTGCGCGACACGCCTTACGTGTTCCTTGCCAACCTGGACCCGAAGGCTCAGATGAAGGTGCTCGACCAGGTGCGTTCTCCCCGCGTGGTTGCCGCCGACACCATGAACTACTGGATCGAACACCGGCGGGAAGACCTGGTGGACCTGCTTCCGCGCATCCACATTCTCATCATCAACGAGGCAGAAACGCGCCAACTCTCGGGCGAGTACAACCTCGTGAAGGCGGGCCAGAAGATCCTTCAATGGGGCCCGAAGATGCTCATCATCAAGCGGGGCGAGTACGGGGTCCTCAAGATCACTCAGGACTCCGTCTTTGCAACGCCCGCCTTTCCGCTGGACTCGGTCTTTGATCCAACGGGCGCGGGCGATACCTTCGCCGGGGGCTTTTCGGGCTATCTGGCCCAGGCTGGCGATCTGAGTGAGAGCACGGTGCGCCAGGCCATCGTCATGGGTAGCGTCATGGCCTCT
>Ga0315271_10001864_pt1 | contig 12978 bp, 11 predicted proteins | sample C3_top_MG_FD_204664 | JGI IMG/M metagenome (GOLD analysis project Ga0315271, IMG submission 204664) | Sediment microbial communities from Yellowstone Lake, YNP, Wyoming, USA - C3_top | ecosystem: Environmental > Aquatic > Freshwater > Lake > Sediment | place: USA: Wyoming | collected 2017-08-01 | reverse complement strand
GCGCCAACGCGAGTTTCCTCAGTTTCATATCGCCTCCTGTAGTAGTACTGTGATCGCTGCTTGCGGCACAACCCATCAGCCGCCATGAAATTATGGTTATATTTAATAATTAAATAAAGACCGATTGAGCGAAAAATATTAGGTGTTTACCCTTGCATCTGTGTGTGCCGACGACCATTTGACCCGGCAGCGTTCGAAAACAGATCGCGGATCTCCTCAATCGACTATGGTTCTTTAGACCACCGTCACCTACGCTGGATTTTGGCTTTCGTGAATGGCAGCATAGGGCACACAAGAGTCGACCGCGGCCTTCTCACCAAGGCCACCCTGATTACAGACGGTTGCCTTGAATGCGGCAGCTGCCGCATCATGTGCAACGAGCATTTCAACGTCGATTGGGAGTACCCGCGCGGGGGGCACGGAATACTGTTCAAGTTTGGTTAGCAAGAGGGCCATGAGTAGCCGAGTTTTGATTCGAACTCAATGACCGCTATGAAGCCTGCAAATCTGTAAGGTCGCTGGCTCCTTGGGGCACGTTGCCGAAGTCCACGACCGTTTGTTGACCGGCCTCTAAAATCATAAATTTTGACTTCCAGGAACCTGCCGGTCGTGGTGGTCGGCGTCCGTAGCGTCACGCTGTGGCGCGCTCGCACAAACAGCAAGTACTTCAAGAATTCAGTCGACAAAAAAGTCCGGAATGAAGTTCTTGGTGCCTGGCGTCACGGAATATTTTTCCAGGTCGGTGATGCCATGTGCCGCCAGCACGCTGTCGTCGATGTAGAAGTTGCCGCTGCTTGAATTGGTGTTGGTCAGAATCAAATACGCCGCGTCCGATAGGATCTCAGGCTTGCGGCACAGCGCCAGATCAACGCCTGGAATCATCTGCATGGCGGCGGTGGCAATCGCCGTGCGCGGCCACAGGCTGTTGACGCCAATGCCGTACTTCTTGAATTCACCGGCATGGCCCAGCGTGCACATGCTCATGCCGTACTTGGCCATGCTGTAGGCCGTGTGACCCTGAAACCAGTGCATCTTCATCGACAGCGGCGGCGACATCGTCAGCACCTGCGGGTTGCGTCCGGCTGTTGCAGACTTCTTCAACTCCGACAGGCAAGCCATGGTGCACAGGTAAGTGCCACGCGCATTGATGCCGTTCATCAGGTCGAAGCGTTTCATCGGGGTGGCTTCGGTGTTGGTCAGGCTGATGGCACTGGCATTGTTGACCAGGATGTCGATGCCGCCGAAGGTGGCCACCGCCTTGGCTACGGCGGCGAATACCGCGTCGTCATCGCGTATGTCCACAGCCAGTGGCAGGGCCTTGCCACCGGCGGTCTCCACCTCTTTGGCAGCGCTGTAAATTGTGCCCGCCAGTTTGGGGTTCGGGTCGGTGGTCTTGGCGACGATGACGATGTTGGCGCCGTCCGCAGCGGCCCGCTTGGCAATCGCCAGGCCGATGCCGCGCGAGGCGCCGGTGATGAAGAGGGTTTTGCCTTGCAGGCTGGCACCCGGTATGTTTGTGTTCACGTTGATCTTTTCCTGCCGTTTAAGCTTTTGAGAAGTCGGGCTTGCGCTTTTCTATGAACGCCGTGAAGGCTTCACGTGCGGCCGGCTCCGTCAGCAGGCGGGCAAAGCTGGCACCCTCTTCGACCAGGCGTTCGGCGACGATGCTGGCCTGAGTTTTCTTCATCAGGCGCTTGGTCTCGATCAACGAAGCCAGGGGTTTGACTGCGAGCTTGCGGGCCTGGCGCTGCGCCAGTGCTGCCGCTTCGCTCGGTGGCACGATACGGCTGATCAAGCCCATCTCCAAAGCGGCTTCAGCCAGAAAAGGCTCGCCCAACAACAATGCCTCGGCGGCACGGCCATAACCCATGCGCTGCGGCGCCAGATGGCTCGATGCGGCTTCGGGACAGAGACCGAGGTTGACAAAAGGCATGGAGAAGGCGGCGTTATCACCCGCGTAAACCAGATCGCAGTGAAACAGCATGGTGGTCCCAATGCCGACCGCCGGACCGCAGACGGCTGCCAACAGGGGTTTCGAGAAGACGCTGATGGCACGCAAGAACTGAAACGCCGGCGACTCCTGCCCGGTGGCCAGGCGATTCAAAAAATCACCGATGTCGTTGCCTGCGCTGAAGATGGTTTCATGCCCCTGAATCACGACGGCACGCAGCGCCTCATCCGTGTCGGCCTGCGCCAGCGCCTCGGCCATGGCGGCATACATGGCCCGGGTCAGGGAGTTCTTTTTCTCCAGGCGGTTCATGGTGAGCGTCATGACACCGTCGCTGCGGTCTATCAGAATTTCATTCACGCTGAATTCTCCTTAGCTGGCGAGCGCTTCGCGCACGAAATCCAGGCGATCCTGGCCCCAGAACATCTGGTCGCCCACAAAGAAGGTCGGGGCGCCAAAGATGCCGCGCGCGACGGCCGCTTCGGTATCTGCCTTCAACTTGTCCTTGACAGATTGATCGACGGCCAATGCCAGCAGCGCCGGCGCATCGAAGCCTGCCGACTGCAGCACGCTGGCCACCGTCGCGGGATCATTCATGTTTTGTGCCTCGACCCAGATGGCGCGGAACATCGCAGTGCAGTACTCCATGAAGCGCGGATCGTCGCGCATCTGCAGACCGACCGCGATGCGCATCAGGGTGATGGTGTTGATCGGAAAGAACGGGTTGACTTTCAGCGGCACGCCGTAGCGCTGGGCGAAGCGGTGGAAGTCGCGGAAGATGTACTTGCCCTTGGCCGGCACGCTCGCCGGCGAGGCATTGCCAGTGGCGACAAAAACGCCACCGAGCAGCATCGGACGCCACAGCACCGTGGCGCCGGTGTCCGCCGCCAGCGCTTTCAATTGGGTCGAAGCCAGGTAGGCGGCGGGGCTGCCGAAATCAAAGTAATACTCGACAGTTTTGCTCATTTTGTTGTCTCCATTGAAGTGCTTGGTATCAGAATTTTTCGAGCCAGGGGCGCAAATCCAGTTCATGCGTCCAGGCATCGCGCGGCTGGCAGTGCAGCATCCAGTACTGATCGGCAATGTGCTCCGGATTCAGGATGCCGCCTTGCTCCTTCAGGGCATAACGTTCCGGGAAATTATCGCGGATGAAGGCCGTGTCGATGGCGCCGTCCACCACCACATGCGCCACATGCACGCCTTGCGGTCCGAGCTCACGCGCCATGCTTTGCGCCAGTGCCCGCAGCGCATGCTTGGCACCGGCAAAGGCGGCAAAGTTGGCCGCGCCACGCAGCGACGCGGTGGCGCCGGTGAAGATGATGGTTTGCTTTCGTTCCGGGGCAGCGCGCTCTACCATGCGTTTGGCAACCTCGCGGCCATTCAGAAAGCCGCTGAAGCAGGCCATTTCCCAGATCTTGAAGTACTTGCGCGCGCTCTCCTGCAAGATGCTACTGGGCGCATTGGCGCCGATGTTGAACACCAGCACCTCGATCGGTCCGAGGGTGGATTCGATCTGCTCGACCAGGGCCACGACCTCTTCTTCCTTGCGCGCGTCGCTGGCAAAGCCATGCACGGTGCCGCCCTCGGCTTTGATCTGATCCACCAGGGGCTGCAACTTGTCCAGACTGCGCCTTGTCACGCAGGCAGTGAAACCCTCGCGTGCAAAGCGTCGCGCAATGGCGCCGCCGGTGGCATCGCCCGCACCAATCACCAAGGCAACTTTGTTCATGTTCACTCTTTGTAGTAGACGATCTGGTTCGTGGTCGCCAGCAACAGGCCTGCTTCATTCCACAATTTCGAGGTCTGGTCGAAAAATCCGTTGCGAAAGGCCTGCGCTTTCGCTTGGCCGAGCAGGAAGCCCGTACCTGACGCAGCCAATTGACCGCCATCGGCATGGAAATAAACGGTCATTGACACGGTGCCGGCCGGCACGCGAAAAGCGCGGCGCAGGTAGACACGTGGAAAGAAGATGTCGGCCATCGAAGCCAGCGAACAGAAGTCCAGCGCCCGCGGCGGCGCGTCGCGCATCCAGAGCTGAGTCAGGCTGCTATCGCCATGACCATTCCATTCGGTCGGAAATGCACCTTCGACAAAGCGCATGTCGTAACGATGGATCCACTCGACGCCGGTCATCGGTTTTTCTTCCGGCAAGCCGACCGGATGCGGTAACGCTGGCATCGGACTGTCTTCACTGCCCCAGGTCGGACGCCGCAGCGCCGTAAGTGCCGTGGCGGTCAGCATAACTTCATCAACACCCGCGGCATTGGCCTGCGTCATCTCGATCAGCCAGTGCTGCGTGGAGCGATTGGTGCGCCGCGGCGTCGCGGCGACCCTGAATGGCCCGGCCAGCGGCGGGCCCGCGTAATTCACGGTCAGCGAAACCGGCTCGCCGAGCAAGGCCGGATGCTGCAACACCGCGTTCAATGCCGTGGCTGCGGTGACGCCGCCAAACGGACCCACCATGTTCCAGTAGGCAGCCGAAGTGCTGCCCGAATAGAGGCCTGCCTGCTCAGGAGTCAGGCGCAGCGCAGCGTCAAACGGATGCTCGTTCATGACCACAGTATGCCTCCAGCGGCAGGCTGTGACAGTCCTGTCGGTGACGTTTCAGACGCGCTCGAAAATTCCGGCGGCACCCTGCCCCATGCCAACGCACATGGAGACCATGCCGTAGCGCAGCTTGTTGCGATGCAGGGCGTGGATGGCGGTCGCGGAGCGGATGGCACCGGTGGCGCCCAGCGGATGGCCGAGCGCAATGGCGCCACCCATCGGGTTGACCTTGGCCGGGTCCAGCCCCAGCGTGTTGATGACAGCCAGCGACTGCGCGGCAAAGGCCTCGTTGAGTTCGATCCAGTCGATATCAATCTGCTTCAGGCCGGCATAACGCAGCGCCGCAGGAATAGCCTCGATCGGACCGATGCCCATGATGTGCGGCGGCACACCCTTGGCGGCAAAGCTGACGAAGCGCGCCAGCGGTTTCAGGCCGAATTGCTTGACTGCTTTCTCGCTGGCCAGAATCAGTGCCCCGGCACCGTCAGACGTTTGCGAACTGTTGCCGGCAGTGACCGAACCACGCGCCGCAAATACGGCCTTGAGTTTGGCCAAACCTTCGAGCGTGGTGTCGGCGCGTGCCCCTTCGTCCAGGGTGACCAGGCGCTTCGTTTCAATCACGCCACCGGTCTGCAGATCGGGCGCCCGGTCGATGACCTCGATCGGCGTGATCTCGGCGGCAAAGTCACCTGCCGCCATGGCGGCCAGCGCTCTTTGGTGCGAGGCGACCGCGAATTCGTCCTGCGCCTGACGGCTGACCTTCCACTGCGTGGCGACCTTTTCGGCGGTCAGGCCCATGCCATAGGCGATGCCGATGTTCTCGTCGTTGTTGAACATCGCCGGCGACAGCGATGGCGCATTGCCCATCATGGGCACCATGCTCATGCTCTCGACACCGGCGGCGATCATCACATCGGCTTCGCCGACACGGATCCGGTCGGCCGCCATCTGTATCGCAGACAGGCCGGAGGCGCAAAAGCGGTTCACTGTGATGCCGCCCACGCTGGTCGGCAGTCCCGCCAGCACAGCGCCAATGCGCGCGATGTTCAAGCCCTGCTGACCCTCCGGAATGGCGCAGCCGCAAACCAGGTCTTCGATGGCCTTCGGATCAAGGCCGGGCACCTGCGCCAGCGCCGCCTGCAGCACCTTGACCAGCAAGTCGTCAGGACGCGTGTTGCGGAAAAAGCCGCGGTGCGAACGACCGATGGGCGTGCGCGTGGCGGCAACGATGTAGGCTTCTTGGATTTGTTTCATAACTCTCTCGATCAGTTGGGGCCAGAGCAAAATTGCTGCGCAATTCTTGGTCTGGCCCGCAAGGTTCTTAGTTTCTCACTGGTTTTCCCGTGGACATCATTCCCATGATCCGTTCCTGGGTTTTTGGATGTGTCAGCAGCGAGCAAAACGCCTTGCGCTCCAGCGCCATCACATACTCTTCCGTGACCAGACTGCCGGCATCGACATCGCCGCCGCAGACCACCTCCGCAATCAGGCTGGCAATATGGAAATCGTGCGCGCTGACAAAGCCGCCGTCGCGCATATTGACCAGCGAGCCCTTGATGGTGGCGACGCCGCTGCGCCCGGCCACCGCGAACAGGCGTTTGTGCGGCGCACGATAGCCCGAATCGAACATGGCTTTGGCCTCGTTGATGGCGACAAACAGCAGTTCGTCCTTGTGCGGCACGATCACATCGCTGTCCAGCAGGTAACCAAGCTTGCGCGACTCCAGCGCGCTGGTTCCGACCTTGGCCATGGCCGCAGCCGTGAAGCCTTCGGTCAGGAAAGGCAGCAGGTCCTTGCCGGTGGAAGCCGCGGCATTCTCGGCCGCGCGCCTTGCGATGTAGGTCAGGCCACCGGCACCTGGTACCAGTCCGACGCCGACTTCGACTAGACCGATGTAACTTTCCATGGCAACCATGCGTCGCGCCGAATAAGCTGCCAACTCACAGCCACCGCCGAGCGCCAATCCGCGCACTGCCGACACCACCGGCACGTTCGCATAACGCAGCTTCAGCATGGCCTGCTGCATCTCGGCCTCGGCGCCGTCGATCGCTTGGACGCCGCCCATGATGAAACCAGGCAGCATGGCCTGCAAGTCAGCGCCGACCGAGAACATCTCGTCGGGCGACCAGATCACCAGGCCCTTGTAGCCGCCCTCGACCAGTTCCAGGCCCTGCATCAGTCCCTCGACCACGCCCGGGCTGATGGCGTGCATCTTGGTCTTGATGCTGGCAATCAGGACCTCATCGTCGAGCGTCCACAGGCGAATGGCTTCGTCTTCATGCAGTGTCTTGCCAGTGGCCTCGGCTTTCGGCGCATTCGCACCGAGCACGCTCTCGGGAAAGTGCTGGCGCGCATAAACCGGCAGGCTGCGCGGCGGCACGAACTGACCGGTCGTCGGGCTCCAGGACCCTTGCGCGGTGTGCACGCCGCCGGCATCGGCCACCGGGCCTTTGAAGACCCAGTCCGGTAGCGGTGCCTTGCACAGGCCCTTGCCTGCCTCGATGTCTTCCTTGATCATGTTGGCGACAGCCAGCCAGCCGGCTTCCTGCCACAACTCGAACGGGCCCTGTTTCATGCCAAAACCCCAGCGCATGCAGAAGTCGACGTCGCGCGCGTTGTCGGCAATCGATGCCAGATGCACGGCCGAGTAATGGAAACTGTTGCGCAGAATAGCCCACAGGAATTGCCCTTGGGCGCCTTCGCTGTTGCGCAGCAGCCTGAGCCGCTCGGCGGCAGGCCTTTTCAGCATGCGGGCATAGACCTCATCGGCCTTCTGGCCGGCCGGCACATAGTCTTTGGACTTCAGGTCAAAGCGCAGCACGTCTCGCCCGACCTTCTTGAAAAATCCGGCCTTGGTCTTCTGCCCCAGGTTGCCCATGTCAAGCAGGGTCTTGAGCACCTCCGGCGTGGCAAAGCTCTCGTAGAAAGGATCAGCGTCGAGGCTGAGGGTGTCCTGCAGGGTCTTGATCACGTGCGCCATGGTGTCCAGACCGACGATGTCGGCGGTGCGGAAAGTCCCCGAACTCGCGCGCCCCATCTTCTTGCCCGTGAGGTCGTCGACCACGTCGTAGCTCAGCCCAAAATTGGCGACCTCTTTCATGGTCGCCAGCATGCCGGCGATGCCGATGCGGTTGGCGATGAAGTTGGGCGAGTCCTTGGCGCGCACCACGCCCTTGCCCAGATTGCTGGTGACAAAAGTCTCCAGGGCATCGAGGATTTGCGGCTCGGTCGTCGGCGTGTTGATCAGTTCCACCAGCATCATGTAGCGCGGCGGGTTGAAGAAATGAATGCCGCAAAAGCGCGGCTTGATCTCGCTCGGCAGCGCCTCGCTCAGCCTGGTGATCGACAAGCCTGAGGTGTTGGACGCGACGATCGCGTGCGGCGCCAGAAAGGGGGCAATTTTCTGGTACAGATCGAGCTTCCAATCCATGCGCTCGGCAATCGCCTCGATCACCAGATCGCAATCTCTGAGCAAGTCCAGGTTTTCCTCGTAGTTGGCCTGGCCGATCAGGGCGGCGTCCGCAGCCACCCCGAGCGGCGCCGGTTTGAGTTTTTTCAGACCCTCGACGGCCCGCGCCACGATGCCGTTCTTGGGGCCCTCCTTGGCCGGCAGATCGAACAAAATGACCGGCACCTTGACATTGACCAGATGCGCGGCAATCTGCGCGCCCATCACTCCGGCACCTAGCACGGCAACTTTTCGGACTTGGAATCGACTCACAAATTACTCCTAAACTGTTTTTCGCACACGCTGGCCGGCAAGCTCAGGGACGAGGCTCATTCAACGCGCTGCCAGACCTGCGTGCGGTAGAAGAACCCGATATAGCCCCGCATCTGCATCGCCTTGCCACCGTCGATCGGCTTGAGCCGGGTCTTGTAGGACTTGCCATTGTTGGGGTCCAGAATCTGGCCCCCGGTCCACACTTCCTTGTCATCTGCGTCATGGCGCACATTTCGAAGGATGGTCATGCCCAGAATGAGTTTGTCCTTTCGTTCATCGGTGCACTGGTCGCATTTCGCGTCCTGCTTGCTGGGATCGAATACTTTCTCGACCACACCCGACAACACGCCGTCCTTTTCGCTGATTCGCACCAGGGACTTCTCGGTCTTGCCATCGTCGTCGATGGTTTTCCACAGGCCCACCGGCGTCATTTGCGCCTGCGCGCTGCCAACGGCGCACAAGGCGGCTATGGCCAAGACACCGGAACCCAGAACTTGAACGATCTTCATGGTTTGTCTCCAACTGGTTGATTTTGAAAATGCGCCTATGCAAGCGCCGCATCAGTATCCATCAACGCCTTGCTGCCGGCGCGCGCGATTTGCATCAAGGTCGCCGTTTCCGGAAACAGTTTGGCGAAATAGAAGCGCGCGGTCTGCAGCTTGGCGAGATAAAACTGGTTCGTGTTGCTAGCCGCAATCTCACGCAAGGCGACCTGTGCCATGCGGGCCCAAAAATAACCAAAGACCAGGTGCCCGGCCACGCGCAGGTAATCGACCGCGGCAGCGCCTACCTCATCGGGATTCTGGAAACCCTTGAAGCCGATCTCTGTCGTGAACTTGGTCATCTGCTCGCCCAGAACGGCGATCGGCGTGATGAATTCCGACATCTTCTCATTGACGCCTTCCTCTTCCACCAGTTTGGCAACCAGCTTGCCGAACTTGCGCAGCGTGGCGCCGTTGTTGCCGAGAATCTTGCGGCCCAGCAAATCGAGCGACTGAATGGTGTTGGTGCCTTCGTAAATCATGTTGATGCGGGCGTCGCGCACAAATTGCTCCATGCCCCATTCATGGATGTAGCCATGACCGCCGAACACCTGCAGACAGGCGGAAGTCGAGATCCAACCGTTGTCGGTCAGGAAGGCCTTGACGATGGGCGTCAGCATGGCCAGCATCTCGCCAGAATCCTTGCGCACTTTTTCATCGGGGTGGTTGTGCTCCTTTTCCAGCAGCATGGAACTGAAGCACATCAGGGCACGACCGCCTTCGGCGTAGGCCTTGGCTGTGAGCAGCATCTTGCGCACATCGGGATGCACAATGATCGGGTCGGCGGCCAGATCCCTGGCCTTGGGTCCGGTCAGGGCGCGCATCTGGAGCCGGTCCTTGGCGTAGGCCAGCGCGTTCTGGTAAGCCACCTCGGTCAGACCCAGGGACTGGTTGCCGACGCCGAGTCGGGCCGCGTTCATCATCACAAACATGCCGTTCATGCCCTTGTTCGGCTGGCCGACCATCGTGCCAATCGCCCCGTCCAGCACCATCTGCGCCGTGGAATTGCCGTGTATGCCCATCTTGTGTTCGAGACCACTGCAGTAAATGCCGTTGCGTGCGCCCAGCGAGCCATCTTTGTTGACCAGGAACTTGGGCACGATGAACAGGCTCACGCCCTTGATGCCGGCCGGCGCGTCGGGCAAGCGGGCCAGCACGAGGTGAATGATGTTTTCGCTGATGTCCTGTTCGCCGGCGCTGATGAAGATCTTGTTGCCGGTGAGTCTGTAGCTGCCGTCGGCCTGCGCTTCGGCTTTGGTGCGCATCAGGCCCAGGTCGGTGCCGCAATGCGCTTCGGTCAGACACATGGTGCCGGTCCATTCACCACTGGTCATCTTGGGCAGATAGGTCTTCTTCTGGTCTTCAGTGCCATGCGTAACCAGGGAAGCGTAGGCGCCGTGCGTCAGGCCGGGGTACATGGTCCAGGCCTGGTTGGCGCTGTTGAGCATTTCGTAAAAGCACTGGTTGACCACCAGCGGCAGGCCCTGGCCGCCAAACTCCGGGTCACAGGCCAGCGCTGCCCAGCCACCGGCAATGTACTTTGCATAGGCCTCTTTGAAACCCTTGGGCGTCGTGACTGCATGGCTCGCCTGATCGATCGAGCAACCCTGCGTGTCACCGCTGACGTTGAGCGGAAAAGTTACCTCCGCGGCAAATTTGCCGCCCTCTTCCAGCACCGCATTGACGGTGTCGGCATCGATGTCGGCGTAATTGGGTATCTGCTTGAAATCGTTGGCAACTTCGAGCAGTTCGTGCAACACAAATTGCATATCGCGCAGGGGCGGCGTATAGGAAGGCATGCTGATTACTCCTTTGAACCTGGGTTCGCTTGTGTGAATGGGGATGACACGGGTGCGCCGCTTTTGCCGTAGCGCGCAAGAATGTTTTCAAAGCCTTTGTTGGCGTGCTCGATGGCATCCGGGTTGTTCAAGAAGCGCGCTTCATAGTGCAAGGCCAGGATCAGTCCGTGAATCTCGAAGGCCATTTGTTGTTCGTCGGCCGCCTCATTGAGTTGGCCCTCTTCTTTCGCTTGAACCACGGCACGGTACAGGGCCGCGAGCCAGGTCTTGACCGAACTGGCCAAGGCGTCGCGCACAGGCCCGGGCCGATCATCAAATGCAACAGCGCCGCTGATGAAGATACAGCCCGACTGCAGTTCGACCGCAACGCGCTTCATCCAGTTGGCAAACAGCGCACGGACACGCGGCAGGCCGCGGGCTTCGCGCATGGCCGGGAAGAAGACTTCGTCCGAAAATCTGTTGTAGTACTCGCGGACCACCGAAATCTGCAGTTCCTCACGCGATCCAAAATGGGCGAATACGCCAGACTTGCTCATCTGCGTCACCTCGGCCAAGGCGCCGATGCTCAGGCCTTCGAGACCGATCTGAGCCGCCAATCCGAGCGCCGCGTCGACGATGACCTGCTTGGTCTGCTGCCCTTTCTGCAAGGCACGCCCGCCGCGCGAGGCTCGGCCGCCACCCGAAGGCACGGTCTTTGCGGAAGTTTCAGAAATTGGCATCTTGCTGCAAAAAAAAGAACGACCGTTCTATTTTGCAGCATTTTTTGTCTCACGCAGTCCCTAACGCTACCGGTCTAGAGAAGTATTTCTAAGAAAAACGGGGGTTTACCCGCATTGGCCCGGCGTCTGCGCCAGGTTTCTTAAAGAATCAGCGCCAGGCTGGCCTCGATGTGCTCCGAGGGCAGGCGCTTGAAGCCCGAACGCGCAAAGCGTTGCAAACGACCTACGACAAAAGCCGTCAGCACCGACGCGCGAACCTGGGTATCGACACTCGGCGTAGCCGAACCATCGATCGCAGCAAACTCACGCAGGCTCTGTTTGAAGGCGCTTTCGATCTTGTCAAAAAACTGGTTCATGCGCTGTTGCAGACGTTCATTCTCGAATACCAGCGCATCGCCGACCATGACGCGGGTCATTCCGGGATTCTTCTCGGCGAACTGCAGCAGCATGACAACGACTTTGGCCGCCTGCCGCGTCCCCGTCAGGGCATCCCGCGAGAGGTCCGCCGAGGCAGCCGACGTTTCACGGTCGACGATCTGGTTGACCAATGAAAACACCGATTGCTCGATGAAGTCGATCAAGCCCTCGAACATCTGCGCCTTGCTGGCAAAGTGACGGTATAAAGCCGCCTCGCTCACATCCAGCCGGGCTGCCAGCGCCGCCGTCGTGATACGCTCGGCGCCCGGCCGTTCGAGCATGGTCGCCAGCGCCTGCAATATTTGCACGCGCCGCTCCCCGGGCTTGGGGCGCTTGCGAACCGGTGTGGCATTCTGGCTTCCCATTGCATTCTGGGAAGGTGCCGAAGGTGAGAATTCAACGTCAGACATGGTGCGAAGCTTGAGATGGTAAATTCATTCTCGCACAGCGGACCCAAGGGTTTTCGCGAGGTCTGCACCGAAACCACAGTGCAGCAGCGGCAAGCTGAACAGCTAATGGGACCGAATCATGGTGCCAAAAGCCTGATCGGTCAAAATCTCCAGCAGCAGAACGTGCGGTACCCGGCCATCGATGATATGCACCGAATTGACACCACTTTTGGCCGCGTCCAGCGCACCACTGATTTTGGGCAGCATGCCCCCGCTGATGGTGCCGTCAAGAAACAGCTCGTCGATCTGGCGGGCGCTCAGGTTGGTGAGCAATTTTCCGGCTTTGTCCAGAACGCCGCTGATATTGGTCAGCATCATGAGCTTTTCCGCCTTCAGGACAGTAGCGAGTTTGGCCGCAACGACATCGGCGTTGATGTTGTAGCTCTCGTTGTTTTCACCGAAGCCGATCGGACTGATGACCGGAATGAAGGCGTCGTCCTGCAGCGCCTTGACCACGCTCGGGTCGATGCTCACGATATCACCGACCTGGCCCACGTCGTGCTCGATGCTGGGGTCGGCGTTGTCCAGCATCTTGAGCTTTTGAGCGCGAATCATGCCGCCATCGCGTCCGGTCAGTCCGACCGCCTTGCCGCCGGCCTGATTGATCAGTCCCACAATATCCTGCTGCACTTCGCCGCCCAGGACCCACTCCACCACTTCCATGGTTTCGGCGTCCGTGACGCGCATGCCCTGGATGAATTCGCCCTTTTTCCCGAGGCGCTTGAGGGCGGTCTCGATCTGCGGGCCACCGCCATGCACCACCACCGGGTTGATGCCGACCAATTTGAGCAAGACCACATCCTCGGCAAAATCGGCCTGCAGGTCCGGATCGGTCA
>Ga0315271_10001863_pt1 | contig 12981 bp, 9 predicted proteins | sample C3_top_MG_FD_204664 | JGI IMG/M metagenome (GOLD analysis project Ga0315271, IMG submission 204664) | Sediment microbial communities from Yellowstone Lake, YNP, Wyoming, USA - C3_top | ecosystem: Environmental > Aquatic > Freshwater > Lake > Sediment | place: USA: Wyoming | collected 2017-08-01 | reverse complement strand
CGTTCTCGCGTTCTCGCGTTCTCGCGCTCTCGCGCTCTCGCGCTCCGCCTATGACGCCTGGCGTCGTAGCGAAGCCTGTATCTTCTTCCGCTTGTCCTCGACCTTCGCGTCCTTGCGGAGCGCGGCGAGGAACGCCTGCACGCGCGCGTCGCGCATGGCCTGCATCGCCTGGTCGCGCTGGCTCGCCTTCTGTGTCTCGAACTTCGCGCGGTCGGCCGCGACCTTCTGGTCCACGCGGATCACGAACACGCCGTCCTTGGTGCGCACGGGGGCGCTGATGGCGCCGGGCGCGAGCGCAAACGACGCGCCCACGGCCTCATTCAGCTGGCCCATGCCCATCACGAAGCCGACGCGGCTGAACAGCGGGGCGGCCTGCACCGAGCGGCCGGCGGCCTTCGCCGCCGCTTCCAGTGACGTCGCCGCGGCCTGCGCGGCCACGGCCTTGGCCGCCGCCATCTTGGCGGTGAGCGACTTGTCCTGCGCAATGGCCTCGCGCACCTCGTCCTTCACCGCGTCCAGCGCCTGCTGCCCGCCCTGGCGCAGCGTGTCGAGGCGCACCAGCACGTACGCGTCGTCGGCGTCAAACAGGTCGCTCGACTCGCCCACGTGCGCGCCGCCAAAAGCCCACGCGCTCACGCTCGCCACCTGGCGACCCAGGTAGCGCGCCGGCTGTCCCTCGCGCACTTCGATCTGCGACACCAGCAGGCCCAGCTTCTTGGCCGCGCTGTCGAACTTGGCCGGCTCGATGGCCGACGCCGCTTCCTTGGCCAGCTCATCGGCCACGCGGTCCGTCTTCACCGCCGACGAATCGCTCTGGCGGATCTTCACCAGGATGTGGCGCAGCGACAGCGTGTCGCCCTTGTGCTCGTCCACCTTGATGATGTGCCAGCCGAACGCCGTCTTCACCGGCGCCGAGAGCTCGCCCACCTTCAGCTTCCAGGCGACGTCCTCGAACTCCTTCACGAAGCGCCCCTTCGGGCCCTTGCCCAGGTCGCCGCCCAGGCTGCCGCTCGACGTGTCGTCCGAGGCGCGCTTGGCCACCTCGTCGAACTTGGCGCCCTTCGCGATCTCCTCGCGCAGCCCCTGCGCTTTCTTCTGCGCATCGGCGCTGTCGGCCGCGGTCGGCGTGCGCGCAATGCTCACCAGCGACAGCACCGCGCGGCCCGGACGGTCGAACTCCTTCTGGTGCGCCGCGTAGTACGCGGCAATGTCCTGCTCCGTGATGCCCGCCGTGAAGTCCTTGGTGTCCGTCGGCAGCCACGAGATGAACGAGACCGCCACCGAGTCGGTGCGATCCTGCCACATCTGCCACAGGCGCGCGTCGCTCACGTACGCGTCGGCCGCGAGCTGCGTGAACAGCTTCTGCTTGGGCAGCTCCGAGCGGTAGTACGCCTCGAGCTGCGCCAGGATGCCCTGCTGCCGCGCCGCCGGGCTCGCCAGGAAACGACGGTACTTGTCCATGTCGAACCGGCCGTCCACCTGGAACTCCGGATTCTGCACGAACTGGGGCGGGGGACTGAACTTCGCCATCTGGATGACTTCGTCATCCGTGACGCGAATGCCCCGCTTCTCGTATTCCTGACGGAGGAGGATGTCGTTCACGAGCTGGCTGTACGCCTGCTCGTCAATCTGGGCCCGTTCGTCGAGCGTCAGGCCGCGCCCCTGCTGCTGCTCCTGCTGCTGGGCGAGGCTGGCCGACGTATTGGCCCACACCATATACGGGATGTCCTCACCGTTCACCGTCGCCACGACCGTGGATGTCGTGACCGGGGACCGGCCGAGAAGACCCGAGGTCTCCGCGAGCAGGAAGCCGCCGACGAAGGCGACGAAGATGAAGATCCAGATGTACTTCGCGGAGGTCCGCATCGACTGGAGCACGGCGCAGCAACTCCCAAGAACGGTGTGAGATAAAGACGCGACGCCCGCCGGCGCCCGTCGATTTGTGATCGGGGTCCGGCAGCTGGAATCGCGGCCTGCAGTTAGCCTAGAAGTTTATCCAGTGAGCCAGCCTAAGATCAAGTGACGCCGGAACTTCTGATTGACGCCCGTTTGCGCCCTGTAGTATCTTCGAACAGTATCCTGGCACCCCGACCCCGCCGATGAGCCCACCGCCAGCACGAGTTGACGAACTGAAGAAACGCTACGAGGAGAACCCTCGTCGTTTCTTCGCGCCGCTCGCCAATGAATATCGCAAGGCGGGTGATCTCGACGCCGCCATTGATCTCTGCCGGATGCACCTCGAGGAGCAGCCGGGGCACCTGAGCGGCCATATCGTCTATGGCCAGGCGCTCTACGAGGCGGGACGCCCCGCCGACGCCCGCACGACCTTCGAGGCGGCGCTGCAGCTCGACCCGGAAAACCTGATCGCCCTGCGGCACCTGGGTGACATTGCCGCCGCCGAAGGCGACGGCGCCGCCGCGGCGCAGTGGTACCAGCGCGTGCTCGACGCCGATCCGCGCAACGACGAAGTCCTCGCGCTCATCGCGGGCCTTCAGGCCCCGGCCGCGCCCTCGCTGCTCGACCAGTCCGACGCCACCCCGCCGCCGCCGCCCCAATATGCGGAGCAGGCCGCGGCCGAGACCGCGCCCGAATCGGTCATGGACCTGGGCTTCATCGAGCCAAGCGCCCCGACGCCGGTCATTCCTATAGAAGCCGTGGCGCCGCCGCCGCCGCCGGCCCAGCCGGCGCCGCCTGAGCGGACCGCGTCCACCACGCCGCGCATGAGCATTGGGCTCATGGACCTCGACCTCAGCCTCGGCGATGACACGGCTACGGCCGGTGCCGACCTGTTGGCCAACGTGCCGCCGGTTGCGTCCGAGCCGCCGGTGGCTCCCGTCATCGATGAGCCGGCACCGGAGTTCTCCGACACCAGTCTCTCGTTCATTGATCTCGACAAGGGACCGGTGGTCGAGGATACGTCGTTCGGGGAACCCACCGAACTCGTGCCCGACTCGACCTTCGGCAGCGTTGCCGAAGCACCGACCTTCGGCGACTCGCTCGACGTCACGGCCGCCGAGACGTTCGAGTTGCCGACCTCCACCGACGCGGCCGCCTCGGACGCGCCGGCGACCGTCGCAGCATCGGAACCGGCAGAACCGGCGCCCGCCGTGCCGACCGCGGGCGACTTCGACATGCTCTTCGGCAACACGGCCATCGCCGACGTGCAGGTGGGCGGCGGCGACCAGGCGTCCTACGCCACCGACGACGCGGGCTTCCAGGCCGATTCCTTCGTGGGTCGTGAACCGACCGACGAGTCCATGGACTCGCCGCGCGAGCTGGGAGCCACGCCGCCGCCGTTCGTCACCGAGACCATGGCGGAGCTGTACCTGCAGCAGGGATTCCGCGACGAGGCGCTGGGCGTCTATCGCCAGCTGCTCGCACAGAACCCCGAAGACACCGGACTCGCCGAGCGCATTCGTCATCTCGAGCTCGGCTCGCGCTCGAGCATGGCCATTGACAGCGTCAGTGAACAGATCGAGGCCGAGGCCATCGAGGTAGAGCGCAAGTCCACCGAGGTTCCGGTGGTGCCGGCCGAGCCGTCGCCGGTGGCCGAGCCGGAACCGGTCGTCGCATCCGAGCCGGAACCGGTGGCCGCAGCCGAGCCCGCGCTGATCGTCGAGCCCGAACCGGTCATCGAGCACGTGCCGATGCTGGCCGATGCCGTGCCCGCCTTCCTCGTCCAGGCCCCCGAGCCCGTCGCCCCGCCCGTACCCGCAGCGCCGGTGGGCCCGACGGCGCGCGAGGTCTTTGCGCGCATCGCGGCGCGTCGCGCCGTCCCCGCAGCACATGTCGGCGCGGAGCCCATCGAAGAGCCCACCACGACGCCGGCACCGCTGCCCGCCATTGATCCGGTGTGGGGCGGTGTGTTGCCCCAGGACTCGGAGCCGGCGCCCGTCGCGGCCGTCGCCACCGGCGGCGTCATAGACAGCCTATTCGGCTACGGTGGCATTTCCACCGACGATGAAACGGCCGCCACCACCATGGCGAACGCGTTCGGGTCCACGCCCGAGGCGGGCGCGCAGCCCAGCATCCAGGGCCAGCCCACGCATCAGGGCACCGACGAGCTGTCGCTGAACTCGGTCTTTGGCGACGAGACCTCGCGTCCGGCGCCGCAGGTGCTGCGCCAGTCCACCAAGCTCCGCTTCGACCAGTTCTTCTCCGAGGGCGGCGAGGGTCAGGCCGCGCCATCGGCGCCGCCGCCGGAGCCGGGCAAGGGTCCCGACGACATTGCCCAGTTCAGTGACTGGCTGCAGGGGCTCAAGGGGTCGTGAACGTCCTCGTCATCAACGGGCCGAGCCTGAACCTGCTCGGCACGCGCGAGCCACACCTGTACGGCGCCACCACGCTGGCCGAAATCGAGCGACGCCTCGTGGATGTGGGCGTCGAGCTCGGCGTTTCGGTGACCTGCGTGCAGTCCAATCACGAGGGCGCGCTGATTGACCGCATTCATGCCGCGCGCGGCCAGGCCGACGCGCTCATCGTGAACGCGGGGGCCTACTCGCACACGAGCATTGCGCTCAAGGATGCGCTGGCGGCCGTGGCCATTCCCTACGCCGAAGTGCACCTGACCAACATCTTCGGGCGCGAACCCGAGCGCCGGCATTCGATGCTGGCCGCCGGCGCCCGGGCCGTGCTCTGCGGCTTCGGTGCGGCCGGGTACGAACTGGCCCTTCGCGGCATCGTCTCGGCGCTGCGCGCCTGAGCGCGCGGCACCCCACGCGTCCACGGACCATGGAACGACGACCGCAGCGACTTCGCGCCCTGCGCGCCGCGCTGATCGAGAGCGGCGTGGACGCGCTGCTCGTGACGTCGCTGCCCAACATCCGGTACCTCACGGGCTTCACCGGCTCCAGCGCGCTGCTGGTGGCGTCGGTCGAGGCGCACCCGATGCTGCTCACCGACTTCCGCTATGCGGCGCAGGTGGGCGACGAAGTCGGCGACTTTGCGCGCGTGCGCATCGAGCCCGCCTCGCTGTGGGACGGGCTGCGCGACGTGCTGTCGAACATCTCGGGCGGGCCGCGCATCGCGTTTGAATCGGCGCACCTGTCGCACGCGGACTTCGAGCGCCTCGCTCCGCTGGCCGGACGCTGGCAGTTCCGGCCGTCCACGGCCCTCGTGGAGGCGCTGCGGGAAAAGAAGGACCCCGGCGAGCTGGTGCACATTCGCGAGGCCGTGCGCATTGCCGAAGCCGCGCTCGAGCGCGCCATCCGTGACGTGCGGGTGGGGCTCACCGAACGGCAGGTGGCGGGCATCCTCGAGCACCACCTGCGCGACTTGGGCAGCGAGGCCGCGCCGTTCGAGACCATCGTCGCGTCCGGCGAACGGTCGGCGCTGCCGCATGCGCGGGCCACCAACCGCGTGCTCGGGGCGGGGGAGCTCCTGCTGATTGATTTTGGCGCCACGCACGAGGGCTACTGCTCCGACATCACGCGGACCTTCGCGCTGCAGAGCGTGAACCCGGAGATGCAGGGCGTTCACGACATCGTGCGGGAGGCCAACCTCACCGCTTCGGGTGCTGTTCGGGCGGGAATGCGGGGACGGGATGCCGACGCGCTCGCGAGAAGCTACATTGCGTCCCGCGGTCACGGCGAGGCGTTTGGACACTCGCTCGGGCACGGCATCGGGCTCGAGGTGCACGAGGGTCCGCGGCTGGCCAGGACCGCCGACGCGCCGCTTCCAGTGGGAGCGGTCGTGACAATCGAACCCGGCATTTACCGACCCGGCTGGGGAGGCGTGCGCATCGAGGACGATGTGCATCTCACGGCCGGCGGAGCAGAAGTACTGACCTCGTTCCCCCGCGAACTGATGGTGATCGGCTGACCGCGGTACACGCCCCCAAGCTCTCGCGTTCTCGCGTTCTCGCGTTCCTGCGTTCTTGCGTTCTTCTGCTGCCGCGCTCTCGCGCTCTCGCGCTCTCACATACCTGATTCCTACGCCTCATGATCGATCTCAGATACGTCAAGAAGCTCGTGGACATGCTCGACGAATCGTCCGTCGACTCCATTGAGATCTCCTCCGACAAGGGGGAGAAGATCCGCATCAGCAAGACGCCGGTGGCCCGCCAGGCCATGCACGTGGCGCCGCCCATGCAGATGCACATGCCCATGGCCGCGCCGGCCCCGGTGGCGCACGTGGGCGCACCCGCGGCCGCGCACGCCGCGCCGCCCAAGGCCGAGGGCTCAAAGCTGCTCGAGGTCAAGTCGCCGATGGTCGGCACGTACTACGCCTCGCCCGAGCCGGGCGCCAAGGCCTACGTGACGGCGGGCTCGCAGGTGGTCAAGGGCCAGGTGCTCTGCATCATCGAGGCCATGAAGATCATGAACGAGATCGAGTGCGAAGTCACCGGCACGATCAAGGAAGTGTGCGTCACCGACGCGCACCCGGTCGAGTATGGCCAGGTGCTCTTCCGCATCGATCCCAATGGCTGATCCCACCGGGCCCCGCGAAAGCGGAGCGATGCCCATTCCGGCCGCCGCAGCGGCCGCGAGCGGCGCAGCGAGCGGCGCAGCCAGCGGCGCCAATCCGGCCACGCCGCCCTACAACTACAAGCTGGTCCTGCAGCAGGCCGTGCAGCAGGGCGCGTCCGATTTGCACCTCAAGGTCGGGCGCCCGCCCATGACGCGCCTCAACGGCGAGCTCGCCCCGCTGGAGCTGCCGCCGCTCCGTCCCGAAGACCTCAAGTCCATTGGCGAGCAGATCTGCCCGCCCAAGCAGAAGCGCGAGTTCGACACCGAGAAGGAAGCCGACTTCGCCATCGGCGTGCCGGGCATCGGGCGCTTTCGCGTGAACATGTACCAGCAGCGCGGCACCATTGCGTTCGTCTTCCGCGCCATCGCCTTCCAGGCGCTCTCCATCCGCGACCTCAACCTCCCGCCGGTGCTGGAGGAGATCGCCATGAAGCCGCGCGGGCTGGTGCTCGTCACGGGCATCACCGGCTCGGGCAAGTCCACCGCGCTCGCCTCGATGATCCAGTACGTCAACGAGAACCGCCGCGCGAACATCATCACCATCGAAGACCCCATCGAGTTCCTGCACCGCGACATCAACTGCAACATCAACCAGCGCGAGGTGGGGCTCGACACCAGCTCGTTTGCCACCGCGCTGCGCCGCGTGCTCCGCCAGGACCCCGACATCATCCTCATCGGCGAAATCCGCGACCTCGAGACCCTCGAGATCGCGCTCAAGGCCGCCGACACGGGGCACATGGTGTTCAGCACGCTGCACACCACCGACGCCACGCAGACCATCAACCGCGTGCTGTCGTTCTACGCGCCGCACCAGCAGGCCGACGTGCGCTTCTCGCTGTCCAACGCGCTCAACGCGGTGGTCAGCATGCGCCTCGTGCCGCGCGCCGACCGCGCGGGCCGCGTGCCCGCCTGCGAGGTGCTCATCAACACCGCCGCCGTGCAGGACAACATCCGCGACATGAACAAGTCGCTCAACATCCCCGACCTCATCAAGGACGGCACGGTGCAGTACGGGATGCAGAGCTTCGACCAGTCCCTGATGTCCTGGTACTCCAAGGGCATCATCTCCTACGAAAACGCCCTGTTCTACTCGACCAACCCCAGCGAGTTCGCCTTGAAGGTGCAGGGCATCGCGGGCACCAGCGACACCAGCTGGGATGCGTTTACGCAATAGACGGTGGACGGGCGGCGGCCGGAGTGTCGCCCGCCGCCGCACGCATCGACCGTCTGCCGCCTACTTCTTCCGTCTACCGTAAAATCTTGTGTTCAAGAAAGTCCTGATTGCCAACCGCGGCGAGATTGCCCTCCGCGTCATCCGCGCCTGCCGCGAGCTGGGCATCCAGACGGTGGCCGTGTACAGCGAGGCCGACCGCGAGTCGCTGCACGTGCGCTTTGCCGATGACGACGTCTGCATTGGTCCGGCCCCCGCGCGTGAGAGCTACCTGCGCATCCCGCGCCTCATTGCCGCCGCCGAGATTGCCGGCGCCGACGCCATTCACCCGGGCTACGGTTTTCTCGCCGAGAACGCCGAGTTCGCCGAGACGTGCGCCGCCAGCGGCATCACGTTCATTGGCCCCACGCCCGACCAGATCCGCATGATGGGCGACAAGGCCGCCGCCCGCGCCAAGATGATCGAGATTGGCGTCCCCGTGGTGCCCGGCACGCCGGGCCCCGTCGAGGACGTGGACGAGGCGCTGCGCTGCGCGGTGGACATGGGCTTTCCCGTGATCATCAAGGCCGCCGCCGGCGGTGGCGGCAAGGGCATGCGCGTGGCCAACGACGCCGACGAGTTTGCGCGCTCGTTCCAGATGGCGCGCAGCGAGGCGCTGTCGGCCTTCGGCAACGGCGACGTGTACGTCGAGAAGTACCTGCTGCGGCCGCGCCACATCGAGTTCCAGATCCTCGGCGACACGCACGGCAACGTCATCCACCTGGGCGAGCGCGACTGCTCGGTGCAGCGCCGCCACCAGAAGCTGATCGAGGAAGCGCCGTCGCCGGCCATGACGCCCGCCCTGCGCGAGCGCATGGGCGAGGCCGCCGTGCGCGGCGCCAAGGCCATCAACTACGTGGGCGCCGGCACCATCGAGATGCTGCTCGACACCGACGGGTCGTTCTACTTCATGGAGATGAACACCCGCATCCAGGTGGAGCATCCCGTCACGGAAATGCTCACCGGCGTGGACCTCGTGAAGGAGCAGATTCGCGTGGCCGCCGGCGAGCCGATGCGCGAAAAGGAGACGCCGGCGCTGCGCGGCCACGTCATCGAGTGCCGCGTGAACGCCGAAGACCCGTTCAAGAACTTCCAGCCCAGCCCCGGCCGCATCGAGGTCTTCCACCTGCCCGGCGGCAACGGCGTGCGCGTGGACACCCACGCCTACGCCGGCTACACCGTGCCGCCCTTCTACGACTCCATGATCGCCAAGGTCATCGTGCACGGCGCCGACCGCACCGAAGCGCTGGCCAAGATGCGCCTCGCGCTCGACACGTTCATCGTGCAGGGCGTCACGACGACGATTCCGTTCCTCAGCAAGGTCATGAGCCACCCCGACTTCGTCCGCGGCGACGTGCACACCAAGTTCCTCGACACCGAAGGCAAGGACCTGTTCGACTGAGCGATGCCCGTGGGCTGGCTGAAACTGCCTACCACGGATCGCACGGAATTGGTTCACGGATGCACACGGGTCAAACAAGAACAACTAAAGGGGCTCGGCGGACAGCACTGCCCCCCGGGCCCCCTTTGAATTGCCGTATCCGTGTTGATCCGTGAACCAATTCCGTGTGATCCGTGGTAAGCAGTTGCACGGCAACTTCTACCGCGAAGGGCGAAGGGCGCGAAGGGGCGCGAGGAAGCACTATGGCGAAAACTGCCTACCACGGATCGCACGGAATTGGTTCACGGATGCACACGGGTCAAACAAGTACAACGAAAGGGGGCTCGGCGGACAGCACGGTCCCCCGGGCCCCCTTTGAATTGTTGTTGCCTTTGTCGTAGCCGTATCCGTGCAAATCCGTGAACCAATTCCGTGAGATCCGTGGTATGAAGTTGTCTTTCCCGCCGTCCGGCGAATGCCCGCTCCGGCACCAGGCCCCGGAAATGAGATAACTTCAAGCGAATGCCACGCCTCACCGTTCACCTGCTTCCCGAAGCCCCGCACGCCGACGTGGTGGTGGTCATTGACGTGCTGCGCTTCACCACCAGCGCCGCCACCGCGCTGGCCAACGGCGCGCACAGTCTCATCCCCTGCGAGACCATCGCGCTGGCCCGCACCGCGGCCAAGGCGCACCCCAACGCCCTCCTCGCCGGCGAACGCGACGCCATCAAGCCCCACGGCTTCCACCTGGGCAACTCCCCCCTGGAGTTCACCAAGGAAGCAGTGCAGGGCAGGGACATCATCTGGACCACCACCAATGGGACCAGGACCATTGCCCTGTCCGTCCCTGCCCCTGCCTTAACTCTGCCCCAACCCCCTGCCTTAACCCTGCCCCTGCCCCTGCCTCGGCCGGGTGACATAACCCTCGCCTCCCTCGTCAATCTCACAGCGGTCGTGTCCCTCCTTGAGCCCCGGCTCCGGGGTGGCTCGTCCGTCGCCCTTGTCTGCTCCGGACGCGAAGGAGGATTCGCGCTCGAGGACGCCGCCTGTGCCGGGGCCCTCGTCCGTCGTCTCGTCGATCGCCTCGGCAACGGGCTCACAGTGAATGACGGCGCGCGCGCGAGCGCGTGCATCGATGAGGCCTATGGCGAAGACTTCGCGCGGCTCTTCCGCGACGCTCAGCACGGACGAACTCTCCGAGACCTCGGAGCTGGAGCCGACCTCGAAGCCTGCGGTGCGCTCGACGCGGTCCAAGTCGTCCCGCGCTGGCGCGGCGGACGCTTCGTCGCCCGATGACCTCGACGTCGCGCCCAACCCGCGCCGTCGCCGCGCGCCCATAGACGATCCCTCCGACGCGGACTACGAACCGCCGGTCACCGTCGCGTCGCGCCGCACCCGCAAGCCCAAGCAGGACGTCGAGCTCCCCGACCCGGCCGTGATGGCCAAGGCCGCCCGCCGCGAGCACCTCAAGCGCGAGATCCTCGGCATCGTCCTGCTGCTCGGCGCCGTCTTCATTGCCGGCGCGCTCGTCGCCCAGCCCGCCTACAGCTCGCAGTCGTGCCTCGACGCCGGCTCCATCTTTGGCCCCGTCGGCGCCTGCCTGCGCTGGAGCGTCCTCACGCTCGTCGGCGCGCTCTCCGCCGTCATCGTCCCGCTCATCCCCGCCGTGCACGCCCTGCGCCTGCTTGGCCGCATCCGCGAAGGCGACGACCGCCGCTGGCTCACGTTCACCATCGGCCTCTCGGTCCTCGTTCCCGTCATCGCCTCGCTGGCGCGCGGCGCCGGCGTGAACGCCGAACTCGATCCCCTCGCCGGCCTTTGGGGCGGCTTCGCCGCGTTCTACCTGGTGAAGGCCATCGGACTCGGCGGCGCCTGGGTGGTGGTGGCCGTCATGCTCAGCGCGCTCTCGGCCGTGGCGCTCAACTGGAATCCCATCCGCGCCATGCTCGGCTCCGCCTCGGCGCCCAAGGCCGACAAGCCCGCCGAGACCAAGCTGACCAAGGCCGAGCAGCTCGAGCCCGACGCCTTCGAGATGCCCGCACTCGACCTGTCGCTCATGGAAGGACTCACCGCGCCGCACGTGGTGCAGGCCGAGCTGCCGCTCAACGAAGAGCTGTCGCCCGAAGCCATGGCCATCAAGCCGCTGCGGAAGAAGAAGTCGCGCGAGGAAGCCGTCGCCGAGGAGATTGACGCCAGCGAGCTGGTGGATCCCTTGGCCGAAGAGTTGCCGTCCCCCGAGCTGCTCTCGCTGCCCCCCGTGCGCAACACCGATGCCAACAAGGCGTCGCTCGACGCCGCCGGCCTCAAGCTGATGGACGCGCTGCGCACCTTCCGCGTGGACGGCGAGCTCGTGGGCCGCACCACCGGCCCCACGGTGACGCAGTTCGAGATCGAACCCGCCCCCGGCGTGAAGGTGCGCCAGTTCGCCAACCTCGCCAACGACCTCGCGCTCGCCATGCGCGCGCAGTCCATTCGCGTGGTCGCGCCCATTCCCGGCAAGGGCGCCGTGGGCGTGGAAGTGCCCAACGCCTCCCCCGAGATGGTGATCTTCCGCGAGCTCCTCGAAAGCCGCGACTACACCACCAAGCCGCTCGCGCTCCCCATCGCGCTAGGCAAGGATCTCGAGGGGCGCGCCGTGGTGGCCGACCTCGCCAAGATGCCGCACCTGCTCATTGCCGGCGCCACGGGCAGCGGCAAGTCGGTGTGCGTCAACACCATCATCACGTCGCTCATCTACCGGCACACGCCCAAGACGCTGCGCTTCCTGATGGTTGACCCCAAGATGGTCGAGCTCAGCGTGTACAACGTGCTGCCGCACCTGCGCCACAAGGTGGTCACCGACAACCGTGACGCGGCCGCGATGCTCAAGTGGGCCGTGATGGAGATGCAGGAGCGGTACCAGCTGCTGGCCGCCAACGGCGCGCGCAACATCCAGGACTTCAACGCCAAGGTCCGCGACGGACACGCGCTGGTGAAGCCCAAGGAGCAGGGCGTCGCCTTTGAGGATCGCGAGTACAAGGGGAACGTGCTCCCGTACATCGTGGTGGTCATTGACGAGCTCGCCGACCTGATGATGACCTGCGCCGCCGAGGTCGAGACCCCGCTGGCGATGCTCGCGCAGAAGGCGCGCGCCATCGGCATCCATCTCATCCTGGCCACGCAGCGCCCCAGCGTGAACGTCATCACGGGCCTCATCAAGGCCAACTTCCCCAGCCGCATCGCGTTCCGGGTGGCGTCGCAGATTGACAGCCGCACCATCATTGACGGCATGGGCGCCGAGTCGCTGCTGGGCAATGGCGACATGCTGTTCATTCCGCCGGGCAAGAGCGAGCCGGCGCGGTTGCAGGGCGCGTTCCTCAGCAATGAGGACACCGAGCACCTGATGCACTGGTACGCCGATCGCCGCGAGGCGCGCAAGGCGGCGCTGGAGGCGGCCGGCTTCATGAACGAGCCCACCGCCGAGGAGATGGACATCCTGGAGCGCGTGCGGCAGCTGGAGGCCATGGAGTCGCACGGCGGGCAGGAGGATGCCGACGAGGGCGATCGCGACAAGCTGTTCCGCGAGGCGGCCGAGGTGTGCGTGCAGAACCAGGGGGGCTCGACGTCGCTGCTGCAGCGGCGCCTGAAGATCGGCTACGGCCGCGCGGCGCGCATCATTGACCAGCTGCACTTGGCGGGGGTGCTGGGCCCGCCGGACGGCTCGAAGCCGCGCGACGTGCTGATGGGGCTCGAGGACGTCGGCAGGATCTGCGGCGACGAATGACGGCAGACGGCGGATGACCCTCGGGTTGTTCGCCGTTTCGCTTCTCTTTACTTCAGTGCGCAGCGCGCGGGCGACGGCGCTCCCCTTCGCTCGACATCCTCGCGACCGGCCGGGGCGGCCGTGGTCGCTGCGGACGCTCGCTGCGGGGAGCACCGTCGCC
>Ga0315271_10001862_pt1 | contig 12985 bp, 12 predicted proteins | sample C3_top_MG_FD_204664 | JGI IMG/M metagenome (GOLD analysis project Ga0315271, IMG submission 204664) | Sediment microbial communities from Yellowstone Lake, YNP, Wyoming, USA - C3_top | ecosystem: Environmental > Aquatic > Freshwater > Lake > Sediment | place: USA: Wyoming | collected 2017-08-01 | reverse complement strand
GACACAGGGTCCCCACCGAGGGTCCTAATCACTCCAGCCACCTTAAAAAGCACTAGCTGACCAACCCACGCGATAAGAAATGTCCAGGCTCCGGAGAACAAGAGCAGACCGGCCAACACTCGCGCGCCGGGATACCGGTCCGAGAGCCAACCCCCAAAGGCATACCCGCTGCTCATAGCAGCAAGAATCACCCCAATCAATGCGCCCCAGACGAATAGGGAGTTTCCGAAAACGGGAGCCAAGAGCCGACTTCCCACGATCTCAAGCGCCATCACCACCGCACCGGTCGCCAGCGCTGTGATCAGCAGAAACCATTGAGGGGTATGAGCCGACCGGTTCACAAAACTCGTGGGGAAACATGACGCACGGTAGGGAGACAATCCTGTGTTGCCTCACGAGCCCAAAGAATCACAGACCGCCCCAGTTTTTAAAGTAACGTAAGAGATCGCGGACGGAGATGATCCCGACGATCTGCCCCTCATCAGCGATCGCGAGATGCCGAATCCCATGTTCCGCCATCTTCTCACTCGCTTCGTGGGCCGAGCTCGTAATTTCAATCGACAACAGCGGGCTACTCATGACGGCACGGACCAATGTCTCCTGCGCTGGGCACAATTCAGCCATTCCCTTGCGGACCAAATCCGATTCGCTGACGATACCTCTGTAGTGACCAGCCTCGTGCACCAACAAGGCGCCGACCCTCGTATCCCGCATGAGCTTGGCCGCCTCCAACAACGTGGTGTCCGGGCTGACCGTGCGCAACGTCCGACGCATCATCACGGCGAGAGGTCGCTGAAGAGGTGTGCTCTGCATGGCCATACGACAAGATTCCGATGGAAGGAACAAATACTACCCAGCCCACGATCACCTGTCAACGCGCGGCCAGGGCAACTCCTCCCTCATGAAAGAGCTTTCCATAAGTTCGTTGCTCACACATCGGTTCCGTTGCTATACTCCCCAGACCGTTCTGCAAGAGAAAGAGAGAGTACACAGGAGGACATTGATCCATGCATATTAGTGTAATTGGAACCGGCTACGTTGGATTAGTAACAGGCGCCTGTTTCTCCGAATTCGGGGTCAGCGTGACCTGCATGGATACCGACGCCAAACGGATCGCCAGACTTGAGAAAGGCGATGTGCCGTTCTACGAACCGGGAATCACAGAGCTCGTCGCCAAGGGCATCCGAGAAAACCGGATCAACTTTACCACCGACATCGCCAAAGCCGTCGACAAAGCGCTCGTCATCTTCATCGCGGTTGGAACCCCGCCGAAGCCTGACGGATCAGCCGACCTCTCATACGTGGAAGAAGTCGGCCGCGGTATCGCCAAAACCATGACCGGATACAAAGTCATCGTCACCAAGTCGACCGTCCCGGTCGGAACAGGGGAAAAGCTGCGTGAAGTGATCAACGCCAATCAATCGGGTAAGTTCCGTTTCGACATTGTCTCCAACCCGGAATTTCTTCGTGAAGGATCCGCCATCGAAGACTTCCTGCGGCCAAACCGGGTCGTCATCGGTGCTGATAGCGAGCAGGCGATTGCAATCATGAAAGATCTCTATCGCCCGTTGTATCTCATCGAAACTCCGTTTGTCGTGACCGATATCCCGACGGCCGAGATGATCAAGTACGCCTCCAACGCCTTCCTCGCCACCAAAATTTCGTTCATCAACGAAATCGCGACCGTCTGCGAGCGTGTAGGCGCCAACGTGCAGATGGTGGCAAAAGGGATGGGGCTCGACAACCGGATTGGATCGAAGTTTCTCCACGCAGGACCGGGGTTCGGTGGATCGTGCTTTCCAAAAGACTTGGCAGCCCTCGTACAGACGGGAGAACGAGTCGGCTATCCTATGCAAATCGCAGGCGCCGCTGCCCTCATCAACGAACAGCAACGGGGCCGGATGATTGAAAAGATCACGAAGGAAATTGGGGAACTCAAAGGAAAGACGTTCGCAATGTTGGGCCTGTCCTTCAAACCCAATACGAACGACCTGAGGGATTCGCCGGCCCTGGCCATCGCGCAAGAACTCATGAAACAGGGCGCCACGGTTCGCGCCTATGATCCCGCCGCGCTCGAGGAAGCCTGTCAAACTATTTCAGGCCTTGTACCTTGCAAGGACGCGTATGACGCGGCACAGGGAGCCGATGCGCTCATCCTCATGACCGAATGGAATCAGTTCAGAACTCTGGATTTCGACAGGCTGAAAACCGCATTGCGCCAACCCATCTTCTTCGACTTGCGCAATGTCTATGAATCAGACCGGGTCGCAGCATTTGGCTTCCGTCATATTTCGGTCGGGAGGCCCAGCAAGGCTCCCATCTCGGCCACGTAACACCGGAGGTTATGTGAGTCGCGGTGCTTCGGCTGCCTTGGCCTCATCTTTGACTTTCGGCTTATAACCCATCCGATCCAGTACTTTCATCACCCTCGTCTTTAGACGGTCGTCGGCCTCGGCAAGCGCCGTGGCCAACGGCTCGACGGCGGGTTTTCCAATTTTACGGATAATCTCCGTCACGGATTGCCTGATCTCATCCTCTTCAGAAACCAGCAAGGGCACGAGCACCGACACCGCCGGCCCGCCGATTTTGATCAATGAATCATAGGCGCGCTGCCGGACATCCCCGACTTCATCCGCCAACGCATCGACCAACGGCTGCACGGCGCGGATGTCTTTGAGTTCGCCCAGTACTTCCGCTGCATACTTGCGGTTGAGCCAGTGACTATCTTTTAGATCCAACAGCATCGCGTCGGCTCGCGCCGCATTCGGGTCTTTCGCACGAATCCGAAAGCTCTTGGCGACCCGGCGCCCGCCTTCTTCCACAATACGAATTGTGGCACCATCTCCAACTTTGATCTTCTTCAGCTCTTCAAGCGCTTCGTCATCGACGTCCAGCACGACGGTCTTCCCATCGTAGGCCAACAGTTCGACTTCGAGCTGTTTCGTTTCAGGGTTCACCGCGACGACTCGTTCCGTGACGAGATTAAACCCGTCCTTCTTCGCGCCGCCCTTTGGACCGATCTGAATAAGCTTTGGAGGAACTTCATCCGCCATGAGATATATCCTTTTGCATCGACATAAAAATTAACAGGCTACGGAAAAACTCGGCTTACACACAACGCATCATTGAAATCTTTCATCTGGAACTGATACTTCAATGGCCTCAGGATGCTCAAAAAGGCCGTTCAGCAAGGCCGCAGCGAGCGAAGAGGCGAGGCGTACGCTTCGGTACGTTGAGCCTCTGAGCGACGCGAGAACGCTGCTGGCGGACTTTTTCAGCATCCTGTTACAGCTTCGCGGTCCATCCAAGACTCACCAGCACACCTTCGACCGTCTCCTGCACCATCGTGTTCTCATCTTCGAGCAGCGGAAGCAAGTGGTCGATCGCCTGCTTCGCTCCAAGGCGCGCGAGCGACTCCGCGGCATTCCTCCGCACAAGCCAGTCCTCATCCTTGAGCGATTCGATCAACGGGTCGACTCCTCGGAGATCGCCGATCTTGCCCAAGGCTTCAGCCGCATGGCGCCGCACCATCCAGTTCGTACCCTTCAACCCATCGATCAACGCATCCACAGCCCGCACATCGCCGATTTTTTTCAGCACACGCGCCACGTCCTCACGCACCGTGTGATCAGTCAGCGCCTCAACCAACCCAGGTACGGCACGCGCATCGCCGACACGCTCCAGCGCCCACACAGCAGCCGTCCGCACTGCGCCGTCTTTATCCTTGAGTGCCTTCACCAGGGGATCGACGCCCCGAGGGTCTTTCAACTTTCCCAACCCTGATGCAGCCTGTTCGCGAATCGCCCATTCATCGTCCTCCAACGCTTCAATCAACGGATCGACGACGGACGGACCGATCCGCACAATCGCACTGGTCGCCGCTTCCCGAATCAGCACGTCTTCGTCCGCCATGAGCCCGATCAGCGGTCCCACCGCGTCCTCGCCCACTTGACTCAAACTGGCTATCGCATGATTGCGGAGCGCTTCATTATCGTCCCGCAGGGCCCCGATTAATTGTTCAATCCGTTCAGCCTGCATCTCGTCACTCATCGTCGTCCTGCCCTCCCTGACTCCCGACAGGCGTCCCATCGAGTGCTTCCAGTTTGTCGGCGATCAACCCGGAATTGTACGCGACCAGTCCGTCTCGGTCCGTCCTTAACCGATCGAATAGTTCTTTGTAGGGCCTTAATACCTCTACATCTTTCACTTTGGCCAACGCTTCCATGGCATACACCCGCAGAGGCCGAATGGGAATGGCCTCGATATAGAGTTGCGCCGGCCTGGCATCGCCGATCAAGCCCAACGATTTCATCGCCAGTTCTTTAACTCCCGTATCCTTATCGACCCGCAACCGCTGCATCAAGGGCTCGACCGCCCGTACATCGCCGATTTTGCCTAGCAAGTCAGCGGCGGCTTCACGGATCACCCAATCGTCATCCTCAAGATACTCGATCAAAATCTCCACGCTTGGGCGCCCGATGGCCAGAAGATTGATCACGGTGCTCATGCGGGCCTCTTCCCGTTCGCTCAACTCTTCAATCGCGCGAAGTCCGTCAAACACCTCGTCGATGCGTTCACGAACTGCGCCCAACTTCTTGAGTGTCCGCACCGCAATGTCTGAAACGGCCGGTTGCCCCATCGCATTGATGAACGAATCCACCGAACGGGGCTCGAGCAGATGTTCCAGCATCGTTGCCGCCATGACCTGCGCTTCCGGATCCTGATGGGTCAACATCGCACAGAGCGGCGCGATCGCATTCGGGATAACCCCCAACAACTGCGAAGCCACCCCACGAATACTCTCATCCTTATCCTTCGATTCATACAGCAGCGAGGTCAGCGCCGCCGCGGTCGTCTCGTCAAGCACCCCAGCCAAATGCTCCAAGGCTGCTGCGCCTGCCTTACGGACAGCCTCATCCTCATCGTGGAGCAAGGCGACCAGGGGCACGCCGGCCTGTGGGTCGTTCACACGAGCCAGCATAGCCGCCGCCTCAGCTTTCAATGCCGGTAACCCAGTCTGCAGCGCCTGGATGAGCGCTTGAACGGCACGTGGTCCGCCCGACAGGCAGGCTACCGTCGCCCGCATCCGCCGCCAGTCCTCCTCGTGTACGAGCTCAGAAACCAGCGTTTCGATTGTTTCTTTCGGCATGGCCTACAACTTGAAATACGATACGTGCTGAGTCCTGGGTGCTGAGTTAAAAGTTCAACATTGAACATTGAACATTCACCATTGAGCATTGGCCTCTACACCCGTCCCGCCCGCCAACCCACCTTCGCCAACGTGTCTTTGACATGGTAACGGATGTTGTCATCCGACTCATGTGCCAGCACAGCCAACAACGGCGCAATCGCAGCACCACCGAATCGAGTCAGCGCATCAGCAGCGTCCGCTCGCGTCACGGTATAACGGAGCGCCTTCACGAGCGACGGTATGGCCGCCTCGTCTCGGATTGTGCCCAATGCTTTGGCGGCTTCGCCCAACGCGATCATGTCTTCACCCCAACCATCACCGCACCCGTCCACCGGTCGCGAGACTTCCCGCCGCTCCACTCCCTTGAGCACCTCGATCAGCACCGGCACGGCACGACGATCGCCGATCCGGCCCAGTGCCTCGATCGCCAGCGGACGCAACCCCGGCTCTTTCATCGCCGTGACGAGGAACTCCAGCGCGCGCGCATTGCCGATCTGGCCGAGCGAGCGGACAGCGTCCTCGCGAACGGCCCGGTCCCGATCGTTGAAGAGCACCGACAAGAGCGGATCTACAGCCTCAGACGACCGCGTTTTTCCCAAGGCCTCTACCGCATGCAGCCGCACCAGCCATTCCGCATGGGTCAGCGCGGCGATCAGCGACGACAACGCCGCCTCTCCAATTGCTGCAAGGGCTGACGACGTCTCCTCGCGCACGGCCTTCACTTTATCTTGTAGCAGCGGCACCAACGACGCTACCGCTCCAGGGTCTCGAATCCGGCCTAACGCCTTGGCGGCATGCATCCGCACAATCCAATCGGGACTCGTGAGCGCCTTGATGAGCGGCGCAAGCACTCGCAAATCGGCAATGGTGGCCAATACCGACGAGGCCAATTCCTGAACCGTGAGTGCCGGATCGGAGAGACAGGCGCCCAGCGTCGGCACAGCCGGCTCACCGATAGCCAAGAGGGCGCCGATCGCTGCATCGCGAACTGCGCGATCGCCATCGCGAAGCACAGAGACCAATGGTCCCACAGCCCTGGGATCTCGAAGCGTGCCGAGCATCGTGGCGGCCTCTTCGCGGATCGCCCAATCTTCGTCTTGAAGCGCAGCAATCTGCTCGGCTACTGCGTCTGCCATACCCTGCCTCAACCCCGAGAAACGTGAAAAGTAAGACGTGAAAGGTGAAACGTAGGGCTGCCGAATGCTCTTTTTTCAGAACTCTTTACATCTAACATTTCACTGTTCATGGATCGGTGGACAGCCGTTTCAACACTCGTAAACAATGTCTATCTATTGAGCGAGGAACTCAGCTAGCTCCGTTTGGCGTAATCGCCTGACGGGCCAAATCGGCCTGTGTCGCCGAGAGGCATGTCCACCCTGGCATTGTCGGCCACACTTGAATTGACGGTAATGTCTTCCGGCGCAGGGGTCCAGCCCAATTTTTCGAGTGTTTCAAGCGCCAATTGCCGCAAGGCATCTTTCGCCGTGAGGCGAACCGACGCATAGGAGAGCACCCGCTCCCCTTCTGCCACGACTTCTGACGCTTTCGGATCATAGAGAAAGGCGATCAACGGCTCGATCGCCGTATCGCCGATGGTGGCTAACGCGGCACTGGCTTTCTCGCGCAACACGCCATCCTTCAGCAGCATGATCAGATCAGGAATGACGCGCGGATCTCTGAATTGGCCGAGCGCCGTCGCAGCCGCTTCCTTGATGAAGGCGTCTTCGCTGACGATACAGCCGGGCGTGGGAGTCCCGTCCTGTCGAATGCCTTTGCCCTTCAGCGCGTCCAGCACCGGAGGCAGGGCGCGAGGATCGCCGATCATGCCGAGCGACGCAATCGCATGCCGTTTTACCGCGCCATCCTTCATCGCTTCGATCAAGGCATCGATGGCCCGTGGATCGCCGATCTGGCCCAGGGCGATTGTGGCATCTTCACGCACAGCCCGATCCGGATCTTTCAATGCAGCAATCAGCACGTCAACGACTTTCGCATCCCGCACCCAGGTTCGGCCGATTTGATAGTCGGTCGTCATGCCACCGAGGGCGCGGGCGGCATGGCACCGGACCACAAAATCTTTATCCTTGAGACACTCGATCAACGGATCGACGGAAGGTTGGCCGATAGAGATGAGTGCGGTTCCGGCTGTTTCTCGTACCGTCTTCGAAGGATCGCGAAAGAGCTTACTCAGAACCGGGATCGCTCTCGGATCGCCGATCTTGCCCAACGCCTCCGCCGCCGCACTCTTCACGGCGCCATCACGATCTCGACAGACGAGTATGAGGGCCTCGACAGCTTTCTGATCTTGTATGTCTCCACAGGTTTTTGCCGCATGTTCACGGACACGCCATCGCTCATCCTTCAATGCCGCGATCAAACGGTCGACGACTACAGCTCCCATCGAGGCCATAGCCGCTACTGCACCGTTCCGCACATCCATAATAGAGTCGCTGAAGAGAACGATGAGCGCTTCCATCGCTTTCACCCCACCGATCTTGGACAGACCGCGACCTGCATGGGCCCGCACAGCCCAATACTCGTCTCCGCAGGCGCCGACAAGCGCATTCAACGTGGTGGGATCGGCAAGTTCAGCGAGCGCCTTGGACGCTTCTTCGCGAGTCACGTCATCAACATCTTCGAGTGCTTCTAATAGATCATCGAGCGTCTGGGCCATTAGCACCGCTCCTCTACTGATACTGGTAATCGCGCTGGCCACCATGCGGATAGGTGCGGCTGCAACGGATGGTTAATGTCTGCGTCCCTCGCCCCTCGACACATTGGTCGAGTGACTGGGCAAAGTCCAACTTCCCCTCTAAGTTCACCGCGAACGGAAAATCGAATGTGAAGCTCCCAAATTTATATTTCCCCGGCTTGAGTTTGAGGGCACGGGACTCGGTCGTCTTGTAGGCATCCATGGATTCAGGGTCCGAGCCATAGATGGACGGAGTCACACCGGGTACATGCCACCAGGATTGAGGAATAATGGTGGTGGGGTCAATTGTGATTGCGTGTTCCTGCTGGTAGGCAGCCGGCTGACCGGCCGCAACCGGCTGGATCACTGTTGCGGAGACTAGCAGCCATCCGACCAGACACCAGCCCATTGACCATTTTACAGTCTGCATCGCGTGACCTATTCCGAAGATCCACGAGGGGCCGAGGCAAAGGCAGCCTGAAAGATTTCCTCCACAGCATGACTCTCCCATTCGGTATGGGTCTGCAAGCCCAACGTTCGCATCACCGTCGCGCCGGTGTCCAAAATAGAAACCGGCTGGTGAATGACGTGACCCGATTTAATCCCCACACCCGAAGCAATCCACGGAACCATCGGAACCGCCGCATCAGCCTGTTCTTGATTCGCATCCCGTCCTTCGGCGCTCAGCGACGTCACAAACAGGGTCGTCCGCTTGGTCAACGCATGCTCGTGATAGATGTCCAACACGGAATGCATCGCCGTATCCACCGTGCGAAGGGCTTCACGATATTCCTTCGAGGTCCAACCCTTTGATGCTCCCACTCGACCAGCTTCCGGGAGATGCACGACCAGGAAGTGTGGCAGTGCAAGAATGGCATGCCCGTAGCCATGCCCGCTGGTCGCTTTCTTGAAGTATTGGCGGATATAGGACACGATTCGTTCTGTGCTGCACTCAGGCTTCAGCGGCCCACACATCTGATAATCCGTATAGGGCTCTGGGCGCGCCAACTGATACAGCGACTCATCCATGAAAAAGATCGCGCTGTCACGACCCCCGCTGAGATCGAGGTAGTCGAACACGCTCGGGGCACGTGGGTAACCGCGACTGAATTCGAAGGTATTCCACGTAATGCCGTGTTTCTCGACCGGCATTCCCGTAACCAACGACGCCATCGTCGGCAGCCGTAACGCCGGCTTCACCGCCGTGGCCGACCAGGTGACAGCCCCTTCCTTGACCAATCGGCTGAGGGTCGGCATCGTGCCGCCCTTCAAGGAATCTTGGCCGAATCCCTCTAGGACAAAGAGAATGACGTGCTCGCTCGGAACCGTTGAGGCAGAAGCCGGCGCCGATACAGCGGCAACCGCCGCGTTTTTCGGAAGAACGAGGCAGAGGAAGAACAGGGATACGGCCAGTATCCACATCGACCATCCGCGATCTCGCCTCATTAACGTGTACACAGATGAGTTCCTTCTATCCTATTCCAAGCGAACTTCTACGCTATCATGGCGTTTTCCGCCAAGGCAAGCGAGGCAAGGCCTCACCCGCACAGCCCATCAGATTTTGTGCGGGTCTCAAGGTTCCTGGCACAACGGTCGATGCGGTGTTATGCTTATTTCTTATCTCATGGGAATCAACGAATCGCCCGCTGGCACGGGACTCCTATCCAGAGGGTGAAGGCGATGTCACAAATCTCTCCTCCGTATACGATGGCCCACTCAGCATTCCTCCGCAGCCTATTGCCGAACATGGGCCGCGTTGCACTGTTCATCATCTTGCCTCTATGGCCTACAGCGACTCTGGCAGAAGTCCGAGTCGTAACTGCTCAAGGTGAGCATCGAATGGGCGACCGTGACACCAAAGAGGACGCCGTCCGTCTGGCTACCGAAGCGGCCAAACGAAATGCCCTGGAACAGGTCGCCGTCTACCTCGAAAGCGTCACGATTGTGGACGGTCTGGATGTGACGAAAGACGAAATACGGACCTATACTGCCGGGATTGTCCTTGTTCTGGAGCAAACAACCAACACAACGTTCGATGGAGATACCATCGTGGTCCGAACGAATCTGGTTGCCCGGATCGATACGGACGACGCGCAACAGGCCATCGCAGCCTTGCGGGAGAACGAGGATGCCCGGCATCAACTTGTCGCGCTCAAACATGAAAATGACCAACTACAACAGGACCTCAATGCGGCGAATCAGGCCTTAGCGCAGGCCTCGACCACAGAGCAAACACAGCAGGCGGTTCAGCGACGCCAAGACATCTTAAATCGAGTGCAATCGAACGCCATGGTGTCGCAAGCCTGGACGGATTGGGTGCTCGTCTCAACGGCCGGCTATGCCTCTTCTTCCTTGGTAGGGTTGGCCCAACTTCAGGCTCTGCTGACTGCCGCACAGGGTCTCTATCCCACAAGCCCGCATGTCTACGTGGCGCAACACACGATCACCACAAAACAACCGCCATTGCCGCCACAACCTCCCGTTCCGCCTGCTCCGGGAACGAGGCAACCGACTATGCCACGCCATCTGATCATACCGGCGCCGGGATCGCCGACTGTTTCCAGAACGTTAAACGACTTCACGTACAAGACGCCGACGGCGCCACCGCAGGCAGCGGCAGGACAATTACCTATAGCAAGACGACTCCGCCCGTCGATGAATCAGATCCATCCGCCGCCCCTCCAACATATACCGGGTGTGCCCAATCAGATTCAGATAGCGCCAAGGGGAGTTGGTGGCAACAGACAGGGTGGTGAGGGCAGTCGGAGAGTCGGAGAAGGGAGGTAGCGAGTGAAAAGCACCGGTAATCAGTTTATTGCGGTGTTCATCGCCACGGGCTGTTCGGTCTTGCTGCCGCTGCATTCGTTGGCTGCGGATTCAGACGATGTTCGCACCCACGCGGAGTCATCTTTTGATCGACTCACGCAGCACAGAGAGCAACCAGACTCTTCGAACACGCCGCCCTTGTTGCGCCACACAGCCGACGATCGCAACAGCTATTCAAGCGACCACTATTTGATCGGCAAGGGTCAGGGTGACTTGTCGAAAGGCAAGATCGTCTGCCAACGGGTGTCGGAACTCTCTGCCCGTACCGATTTGGCCAAGCAGATTCGGATCCTGGTGAAAGAACACATGGTGGACCGCATTCGCGAGCGGACCGGCCGCGAAGCCGAGCAAGACATCGAAGTGACGCGTGAGGAGATTGTTCAGGAATATCTGCAAGGCGTGAAGATCGTCGATCGTCAGATCGACGAAGAAGGCAAGACTTGCAGCGCCACCGCCGTCATGCCCAAAAGCCAGATCCAACCGAAACCAGCTCCTGACCGCATCGAGCCTGCTCCGACAGTCGTTCACTAAAAACTTCTCTGCAACAGGCTGAAAAAACTTGGTCTATCTACCGCTGGAATCTTTTAGTGTAGTACTGATCGAGGATGCTCAAAGTCCGTCCAGCAAGGCCGCAGCGAGCGACGTACCGAAGCGTACGCTTCGGTACGTTGAGCCTCTGAGCGAAGCGAGAACGATGCATGGGAAAAGGCGCCTCTCGGCGCACCAGGAACTGGGCGGGTGGGAAATCGACTTTTTCAGCACCCTGCTGATCTTTCGTTGCAGTGCGTCATCTCCATCGGGTATGTAACTCCGCATGCCGATCGAAAACAGTTTCCAGCACGACGAGATGTCACGAAAGAATCCCGGCGAGCGCCTCACCGTTCGTGAGATGACTCCGTCTGCCCTATCAGAATCATCCTCCGGGCAGGACGCGATGGCCACGCTCGGCAAGCGTCTTTCGCACAACGGCGTCCGCCTGATCGTCCTGCTGCACGGCTCCATCATGGGGGCCGACATTTTTGGGGTGCAACGGCTTGATGAGCTAGGCGGGCTCAAACGTGGCTACTCACGCGGCGTGGCGGGACTTGATGCCTTATTGGCTCTGATGCGTGAGGGCAATAACGGCATCTCATCGCTGCCCGGCGGGTTGAAGCCACCGCTCGCCAACGATGAGCAGACCAAGAAACTGCTCGACGATCGGCTCGGCGATGCAGGAAATTTCACGAACGGCTATCTGGAATTGATGAAACAGTCGCTCAACCGAGAACTGGACCATCCAATCCATTGCGTCCGCGAGCTCTGGTCCTGTGAACACCATCACCTGGGCCGTGGCGTTGCGGCTGTCTCGATGCTGGGACGTCTTCGTGACTGGGTCGAGACCCACAAGCTGGGTCAAGGAGATCGAATCCTTGTGCAGGCGCATGGGCAGGCGGGCTTGGTCCTCTCCCTCGTCTCGAACCTCTTCTGTGTGACTGCGACCGGGAGCCGAACGAGGCTGCTGGACCTCCTGTCAGCTTATGCCTCGCAGGTCGATCGACCAGACATCGCCTCGACAATCCAACGTGTCGCTCCATTGCTGTCGAACGGCACCCTCCTCAACGGAGCGATGCTGGACGTCGTCACATTCGGCATGCCGGTGCGATATGGATGGGATCCGTCGGGGATCGGCAAGCTGCTGCACATCGTGAACCATCGCAACATGCGGACCGACGGCAAAACATGGCTCTCAAAAATGGAATTGCCCCAGATCACAATGGAGATGCCGATTGCGTGGGGAGGCGACTACGTGCAGGAACTCGCCGTGGCCGGAAGCGATGCCGTGCCGGCGACCGATGCAGCCAAGGCAGCCAATAAGGCCCTGTGGGAACTCGTGGAGCCGTTTGACGGATTTGAACGATGGCTCGAATGTGCCCGCCGCGCCGTCCGTATCCCGAGTGAGGGGCTGGGAATTCTCGCCGACTACAAAGATTCCACGGGGTCAACGAATGTGCGCGATCACTATTACGGCCACGCCGCCTACACCCGCCTGAGCGCGATGCTGTTCAACACGACTACGATCGTTCATACCCTCTACTCATAAAGGTTTAGACAGAACCTCACTCAGCGAAACCGGGATTGTTGCCGGGGGATCGTAGCTTTAGTAGAAATATTGAACGCTCATGCTGATTCCAACGGTCAGCGCAAAGAAGGTCAACAGGACATAATAGACAGATTGGAACGATCTCCGATTGGTGAACACGCCGGACACAGAGAGGTACAGGGCCACGAGCACCGGC
>Ga0315271_10001861_pt1 | contig 12985 bp, 7 predicted proteins | sample C3_top_MG_FD_204664 | JGI IMG/M metagenome (GOLD analysis project Ga0315271, IMG submission 204664) | Sediment microbial communities from Yellowstone Lake, YNP, Wyoming, USA - C3_top | ecosystem: Environmental > Aquatic > Freshwater > Lake > Sediment | place: USA: Wyoming | collected 2017-08-01 | reverse complement strand
GAGTGGGTCAGGATGATTGCCGACATGATCTTCCTGCTTTTCGGCGCTCTGCCCCTGGTCCTGGGCGCGATCTATGCCTTCTTCAAGCGCGACGCGGCGGTGGATCGCGGTTAGTCAGAAACTGCATGACCTTGAAAGGAGAAACTCATGACCGACTTTAAGCCCCTTGTCTCAGACCTGAACGCCTCCGTACAATTCGCCGAGCGGGGCATCGTGAGCAAGACCCTCCACGAATCTCCCGCCCTCAAGCTCGTTCTGTTCTGCTTCGAACCGGGCCAGGCCCTCAGCGAACACACCGCGCCCTTCGAGGCAGTCATTCAGGTGCTTTCGGGGAGCGCAGACGTTAAACTGGGGACGGAGATCTTCGATGCTAAGCCGGGGGCGCTCTATGTGATGCCCGCCGGCCTGGCCCACGCCATCAATGCCAAAGAGCGGTTCGTGTTCCTTTTGACCATGACCCGAGCCATCAAGCCGATGCAGATCAAATAGTTAAGGGGAGGGGGACATGCACAGCAGAAGTCTGTGGGCCGTCATCGTATTGCTCTCGGGGTTCACCGTGGCGGCTTGGGCCGGGCCTCAGGTTCAACCTGCTCCCCGATCCGATGCGTCAGCCAAGAACACGGCCGATTTGATCAAGGACCTCTCCGCCGAAAGCAAGGCCTGCGTCAAGTGCCATCAGGCTTCTGCCACGCCGGTAGTGGTCCAGCAGTGGGCCACGAGCCGGCACGCCCAAAACGCCATCGGATGCTACGAGTGCCACCAGGCGGACAAGGCCGACAAGGACGCCTTTGTTCACAACGGATTCACCATTTCGGTTCTGGTCACGCCCAAGGACTGTTCGGTATGCCACGACCAGGAGACCAAGGAGTTCGAAGGCAGCCACCACGCCGCGGCGGGCGAGATCCTCGGATCCCTGGACAACGTGTTGGGCGAGGTGGTGGAGGGGCCGCCCGCAGCCAACAGCGGGTGCGTCCAGTGCCACGGAGGGGTGATCAAGGTCCTCGGAGGCGGCAAGTTCGACGCCACGACCTGGCCCAATGAAGGCATCGGCCGGCTCAACCCGGACGGTTCCAAAGGCTCCTGCTCGGCCTGCCACAGCCGGCACACCTTTTCCGCCTCCATCGCCCGCCAGCCCGAGAACTGCGGCAAGTGCCACCTGGGGCCGGACCATCCCCAGGCCGAAATCTACGCCGAGAGCAAGCACGGCATCACATACCGCGCCAAGATCGGAGAGATGAACCTCGACTCCAAGACGTGGGTTCTGGGCAAGGACTACAGCGCCGCCCCCACCTGCGCCACCTGCCACATGAGCGCCACCAAGGACCTCCCGCTGACGCATGATGTGGGCGCCCGGATCTCCTGGACCCTTCGCCCCGAAGTCTCGGTCAAATTGGACAAGTGGGACGCGCGCCGCTCGGACATGCAGAAGGTGTGCGCTAACTGCCACGGGAAGGACTGGGTGCAGAACTTCTACAAGCAGTACGATGCGGCGGTGGATCTCTACAACGGAAAGTTCGCCGCCCCGGCCAAGGCCATCATGAAAAAGCTCCGTGACGCGGGCAAGCTAACCCCCACTCCCTTTGACGAAAAGTTCGAGTGGACCTACTACGAACTGTGGCACCACCAGGGGCGGCGTGCCCGCATGGGCACGGCCATGATGGGTCCCGATTACACGCAGTGGCACGGATTCTACGAAGTGGCCAAAACCTTCTACACCGAGTTTCTTCCCGAAGCCGAAGCGCTGCTTCCTGGAGTGACTGCTGACGCCAGGGCCATGGACGACCACAAGTGGCTTCAGGGCGTCTCCAAGGAGGAGCGCGAGAGAATCAAGGATTATTACCAGAAAAGATACGGCGAATGATTTTTTGCCGAGAAGAACGGCGAAAACTCATATTGTGAAGCGCAAGGAAAACCTCAAGAAGCCGGGAAGGCCATTAAATAACTCGTTTGAACTCCACACAAGAGGCCTCCGGCACACCGGGGGCCTCTTTCCTCTTCCATTCTCCTGCGCGCCCAGCTAAAATCTTTCTTTAGACGCACCTTATCCAACCATTCTTCGAGGGACGGCCATGGCTCAACGACAAAGCTCGGGAAAAAGCGCCCCCGCCGGGTCCGAGGTCAGCAGGAGCAAAGACTTGCAATGCCTCTACGCCATCTCGGAGGTTTTGAGAAGGACCGATCTCCCCCTCAGCGAGCGCTGCTCTCAACTCCTGCATGTGATCCCCCAGGGATGGCAGTACCCCGAGAATCTTCGCACGGAGATCCGGCTCGGGGATACAACCGTGCGATCCGAAGGCTTTGCAGAAACACCCTGGGGGCTCTCGGCTGAGATCGCCGGTGCCAACGGGCCCATAGGGTCGGTGAGGGTGTGCTACCTCGAGAAACGCCCGTCCAGCAATGAGGGTCCCTTCACCCTCGAAGAGAGACAACTCGTCCATTTTCTTGCGCGAAGGTTGGGGGTCAGCGCGGCACAAGAGAAAGAAGACCTCGGCAAGGGGGGCACGCCGGCCCGACAGGCCGAGTGGAGGGTTATCCTGGACCTCCTGCACGAAACCGACAACATGCTCTGGAAGCGAATCCTGCGGCGCCTCATGAACGCCCTCTCGAACCAGGGCGTACCCGGTGTCCACAACCTCATCATGCAGTTCGACCCCGCTAACTACGCCGAGGTGGACAAAGAGCATCGAGGAGCCAACCAGCCCCTCCCCAAGCGTGATGTGGACATCCTCAACAGCCTCTTCGAGGACATCATCCATGTGGCCGATATCGCCCTGACGGATCGGGAAATCACGAACTTGCTCAAGCAGTGGATCCGCCAGGACAAGCTCGGCCTCATGGCCATCGCCACCGACCAGCGGGACCTGAGCCTCGTCAAGACCCGCGACCTGGTGGAGCGTTTCTGCCGCTCCACCCAGGAGGGAGAGGTGGCCATCTCCGCCGCCGACGACCGCAACGCCCGCGTCGCCCTCATCCGTCGTCTGCTGACGGAGCGGCTCTCCTTCATCCAAGTGGCCAAGGAGTATTTAAGCATCTACGACTTCGGACGCCTCCTACGGCGCATCTTCGGCCCCGCCGAAGGCAACGGAAAGATCGGCGGGAAGGCCGCCGGGATGTACTTGGCCCATCAGATCCTCAAACGGAACGCCAAGGGCGACTCGCTCATCGAGCACCTGCGCGTGTGTCGCGCCTGGTATGTGACCTCAGACGGCCTGTTCGACTTCGTTCACTACAACTCCCTCGATGACACACAGAGCTTCAAGTATTCGAGCCTCGAAGAGGTCCGCCAGGGCTACGCGTACATCGAACAGATCTTCAAGCACTCCCACTTCTCGCCCGAGATGATCACCGGGCTCAAATTCGCGCTCGATGAGCTAGGTGACGGCCCGCTGATCGTGCGATCCAGTAGCCTCCTTGAAGACAGCGAGGGTTCGGCGTTCTCGGGCAAGTACCGCAGCCTCTTCCTCGTGAACACGGGCTCCAAGGAAGACCGTTTGTCGGCTTTGCTTGATGCCATCGCGGAGGTCTACGCGTCTATCATGGGGCCCGATCCCATCCAGTACCGCAAGGAGCGGGGTTTGCTGGACTTCATGGAAGAGATGGGCATCCTCATCCAGAGGGTCGTGGGAACCCGCGTGGGAAAGTACTTCTTTCCGGCTTTCGCCGGTGTGGCCTTCAGCAACAACGAGTTCCGCTGGTCCCCTCGCATCCGGCGCGAAGACGGTATCATCCGCATCGTCACGGGACTGGGCACGCGGGCGGTGGATCGCGTGGGGGACGACTACCCGACGATGATCGCCCCCGGCCAGCCGGGCCTGCGCGTCAACGCGACGCCCCAGGAAGCCCTGCAGTACGCCCAGAGGCACATCGACGTGCTGAACATCGAGACGGGGCGATTCGAATCGCCGCTGATCAGCGATGTACTCGCCGAGGCGGGCAACGATTTCCCCATCCTGGACAAGATCTTCTCAATTTACAGGGACGGTGTCCTTCGAAAACCCTCAAGCACTATCATCGATCCGGAGAAGGACGAATTGGTGGTGACCTTCTCGGGCCTCATCGAGAACACGCCATTCATCAAGCAGATCCGGACGATCATGACCATCTTGCAGGAATCCATGGGACATCCCGTGGACATCGAGTTCGCTTCCGACGGCAGGGACCTCTTCCTCCTCCAGTGCCGGCCCCAGAGCTGGGCACAGGACTCCCATCGCGTGGCCATTCCCAGCCTCATTCCGCAGGACCGGAAGCTGTTCTCAGCGGTGCGGTATGTCAGCAACGCGCAGGTCACGGGCATCAAATACCTAGTCTATGTGGACCCCCAGGCCTACGCGAGCCTTCCGGCCAAGGGCGACATGAATGCGGTGGGCGCCATCATCAGCAGGCTGAACGGCCTCCTGCCCAGACACGCCTTCATCCTCATGGGCCCCGGGCGCTGGGGAAGCCGCGGGGACATCACGCTTGGCGTGCCGGTCACCTACTCCGATATCAACAACACGGCCATGCTCGTGGAGGTAGCGCGGCGGCGGGGCGGTTACGTGCCGGATCTCTCCTTCGGCACGCACTTCTTTCAAGATCTCGTGGAGGCCAACATCAAGTACCTGGCCCTCTACCCCGACGAGGAGGGAGCCGTCTTCAACGAGGGCATCCTCGCCCGATCCCCCAACGCCCTTGTCGGGCTCCTCCCGGACTACGCCCAGTTCGATGAGGTGGTGCGCGTCCTCGATGTGGAGGCTCTTTATCCCGGCATGGAGATTCAGGTCATTATGGACGGGGAGAAGAATGAGGCCCTGGCCTTCCTTCGGGAGGTCCGACCGCAGGTCGCATCGGTCCCCGAAAGATACGGCTCGGCACCGAAGGACTGAAATCGCCTGGCGTGCCTTCCGGGTGCATGGGTCATGAGGAAACAAGGACGGCATTAAGCGCTGAATCCAGAGGCTTTCTTTTCGGGCAAACTTCTCCATTTTCCCCTTGACAATCCACAACATATAGCGTTACATTATTAGAGCTTTGGCAGATATTGGGGTTCGCGCTTTGGCGAACCCTCGACCATAAGGACCTAGGCTAGAAGGATTTTCCCCGAATTTCGGAGGAGACACGGCAATGGAATCGAACCGCTCCGGGGCACCGGACGCCCAACCCGCGAAACGAAAGACCGCAGCGGCGGGGGAGAACACCAAGACGAACTCCGCACCCCCTTCGGTCGACACCACCCAGCCGGGTCCCAACCAAGTGTCTCTGCCCGAGGGCGCATTGCAACCCTTCCGTCTGACGAGGTTTTTCACTCAGGCGGACACTGATCCCATGGACCAGTTCCGGTACGAGAGACGCTCGTGCTTCATTCGGAATACGGACGGGTCTGTGGTCTTTGGCCTGGAGAACGCGGAGGTCCCCGAGGACTGGTCGCAGCTCGCCACAGACATCCTCATCAGCAAGTACTTCCGAAAGGCGGGAGTTCCGGGAACGGGACACGAGACCAGCCTCCGGCAGGTCGTCCGCCGGATCGCCCACACGCTGAGGATCGAGGGCGAGCGCCTTGGAAGTTACTTCGTGGACAAGGACGAGGCCGACACCTTCGAGGCCGAACTCAGCCACCTGCTCGTGACCCAGAAGGGAGCCTTCAACTCGCCCGTCTGGTTCAACCTTGGGCTGTGGCACGAGTATGGCATCGAAGGTTCCGGTGGCGCCTACTACTGGAACCCCGCCACGGACGCCATCGAGGAAACGACCAACGCCTACCAGCACGCCCAGTGCTCGGCGTGTTTCATCCAGAGCGTCGGCGACGATCTCATGAGCATTTTCCAGCTCGCAAAAAATGAAGCTCGTTTGTTTAAGTATGGCTCTGGAACTGGCTCTAATTTCTCACGAATTCGCTCAAAGGAAGAACGACTTTCCGGTGGTGGTACCTCGTCGGGTCTCATGTCCTTCCTGGAGGTTCTCGACCGGGCTGCCGGTGCCACCAAGTCAGGCGGAACCACGCGCCGAGCAGCAAAAATGGTCTGCCTCGACATGGACCACCCGGAGATCGCCGATTTCATCAACTGGAAGCGCCGGGAAGAAAACAAAGCCCGGAGGCTCCAGGAGGCCGGGGTGGACATCGATGAGGCCGTCCACACCGTCTCCGGGCAGAACGCCAATAACTCGGTCCGGGTGACGGACGCCTTCATGGAAGCTTACGAGAAGGACGGAGATTGGAAGACCACCTTCCGGACCACGGGCCAGCAGGCGCCATCTTTCCGCGCGCGGGACCTCATGAGGCAGATCGCCCAGGCCGCCTGGGAATGTGGGGACCCGGGGCTCCAGTACGACTCCACCATCAATCGCTGGCACACCTGCAAGGTCACCGACAAAATCAACGCCAGCAATCCCTGTTCCGAATATATGTTCCTGGACGATTCGGCCTGCAACCTGGCGAGCCTCAACCTCATGAAGTTCCTGGACCCGAGCGGCGCCTTTGATGTGGAAGCGGTGAAGCACGCCGTGGGAGTGTTCATCACGGCCCAGGAAATTCTCGTGGATGCTTCCTCCTACCCTACCGAGCAGATCGCCAGGAACAGCCACGAGTACCGCCCCCTCGGGCTGGGCTACGCCAACCTGGGCACTCTTCTCATGGTCAAGGGCATCCCCTATGACAGCCCGAAGGCGGTGGCCTGGTGCGGAGCCATCACGAGCCTCATGACGGGACAGGCCTATGCCGTCTCGGCGCTCATCGCACAGCGCAAGGGGGCCTTCGCCGGCTATGCCAAGAACCGCGAGTGCATGCTCGAGGTCATCAAGATGCACCGCGATGCGAGCCTGGCCGTAGAGCCCCAGCATCTGCCCGAGGATCTTACACTGGCGAGCCGCCAGGTCTGGGATGACGCACTCGTCTTCGGCCGCCAGTACGGCTTCCGCAATGCGCAGACCACGGTCTTGGCTCCCACCGGCACCATCGGTCTCCTCATGGACTGCGACACCACGGGCATCGAACCCGACTTTTCCATCGTCAAGTTCAAGAAGCTGGCCGGCGGCGGCTATTTCAAGATCGTCAACCAGTCGGTGGAACGGGCCCTGGAGACGCTGGAGTACCCGCCCTCTCATATCCAGGAGATTTTGAGGTATACGCTGGGCACCTGCACCCTGGCGGGAACCCCCCACATCAATCCCGCCAGCCTGAAGGCCAAAGGCCTGCTGGACGATGAAATCGAGAAAGTGGAAAGCCAGCTCTCCCGGGTGGTAGACCTGCCTCAGGCGTTCTCGGCCTTCGTCCTGGGTGACGAGTGCCTCGCGCGCCTCGGCATCAATCCGGAGGAGGTCCAGTCCGGGGCCGTGAACTTGCTGGCAACGTGGGGTTTCACGACCCAGCAGATCGAAGAGGCCTCCCTCGTGGCCTGCGGCCACATGACCTTGGAGGGAGCCCCCCATCTCAAACCCGAGCACCTGCCCGTCTTCGACTGCGCCAACAAATGCGGGAAGATAGGCAAGCGTTTCATCGCGCCCCTGGCCCACGTGAAGATGATGGCTGCCGCCCAGCCTTTCCTTTCCGGCGCCATTTCCAAAACCGTGAACCTGCCCACCAACATCGCCATCGAGGAAATCGAGCGTATTTACACGGAGGCTTGGAAGCGGGGCCTCAAGGCCCTCGCGGTCTACCGGGACGGCTCCAAGGTCACCCAGCCCCTGAGCGACGCCTCAACGCAGGCGGCGCCCGGAGAGCAGGCGGCCGTTGATGTCCGGTGGACGCCCCTTCAGCGCAAGCGCCTGCCTAAAAAGCGCCGGGGTTTCACCCAGGAGGCGCGCGTGGGCGGGCAGAAGGTCTACCTGCGAACGGGCGAGTACGAAGACGGGCGACTGGGCGAGGTGTTCATCGACATGCACAAGGAGGGCGCCGCCTTCCGGTCGCTCATGAACTGCTTCGCCATCGCCGTTTCCCTGGGTCTCCAGTACGGCGTTCCCCTGGAAGAGTACGTGGATTGCTTCACCTTCACGCGATTCGAGCCTCAGGGTCCGGTGAACGACCACCCCAACATCAAGTATGCCACATCGGTCATCGACTACCTGTTCAGGGTGTTGGGCATGGAGTACCTGGGCCGGACCGACTTCGTTCAGGTCAAACCCGAGGAACTGGCCAAAACGGAGGCCGAGAAAACCCTGGCCTCCCCCACTGCCAGCTCCAAGGAGATGGCCGACGCGCAGCAGATCGTCACCAAGCGCGTGCCCGTCTACAAGGCCATGGGTGGCAACCCTCTCTCCAACCACCTCGCCACCATGATGGGCGACGCGCCTTTCTGTAACATCTGCGGCCACATCACCGTGCGCAACGGGAGTTGCTACAAGTGCCTGAATTGCGGGAATTCCCTGGGATGCTCGTGAGGTGACCCTGGCGTTGTGTCTCGAAATGACCTCGACCGGTCATCATGATCGATTGGCCGAAGGCCTAAGCCGATGACTTCCTCGGCGGGCAATAAGACCTCGCCTCTCAGGGCCGGTCTGGATCTGGCCCGACAGGTGTCCCTCTTGCTGGCCGGTACGGCGTGCTTCGTGGTGGCGGTCAAGGGCTTCATCATCCCAAACCACATGCTCACGGGGGGCGTCACGGGGCTGTCCATCCTCCTGCACGCCCTCTTCAAATGGCCCGTGGGCCTCCTCACGCTCCTCTTCAATGTGCCCATCTTCCTGCTGGGATTCCGCGACGTAGGCCGGCGCTTCGCCCTTTACTCCGCGTTCGCCGTCCTTCTCTTCGCCGCCACGGTGGACCATGTCCCCATCGGGGCATTGACCATGGATCCTCTCCTGGCGAGCATTTTCGGCGGGATCCTCTCGGGCCTGGGCAGCGCCCTGGCGATTCAAGCCGGGGGCTCCTTGGGAGGCTTCGACATTATGGGGGTGGTCCTGAACCGGCGGTTTAGTCTTGGCATGGGCGAGGTCAGCCTGATCCTCAACGGGGCGCTCGTTGTGGCTTCTGGCGTCATGAATAGTCCCGAGCTGGCCATGTACACCTTGGTTTCCATCTATGTGTCGAGCCGGACCCTGGATAGCCTCCAGGCGCCCAGAGCGCGGAAGGCGGCGCTTATCGTGTCTCGGCAGAGTGCGGCCATCAAGGAGCGCATTCTCTTCGAAATGGCTCGCGGGGTAACCCTTCTCAAGGCCGAGGGGGCTTACACGGGTGAAGAGGGTAACGTGCTTCTGTGCGTCCTGACCCGTTATGAATTGCGAGACCTGAGAGACATCGTGCGAAAGGAGGACCCCGAGGCCTTTGTCACCGTCTTCGAGGCCTCCGACGTCATCGGCCGTTTCAAGCGTCCCACAGCATTCGATCTCTGGAAAAAAAGCCAACGCCAGGGCGCCTGACCGCGCTCTTCCCGTTGCCTCAAACAAGCGGTCAAGCTCGGCGCCTTTTCTCGCCCCCCTAGAACATCTTGTTAAGAATCATAGACTGGGCAGCCTCCTCATCGGTCTCATTCACCCGTCCGTTGCTGCCTTTGCGAAGCTCGGTCACGCGCTAAGCCGCCCGGTAGGCCCGGTGGGCTGTCCGTCAAAATCTCGTCCGTCATGTGACAGTTACGCTCCTCTGCGAGCCAATTCATCCAGGAACAGCGCGGCGTTGTGGGCGGGCTCACAGGGCAGGGCCTCCCTCGGCGGCGTCCCGCCCCCGGCACCCTTCTCCAGGAATGCGGGGAGGTCTTCCGATCGTCGGCAGTAGTCCACCCAACCCTTGGCCTCCATGAATTGAATGTTCACCTGTTCCTGGCCAGGCAAGGCCGGCATGATGACGACGCGCGCTTCCGAATAGAGGGCTTCGGTTAGGCTGAGGGCACCCGCTTTGGTCACCACCACATCGCAGGCCTGCATGAGGGCGGGGATGTCCATGCGGTACCCAAGGACGCGGAGTCGGTCCGGGTGGGCCTGCGCCCGCGGAATGAGCGCCTTGTAAAGGCGCTCGTTTTGCCCGCAGACCAAGACCACCTGCCAAGACGAGCGCTCAAGGGCGACCTGGGCGAACTCCTTGAGGGGACCCATCCCCCCGCCACCGCCGAAGATCATCGCCGTGGGAACCTCCTGGGCGAGGGCCAAGGCCGTACGCGTGGCGACCCGGTCGACCTTGCTCTCGAACGCGCGCGCCGTGGGAATTCCCGTCACGACCACGCGGTCCGCAACCACGCCCAGCTCGCAGAGACGCGCCGCCTGATCCGAGTGGGGGACCAGGTACAGGTCCACTTCGGGCCGGGCCCAGAGCGGATAGATATCGTAGTCCGTGATCACCACCGCAAGCTTAAGATCGGCGCGGTGCCGGCGCTTCCAATCCGCCGCGATCTCCATGGCGTTGTACTGCGTGGCCACCAACAGGTCCGCCCCGCCCATGCCTTCGCGCTCGAAAGCGCGAAGCACCCTGCCGTTCATGACGGGAGGCACCAAGCGCCCGCGTCGTGCGAACCACATCGATTGGTACATGGCGTCCCATACCCTGGGCACATCGAGGGCCAGGAAAAGATACCCTTTCCGGAAGAGAAGGTCGTATTCCCAGGGGACCCACTCTTCCAGGGGCTTCTGCTCACAAGCATGGCCCAGGGGCCCCAGTTCACGGGCCAGGTTCTCGGCAACCTGTCTATGTCCCGTTCCGAGGGCGAAAGAGAGGAGGACCGTGCGCAGGGGTGTCATCGGGCTTTGTAGAGCACCAATTCCAGCTTGAAGTTCTCCACGGCCCAGGTGGCCAGAAGGGTGCATACCGCAGCGAAGACCACGCCTCCGAACACATCGAGGACCCAATGGAAGCCCAAATAAAGCGTGGAAGCCACGACCAGGGCAGTCATGACGTACATGGTCCGCCGGAGGCGGCGGTTGGTGCTCTGCGAGAGCAATAGGGCGAAAGTGAGAGCCAGCGAGCAATGGAACGAGGGAAAGCAGTTGTTGAGCCCGCTCAGCGGACGCAGGCCTTCGATGAGGAGGGGCGAGATCTGGTTCATCAGAAACGACACCTCCCCGTCACCTGCTACCCACCGTTCGGAGACGGGGACCAAAATGTAAAAGGGCAGGATCAGGAGGTAGTTGAAGACCGTGCCCCAGAAGAGCTTCCTGGCCATGTCTCTCTCGCCGCCGTGGTAGGTCGCCAGCACCGCGACGAACCCGAGGACGGGGAAAATATAAAGGTACACCGCGGCCATCGGGTAGGTTATCCAGGGGGCGTTCACGACCTGGAAGAGTGCCGTGGCCGAGCCTTCGATTTGGAGGAAAAAAGTGGTGAAATCCCATCCGAGGTGGCGGGTGAGGAGCCCGTCGTACCGGGTTTCGGCGATGTCGAAAAACATCATCCCGAGAAGCGTGAGAAGATAAAAGAGCGACTGGCGGCTCACGGCGTGCTCCCGCGCAAAGCACCAGACGAGCTTGAACGGAGAGGTATCGGGAACGCACCACTTGAGCAGGACCAGGAAGGAAAATCCAGTCAGGAGGGCTCCCAAGAGTAGAACCAGATCCAGATGGTTCAAGGACGAACCCCCATAAGACCCGTGTAAGATATCATGAACTCCCTGATTTATCCATGTGTTGCAGGGACAGGTCTGCCTACGTGGACGCCGCCAGGGAGAGAGTCCATCTTGCGTGCTATCATTGGTTCCAGGAGGAGTTCATGCGCGCAAGAACCGCCACCCTTCTGACACTTTCGCTGGTTTTGCTCTTCTCAGTGACAGCCGAGGCCCAGCTCGTTTACAACGGCGGAAAGTGTGGAGGATTGGTGAGCGCGCCCGGAGGGCAAACGGTCCGGTTCATTCCCGGCCAGAACCCAGGGCCGGAGTCGTTCTGGATCTCCGTCTATTCGGGGACCTGCAGCGCCATCCTCACAGACGGAGGGGGAGGCCAGACGGGCCAGGATTTCATCCTCAAGGCCGGAGACCTCCTCGTCTTTCCCACCACGGCCTACTACGATCTCCTCTTCCTGGACAACGGAGCACAGATTCTTTTCGGTGGAACCGTACTCGACCGACCTGGAGTGCCTATATGCAACACGGGTGTTTACGGGCCCTCGCTCCTGAAGGTAGACCGCCTGCTCAATTTAATGACCCAGAGCCACGCCTCTGGCAGCCCACGGGTACAAATCTGGGCATGGCTTCAAACGACTCGAAAAACGAGCGGCAACATCACATATACGCTCGCCAGCCAACCGATCAAGCTGGATACCATTTCTCCCGAAGCCTGCACGGGAGACGCCTGCTGTCACCCCCTCTTGATCGACTACGCATTGAGGAACATAAGCGGAGACGCCTACACCCTCTTCGAATTCGACGCCGCAGGAGCCTACAATTTCGACTGGAATACTGCCGTGCCCGCGCCTCTGACCTGCCAGGCCACCGCGAGTCTCGGGTCCGGAACCGCGCCCGTGGATGTGTCCTTTTCGGCCTCGGCGGCGGGGGGCTCCACGGGCTACACCTACCATTGGAACTTTGGGGACGGGAAATCCGCCGACGGACAGCAGGCGACCCACACTTACAAATCCGGAGGCAAGTTCACCTGGAGGATGACGGTCACCGACATGGGCAAGCAGACCTGCTCCAAGTCCGCCCCCATCAAGGTCCTCGCTCCCCTCACCGTCCAAGCCGCCGCTTCTCCCAGGCAGGGCCCCTCTCCCCTGACCGTGACCTTCACCGCCACGGCCAAGGGGGCCAAGCCGCCCTACGCTTACCTCTGGGATTTCGGGGATGGGGCCACAGCCGTGACGGCCACCGCGACCCATACGTTCCCGGCGCAGGGTGCCTTCGATTGCACGGTGACGGTCACCGACACGAAGGGCACGAGCGCCATCGCCCCGACTCCCATCTATGTGGATCAGCCCATCCCGCCTGAGGTGATTTCCGCGAAGGCGCTGACCGGACCACCGTTTGCGCTGAAGCTTACGGGGGTGGACTTCCAGAGCGGCTGCGCCGTGACCATCGACGGCGTTGGGGTGCCGGAAGTCCAGTTCAAGAGTGAGACCGCGCTGCTTCTCAAGGGTGGCGCGACGCTCAAGGCCATGGTACCC
>Ga0315271_10001859_pt1 | contig 12986 bp, 9 predicted proteins | sample C3_top_MG_FD_204664 | JGI IMG/M metagenome (GOLD analysis project Ga0315271, IMG submission 204664) | Sediment microbial communities from Yellowstone Lake, YNP, Wyoming, USA - C3_top | ecosystem: Environmental > Aquatic > Freshwater > Lake > Sediment | place: USA: Wyoming | collected 2017-08-01 | reverse complement strand
GCAGACCCACAGGTCCTTAAGGTGACATCGCTTCCGTCCGTTCTGCAACTGCGTCCTGAGTGTTCCAGGGCGCCCCGTTGACAAAACTCATACCCTCGCCACGGACGCAAAGGGCAGCAATAATCGTGGAGCCCCGGAGGCATGATTCTGTAATCAGGATTCTGTTGGTTTCCCGCATCTGATCCGGACGAAGTCAATTTGGACTACCAATTTCATCTGTGTCGCAGTCTGTGCATTTCTCAAATTCCGCCAAACCGCACGGGGCTATGGGTGACCCGGCTTTTTCGGAACCCATCCGAGTTGGCGTGGCGACTTTGCGACCTTGGCGTGAGGCATACCGGCAGTTTTGCGCGAACTGTGACAACGGCACACCAAGGGGCAAGCAGAAGGCTCACCACGGATCGCTCGGATTTCACGGATTGGGAAACTGACCGGGACACTGCACAAACGAAAGACGTGAGAACTGGAAGACCTCACGCAAAGGGCGCGACGGTCGCAAAGGGCAGCAAAAATCGTGGAGCCCCGGAGTTGAACTAAAACGCGGTTTACGCTTTCTTGGTGAATGCCACCACCATGTTCTCCAGCGCCTCGATCCACTTCGGATGCTCGTTCAGGCAGGGGATCATGGTGAATTCCTGGCCGCCCGCTTTCAGGAAGCTTTCTTTGCCCCGGATCCCGATTTCTTCGATGGTTTCCAGGCAATCCGACACAAACGCCGGGCAGATCACCAGCAACTTCTTCACCCCCTGCCCCGCCAGGCGCTCCAGCTCGTGGTCGGTGTAAGGGCTCAGCCACGGATCACGCCCCAGGCGCGATTGGAACGCCACGGAATATTTGTCCCTGGAGATACCGGCTGCTTTGGTGAAGGCGGCGACGGTCTTGAAACACTGCGCCCGATAACAAAACTGGTGCGCCCGGCTGGCCACTTCGCAGCAGTTCGCCACCTTCAGACAATGACACCCGGTGGGATCTGATTTCCGGATATGACGCTCCGGTATGCCGTGGAAGCTGAACAATAATTGATCGAAAGGCTTTGCCAGCTGATCGGCAGCCGAGGCCACCAAGGCGCCGATGTAGTCCGGTTCGTCGTAATAGGCCTGCTTGATTTCCAGGCGCATGGCCGGTGCGAGCTGGGCCGCCACTTCCTGAACCCGCACCACCGCCGTCTCGTAGCTCGACATCGCGTAGTGCGGGAAAAGCGGGATCACCAGGAGTTCCGTCACGCCCTTGTCGGCAAGCTGCTTCACGGCGGAGGGGATCGACGGGTTCCGGTAGCGCATCGCCAGTTCGACCGGCACCTCGACCCGCGATTGAAGTCGCTTCTGAACGTTCCGGCTCGTCACCACGAGCGGCGAGCCTTCCGGAGTCCAGATCGATTGATACGCGTGGGCGGATTCCTTGGGGCGCGACGGCAGGATCGCAAAATTGACGATGCAAAAGCGGACCGGCCAGGAGACATCGATCACCCGGCCATCCATCAGGAACTCGCGCAAATACCGCCGGACATCAGGCACCGAAGGTGAATCGGGCGAACCGAGGTTGACGAGAAGGACTCCTTTTTTCATGCCGATTTAGACAAGGCAGGGCTGGCTGCCCCCAAGGTGCCAGCGGCGGCGCGGGCCGCAATCCGATCGGCAACATTCATCCCCGAAAGGATGGAGTCGCCCAGCGAGATGCCCTCGCGATAATGCCCGGCGAGGAACAAGCCCGGCGCGCGCGCTTCGAGATCTGCCATTTGCTGACGGAATGCTGCATACCCGATCACGTATTGCGGAATGGCCTTCGGATAATAGACGCAGTGCTTGAAGGTGGGTTTGCCGGTCACCCCGAGCAGCACCTGCAAATCCTGGCAGGTGACCTCATACAACGTCTCGGGGGGCAACGAAGCCAATTCCGGGTAGCGCTCGCCGCCGACGTAGCTGGTGAGCGTCAGATGCCCTGCCGGGGCGCGATTGGGAAAGAGAGACGACGAGAAAAGTGTGCCCAGTATCTTGAAACCTTCGATCTTCGGAATCAGCATGCCGAACCCGACGCACGGATGCGCGACGTCTTCCCGGCGGAATCCCAGGACCACGCTGGCGACCGGCGGATAGTGGATTTTGGAAAAGTTCTGCAAACTCAGGCCCGCGTCCACTTTCAGCCGGATCGCCGACAATTGGTAGGCGGTGCCGGCATAAAGCACGGCGCTATGCTCTTCGGTCGCAGTCCCGAAATTGTTCACGAACTCCACCTGCCACCCGCCGGGAACCTGGGTGATCGCTTGGATGCTTGTGCTCAACCGCATCGCGGCGCCCAGCCGTTCGCACAAGGTATCCGGCAGCACCTGCAACCCCTCGTCAAAAGAAAATTTCTCAGCACGATCCTTGGAAACTTCTCCGCTCTTCTTCCGGTCTCGGGCCCCGAAAATCTGGCCTTTGATCAGCGAGCCATACTTTGCCTCCAACTGGCCGAGTTTCGGAAAAGCCTGAGGGACCGACAGCTTATAGGGGTCCCCGGCATAAACGCCTCCCACCATCGCATCAATAGCGTGATCGAGGAATTCCTGCCCGAGTCGGCGAATGACGAATTCGGCCACGCTTTCCTCCTTGCCGTCGCGGCGCGCTGGCACGAACGGTTCTTTCAACACCGCCCACTTCGCCCGCGCGGTGAACAGTTCCGTGGTGAAAAATCCCAGTGGACCGCCCGGCATGGACACCGGACGACGGTAGCGGACGACGTAGCGAGCCGAGGCCTTCGGGTCGGGGTCCATGCGCCGTTTCTCCAGGCCGGCATCGCGCACCAGTTGCCCAAGTCGCGGCGAGGTTTCGAGGATGGTGTTCGGCCCGAATTCAGCGAGATACCCATCCTTGCGCAGTGATTGAATGACGCCGCCGACGCGATCGGTCGCCTCGTAAACGGTGACGGGAATCCCCTTCCGTTGAAGGTAGAACGCCGCTGTTAAACCGGTAATGCCACCGCCAATGACGGCCACCGATTTCATATCGTGCGCGAAAACCGGTTCTCCTTGCGCGTGCTCGCGTAAGCGTCAAACCGCATCGCGATGTTGCGGACCAGCAACCGTCCCAAATCCGTGATCACGATTCCTGCCGGGGTTTTCAGCAGCAATCCGTCCGCTTCCATATCGTCGAGCGACGCAATTTCGACAGCGAAATGCTCCTGAAAACTCAGGCCCAGCAAACGGGACATTGCCTCAAAATCAAGCCCCAGGTCGCACATCAGGCGCATGATGGTCGTTCGGCGGATCTTGTCCTCCGGGGTCATCGAATACGCGCGGTGCAACGGCAGTTTGCCCTGGTCAAGGCTCGCGTAGTAGTCCGGCAATTCCTTGTGATTTTGCCAGTAAAAATCTTCCGTCTGCGAAATCGAAGACATGCCGAAAGCGTAAATATCCGCTCCGCCCCGGGTGCTGTAGCCCTGGAAATTGCGCTGCAAGGTTTTCTGGCGCTGAGCCACCGCCAGTTCATCGTTCGTCCGCGCAAAATGGTCCATGCCGATATAGACATACCCCGACGAGGTCAACCGCTCGATGGTGAGCTTGAGCAGTTCCATCTTCATCTCGGGCGTCGGCATCGTCTCCGGTTTGAGAATCTTTTGCGCCGGCTTCATCCAGGGAACGTGGGCGTAGTTGAAAACAGCAAAGCGATCCGGCTGCAGGGACAAGGTTTCATCCAGCGTCTTGCCGAACGTGGCGGGCGTCTGGTAGGGCAGCCCGTAGATCAGGTCGATGTTGATGGACTGGAAGCCAACTTCCCGCATCCATTCCACCACCTGTTTGGTCATCTCAAAGGGCTGGATCCGATGGACGGCTTTTTGAACCACGGGATCGTTGTCCTGCACGCCTAATGATCCGCGGTTAAACCCGACCTCGCGCAGCGCGACCAGATGATCCCTGCCGATGCGCCGGGGGTCCACTTCCACGCCCATCTCAGCATCACCGGCAAAATTAAATCGCGAATGGATCCCCTCCCCGATCCGGCGTATCTCGTCTGGAAGCGAAAAGGTCGGCGTGCCACCCCCAAAATGCAGCTGAACCGCCTTGCGTTTCGGGTTGATCATCGCCTTCACCAGGTCCATCTCGCGCTCCAGGTATTGCACATACTGGGCGCTCTTGGATTGGTCGGCGGTAATCACCGTGGTGCAACCGCAATACCAGCAAAGCGAATAGCAGAACGGCAGATGAAAATAGAGCGACAGGTCGCGATCGGACTGGTTGTTTTCGCGCAGTTTCGGCAGAAAAGCTTCCGGGTGGATCTCCTCGGTAAAATGCGTCGCCGGCGGGTAGGAAGTATAGCGCGGCCCGGCCACGTTGTACTTCTTGATCAGATCCAAATCGACTTTCAACATGCTCATTTAAAACTCCGAACCGTCGAGATCAGCGCTTCAATGCACTCGAGCTTCGCACCGGGCGGCACACCGTGGCCCAGATTAAAAATATGCCCCAACCGTCCGCGCATCGACATCAGGATGCGCCGGGCTTCCTTCGCCACCACATCCGGCGTCGTGCACAACAGGAACGGATCCAGGTTCCCCTGAACTCCGACCTTTGCCGGCAGGCGATCACGAACCTCCGCCAAAGCGGCATTCCAGTCCACCCCCAAAATTTGCGCCTTGGTTTTAGCCAACTCCTGCCAACTCCCGTGAACGCCTTTGCCGAAGACGATGACGGGCACCTGGCCCCGGAGTGATTCGACAATCTGACGAATCCACCTGGCCGAGCCATAGGCGTAGTTGCCATCGGACAACACACCGCCCAGACTATCGAAAATCTGTACCGCATCCGCACCCGCGTCAATCTGCAGCTGTAGAAATTCGGTGATCGCCCGGGTCAACTTGTCCATCAAGCGCTCAAAAAGCTTCGGGTCCGAATACATCAGCCCCTTGGTTTTGACATATTCTTTAACGCCGGCGCCATCGACCATGAAGTTGGCAAGGGTCCAGGGTGACCCGGCAAAACCAATCAAAGCACGCTCCCCATTCAACTGTTTCTTGATCATGGGTAACGCTTTGGCCACGTAATCCAATTCCTCGCGCACCGCGGAAACCTGCAACTTCTCAACATCAGCGGAGGATTTCAGCACGAACTCCATTTCAATGCCACCCGCATCTTTGAAATGATACTTCTGACCGAGGGCTTCAGGGATGACGAGAATATCGCTGAACAGAATCGCGGCATCGAAACCGAAGCGGCGAATCGGTTGGAGCGTGACTTCAGTGGCAAGTTCTGGGGTTTGAACCAGTTGCAGGAAGGAATATTGCTCCTTGAGCGCGCGGTATTCGGGCAGCGCTCGCCCGGCCTGACGCATCAGCCAGATCGGTGCGCAATCCACCGGCTTGCAATGGCAGGCGTTCAGAAATCTCTCGCGACAAGTTGGTTCGGCGGACTTTCCCCCGCGCGGCTGTTTAGCCTGCGCCTGACTTTTCGATCCCGATTTCTTTGCTCGAACCAGTTTTTTCATGTCATGAGTTTTTCAAGCCACCCGCGATTCAGTGCTGGCGGGGGGCGAAATTCGCTTTGCAACATAGCAAAGTCAATATCACAGGGTCAATGATTAGGCATAATATGCTGTTAATTAATGTTTTATAATTATATTTATAGGTAGGACGAGCCTTCAATACCTGTGAATAACTATTACTGGACACTTATACACTACTGTTCTAATATACAGTATCACTGCGGGAGCTGCAATTTCCCTCCTGCCGCCACATAGGTATGAAAACTCTAACGGACCGACAGCGACAAGTCCTCGAATTCATTCAGCAACGCCAGGATACCGATGGCATGGCACCGAGCATCCGCGAGATTGCGACCCATTTTCATTTTCGCAGTCCGAACGCGGTAACAGCTCACCTGGCGGCCTTGCGAAACAAAGGCGCGTTGCAGCGCATTCCCCGCCGGGCGCGTTCGCTGCAAGTCATTAGCCCGTATGCGCCCCGGAACCGGCCGCGTTCGCCGGTGGTGGCAATCCCGATCTACGGGGCCATCGCGGCGGGATTGCCGCGCGACGCCACCCAGGAAAACGAAGGCTGCCTTTTGATCGACGTGAACACTCTCGGCATAAAGCCAACCGCCCGAACTTTCGGCCTGAAAGTTCAAGGGGATTCCATGGTGGGCAAACACATTATGGATGGCGATGTGGTGGTTATCGAACACGGCGTGCAACCGCGGTCGGGGGATGTGGTCGCCGCATTGATCGATGGCCAGGTAACTTTAAAAACTTTTTTATTGCAGCGCGGAAAACCATATTTACGCGCTGAGAATCCCAAATACCCGGACCTCATTCCCCAGGAAGAACTGCAAATTCAAGGTGTCATGATGGCCCTCGTCAGAAAGCGAAACTAGCGCCCCCCCTCGCCCCTCGTCCCCGTGGCCTCGCCCCTCCCCAAGGACCGTTCCATAGTTCACCTGGATGCCGATGCTTTCTTCGCCTCGGTGGAGCAGTCAGCCGATCCGCGATTGCGCGGCAAAGCCATCGCCGTGGGCGGTGAAAAGCGCGGGATCATCGCCTCCGCCTCTTACGAGGCGAGACGCTGCGGAATTTACACACCGATGCCTACCGCGCTGGCGCGCCGGCTCTGCCCGAAATTGATTCTGCTGCCGGGAGATTTCGAAAAATACGAGCTGTTTTCGCGGCTGATGTTTTCCTATGCCTACGATTTCACGCCGGAGGTGGAAATCGGCTCCATCGATGAGGGCTATTTTGATCTGACCGGTACGCGCAAGCCGCCGGTGGCAATTGCCGAAACGATCCGAAAGGCGATCCGGCAATCGTTGAAGCTGCCCGTCAGCGAAGGCATTGCCAGCAACAAACTCGTCAGCCAGATCGCATCCAAGCTCAAAAAACCGCAGGCGTTTCAATTCGTGCCGGCGGGCGGCGAATCGGTATTTTTATCACCGCTGGCGAACAAGTGGCTGCCCGGCGTGGGCCCCAAAACAGCCCGACAACTCAACGCCGCCGGGCTGGCGCACATCGGGCAGATAGCCCACACACCGCCCGAATTGCTGGGGCTGCTGGTCGGCGGCCAGGCGCTGCAGCTTCGCCGGTTCTCGCTGGGGGAAGATGATCGGCCGGTGGTTCCCGCGCGCGAACCCGCCAAATCCTACGGCGAACAGGAAACCTTCGAGATCGACACCACGGACCAGGAATTCCTGGAGGCTACCCTGCGGCGGATGGCCGATAAATTAATGGCCAAAGTGCGCGAAGACGCCCGAAGCATCCGCACCGTGACCGTCAAAGTTCGCTACAATGACATGGACGAACAACAGGCCGGCGAGAGCCTCCCCGAGCCCACCGACCTGGAATCCGACATTTATTTCTTGACGTCTAAACTGCTGCGCAAAGCCTGGCAACGGCGGGTAAGTTTGCGCCTCGTTTCGCTCAAGCTCTCAAACCTCTACGACACCCGGTTTCATGGCGCGCTCGGTTTGGATGCCGGATCGTGCGGACACGAAGCCCGTCAGCGCCTGGCCGATGTGGTCGATCAACTCCGGCTAAAATTCGGGCGAGGCGTTGTACTGCGGGGACATGACTTCATCCTGCGCGCTTGTCCCGGAGGCCACGAACCGTCGCCCCCCGGCACCACCGGCCAACTCAATGAAACACCCGCGCCGTATGGCACGAAATCGCAGTATTTAAATCAGAGCCTGCCCCTGAACGATAACCCAAAGCGGCAGAGGACTGCCGCACTCCAAGACGCTTCGCGCAAAACCGATGCGTTGGACGGTGCGCCAGCTTTTGGAGTGCGGCAGCCCCCTGCCGCTTTCCAGACGGGAACTAAAGCAGAAGCAAAAGAAGCGCCTTACCGCCGGGCCGGCATCTCCCCTTCCCCGGAATTTCGTTTTCGCCAGCAAACGCCGGTCCGGCCGCCGCCATCCAAACCAACCCGCGGCACCAGCATCATCCCGCTGAATGTTCACAGTTATTATTCTTTCCTGGATTCGACCCTCTCGATCAAAGCGATCGTGGAATTGGCGCAACGGCATGAAATGCCCGCCATTGCGTTAACCGACAAAAACAATCTCCATGGCGCGGTCGAATTCGCGCAGGAAGCCGTCGCGCGGGGAATCAAGCCGATCATCGGCGCGGAGATCAGCGCGGCGGGACAGTCGCTCCATGTTTATGTCCAAAATGAAACCGGGTATCACAACCTCTGCCACCTGCTCAGCACGCCGGAGGGCATCAGCTCCGAATTGCTGGCCGGCCATGCCGAAGGCTTGATTGCCGTCTGCACCTCCCCCGCCCTGGCGCCGCTGTTTCCCGGCCGTTTTTACCTGGGCATCGACAACCTTGAACAGCGCGAGAAATCGCCCGCCAACCTGCCGCGCGTGGCCTTTTCGCCCGTCCATTACGATCAACCTTCCGACCGCTGGAAATACCAAATCGTGCAGAGCATCCGCACACTTACCCTCCTGCGCCAGGCCCACCCGGAAAAGCGGGATGGCGATTTCCATTTCCGCACCCCGGCGGAATTCCGCCAGCGCTTTTCGGAATATCCCGACCTGCTCGCGCACAACCGCGAAATTGCGGATCGCTGCGATTTCACCATCGCGCTGGGAAAACCACAATTCCCCAGCTACCCGACCCCGGACGGCTCGATGCCCGCGGCATTTCTGCGCCGGCTCCTGATGGAAGGTTTGCAGGGCCGCTATCCCCACGATCACGCTCGGCTCAAGCCCCAGATCGAGGAGGAACTGGCGATCATTTTGGAAGTCGGCTACGAGGAATATTTCCTGGTCATGTGGGATATCCTGATGGCATGCCGCCGGCGCGGCATCGAGTGGATCACGCGCGGCAGCGCCGCCGATTCGCTGGCTTGCTATTGCCTCGAAATCAGCGGCGTGTGCCCCATCCGGTTCGACCTCTATTTCCGCCGGTTCCTGAACAAGGATCGCATGGCGCTCAACAAGCTCCCCGATATCGACGTCGATTTTCCCCACGACCGCAAAGACGACGTGATCGATTTGATTTTTGAAAAATACGGCCCGGAACACACTGCGGTGGTTGGCGGTTTTTCCACGTTCAAAGCCCGCAGCGCCTTTGCCGAAGTGGCCAAAGTGCTGGGGGTTTCCGAGTTCCAGGTCCGGCGCATCACCGACCGATTCCCCTACTTTTCCGGCACCAGCGACCTGGTCCAGGTCGCCAGCACCCTGGAGGAATGCCGCGATTTGCCGCTGGACCAGGAGCCCTATGCCTCGGCGCTGAAAATGGCCAGCTTTCTCGATGGTTTTCCGCGCTATGCAAAAATGCATCCCTGCGGGCTGGTGCTGTCCCGTCAGCCCCTGCGGCACCTCTCCCCCACATTCATTTCGGCCAAGAATTATCCCACCACGCATTTTGACATGGACTCCGTGGAGGCGATCGGCCTCGTGAAGATGGATATTTTGGCACAGGGCGGCCTGGCAGTCATGCGGGATGTGAAGGAGATGCTCAATTTCCGTCAAAGTAGCGGGCACCGTGAGGAAACTCTGACCTCAATCGATCTAAAGACGCAGCCGCCGAAGGATTTGAGCCCGCCAATGAATCTGGATGACCTGGAACCCTGGGAAGATCCCAAGGTTTGGGAGTTGATTGCCTCAGGCAATGCACGGGCGGTGCACCATATCGAAAGCCCGGCGATGATTTCGCTCTGCCGCATGTGCAGCGTGCGGGATATCGACACGCTGATTGCGATTGTTTCGGTAATCCGACCGGGTGCCGCCAATGAAAACAAGAAAACAGAGTTTGCGCGCCGTTACCAGGGCCTGAGCCCCGTGCGCTATCCACATCCCTCGCTGGAGTCGTGCCTGCGCAGCACCTACGGACTGGTGGTTTATGAGGAGCATATTCTGCAGATCTGCGAGGCGTTCGCCGGGTTGCCCGGCGGCCGGGCGGATGTGCTGCGCCGCGCGTTGGGCAAGGAAAAGCTGGAGGTCATCGACCAGATCCAGTTGGAGTTCGCCGAGTGCGCCTGGCGCCTGGGGCGAACAGAAACTGAAATTGCAGACGTTTGGAAACTGGTCACTGGCTTCCGCGGCTACGCCTTCTGCAAAGCACACAGCACCGCCTACGGGGTGGAAGCCTATCAATCCGCCTGGCTCAAGCTCCATTATCCCGTTGAATTCATGGCCGCCGTGCTCACCAACGGCAAGGGATTCTATAGCCCGCTGGTTTACATCCTGGAATGCCATCGTCTTGGCACCTCGATGCTGCCGCCGTTTATCAATGACCCCGGCCCCGCGTTTACCGTCACTGAAGGAAAGATTCGCGTGCCAGTGCTACAGCTGAAGGGCTTGTCCGAGCGCGCCAAGGACTCCCTGCTGCGCGAGCGCGAACGCGGACCCTTTTCTTCGCTGACAGATTTTTTCCTGCGAGTCGAACCGCCGGGAGAGGACATGGAAATACTGATTCGCGCCGGCGCCTTCGATCCGTTTGGACAAACGCGCACCATGCAATATTGGGAGTTCAAATCCCTGGCACAGGTGGAGACCGCCGGACGCTCCGGCGCCACCGCGCACCAACTTTGGCTGATGCCGCCGGGCAATCTCGACCGGTTGCCCTCGGTGTCGCTGGATGAGCCCGACCGGTTGCAGCGGTTGCGCTGGGAGGAGGAACTGCTGGGCTACCCGGCGAGCGGCCACCCGCTGGAATTGTTCCCGGACGTGGCGTGGGAAACCTATTGCCCCGTCAACCGCCTCGGCGAACACATCGGAAAAACGGTAGTCACGTGCGGATTGGTGATCGAGCAACGCCTGTTCCACCAGGTCACCGGCGAGCCCATGAAGTTTCTCACCCTGGCGGATTGGACCGGGATCGTCGAGACCGAGTTATTTTCTCGCACCTATCGTTCCTACGGGCTGAATACCGTTCGTTACCGTGTGCTGGAAGTCACCGCCACGGTCGAACCCTTCGAAAACAACCGCGGCTTCACCCTGCGCGTTCACCGGGCGGGCAAGCCGCGCGTGCGATCTGTTTCAGCCTAAACGCCTGGAGCCCCCTTTTCTCTTGCGGGATACGCTATTCCGGTTAGCTTCGCGCGCATGAGAAAAACATCGTTGGCTTTGTTGGCTCTGAGCTTCCTGACCGGCGCGGCGATTTGCGTCGCCGCCGAATCCGAAGATGGTTTTGTCTCCCTCATGGACGGCAAGACCTTCAACGGCTGGAAGAAAGCAGAGGAGAACCCAGACACCTGGAAGATCGAGGATGGCGCCTTTGTGGCGCACGGCGCCCGTTGCCACCTGTTTTATGTGGGCGACGAGAAACCGTTCAAGAATTTCCACCTGAAGGTGGAAGTCATGACCGAGCCCAATTCCAACGGCGGCATCTATTTTCACACGAAGTATCAAGCCAACGACTGGCCGCGCGGCGGTTTTGAATGCCAGGTCAATAATACCCACTCCGATTGGATCAAGACCGGCAGCCTTTACGGCCTGGTGAATGTCGGCGTGGTTTCCGCCCAGGACAAGAAATGGTGGCTGCAGGAGATCATTGTGAAAGGCAACAGCGTCACGGTCCTCATCGACGGCAAGCGCCTCTTCGAATACAACGAACCGGCAGGCGTGGTGACCGGGAAGGATTTTCAGCGCAAACTCAACGAAGGCATCTTCGCGCTTCAGGGCCACGATCCCAACAGCACGATTCGTTACCGGAATATTCGGGTGAAACGGTTGGATTGAGCGGGGACGAGATTAAGAGCAAGAGCAAGAGCAGGAGGCTCTCTTCGTGGGACCTCCTGTTTTTTATTTCACGAGGGGCAGGATTTGTTTGAACTCGGGCGTGCCCGCTCGTTCCAGCAACTCGAATAACACCATTTCGGTGGAAACGATCACCGCGCCAACGTGGCGCATGCGATCCAGGCCCATGCGACAATCCTCGGAACTTCGCGAGGACACCGCATCCGCGACCACGAACGGCTGAAGGCCGATCTCCAGAAGGTCCAGACAGGTCTGGGTGACGCACACATGCGCCTCGATGCCGCAAATGATTGCTTGCTGGATATTCAGATCCTGAAATCGCTGCCGCAACCCCTCCGCGCCCAAGGCGCTGAAAACCATTTTCTCCAACGGCGCAAACCCGGGAATGGCCGCCGCCAATTCCGGCACCGTCGGTCCCAGCCCTTTCCGATACTGCTCGGTAACCCACACCGGCACCCTGAGAATCTGCGCTCCTTGGACGAGTCGCACGGCGTTCTGTAGAACCCGCGCAGGCTCCTGCATCGCAGGCAACAGCTTCTCCTGGATGTCCACCACCAGCAAAACCGCCTGGGTCCGCTTGATCCGTTTTAGTCCGATTGACATGGTCTTTTACCGTGCTTTTGATCGTTTCTTCGCCAGCTCTTTCCGCAGTTTTTCCAACGGCAGTGTGTTGATCACGTCGTCGCGGGTCAAACCGCCTTTTCGAGCTATCCCCGCGCCAATCCGCAGGAACCCGACGTCGTCGAAACGGTGCGCATCGCAATTGACCACGCATTTGACTCCCTTGGACTTCGCATACGGCCAGACGCGCCAATCCAAGTCCAGACGATAGGGATTGGCATTCAGTTCAATCCAGGTTCCGGTCTCGGCACACGCATCAATGACCGCCCGCAGGTCCACCTTATAGGGCTCGCGCTCCAATAACAGCCGGCCGCTTGGATGCCCCAGCATGTGAACGAACGGATTCCGCGCGACGGCAACAAATCGCGCCGTGTTCTCGGCCTCGGTCAAATTGAAGCTCTGATGAATGCTAGCCACGACCACGTCCAGTTCCGCCAGCAGATCATCCGGAAAATCCAGCCGGCCATCTTTCAGAACGTCCACTTCCGTGCCGGTCAATAGCCGAAAATCAATTCCCTCATCCGCCAACTTTTCATTGAGCGCCCGAACCTCGCGGATTTGGTTCCGAACTCGAACGGTGTCCAATCCGTTGGCCTGAAACGAGGCTCGTGAGTGATCAGTGATCCCCCAGTAGGCCAGCCCAAGCTCGCGCATGGCCTTCGCAATATCCTCGATGCTCATCCGGCCATCGCTCCAA
>Ga0315271_10001858_pt1 | contig 12989 bp, 15 predicted proteins | sample C3_top_MG_FD_204664 | JGI IMG/M metagenome (GOLD analysis project Ga0315271, IMG submission 204664) | Sediment microbial communities from Yellowstone Lake, YNP, Wyoming, USA - C3_top | ecosystem: Environmental > Aquatic > Freshwater > Lake > Sediment | place: USA: Wyoming | collected 2017-08-01 | reverse complement strand
CTGCGCTTCGGTGTAGGTTGCAAGAATCTCGTCGACTTCTTGCGTCGAGATTTTATTCGCCTGCGCGTTCAGCCCGACGAAGACCTCGGGGGCCTCGTTGCGACCGCTGCCGAGGAAAGCGATTTGCTCCTGATACGCGCAGCAAGCAAAGGTGCCGACTGCGCCCTTCATGATCTGCGCGCCCTCGATGCGCTGAAACGGGAAGCCTGAGCCGCCGACGTTGTCGAAGAATTCGATCGTGTTGCGGTTGATCGCCGCGACCTCGTTGCGCACCTTCACGAGCGCGACGATGGGATCGGGGTCCGCTTCGCTGGAGGCGTACTTCAGCGGCAAGACGACGAACGGATCGTTGAGTTCAGTGACGATGAGAAACTCGCCGTCGGTCGCCATGAAGTAGCCATCGACCCAGCAGAAATCCACGACGGTTCCAAGGTCGGGGTCGACGACTTGCGCGAGCGAAGAGCCGGTGAGGTAGTAGAGCCGACCGCCGCTCGCAATCGCGAGGCGGTCGAAGGAATAATCGAAGGTGACGAGCCCGCCGGGGCCTACGTCGCCGAGGTCTTGCACGATGCCCGTAGGGTCGATGCGCACGAGCCGCGTGCCCATCACGCGGTAGAGGCTCCCCTCCCAATTAATGCCGCCGCGGTCGATGCCAGGGCCTACGCCGTCACTCACGATGCCGTCGCCGGGGCGCAGGTACGAGTCCGAGATGCCCGTCGCCATCGGCACGGGCACCATGTTCACCGGGTACGCCGTTCGGAAGTCGGGCGTCGTCGTGGCGTAAATGCCTGAGAGGAGCGGGATGTTTGCCATCTTACCACTTCACCTTGTCTGCCCAATAGGCCGCGCTCATCTTACCCTTGGCGATGTTCGCCGCGTGGCGAGCCTTGAACGATGCGCGGCGCTTCTTGTCGGCTTCGGATTCGCCGGCTTTGGGAGGCGAGCCGCTGACGCCCTGCTGACCGAATCGGATGAGCTTCTCCTTGCCGCCTTCGCACGCCTTGACGACGTGCGACTTCGTCGCGTGACTCGGGGTCCGCTTCGGAGTGTTGCACTTCGCCGCAGCGGCCATCACTCGTTCGCCGAGGCGGGTTCGAGCTGCACGTCGAGCGCCTTGCCGAGCACCTCGACGGACTCGGCGACGCCGACCGCTTCGGCGAGCTCCAGGAGCCCCGCCTTCTGCGCTCGATGCGCGACGATGACGAGGTTCTTCAGCGCGTGTTCGGGGGTCATGGCGACACCTTGAATCCGTTGACAATCTGCACCAGCGCGGGGGCGTCTGCTGCCGCGTCGACCGCAGCCTGAACGGCTGCATATTTGGCCCGGATGCCTGCTCGCGCAGCTTCCGCCGCTGCGTCGTCTGCGCCTGGAATGCGACGCGCGATGACTTCGTCGAGCGGCGCAAATTCGGCCGTTCGCGCGGCGCGGCGAAGCTCGTGCGCAATCTCTTTGGCCTTTGGGATGTTGACGGTAATCACGACGGCACCTCTTCGGCTGCTGGTGGCTCGGGCACGAAGGGCGTTTCCAGCACCGCTGGGGGCTCTTCTGCGCGCTTTGGAAACTCGTTCGACTCGCCGCCCACGCCGTCCGTCAAGAGCGCAGCATCGACCTCCCATGCGTTAAAGAAGGGGCCATCGGGCGGGAGGTCTGCCACGTTGACAATCTTGAAGGGCCGTCCCGCCGGAACGTCTTTGAGCGCGATTGCTTCGATGCCCCAAACCCCGAGGGCTTCGGCAGTCGGCATGCAGACGGCGACGCCGCCCGCTTCGTTCTGATAGATGATTACTTGGTCCATGTTACTCACCGGAAAAACGCGATGTTAATGTTTGCTGAGTCAACGACTGCCGTCGCTTCGACGTTTACCCAAACCGAACTCGTCGTTGTGCGCGAGGCAAACAAGTCGTAAAGCTGGCAGTCCGTGTTAACCGTATTGCTTTGCTTCGTTGCCACCGCGCTATAATTAATGTCCGGCATCGCTGTCGTGTAGTTAATCGTATAGGTGCCCGCGAGTGTTCGCACGAGGCTTGAGACTCCGCCCGACCCTCGAATGACCGCCGTTGCTCCAATGAAGTTAATCCAAACTCGGCAACCGTAGGCGGTGCTCGCGCTGCCAAAGCCGGAGTTGAACGACAACGTATTGGCAATCGACGTATTGCCTGCCGCACTAACTGTGATGCGCGTCGTGTTCGCCGTGCGGATCTCGTAAGCGTGAATTGACGCCGCGCCCGCAAGAACCACCCCAGAGCCAGCGTAAATAAACGACTCAATCCCGTTTGTTGCGTCGCGAACGACGAGCGACGTTGCGCCGTTGGTTGCGACATAAGCCGTGGGGCCTGTTGTAACGATTCCAGCGGCGTTGCCAGCGCCGACGTGGAGCGGGTAGCTCGGGCTCGTGTTGGTGACGCCGACGTTGCCAGCGAAATAGTTTTTCGCGAGCGTGTCTTGCTGCGAAATGCCCCATCGATTTGTTATGGTCGCGCTGTTAAGAAGCGTCGTGGTCGGAAGATACAATCCGTAAAAGTCATTGACTACGTGCGCCGCGCCCGAAAAATTCGCGCCACGGAAAACAAGATAGCCCGCGTTTTGAATGCTCTGTGCCGTTGTCGCAGAACACGACACCGAGGCATCATAAGCGTAAAGCGTCGTGATCGTGTTCGCGGACGTTACCGTGCTTGTTACGGTAGCTTGCGCCCATACGCCGATGTTGTTCAGGCTCGCGCCGCTTAGTGTTGGGCTAACACTTGTCGAGATAAAAAGTCCGCCGTATGCAAAGCCGGACGCGCTTGCATTTTGCGTGGTGATCGATGTGTTTGCATATACGCCATAAACGGATGTGTTAGTCGTTCGCGCCGATAAATCGTAGCGCGACAGCGCGCCAATCCCGCACAAAATTGGATTTTCTGTTGCCGTTACGACGGTTTGTTTGGTTGGTTCTGCGTCCGGGTTTACCAGGATACCCGCTCGAAATTGCGTGTACGTTCCAGACGAGTTTACGCTAAGGATCGATTCTGATTTCCGGCTCCATACAGAACCAACAAACTCGCCAGTAACAAGCGGCGTAGCCGTCCCGGCCCCGATGCGCCCGAGCGCGGTGAGATTCCCCGAGCCCCCGACGACTTGCGAGATGGTGGCGACCGTGACAACCAAGCCCGCGCCTGCACCGAGGGTCGCGCACGAAAGCGCGTTGCCTGCCGCGTAGCCGGTCCCTGGCGAGCGCAAGGTCATGATCGTTACCGTGCCTCCAGCAACCACGAAGTCTGCCGTCGCGCCGCTGCCTGTGCCGCCTGTGAGCGCCTGCTGCGAGTAGGTGCCGTTCGTGTACCCTGCGCCTGGGCTCGTGAACGTCAGGGTGGCGATTGCGCCGCTCGTGAGCGTTGCCGCCGTCACGTTGCCGCGCTGCAAGAGCATGTCAGTGGCAGTGCTCGTTCCGACGACGGCGGTGCCGCCTGTGAGCCCTGCGCGAAGGGAGCGCGTGCCGTCGGAGGACGAGAAGAGCGCCTCGGTTGCGCGGTCGAGGCGCACGCCTGCGCCCGTGGTGCCCGCGAAGGTGGTCACGCCGTCGGAGACATGCAGCAGCGTCGATGGCGTCGTGGGCACGCCCACGCCGACTGCGCGGCTGATGGTGTCGAGGACGAGCGTGCGCTCTAATCCCGCGTTGCTCAGGACGACAAGCGCCTGGCTGTTCGGAGCCCCGACCGTCCACGTCTGCGCGCTGCCGAACGTCTCCGCCGTCGCCGCGCTCGTGATCGTCGTGCCCGATTCGCTTAGGAGCGAGTCGCCGATGGACGACGCTGTTGCGAACTTCGCGAGCTTGCCGGGGGTGCCGGTGCCCGTAACCGTGCCGCCGCCGCCGCCGCCGCCCACATTTGCTACCGCTTTAAGGCCCATCTCAGAGCCCCTCGCCTGGAATGACTTGCAAACTACCGGCTGCGCCGGAGCCGATGTACGCGAAGAACTCGTAGCCGCGCTGCTTCGTGATGACGCACTTCATGCCAGGCATGACGGTGTAGTCTGCACTGAGGTCCGCCGTGAGCGCCGCCGTTTCGCCGAAGCGAATCGAGCAGCGAATCGTCGACGAGAGGTTCGTCAGCTCGACGGCTGACGAGTTATTCGGGAACGCCTGCACCGCGCTCGCGACGCCTGGGGCAACGATGACGCCCTTGCCGTAATCGGGGGCGAATGCCTGGGTGTAATAGCTCATGATAAACCTTAAATGAGGTACGTTGCGACGGTGTATTGAATCGACGTGGACGCAGGAAAAACGATGACCGGCGCGCCTGGCTTCTGAAACCCGACCCTGGTTACTCCTGCAAACTTGCCAAAGAGCACGAGCACGCCGTCGCCGACCGGCGTGCCAGAGAGCACGTTGCCGACGGGCAGGATGAGCCCTGGCAGTCCGTCGAAGTAGTCCGTCGCGGAAGTGAAGCTCAGCGTCGACGCGGCTGCCGTCGTGATGGTGATGCCGAGCGTGACCACGTTGCCGGCGATCTGATAGCTGCACGAGAAGACCACGGTGCCGACGATGCCTGCGCCGTTGTAGACTGGGGCGAAGGTGCCGTTGGTGACGCCGAGCGTCGACGGCTTGCTAATCGTCCACCAAGCGACCGAGAGCACGTCGTAGCGCAGCGTGATTGACCCGTCGGCGGGGATGCCTGCTGGTGCGCCGTTAAGGGCTGTTGCGCCGTTCAGCGTGAAGGTGAGCGCTGTTACCTCCTGCGACGAGTAAAGAACGATTTCTTGCCCGTCTGCGGCGCTTGCAGCGGCAGGGAGAACGATAGTGCCGGTCGCCATCGGGCCAGTCGGCGTCAAGAGCACGAAGAGCGAGCTCGCCGTCGTCGGGAGCGCGAGCGTGAAGCCTGCGAGCGTCGGCGACGCCGTCACGCGCTGGAAGGCGGGAGACATCCACGCTTGCTCAATGTACGAGAGCAGCGTTGAGACGGAAGCGCGGCGCGCGTCTCCGTTGCTTGCAGAGTACACCGGGATTTGATCGGAGCCCGAGAGCTGGTTCAGTGAAGCGAGCTGGTTAATCGTCGGCATGTGAATCCTTATTCGTAATCGATCGGCGCGTCGTTACCGGCGAGCACCGGCTCGACGGGGCCGCGCAGGAACGGACTGCCGTTCCAGCACCACGGCTTGTTGCCCGCGCCTGCGGGCAGCGTGCCCGGGAACTGCTGGTCGTTCGGCATCGCGGCGCGCACGAGGATCGTGTTGTAGGCCCCGCGAGCGGTCGCCAGCGTGCCAGGGAGCACCTGCTTGCCGTAGCTAGGGGCGATGCGGCACGCGAGGTTGGTCACGATCGCTTCGTTCGCGCGGTCGGGCACCGAGGTCTGCGTGTCGAGGTCGCTTTGCTGCGGCGAGAGCGGCAGCGGGTAGCCGAGGCGAATGCCGCGCTCGTTCCACTCGCCCATCATGCCGTCGAGGCGGCGAAGGGCCGTCTGGAGGTCTTGCGGGGTCGAGTTGAACACGTAATCAGCGAGGCCGATTTCCGTCAGCGCCGCTTCGATGTACTGCCGCTTCGTGTAGCCCATAGGTTAGCCCTTCAGCGCGCTTTCGATGCGCTCTGCTAGCGTCTTGTCGCCCCATCGCTTGTCGACCTTGATGCGCAGCTCTGCGGCCTTGCGTTCGAGCTCGTCGCGCGTTGGCGGGTCGTCGCTCACGTCATCCGGGGGCGAAGCAGCAGCGGCGACGGGCACGGCAGTCTTCGCAGCGATGGCGGCAGCTTTGCTCGTGCTCCACCCTTCGGCGAGACGCTTCTCGACGAGGTGCGGGGCTTCATTTCGATATTCGAGCCCGTGAGCTTTTCGCCAGCGATAGACGAGCGCCATCTCATTTGCCTTTCTTCGCTTTGCGCGCAGTCGAGAGCGCGATCGCGACGGCTTGCTTCGGCGGCTTGCCGGCCTTCATCTCGCTCTTGATGTTCTTCGAGACGGAGCTTTTCGAGTATCCTTTGACGAGCGGCATGGCGCGCACGGTAGCACGCGCAAGGCAAAAAAAAAGGAGCGACCGAAGCCGCTCCCTCTTTCGCTCGCGCTCAGCGAATCACTGGTCGAAGAGCAGAACGCCCGCCATCTCGGGGTTCAGCATCGCGGTGCCGAAGAGCACGTCGACGCGGTACTGCGTGAGGCTCGACGCGATGTCGAATTGCTTCTGCATCACGACCTCGATGCCTTGATCGGTCGTTGCGCGCATCACTGCGACGCCTGCGTTCTCGGGAATCGCGAGGCGACCTGGGAGCAGTTCGATCGCCGACTTGTGCCAGAAGCAGTTATAGTCGGCGGTCGTCGAGTTCAGGAAGACGATCGCTTGCGCAGCGCTGCCGAGGCCGGTGCGTTCGCAGTTCTGGTACTGGACCTCGGACTGCGTAGGCGCGTTGGCTGCGCTGATGATTGGCGGCGTGATGACGACCGTGTTCGCAGCGCCGACGGAGACGACGCGGAAGGTCTTGAGCTGGCCGGTGCTCTGCTTGGTGATGAGATGCACCGAGCTGATGCCCGCGATCGTGAACGCATCGCCTGCGGCGACGCCGGCGTTGCTCGAAAGCGTAATCGTCTGAAAGCGGTTGTCGACGTTGAGAATGCCGGCGACGCCGGTATTGGTCGCGAGCGGAACGTAGTTGACGTTGCCGCCTACGTTGAGGGTCGAGACGGAGAGGGCCACGCCAGCGGCGGCAGTCTTGCGCAGGGCGTAGTCTTGCTTGTACGTGTCGAAGCTCGACACCATGCCGACGTAGGCGCGCTCAAACGCCTTGTCGGAGCGGTTGTTCGTGCCGAATGAGCGAGTCGTTCCGACGACGTTGCCCGCGAGACCGTTGTAGCTGCGCGAGGAGAGCGAGAGGTAGCGCGAGTCGCTCGGCACGCCCGTCTCGTTCATGATCGAATCGCAGAGCGCGATGTCGTCGAAGGAGCCAGCAGGGGTGCCGGTCGTGACGACGAGGCTGCCGAGGGCGGTCGCCGTCTGCATCACGGCGACGTTAATATCGCTGGCAAGCTTCTGGTTCGCGCCTTGAGCGAGACGGCCCTCTTGCAGTGCGTCGCGGAGCTCGACGGAGGTCATGCCCCAAGCCACGGTCTTGAGGTTCGTGATTGATGCGGGGCACGTAAGCTGCGTCTTGTCGCCGAACGTGATCGGGGTGCCGGGAACGCTCGTCACGCTCGGCATGATGTACGGCTGCGGACGCCAGATAGTGCCGTAGTTAGGCGAAACGCTCGACGGCATCGCAGTCGTGCGCGCCGCGTCGGTCTGGTTGTAGTTGTAGATGTTCACGTTGCGGCTCATCACGAGCGCGTCGTTGAACCCTTCGAGCATCTGCTCGAATGAAACTTTTTCTTCTTTGCTGAATGAGTTCGACATTGTGGTATTCCTTAAACTTTACTTCGTATGCACTTGGGCTTTAAGCTTCGCTTTGTACGCGATGACTCGCGTAAAATCGCCGCTCTTATCAGCCTCGTCGCGCAGACGTTCGAGCACTTGGTCTTGACCGCCGCCCGCGAGGCGAGTCGTTGATTTGATGACGGATTCAGGGGCGGCAGACGGTTTGCGGGGGTTCACTTTGAGCTGCGTTTCAATCTTGGCGATGGCGAATGCGAACTTCACGGGGTCGCTGATTGCCGCGAGCTCCTTGAGCTTGGCGGGGTCTTTGCCGATGGCGTAGGTGACGAGTGCAGGGTTCTCGGCTCCGCTCACGATGATGCCTTGCTGCGTGACGTTGAGCGACTCGGTAACGCTCGATTCGGCGTCCTCGTAATCGCGCACGCGGAGGGAGGCTTTCGCTTTCCCGTAGGCATCGAGTCGCGCTTGCCATGCCTGCTTTTGCGTCTCTTCGGACTGCCTCTGCTTCGCTGCGTGGTCGTCGACGCCACGCTTGCGATCGAACCATCCCGAGAGCGCCGTCTCGAACTTCTCGGCGTCGTAGTCGTAATCTTCGAGCTTCGGTTTCGCGCCTGCCGCTGGCGGTTGGTTCTCGACCTGCGGCGCTTGCACCTTCGCTCGGAGTTCGCGCACTTCGCGCTGGAGTTCTCGCTCGCGTCGCCGGAGCTCGCGTACCCACGCGGGGGCGGCTTGCTTCGGCTCTTCGGCCTGCACCGGCTTGTCGCCGATGGAAACCTCGACCTCATCGTCGATCGCGTCTTCGTCCGCTGCTGCCTCCGGCGTTGTCTCGTCGGCTTCCTGCGGTGCCTCGGGCGTCTCGCCCTCAGTCGTCTCGATTGCGATCGTCTCTTCCGTTTCGTTGCTCATCTTGTCTCGCTCGTCGATAGGCTCGACGGGGGCCGTTAATTGCCGGGGCGATTAGGCGGAGGTGGCTCGCGCAATCGCTTCGGCGGTCTTAATCGCTTGACTCTGCGCGGAAATATTGACCGACGCAAGGGTCTTGACAGTTTCCGCTTTTGTCTTTTCGGCGTTTGCGATTGCGAGCGCCGCGTCGGCTTGCGCCTTCGTCGCCTTCGCCTGCGCCTCGGCTGCGGCTGCTTGGAGGTAGAGCGCTTGCGCGTCGGGCTGCTGCTGCTGCGCGGCTGCGGCCATCTCCTTTGCCTCTTCCTCGGTCGGCTTCATCGCGCCCATTTGCACGAGCTTCTTGCGGAAGAACGCTCGCACCTCGCTCATGCCTTCGCCCTCAATGTTCATGATGGCGATGGATTCGAGCACGGCCTTCGTCGCCGGGTCGGCGGTCACTGCGATGAGCGGCGTAAGCGCTCGCACCATCGCGTTGCGCTTGCTCTGCGACGAAGGGCCGACGGTCACGGCCACATCGAATCGAGCGCGTGAGAGGTCGTTCTGAAGCTCGACGCCGCCGGTCTCGCCGATGGTCGGGCGAAGCAGTTCGACGGCGGACGCGCCGCCTTCAGCGCCCACGGTCTTCATGGATCGGCCCTCCTCGACGTAGACCTCGCGCGCCATGCCGAGCCACACTTCGCCGCAGCGCTTCATGGCCTTGGCGAAGTTGCTCACGTAAATGAACGTCTGCATGTCGAGGCGCTGTTGCACCATGCCGACCGCTTCGGCGGACACGTTGGCGCGCACCTGGTCGCCACCCTCGGCACCGCCGAGAACGTCGCGCATGTCCTGCTCGGCGATTTGAATCAGCGCGGCGAGAGCCGGCGGCACCTGCGGCGGTTTCGTGTACCCGAGCGGGCCTGCGGGCTGCACGGAGCCGTCGATGTTCGTCAAGCGATTCAGGAGCAGATACGGGAAGTTGCGAAGGTTGTCCTGCTCCCACATCCACTGATGACCTGCGACCTGCTCGGGGTCGAAGAGCGGCTTCTCGACGGACGAGAGCGCGCTGATTTCGGCGAGCTTGCTGCGCTGCATGTTCGCGATGCGCTGCGCGTCTTTCGCGAGGCGCACGTGGCCCATGCATCGCTCGACGTTGTCGATGAACCAGCGCTTGCCGTAGGTGACGATGATCGGAATGTTCGGGCCTGCGACAAGGCCGAAGTCTTCGAGCACGCGCCCGCCGGAGAGCAGGTACTTGTGAACGCGGCGCGTCTTGCGGCGCTTCGACGGGAGCTCGGTTGCGCCGGTGCTCATGAGCATCTGTTCGAGGTTCTCGTCCTCGTCGAACTCGGCGCGCGTGTACGTCTGCTCGGAGCCGTCGAGCAGGCGGAAGACGCGCAGCGTCTCGGAGCGCTCCTCGATGCGGTAGTACTCGGCGAGGTAGACGACGTCGGGCGACGACCAGTCGAAATACGTCTCGTAAATCTGCTTCGGCCAGCTCGCGGGCTGGTCGTCGAACTGCTCCTCGTACTCGTCAGGCGTCATTGACGAAACGACGAAGCAGTAGCGCGCATCGCTCTTGTCGTACCGCTTCGCATCGAGGTCGAAGTACACGCTCGTATCGGCGTCGAAAATGGGCTCGATGCGAATGCGCTGGTGGTCGTTCTCGGGGTCGAGTTCGTCTTCGAGCACAGAGCGAAGTCGCCACGCGCCCATGCCGCCGCCGACGGCTTCCTCGAAGGCGTTGTCGTACGCTTCATCAGCGACGGAATCCTGCTCGTCGGCGCGGTAGAGCCCGTCGCAGAGGTCGGCGAGCTTGTCTGCCTCGCGCCCGTCTTTCGGCACGTAGTCGACCGTGATGCGGTTCGCTCGGTACTCGTTGATAATGCGCATCACCGAGAGCGCGACCTTGTTCACTTCGAGCCTCGGGCGGTTCTCGAACTGCTGCTTCAGCGGGCCTTCCCACTGCGCTCCTGCGATGCTGTAGAAGCGCCGGTCTTCAAGGCACTGACGGCGCTCGTCCTGCAACGCGAACTGAATCGTGTTGAAGCGGCGCAGGGCCTCGTCGTGGATGCGTGCGAGTCTCGCGTCTTTCGTCTCGGCCATGGGTGCGACCTATCACCGACGCCATGCGTGCGCTACGGGTTGCGGGGGCTCGAATTGCACGGGCTTCACCGCCTGCACCCGACGAGCGCCCTCGCAGGCGTAGCGTAGCGCGTCGATGATGTGATTGTCGCGGTCTTCGAGCACCGGGAGCACCTTGCCGGTGAGCGGGTCGGCCTTGTAGGCGTAGAGCGTTAGCTCGTCGACAAGGTGCGTGCATCGAGGGTGGACCACGATGTCGTGAGAGCGCAGCCACTCGACGCCTTCTTCGAGCGAGCGCGGTCCCTTCACCGCTGACATTATCTTCGGGTAGCCGTTCTTGCGCAGGTGCGAGATGGTCTCGGGGCGCGCGGAGTCGGCGACGATGGGCCAGCGCTCGGAGTCGGGCACGGTCGAGAAGAGCGTCGGCGTGTCGGTGATTTCGCAACCGACCATGTAAGCTTCGTAGTCGACGAAGAGCGTGCGGCCCTCGACGTAACAGCGCACGAGGACTGTCGGGTCGACCGCGAAGCCCCAGTCGGCACCGAATCGAATCACTGCATCTTTCGGCGCCTCGAACTCTTCGACGCGCCAGTTGTTGAAGACGCGGCGCTCGGAGTTGCGCAGGTACTCGCCTTGCCACACGTGGCGGAACTTATCCGGGTCGCGGCGGCGGTCGTATTCGAGCTCGGCGCGCAGCACGTCGGGGAACCACGGGTTCGACTCGGCGTTGACGGCAACGACGACGGCATCGGGGGGCGGCGTGTCGCCTCGGAGGAGCGCGTCTACCGGGTCGGTCGACTGCGAGGGGTTCCACGTGAACCACAGCTCTGAGCCAGGGCGTCGAATCGTCGGGCGGAGCAAGTCGAGCGACCGTTGCGAGAGGCTCTGCGCCTCCTCGACCCACGCGCAGTCGTAGCCTTCGAGCGACTTAATCGAGTCCGCCGTATGGTTTTGCATGCCCTGGAAGATGATGCGCCCGTCGCCCTTGCGGCTCTTGATGACCGTATCCTGCACCTCGAAATAGTGCGCGACGCCGAGCGCTTCAATCTTCGCCTCGATGAGCCGCTTCACGGACTGGTTCAGGCTCTTCTGCACTTCGCGCACGCAGACCGTCGAGCGGTTCGCATCGAGGACGTGCGCCTCGACGAGCGCCTCGGCGAAGGCGTGGCTCTTGCCCGACCCTCGTCCGCCCCACGCGCCCTTGTAGCGCGCTTTGCCCAGCAAGGGCAGCATCCATCGGGGCGTCTCGATGCGCAGCGTCCTTGCGGCATCGTGGCGCGACGGCGACGGCTTGGCTGTCCTAGCCGCCATCGGGCTTCACCTTGTCGACGATAACGCGCTCGATGCGCGAGAGTTCCAGAGGTCCGCCGTCGGCCCCGGTAATCTCGTGCCGCTCGGTCTCGCGCCATCGAGCCTGGGTCTTCAGGAAGAAGATGGCGCTCGTCGTGTCGCCGCTTAGAGCCTTTTGAATCAGCCCTTGAGCGACCTTCGCGACGACCTTGCTTTTGCCGCGTTTATACAGTTCGCTTATGCTCGGGTCTCGCTCCATAATCGCGAAGAACGTCGTGCGCCCGATGCCAAAATAGTCGGCGACCTGCTCGGCGGAAAGGAACGCCGCGAGCGTCTCAACCTCGCCGCGCTGCTTGTCGGAGAGCGTTTTCGTCGGGCGTCCTGCCTTGCCGTTAGCCATTAGGTTGCCTCATTGAACGCGACGCCATCGGCCTCGCGAGTTGCCGTCTTGCCGGTGAATTCCTGCCAGCGCTGCACGATTACGTCGCAGTAGGCAGGACTGATCTCAATGCCGTAGCACTTGCGACCCAGTTGCTCTGCGGCGATTAGCGTGGTTCCGGAGCCACAGAAGGGCTCGTAGACCAATCCTTCAGGAACAAACTCAAGTGACCACACCATCACGCGAACCGGCTTTTGCGTTGCGTGTTCTTTCGCTCCGTCTGCTTGATGCGTTCGCGGGCATTCAATCCTTTTTGCGTTCTTGTCCATGTTGGTCCAAGCGAGTTCGACCGAAGACATTGTGGGAAACTCTGGTTTATCCCATGCGAGCCAACATCGGGAAGCGGGCGTAACAAAATAGTTTCCTCCCCACACCACGGATGGGACGCCCAACGCCACAACCATATCGAAAAACTGCTGCGAAGTCGTGGCGTCCCATTCGCGCATAACATCGAGCTGCTGATTATTTTTTGCCCACGTCCCGCCGTGCATCAACGAACCGATTCCATAAGGCGGGTCAGTTACAACCGATTCCGCCTTCGCCCCCGCCATCAGCCGCCCCACGTCCTCGGCCTTCGTTGAGTCCCCGCACAGCACCCGATGCTCCCCGAGGAGCCAAAGGTCGCCCGGCTTCGTGATCGGGTCAACGGGGACCGCGGGCACCTCGTCGGGGTCGGTGAGCCCCTCGGTGCCAGCAGGCGAGAGCGCGGCAATCTCGTCGCCCGAGAAGCCCGTCAAGTCGAGGTCGAATCCGAGCTCACCGAGTTCACCGAGCTCTAGGGCGAGAAGTTCGGAGTCCCACTCTGCGAGGTCGGCCATGCGATTGACTGAGATGCGGAACGCCTTCACCTGCGCGTCGGTGAGGTCGTCGGCGAGCACGACGGGCACCTCGGCGAGCCCGAGCTTGCGCGCTGCCTTAAGTCGCAGGTGGCCATCGACGACGAGCCCGTCGGACTTGGCGATAA
>Ga0315271_10001857_pt1 | contig 12993 bp, 18 predicted proteins | sample C3_top_MG_FD_204664 | JGI IMG/M metagenome (GOLD analysis project Ga0315271, IMG submission 204664) | Sediment microbial communities from Yellowstone Lake, YNP, Wyoming, USA - C3_top | ecosystem: Environmental > Aquatic > Freshwater > Lake > Sediment | place: USA: Wyoming | collected 2017-08-01 | reverse complement strand
GCGTCGCCCGCGACATCACCGAGCAGAAACTGGCCGAGGACCACATCAAGCATTTTGCTTTTTACGACAGCCTGACCCAGTTGCCAAACCGGCGTTTCCTCAGCGACAGACTGACCCTGGCCTTTGCGGCGAGCAAACGCAGCCAGCGTTACGGCGCACTCCTGTTCCTGGACCTTGACAACTTCAAGCCGCTCAATGACAAGTACGGGCATGAATTTGGGGATTCGCTGCTGATCGAGGTCGCCGGCCGGCTCAGGGCCAGTGTTCGCGAAATGGACACCGTGGCTCGCTATGGAGGCGACGAATTTGTGGTGATATTGGGTCATCTGGATCTGGACCGGAACGAATCCCTGGTCCAGGCCGGGCGCGTGGCGCAGAAGATTCGCGCAAGTGTGGCGCAACCCTATGTGCTGACAGTCCCGCAGGAAGATGGAGCGTCTGCCACTGTCGAACACCGCTGCACGGCAAGCATTGGCGTCACACTGTTCTTCAGCCACGACGACAACGAGGAAGAAATCCTCAAACGCGCTGACATGGCGATGTACGAGGCCAAAGAGGCTGGGCGCAACGCAGTCCGGTTCTCGGAGACGAAAGACTAGGTCGGCGCCCGTCCCCGTCAGCTTGGACATTTGGCGGCTTCGCCTTCGTTTTGGATCTCAGCACGGAATCTTTCAGCCAACAGCAGGCAAAAAAAAAGACCCAGCGGTCTAGGCTGGGTCAATCGTGACTCGAAAGGAAACACGCCAATGAAAGAAGCGTGAGGCTCATGCCCGATTGCACTTTATCACTTTGGAGGTTTCTTGGCTTTGAATCTTGATTCTTGCCAAAACACACAATCCTCATGGGGCAGTTGAACTATTCTTTCCGCACCCGGGCGCAAGCACCCGCCGAAGGAGTTGTAATCAATCTGGTCATTCACCCGGACCGGAAACCAGTTACCGAAGTGTCCGCATTTATGGCACTCCCGACTTTCCGGGTAGAGAATTGTCGTGGTGGGTGGGCCGGGGTCATAGTCTTCAAGGTCACGTGCGCTGACCGATACGCCCACCCTGTTGCGGTTGACGCTCAGGAACGGCAGAGCCTTGATGCTCTTGAGTAAACGAAAAATCATGATGGTTGTCTTGTGGTCAAGTCTGAGCGTTAAAGACCCCCTGTCACAAGCTGTTCATGGAACGCTTCTGTATTTTTTCCAACGGGGCGAAATCTAGCACGACCATAAAACCCTACAGGCAGAATGTCGCCGCCTCATGTCATAGGTCAAAAAGACCCCGGCACGATGGCCGGGGTGGAATGCCCATTTGTTGTCACACATCTAGGGATGGTGTCCAAAACTCACCGTCAAAGCGAGTTTGATGTGATGAATTTCGGATGCAAAAACATACGAGACGAATTTTGATGAAACAAACGCCTCTTGCCTCGAAATCCGGCCCCTTTGGTGCCCAGTTTCGACCATCTGGTCGTATTTGGACGCACTCATACAGTGGTTTGTACGAATCGCTTCCTCACCATCCACAGGTTCGAGAGCATAAACAGGGTAAAGAGCTGGGCCGTGTTCTTGGCCAAACCTCGGTAGCGCACCTTGGTGTGGCCAAACTGGCGCTTGATAACCCGAAACGGGTGTTCCACCTTGGCACGGATACTGGCTTTGAGTTGCTCGATCCTGTCCAGCGTGGCGCCCAGCGGACTTTGTTTATCCAGTGCTCGGCGTTTACCCGGTCGCATCGCAACATGCCAGTTGGCCTTGATGTTCTGGACTTCCTCACGCTTGGCTACGCCCTGATAGCCAGCATCAGCGTAGACATCGGATTCACTCCCATGCACGAGTGCGTGCGCTTGGGTGACGTCGTTGAGGTTGGCAGCGGTGCCAACCACCGCATGGACCAGGCCGGAGTCGGCGTCAGCGCCAATATGCGCCTTCATTCCATGGTGCCACTGATTACCCTTCTTGGTTTGATGCATTTCAGGGTCACGCTTGCCCGTGCTGTTCTTGGTCGAGCTGGGTGCAGCGATGATGGTGGCATCGACCACTGTGCCGCTTTGCAGCATCAGGCCCTTGGCTCTGAGCATGTCGTTGACGGTCTCAAAGAACTGTTTTGCCAGATCGTGTTTCTCCAGCAAGTGGCGAAAGCGCAGGATGCTGACCCGGTCGGGAAGACGATCTGTGTTTCCCAGTCCGGCGAAGGTGCGGTACAGCGGCGTATCAAACAGGGCTTCTTCCATGGCGAAGTCGCTCAGACCGAACAACTGTTGCAGCAGATGAAGACGCAGCATGGTCTCATGTGCAAATGGCGGACGTCCGGTGGCTTTGGGCGGTGCCACGGTCGTCAACTGCGATACAAACTCACGCCAGGGCACAACGCCTTCCATGAGTTCAAGCAGTTCCATCTTGCGCGTGCGCCGGGTGCACAGGTTCAAATCAAGGGCTTGTTGGTTCATTCTCGAATTGTCGCGTCAACTGTTGGTGTTACTCATATATCGGGGGAGTTTTGAACACTTTCCCTAGGCCCCGCTTCAGGGGGAAAGCGGGGGGCGGTTACAAGCCCGCGAGAACTCTAGCACCATGTCAACAGTGGGGTCAAAAACCCCAGTCGGTGGCGCCGCTCAATCTCAAATCGGTCAGGAGTCACGCCAATCAGGAAATGTGTGGACTCATGGTCGGCTACCTTGACCCTCAGAAAACGACCTGGCGGGAGGCGCTCTTTCAAGCTCGGTGTCAAAGTGCTTGCGGGCTCGCCTTGACCATTTCAAAAATATTTCAATCGTCCCGGAATAAAGTGACATCGCCAAGCGTTTGTCCTGGTACACACGCTTGGTGTGAGCACAACCTGTAACAACCATGAAAACTTCAATGACATCCCTGGCGCGCACATCAGCGATGACCGTCTTTTTGTCCGCCATCATGTTGGCTGGCCACGCCGCGACGCCAGTTGCATCGGCCAAGATCGCGGATGGCGTCCTGACCGGTGCCAATGGCATGACGCTCTACACGTTTGACAAGGACGTGGCCGGCAGCTCAAAGTCGATCTGCAACGGCGCGTGCGCTACCAACTGGCCCCCGCTCATGGCGACCGAGACGGACCCACCGTCTGGCGATTTCACGGTCATCACCCGCGACGATGGCAAGAAGCAATGGGCGTTCAAAGGCAAGCCGCTGTATTTCTGGTCCAAGGACAGCAAACCGGGTGACAAGACCGGCGATGGATTCAACCAGGTCTGGCAAGTCGCCAAGCCCTGATTCAACAAAGCTGGTCTCGCCGGAACGGCCATGAGTCGGCAACCCATTACTGCGCATATTCCCGGCCTGCGCCGCTATGCGCGAGCCCTGACAGGGGACGCCTGGGCTGCCGATGATCTGGTTCAAGACACCCTGGAGCGCGCCTGTACCCGATGGCAGTTATGGCTGGGCGGGACCGATCTGCGGGCCTGGCTGTTCACGATGATGCACAACCTGTTCATCAGCCAGGTGCGCCAAGGCCTGACACGTGCCAAATTGGTGCCAACATCAGACTTGGCAGACGTAGCAAAGGAGTTGTCTGCCCCCGATGCATCGCTGGGTTTCGCCATCGACCTTCAGCGTTGTCTCCTGCGCCTGCCCGATGAGCAGAGGGAAGTGTTGCTCCTCGTCACGATGGAGGACATGTCGTATGAAGAAGTTGCCAAAGTGACCGGAGTCGCTGTTGGCACGGTCATGTCGCGCCTGTCACGAGCCCGCGGCCGCCTGCGTGAACTGCTGGACGAACCCAAGGAACGGCCTGCCGCAACCGAGATGGGTAGCACGGCCCAAAAGTCCGCTCCTGTCCTGAGGCGAATGAAATGACCAAACCCATGAACCCGGATGAACTGCACGCACTGGTGGACCAACTTCCGCCCGAAGCGCAACGGCGAGCGATCGAGACGCTGGCTTTGAAAGACCCCCAGGCCGCTGAAGATCTCAAGGCATGGATCGAACAGCGCGCCGGGCTTCGCGAACTGCACCGGGATGTGCTGGACGAGCCGATTCCCGCGTCGCTGCTGCAGGCCGCGTCCCGCCTTTCGGATCTGCAAAGCCAGATGAACAACAGGTGGCGGCAAACCGGCATCGCCGCCAGCGTCGTGCTCGCCTTTGGCGTCGGCTGGATCTCTCATGGCCAGCTCGATGCCAATCAAGCCCCATCGGCGATCGTGGCCAAGGCCACGGCGCAGCACGATTTTGTGCGCCAGGCGAGTTTTGCACACGCCGTGTATATGCCGGAAAAGCGCCACCCCGTCGAAGTGACGGCGGCGGACCAGGACCATCTGGTGCAATGGCTTTCCAAGCGATTGGGCAAGCCGCTCAAGGTGCCCAATCTCTCGGCGCAGGGCTATGAACTGGTCGGTGGACGGCTGTTGCCAGGTGAGATGGGGGCTCGAGCGCAGTTCATGTTTCAAAACACCGGAGGCCAGCGAATCACTTTATACCTTGGCGCGGTTGACCAACTGGCCGGGAAAGCTGACCCGGGCGAGACGCGATTTCGCTATGAGCCTGACGGACCGGTGCCCAGCTTTTACTGGTTCGACCAGGGTTTTGGCTACGCACTGGCAGGTCAAATCGATCGTGAAAAGCTGATCGCCCTGGCCACCCTGGTGTACCAGCAGCTGTGATCCAGCTTGAACGTCAGATAGTTTCCGTCCCGTTAACTCAAGGAGCCATCATGAAGACTGATTTGTCTCGCAGACGCTTTCTCGAACCGGCACTGGGCACCGCGATTCTGCTGCTGATACCAGGGTGTGGCGGCGGAGGCAGCTACGGGGGCACGAGCCTTGCCGACTCGGCCGCCGCACTGGGCACGACACCGAGCAGCACACCGACCGACACACCAAGCAGTGCACCCAGCACAACACCCAGCAGCACACCGAGTAGTACCCCCAGCACTACACCCGGCACCACACCAAGCACGGGATGTGGCTCGACATTTGACTTTAACCATGGCCATGTGTTGACCGTCTTGAGGTCGGATCTCGATTCAACCGCTGCCGTCAGCTACGACATCCAGGGCACCGCAGACCACACGCACACGGTGACTTTCACGGTTGCGCAGCTGGCCACGCTCAAGACGGGCGCCAGTGTCACCGTTGTCAGCACCACTACCGATCTTCATCAGCACGTCGTCACCGTGTCATGCGTGTGATTCCATAACGTATTTCTTTGTCACGAGGGTCAACATGAAACTTCACACGCTTATCTTGTCGCTGGCATTGTTTTCTGTTTCAGCCGGAGTCCACGCTGCGGGAGGCGGGGGCGCTGGTGGTGGCGGCGACACCACCCAAACAGATCCTGTGCTGCAAGCGGCAAATGCATCCATTGCCAAAAAAGATTGGGTTGCAGCGCAAACCACCTTGAAGCAGGCTTTGGCCGGCAATGCTCAAAACGCCGACTATCACAATCTGTACGCCTATTCATTGCGCAAGGGGGCCAATCCGGACATGAAGTTGGTTTTCTTTCACTATGAAGAAGCCTTGCGCATCAACCCCAAGCACCGCGGTGCCCATGAGTACATCGGAGAGGCTTACCTGCAAACGGGCAACCTCGCCAAGGCCAAGGAGCACCTTGCAGCGCTTGACAAACTTTGCTTTTTTGGCTGTGAGGAATTCACTGACCTGAAGGACGCGGTCACCAAATACGAACTCGCCCATCGAGGCTGACCTGGATTGGTCTTGTAACTCATCATGTTGAAACAGCTTCAAAATCCGTTGGCCCTGGTGGCACGCGTTCTGATCGCCCTGCTGTTCCTGCCAGAGGGCATTGACAAGGTTCGTGGGTTTTCCGGGACCGCCGGATACATTGCGCTCGCCGGCCTTCCCTTGCCTGAACTTGGCGTCGCGCTCGCCATTGCGGTGGAAGTTGGAGGTTCGTTGGCCTTGCTCGTCGGATTTCAGACACGATGGGTGGCTCTAGCTATGGCTCTATTTACTGTAGCGACAGGATTCTTCTTCCACAAATTCTGGGCTGTTCCCACAGATCAGGCGATGCTTGAGCACATCATGTTCTTCAAGAACATGGCTATTGCAGGTGGCCTCTTCATGGTAGTAGCCTTTGGTGCAGGCTCCTTGAGCCTGGATGCACGACGAGGCCCATAGAGGGGGCAATTCCGACCACGTTCTGTTACGTCGAGCGCTTCGAGAGACACCGTTCATGCCAGTCCTTTCGCTATCAGAAACCAAGTTTCGCTGCGAACGACCGCTTCCCCCTTTAGGGACGCTGACCGTGGATGTCTGCTTCCTCAAGCTGCCGCCGACCGTTCAGGGCACCAACCTGCATCTCACGGGCGGCTGGTATAGGGCGACTCAGTTGGTGGTGAGCTCAACGTCGGCTTGCGTGATCCACCACCTGCGTTGCGCGCATGAAAGGCGCTCAGGTCCAGGCTGTCCACGGTGTCGCTGATGAAGTACGCCAAGTGCCCCTGTGGAAACCATTCCTGCACAGCTCCGGGCAAAAGGGATTGCTGATCGGGCTGGTAAGGTATGTAGCTGGTGCTCATCCCCAATCAACGCGCAACCTCAATTGGCGTTGTTGGTACCAACCCTAGTTTCTGCCGCCCAGACTGGGGGTTGTGGCCCCATCATAAATTCACGCACCAGTTCGCGCGCCCGGTGCAGGCGGCTCTTGATGGCTCCTGCCTGTTCGCCAAGGCGCTCAGCGATCTCCGCGATGGTGAGCTCCTCGAAGTCGCGCAGCAGAAACACTTCAAGGTAGTGCGCGGGCAGCGATTCAAGCGCAGCGGCCAGGTCGATGCGCAGGTCGTTGTCGCCTTTACTCGCGAGCTGATGTTCGGCCAGGTCCTCATCGAGCGAGTCGTGTCGGAGCATGGCACGCTCCAGCTTACGGCATTCGCGCTTGATCACGGTGAACAGCCAGGACGAGAAAGCGGCGGCGGCCTTGAGCCCGTGAACCTTGCGCGAGATCACCAGCAGCGACTCCTGGACGGCATCGTCCACGTCGCTGACCTGGCAATGCCTGCGCGCGTATCGGCGGGCATCGGACTGGCAGACCGCCAGCAGGCGCCCGATGGCGGCGGGATCGCCCGTTTGCGCGGCGCATATCAGACTGTCCCGCTCAATCCCGCTGACCGCCATGGCTCAGGCTCCCTTGTCCAGTTTGCGGCCGACCATCGCGCACATCGGGCAAAAGCCGAAAAGTCCGGCCATGGCCAGTATCGCGCCCATGACGCCGATACCGACTGCGAGCGGGGAGACACCCCAATTCATGCCGGCGAAGGCCAAGGCCATCAGGCCCATGACAACTCGAAGAGCCCGTTCCCAGTTGGGGACATTTTTGACGTAGAACATGTTGATTTCCTTTGATCCGTTGGTTTGTGAGGACAGCCCTCGGGAACTAGGAGGGGCTGCCAACTCAAATCGGTTCGCGGGAAGTGAAATATACATTTGCAGATCAAACACTCAGCCGACGAAACCAGACCGAACTCGTTCAATTTAGCGTCTTCCTGATCAAACTTTCGATGCCATCATGGGTCGTGTCGGCAACCGAGCGGCCAACTTCCTTGACGCCTTTGAATGCAATCAACGTGCTTTGCTTCGGCACCTTGTATTTCTGGAGCATGGGTTTATTCGTGTCGAAGTCAATCATCAACGTCGTCACTTCCTTGTAGGCGCTCTGACCCATCAGTTCATTAATGATTGGTTTTTGTGCCTTGCAGGTCGGGCACCAGGTGGCGTGGATGGCCAGCAGCACCGGCTTGCCGTCTTGGGCCAGTTTGTCGAAGGTCTTTTGGTCATAGAGCTTGACCTCCCCGGCCATGGCCAGGGAGAACACGGCTGAGAAGATGAACAGGAGAGCTGTCTTTGCAGAATTCACGATGATTTCCTTTGACATGGTGATCGGTGCTATGACTATGAGGCGTCGAACCGGCAAAAAGATCTGCAGTCGGTGAAAAATAGTTTCACATCGGCAAGGTTATCGGGAGGGCATCGCCTACCGATACAGGATCGGCAACTGTTTGCGCAATTGCTCCAGCTTGGGCATGTCGTTGAAAACGATGTAGGGCTGGTAAGGATGCAATGCCAAATAGTTCTGGTGATGCTCTTCAGCTCGATAGAACTGTTGCAGCGGCACGATTTCCGTGACGACAGGTTTGGGAAAGGTGTGTACGCCCGTCAACTGCTTCACGTAGGCTTTCGCGATCGTTTCTTGATCAGTGCTTGTGTAAAAGATTGCAGAGCGATATTGACTTCCCACGTCGGGTCCTTGCCGGTTGAGCTGTGTTGGATCGTGCGCCACGCCAAAAAATACTTGCAACAGTTGTTGATAAGACACCTGTGATGGATTAAAGCGGATGCGCACAGCCTCTGCATGGCCGGTATCACCACCACTGACCTGGTCGTAATTTGCGGTGTTTGCTCGACCTCCGGCGTAGCCGGACTCTACATCCGAAACACCCTTGACGTGCTTGAATACTGCGTCAACGCCCCAGAAACACCCCCCAGCGAAAACGGCGGTTTGCGAATTGCCTGTCGCTTCTGCAGGCACGCTGGCCTTGTTGTCGGGAAGGACAGAGCCCGCCCGGGCGGGCGCTAAGACCATGAACACCATGGCCACGACCGTAGCCAACTTCAAGAGCTTGGTGGTGGCAATCAGACCAATCATGACAGTGCTCTCCTTCGTTAAACAGAACAACACTTCCTGAGCCAGAGCTCTGGAAGAATATCTGGGTCAAGTTCATCCCCAGGGACGCAGCGGGGCTTGCATCGGTGCGACCACCGGCTGATGGACGAATCGTTGCATCGACACAAGGCCCACTTGACATACCTACTTCTTCATTTCGTCTTTGGCCATCACGTCCATGGCAACGGTGTCCTTTCCCATGGCATCTTTCTTCATGGAGTCCTTGGCCATGCCGTCCTTCTTCATCGTATCTTTGGTCATGGCATCCTTCTTCATGCCGTCCTTGGACATGGCGTCCTTGCTCATGGCATCTTTTGTCATCGCATCCTTGGTCATTGCATCTTTGTTCATGGCGTCTTGGGCCATGGCGCTGGCTCCAGTCAAGAACATGCAGGCGCAAAGCAAAGAGGGGATCAGTTTTTTCATGGTTACTTCCTAAAGTAGTGGTTGATAGATCGTTAAGTCGAGTGGCCGTGAGGCCGGTGTGCCGGGGTCTCTGAGCGAACTCAGCTACCTCCGAACCAGTTGTAACCCTGGTCTTCCCAGTAGCCGCCAGGGTAGGTGTTGGTGACGAAGATCGCCTGAATGTGTTTTGGATTCTTGTAGCCCAGCTTGGTGGGCATGCGCAGCTTCATCGGAAAGCCAAACTTCGGCGGCAAGGGCTGCCCGTCGAAGGTCAAGGCCAGAACCGTCTGCGAATGCAGCGCGGTGGCCATGTCAATGCTTGTGTAGTAGTCATCGGCACACTTGAAACCGACGTACTTGGCACTCAGGTCAGCGCCGACATGGCGCAAAAAGCTGGCGAAGGGAACGCCGCCCCATTTGCCGATGGCGCTCCAGCCCTCCACGCAAATATGGCGAGTTACTTGGTCGATTTGCGGCATGGCGCGCAGTTCGGACAAAGCCCACTTGCGCTTGTCAGCAACCATGCCAGTGACTTCTAACCGAAAGCCACTCTCCTGTACTTCACGCACCTCGTCTTCACCATAGTAGGCGTTGAACGGAAACGGGCGGGTGATCATCGACTCGGGATAAGTCGGAGCCAGGCGCTTGGGATCGAACAGCCAGCCCTGCGCATCGTCGTTGATGCGGGAAATGCGGCTAAGCGCCATCTCAACGCTTGTTTCATCGACCAGCGTACAGCCGGTGAGCATGGCTAGTCCACCCAAGGTCAGGGAGCGGCGCAGAAAGTCACGCCGAGCCGGTTGACTGACATGGCTGGAATGGCTGATGCGGCTGACTGCCTCCTTCAAGACAGCGTCGCCGTCGATGGCCATGCGGGGCGGGGACTTGATGATCATTTAGATTTCCTTAACGGCCACGAACCATGTGGACCAAGGTGCGTGGCACCAATGCCACCATCAGCAGATGAACCGCCACAAACGCGGTCAGCGCCGCCATACTGAAGAAGTGAATGCGGCGGGCTGCTTCATAGCCGCCCAGAAGCTCGCGCAGCAACGGGAATTGCACTGATTTCCAAAGCACCAGGCCAGACAAAACCAGCAGCACGCTGTCGAGCATGACAAACAGGTAGGCAGCTCGCTGCACCATGTTGTACTGATACGGATCCGCATGGGCGAGCTTGCCTTTGACTGCGGCCAGCAGGTCATCGAGCAAGGCTTGGGCAGAGAGAGGGAAGAACTTCAGCGTCAACCGTCTGGTTGCCGCGTTGAGGACGAGGTACAGAAGTCCGTTGGCAGCCAGCACCCACATGGCCGCAAAATGCCATTGCAGGGCGCCGCCGAGCCAGCCACCAAAGGTCACGCCTTTGGGAATCGCGAAGCCAAGAAATGCCGTCGCGTTGTAGATCCGCCAGCCGCTCGTCGCGAGCACGGCCACCGCAACAGCATTGAGCCAGTGCGTGGTACGTAGCCAGCCCGGATGGACGATCGGATTAGTGGAACTCATGGATGACCTTCAATATGGGGACCGCACTGCGCGGCTTGCTAAGTAGTTCGGAGAAACCTGGCTGCCGGTTACAGTTCGCAGCAGAATTCGTCAAAGAAATATTTTTTGCGCGCGCTGTAACCAACAACCCTCATGGAACGAACTAAAGCCAGGGACATCAGGTTCGCCGACAGCGAGAAGCAGCTGCGCGAGCAATTGGTGAAGGGACTCGGCGGTGATGCGCCGGCCTATCACGGCTTTCTGAAAGCGTTGAGTGCGCACTTGCGGGCCTATTTCAGGAAACGACTTTTTCAACGACCCGATGACATAGAGGATCTTGTGCAAGAAACGCTGCTCGCGGTGCATAACCAGCGACATACCTATCAAACCGACCAGCCACTGACAGCATGGGTGCACGCCATTGCCCGCTACAAGCTGGTTGACCTGCTGCGGGCAAGGGAATCGAGAGAGGCGTTGACAGATCCGCTGGATGACGAGCTCGAAGTCTTTGCGGCGTCCGATACCGATGCAGCCGACGCCAGGAGGGATCTCGACAAATTGCTGGCCGAACTGCCCGAGCACCATCGCCTGCCCATCATGCATATCAAGCTGGAGGGGCTATCGGTGGCAGAAGCAGCACAACGCACGGGCATGTCGGAGTCAGCGATCAAGGTTGGCGTGCACCGGGGATTGAAGGCTCTTGCGGCCAGAATCAGGGGCTCCCTATGAAGACCGATGATCTCATCTCCCTGTTGGCAGCCGATCCTGCCCCAGAGCCGAACACAGTGACCCGGCGCTTCACTGTCGCACTCGCGTTGGGGATGGCACTGGCTTTCCTGTTGATGGTCGTCACCCACGGCATCCGCCCCGACTTGGCGCGGGCGACCCTTGAGGCGATGTTCTGGGGCAAGTTGATCTTCGCGGGGAGCCTTGCATTCGCGGCGCTGATCGCCACCCAGCGGCTCGGCCATCCTGGTGTTCGCCTCGGTGGCTTGAGTCTGGCGCTTGCGGCGCCGGTACTGATTCTGTGGCTGGTCGCAGTCGTTGTGCTGGTGGATGCGGCGCCGGCGCAACGGTCCCATCTCATCTTGGGCGAGACCTGGAGAACCTGTGCCTTCAGCATTGCAATGATCTCGCTGCCACTGTTCATGTCGACGCTTTGGGCCTTGCGCGGTCTTGCGCCCACTGACTTGACTCTGGCTGGCGCCAGCGCCGGCCTGGCGGCGGGGTCACTGAGTACCATGGTGTATGCGCTGCACTGCCCGGAATCAGGCGCACCATTTATCGCTTTCTGGTACGTGCTGGGAATCGCCATTCCAACACTGGTGGGGGCCATGTTGGGACCGCGGGTGTTGCGGTGGTAGCCGCTATCGCGACCGTAGTCCTGGGCACGCTGCTGTTGGCTTCGGATGATTGTCGACCATCTCGCCAAAGTTTGAATTTGATCTTCCATGAAGCTGATGGTTGAGACCGGTAGCTTCGATGCAGCCGGACAACTCAAGAAATTGACATCGAAATCGGAGCGACCGCTGTTGCCGACAAGACCGTCGGGGCGAACGGCAGGTCTTCACTTTACTCAATGGCTCCTTGGGGCACGTTGTTCGCGATCACCACCGGCAGCAGTACGGCAAATTGATTTGATGAATCCCCGAATGTCAAGTTTCGGGCGAGTACTTCAACGAGCCAGCTGGCTCTTGACGACCAATACCAGGTATTCAGGGTCCGCACTCCACAGCAGTCGTTGGCAGAACGTAATCTTCAAGACCGGTCGCTCAATGGCAAAAAGCAATTCCTGAGTCTGTCCGGCAATTACTCAGCTTTACCTGACCATGCAGCCAGTAGATTATTGTTGACATTAGTGAGTCAATTTCAATGCCCTCAGCACCCGCACCCCACTAACTCGGGCACAGCCAGACGAGGGAGGACGTTGTCAATCTGATGCTACAAGAATGCGCCGATTGTTGCACGATGGGAGGGCGCCATGGCCTTCGCCAGAGAAGGCCGCGAAGTAGTCATGGCGTCGATTTCTTGGGGCCAACTCAACGAAGATGAAAAGACCACTTGCTTTCAAAATACCGGCAATCAGGCGGTAACAGCAGCGCTTTGTATCTCCAAGTGAGTCAAGAGCAGGCGCGCCGCCGTTGAAAGGCTCGCTTCGTCCCGAAAGCAGATTGCAAAGCGCCGCTGCGCCCAGGGCTCATCCAGCGCAAGCACGCATAGACCGTAAGTTGCCGCGTAGCTCTGCGCCACCTCTTGCGGCATCAGGCTGATGGCGAGGTTGGCGCGCACCACGCGCAGTGCGGCGTCAAAGCTGGAGACGATTACGCGGTACACCAGAGTTCTACCCAAGGCAATGGCGGCGCGCTGCTGAACCGCACTTGTCACTGGCAGGCTGACATGTTCATAGTCGAGTGTCTGTTCAAAACGGACCGACTTGGTGACCGCCAACGGATGTTCCGGATGGACCA
>Ga0315271_10001856_pt1 | contig 12994 bp, 15 predicted proteins | sample C3_top_MG_FD_204664 | JGI IMG/M metagenome (GOLD analysis project Ga0315271, IMG submission 204664) | Sediment microbial communities from Yellowstone Lake, YNP, Wyoming, USA - C3_top | ecosystem: Environmental > Aquatic > Freshwater > Lake > Sediment | place: USA: Wyoming | collected 2017-08-01 | reverse complement strand
CCCGCATCTGCTTCGTTCGCCACGGTGAGACCGACTGGAATGCTGAAAAACGCATCCAGGGCCAAATTGATATCGACCTCAACGAGGCGGGACGTGCCCAGGCCATGGCCGCGGCATTCGGCCTGGCTCATCATCGCTTTGCGGCCATCTACGCCAGCGACCTTGCACGTGCCATGCAAACGGCGCAGGCCGCGGCCACGCGACTTGGCATGGAGGTGCGCACGGCGGCCGACTTGCGCGAGCGGCATTACGGCGTGTTTCAAGGACTGACCGCGGCCGAAGGCGCAGTGCAGCATCCGGGTGCTCACGCTCGCTATGCCGTGCGCGATCCGGCCTACGATTTCGAGACCGGCGAGAGCCTCGCCGACTTTGCCGCGCGCGTGGCTGCCGGCGTGGATACACTGGTGCGTCACCATGCCGGCCAGACGTTGCTGGCAGTGACCCATGGCGGCGTGCTGGACATCATCTATCGCCGTGCCACCGGGCGTCCGCTCGAATCTCCGCGCGATTTCACCATCCCCAATGCGGCGCTCAACTGGTTCGACATTGATGCGCGCGGCTGGCACCTCGTCAAGTGGGCTGACCGCCACCACCTGGAACGGGTCTTGGAAGAAGCCCCCGAGTGATAAAATCGCGGTTTTGCCCTGCTTGCAGGGGATCGAAGGGATAGGCCGCCATGTTCTCGAAGAAAAATACCCTTGCCAAGACCGACCCGGAACTGTGGGCTGCGATTGAAGCGGAAAACAAACGCCAGGAAGATCACATTGAATTGATCGCCTCGGAGAACTACGTTTCGGCGGCGGTTATGGAAGCGCAGGGTTCGCAGCTCACCAACAAGTATGCCGAGGGCTATCCAGGCAAGCGTTACTACGGTGGTTGCGAACACGTCGATGTGGCCGAGCAGCTGGCCATCGATCGTGTCAAGAAGCTCTATGGCGCTGATTGCGCCAACGTCCAGCCCAATTCCGGTTCGCAGGCCAACCAGGCAGTGTTCCTCGCCTTCCTCAAACCGGGCGACACGATACTGGGCATGAGCCTGGCCGAAGGCGGCCATCTCACCCACGGCATGGCGCTCAACATGAGCGGCAAGTGGTTCAAGGTCGTGCCTTACGGCCTTACGGCCAAGGAAGAGATCGACTACGATGCGATGGAGAAGCTGGCGCATGAGCACAAGCCCAAGCTGATCATTGCCGGCGCCTCGGCGTATTCGCTAAAAATAGATTTCGCCCGCTTCGCCAAGGTGGCCAAGGCAGTTGGCGCCATCTTCATGGTGGACATGGCGCACTATGCCGGCCTCGTTGCCGCTGGTTTTTATCCCAACCCGGTGCCACATGCCGACGTCGTCACCTCGACCACGCACAAGACGCTGCGTGGTCCGCGCGGCGGCCTCATCCTGATGAAGGCCGAACATGAAAAGGCCATCAACTCCGCGATCTTCCCCGGCCTGCAGGGTGGCCCGCTGGAGCATGTCATTGCCGCCAAGGCCGTTGCCTTCAAGGAAGCGATGACGCCCGAGTTCAAGGACTATCAAGAACAGGTCATCGACAACGCCCAGGTCATGGCCAAGGTGCTGATGCGCCGGGGCTTGCGCATTGTCTCCGGCCGCACCGAGAGTCACGTCTTCCTGGTTGACCTGCAAGCCAAGAACATCACCGGCAAGGATGCCGAGGCCCTGCTGGGCCAGGCACACATCACGGTCAACAAGAACGCCATCCCCAACGACCCGCAGAAACCCTTCGTCACCTCCGGCATCCGCATCGGCACGCCGGCCATGACAACCCGTGGATTTACTGAGATCGAGGCAGAACAGGTTGCCGAGATGATCGCCGACGTACTCGACGCGCCGACCGACGAGGCGGTGCTGGATCGGGTACGCAAGGATGCCGCGGCGCTGTGCAGGAAGTTTCCGGTTTATGGCTGATCGCCATAAACCGAGGTCCTGGTGGGCACCCCCTCCCAACCTCCCCCGCCGGGCGGGGGAGGTGACTAGCTAGCCTCTCCCTCTGGGAGAGGACATGGAGGCAGGCATATGAAATGTCCGTATTGCGCTGATCCCAACACGCAGGTGGTGGACACCCGTGAGAACGAAGACGGCGACACCGTGCGCCGTCGTCGTCGTTGCGTCGCGTGCGACAAGCGATTCACTACTTATGAGCGCGTTGAGCTACAACTGCCGCAGGTGGTCAAGAAAAATGGCAGCCGTACCGAATACGAACGTGACAAGCTGCAGGCCAGCATGATGCTGGCGCTGCGCAAGCGCCCGGTCACCACGGATAGCGTTGATGCTGCACTCGATCGCATCGAGGAGAAACTTGTGACGCTGGGCGAGCGCGAAGTTGCCTCCGACCGCATCGGCGAACTGGTGATCCGCGAACTGAAGAAACTCGACAAGATCGCCTACATCCGTTTTGCCTCGGTCTATCGCAACTTCGAGGACCTCGACGAATTCTCCGACGCCATCCGCGAGGTCAAAAAGCCCCGCGTGCGTAAACCCAGAACGACATGATTGCCTCCCCACGCGCATTGCGTTCGCTGCCCCTTACCGGGGGGTGCATGCCGCCTTGGGACGGCCCGGCGGCGGCATGAGCTTCAGCGCTGCCGATCACGAGTTCATGGCCCGCGCCCTGCAACTCGCGCGACGTGGCTTGAATACGACAACGCCGAATCCACGCGTGGGTTGTGTCATTGTCAAGAATGGCGCGGTGATCGGCGAGGGCTGGCATGAGAAAGCCGGAGAGCCACACGCCGAGATCAATGCACTTGCCTCCATCGTCGGCGCAACTGACGGCGCTACGGCGTACGTCACGCTGGAACCCTGCTCGCATCATGGCCGCACGCCCCCTTGTGTTGATGCGCTGATCGCGGTCGGCGTCGGTCGAGTGGTGGCGGCGATGCAGGATCCGAACCCGCAAGTGGCCGGCAACGGCATGGCGCGGCTGGCCGCTGCCGGCATTGACACGGTTGCGGGCCTCATGGAAACAGAGGCCCGCGAGCTGAACATAGGTTTCATCTCGCGCATGACGCGTGGCCGGCCTTGGCTGCGCCTCAAGGTGGCGGCCAGCCTTGATGGCAAGACCGCGCTCAACAACGGCAAGTCGCAATGGATCACTGGGCCGGATGCCCGCCGCGACGCCCATGCCTGGCGCGCGCGCAGCTGCGCCATGCTTACCGGCATCGGCACCGTCAGGGACGACAACCCGCGACTGACGGTGCGCGACGTGGCCGCTGGCATGACAATCGTGCGCCAACCCCTGCGCGTGGTCGTCGATAGCCGCCTGGAAATTTCGTTTGATGCCGCGATTCTTGAAGGCGGGAATACGCTCATCGCATGCGCAGTCGCGGATGACGCCAAGGCCGCGCAACTGCGCGCGAGGGGCGCCGATGTCGTCGTGCTGCCCAATGCCAGCGGCAAGGTCGACCTGCCGGCGCTGCTGACCGAACTTGGGCGGCGTGGCATCAACGAAGTCATGGCGGAAGCCGGCGCCAGGCTGAACGCCTCGCTGCTGCGGGAAGGTTGCGTCGACGAGTTGCTGATCTATCAGGCGCCGCTGTTGCTCGGCGACAAGGCCCGCGGCATGTTCGACCTGGCGGAACTGACTGATATGGCCAATGCGAAGCACCTGAGCATCGTCGAACGCCATGTCGTCGGCGCTGACTTCTTTCTGCGCGCGCGAATTAGCTAGAGCAGACCGGGCACAAAGGGTCGCGCGGCACCGTAATCTGCCGCCATTCCATCGCTAGTCCGTCGAGCAGCAGCAATCGGCCGGCGAGTGATTCACCACAGCCGATCAGGAGTTTCAGTGCCTCTGCAGCCTGCACCGTGCCGATGATGCCGGTGAGCGGGGCGAAAACTCCCATGGTGGCGCAGCGTACTTCCTCGGCGTCTTCGGCTTCGGGAAACAGGCAGTGGTAGCAGGGGGCATCGGCGCGGCACGAGTCGAATACCGCGACCTGGCCGTCGAAGCGGATCGCGGCGCCCGACACCAGCGGTTTGCGGAACTTCACGCAGGCGCGGTTGATGGCGTGGCGGGTGGCGAAATTGTCCGAGCAATCGAGCACGACATCTGCCCGGCTGACTGCGGCATCGAGGCTCGCGCCATCAAGACGCGCGACGATTGTCTCGACACGGCATTCCGGGTTGATGCCAGCCAGTGTGTCGCGACCTGACTCGGCCTTGGGACGCCCGACAGAATCGACGCGATGAAGAATCTGCCGTTGCAGATTGGTAAGGTCGACCGTATCGCCGTCGGCCAAAACAAGTGTGCCGACACCGGCCGAGGCAAGATAGTAGGCGGCGGGAGACCCCAGCCCGCCTGCACCGACGATCAGCGCCTTTGCTGCGAGTAATTTTTCCTGGCCTTCGATGCCGATCTGCGGCAGCAGGATGTGGCGGCTGTAGCGAAGAAGCTGCGCGTCATTCATGGCCCGCCTCCCCTGGCCCCCATCCATGGCTCGCATTGCACTGTTCGCCCGTTTCGGCGGCGCAAAGCAATGCTTTGCGAAATCCCGCCTTAACCCTACGCGGAGGGAGCGATTGCTTGGCTCGCTGCGCTCGACGAATGAGGGTCATGCCGCGCCGACTACTTTTGTTCGCGCAGATCGGTCGGCGTGTCGTCGTGGTCGCCGTGCGGATGATTTTCCCAGGCCTTGGAATAGACCGTGTGAGATTTCTTCAGCAGGCGCTCGGGCTGGCGCATGTTGCGGAGCTGCGTGTCTTCGACGAAATAGACCAATGCACGCACCAGCTTGCTCATGAGCCCGTTGTCGAGATGGAAGCCCTGGTCGATCAGGGCCGCTTCCAGACCACGCATGGTGTAGTCGGTGATTTCGTACCACACCGAGATGCCGTTGCTGGCAGCTCCGGGTGCGACCGTGATGCCATCGAGGCCGGACAGGAGAACGAAGGCCTGCTCAACCTGCCCGGGGTGCAGTTTGGAAAAGTGCAGTTCGCGATGCTTGCGTGTGCCCGGTTGTGGCGCGATGGTGTGGGGGCGGTGCAGCCCCCGTTCCTTGTCGCGCAGATGCCGGGCACTCTGGACGTCCATTTCAGGCCCACCCCTCCGATCGTTCCACAACCGGCTTTGCACAGCCGGTTGGCTGCGGCCGCACGGAGCGGTGCTCTGTGAATTCCTGCCTTCGCCCCCTCACGGGGAGGTGACGGGTGTTCGCCGCTGCGCGGCTCCGGGTTGAGTGATCGACCATGTTTGAGGCGGCTCGGCACATGCTCAGGCCATCATTTTTTGATGATCTGCCAGGCTTTTAGCAGGTTAAGGGCCTGACTGAACTGGTAGTCGCCCTTGGTCGCGATTTCGAAAGCGACCGGCTTGGCCGATTCTTCGTCTTCGCCCTTGCTCTTGCCATTGCCATTGCCATTTTTGCTCTGCGGCGGCTGCTTGGATTTGGCGTCGCTGTCTTTCGCCGGCACCTTTTCCTTGTCATTGTCGAGGTGGCGCTCGAGGTCGGCCTCGCGCAGGCGTTCACGCGTGGTGCCGTTGGCAGTTTCGTCGACGATGATGTCAGGCGTGATGCCCTTGGCCTGGATCGAGCGGCCACTTGGCGTGTAATAGCGCGCTGTGGTGAGCTTGATGGCGGAATTGTTTGACAGAGGCAGCACGGTCTGCACCGAGCCTTTGCCGAAGGTCTGGGTGCCCATGATGATCGCGCGCTTGTGGTCCTGCAGCGCACCGGCCACGATCTCGGATGCCGAGGCTGAGCCGCCATTGACCAGCACAACCAGCGGGATGGTCTTGGCCGAGTCAGGCAGTCCCTTGAGCACGTCCTCGCGGCGACTGCGGTAGTCTTCAGCAACGGCAGTGAATTTGCGCTTGGCGTCTTCGGTCCGTCCGTCGGTGGAAACGACCAGTGTCTTTGGCGGCAGGAAGGCGGCAGAAACGCCGATGGCGGAATGCAGCAGGCCGCCCGGGTCGTTGCGCAGATCGAGGACGAGACCCTTCAGACCGGGACCCTTGTTTTCCGTGGCCTGCTTCGCCAGCTTCTCGTACTGCTTGACGACGTCGGCAGTGGTTTCTTCCTGGAACTGGGTGATGCGCAGGTAGCCATAACCCTCGTCGACCATTTTCGACTTGACGCTCTGCACCTTGATCTTGTCGCGAACGACGGTGATTTCCAGGGGTTTGGATTCGCCCTTGCGGATGATGGTCAGCTTGATTGCTGTCTTGGGCTTGCCGCGCATCTTCTTGACGGCGTCATTGAGGGTCATGCCCTTCACCTGCGAGTCATCGAGTTTGATGATGATGTCGCCGGCCTTGACGCCGGCCTTGAATGCGGGGGTGTCCTCGATGGGCGACACTACCTTGACGAAGCCGTCCTCCATGCCGACCTCGATGCCGAGGCCGCCGAATTCGCCCTGGGTGGATACCTGCAGGTCCTTGAAAGCATCGGCGTCGAGATAGGCCGAGTGCGGATCGAGGTTGGAGAGCATGCCGGCGATGGCATGACTGATCAGTTTCTTGTCCTCTATCGGCTCAACGTAGTCCTTCTTCACCCGATTGAACACGTCGGCGAAGCTGCGCAACTCTTCGATGGGCAGGGGTTCGTTCGCCTCTTTCTGGGCGACGGCGGAAAAATTCAGGCTGACGAGAATGCCCGTAACAATGCCGAAAAGGACGAGACCGGCTTTTTGCAGACTGCTGCGCATAGTGGTAGTGACTCCGTGGAGGGTGCGTGGGTGCCAGCTTACCTTGGATTGACCCAAGGCATGGGATTGAAGACCTGCCCCCGGTGCCGAAGTTCAAAGTATAAACCTGATTCCGGATTGCCTCCGCTGTTGCCCGTCGTCGCAAGGACCTCTCCGGCACGGATATCTTCGCCCGCCTGCTTCAATAGTGACTGGTTGTTGGCATAGACCGAGAGAAAACCGTCATCGTGATCAACGATGATGATGTTGCCGAAGCCGCGCAGCCAGTCGGCGAAGGCCACGCGTCCGGCTGCAACCGCATGGACCTCGCTACCCTCCGCGGCGCGGATGAACAGCCCCTTCCAGGTGCCGCCCTCGGGCCGCGGCTTGGCGAAGTGGCCCGTGATGGCGCCTTTGACCGGCAACTTCAGTTTTCCCTTGAGCGCAGCAAAGTCGCCGCTGGCCCGGCTGGTGTCCGCTTCGCGCGGAGCGGACGCGCGCGGTTCGACTTTCTTCGTTCGTCCTGGCGGAGGAGCCGCCTTGGGTCTGGCGCGCGCGGCTTTTTCGGCGAGTTTGGCCAATCCTTCGATCAGCCGGCCCAGCCGCTGCTCGTCGCGCTTGAGGGTATCGATTTCACGGCGCTGCGCGCGAATCTGCCCGGCGATTTTTGCCAGTGTCGCCTGTCGCTCGCGACTCCGAGCCTGCAGGGCGGCGCGTTCCTCATGCTGCCGTGCCTCGATGCGGGAAATTTCAGCCGATTTTTCGCGTGTGGCATCGGCCAGACGCGCCTTTTCGGCGGCGACTGAAGCGAGGCTCTTGATCAGTTCGGCCTTGGCGCGCGATAGCAAATTAAGGTAGTGCCAGTCACGCGCGGCCTGGTTCGGATCGCGCCCCTTTATCAGGCTTTGCAGGGCGTCGTCGCCACCGTCAGCCGTTCCGGCGCGCTGCTGCTGGCGCAACAGACGACCGAGTTGCGCCTGCTGTGCTGTCGACTGACGGGTGAGTTGCTGCTGCTGACTTTCTATTTCCGCAAGCTCAGCCTGCGTCTGGCCGCGTGCTGCGGCGAGGTCCCGGATGCGCCGATTAGCGGAGGAAATGGCTGACTCGCCTTCGCGCAACTGGTCGGCTACGGATGTGCGCGACTCTTCGCTCCTGGCGAGCTCCTTGCGCAGGCCTTCGATGCGCTCCTGCACCTCGCGCAATTCGGATTGTTTCTCCGCCTTGCGTTCTGTCGCCGGCGACCCTGGTTTGGCCGTAGCAGACACCGCCGCCGTCAGCAGACAGGCAGCAAAGAACAGGCAGGTGTTACTTTGCCTTGCCCTGATTGGCGACGGCCTCCATGGCCGTCTTGATGGCTTCGGGATTGCCGAGGTAGTAGCTCTTCAACGGCTTCAGATCGGCATCAAGTTCATAGACAAGCGGCTGCCCCGTCGGCACGTTGAGGTTGACGATGTCGGCGTCGGAAACGTTGTCGAGGTACTTGATCAGTGCGCGCAGGCTGTTGCCGTGGGCCGCGATGATCACGCTCTTGCCCGATTTGACGGCAGGTGCAATGGTGCCGTGCCAATAGGGCAGGAAGCGCTCGACCGTATCCATGAGGCATTCCGTGTGCGGAAGGTCCGCCGTTGCCAGGTTGGCGTAACGCGGATTGTCGCGTTCCAGCCGGGGATCGCCGTCGTCAAGTGCGGGGGGGCGAATGTCGTAGGCGCGCCGCCAGACCTTGACCTGTTCTTCACCGAACTTGACTGCGGTCTCGGCTTTGTTCAGACCCTGCAGGGCGCCGTAGTGCCGTTCGTTGAGGCGCCAGGAATGCTCTGTCGGCAGCCACATGCGATCCATTTCATCAAGCACGAGCCACAAGGTGCGGATGGCGCGCCGGAGAACCGAAGTGTAGGCAATGTCGAAGGCGTAACCTTCTTTTTTCAGCAAAACGCCGGCTGCGCGGGCCTCGGCTATTCCTTGTTCAGTGAGGTCTACGTCGGTCCAGCCGGTAAAGCGGTTTTCCTTGTTCCACGTCGATTGACCGTGGCGCAGGAGGACGAGCTTGTACATGAGCAACTTTCAGTGGTGTTTCTGATGCCTTACCTGCAAATGATAAGACGATTCGGTTATTTCCATGGAAAAACAGTATTCTATAATATTCGAAACAATATTCGAAGATCGGCGGAGAAGGCATGAGCAGCAGCGTCCATGAAATGATGCAGCACAAGGATGACGTCGAGACGGCGGCGCGTGCGCTGAAAGCCATCTCGCACCCGCTGCGCCTGCAGATATTGTGCGTGGTCGGCGATCAGGAGGTGTGCGTGCAAGACATCGTCGAAGCCGTTGGCACCTCGCAGAGCAATATTTCACAGCACCTTGCCATCCTGCGCGACAAGTTGGTATTGCAGACGCGCAAGGACGCCAACCGGGTGTTCTATCGCGTTGCCGACCATCGAACATTGCAATTGATCGGCCTCATGCGCGAGGTATTTTGCGGCGTCCCCACCAACAAGAAAGGCTAGATGCAGATGGATTTCGTACAACAGAACCTGATGTGGGTCATGCTGGCCCTTACCAGCGGCGGCATGCTGCTGTTCCAGACGCTGCGCGGTGGCGGCGCCGGCATCAGCGTGGCCGATGCCACGCTCAAGATCAACCGCGAGGATGCCATCGTTCTCGACGTGCGCGAAACACATGAATGGGACAAGGGGCACATCGCCAACGCCCGGCACATCGCCATGGGGCAGATCGACAAGCGGATGCACGAGATCGAGAAGTTCAAGAGCCGGCCGGTAATCGTCGTCTGCGCCAGCGGCAATCGTTCGTCGTTTGCCTGCGGCTCCCTCAAGCGTGCCGGCTTCGAACAGGTTTTCAACCTTTCCGGTGGCATTGGCGCGTGGTCAGATGCCGGACTGCCCGTGACCACCAGGCACTGAAGGGTCAGGCAAGATGCCCAGGATCGTCATGTACGCCACTGCCGTGTGCCCCTACTGCGTCCGCGCAGAGGCGCTGCTGAAGCGCAAGGGCGTGACCGAGATCGAGAAGATACGCGTTGATCTCGACCCGACCAGGCGCGAGGAGATGCTGACCCGAACGCAGGGCAAGCGTTCCGTGCCGCAGATTTTCATTGACGATTTTCATGTGGGTGGTTGCGACGACTTGCATGACCTGGAGCGCGCCGGCAAGCTCGACGAGTTGCTCAAGGCCTAGCTGATAGAATCCCGGCTTTCCCGAACCCTGCCGGACTTTAGCCATGACCGAACAAGCGCAACCTGTATTCAGCATCGAAAAAATCTACGTCAAGGACCTGTCGCTTGAAAGCCCCAACTCGCCGATTTGCTTCCTCGAACGTGACGCAGCGCAGATTGAGGTGCAACTTGGCACCTCCGGTAGCGCGGTTGGCGAAGGGACATACGAGGTCATCCTGAAAGTCACTGTCACCGCCAAAGTTGCCGACAAGACCCATTTTCTGGTCGAGGCCGCCCAGGCCGGCATCTTCGTCATCCAGAACGTGCCGCAGGAAGACATTGAACCCATTGTTGCGGTGGCTTGCCCCAATATCCTGTTTCCCTACGCCCGCGAAACCATCTCTGACGCTGTCGGCCGCGCCGGTTTCCCGCCGGTCTTGCTGGCGCCGGTGAATTTCGAGAACCTTTATCGGCAGAAGATCGAAGCCGATCAACAGCGCCCCAAAGAAGTCCCCATCCAGTAGCGCCTGATAGAAGAAGGATTCGCCATGCGTCGTGCCTTCCTGCTGATCTCCGTGCTGCTGGCATCCGGCCCGGCGCTGGCCATCGAATTTCTCGCCGTCGCCCAGGCTGCGGCGATGTATGACGCACCGTCGCAAAAAGCCAAGCCGCTCTATGCCATCGCCCGTGGCACGCCGGTCGAGGTGGTGGTCAATGTCGAGGGATGGGTCAAAGTACGCGACCCGAAAGGGGATCTTGCCTGGATTGAGAAGCGCCACCTCTCGGACAAGCGCACGGTCATCGTGCGCGCCGAGCGTGCACAGGTTCGTTCAGCGGCAGAGGACAAGGCGGCGCAGGTGTTTGAAGCAGTTCAGGACGTCGTGCTTGAATTGGTCGAACCTGCAGAAAACGGTTGGGTGAAAGTTCAACACCGCGACGGCCAGCAGGGCTTCGTCAAGGCTTCCCAAGTTTGGGGAAATTGAAGGTGCCCCACCCTCTGACCCCCGCCCCGGGGCGGGGGGCGAAGGCAGGAATTCGCGGAGCACTGCTCCGAGCTGCCGTAGCCGGCTGGCCATGCAGGGCCAGCCGTGGATGCCTGCTTCCTCGCTGCGCTCGACTGTTACGGGGTGCGTTGATCGACCCTCGTAGCTGTTTGCTCGCTCCGCGAGCGTGCCGCTTTGCCTTGTCCCACGGGAGTTTCCTCCGGTCAGGGCGGCCCCACGGCGGGGCTGCATTGTCATGAAAATAGCTATCCTCGGTGCCGGCGCCTGGGGCACTGCACTTGCGATTACATTCGCCCCGCGCCACGAGGTTGTTCTGTGGTCCTTCGAGGCCGAACACGCTGCGGCCATGCGCGCGGCGCGGGAGAACGTTCATTTCCTGCCCGGTTACGCGCTGACCGCCGGCGTTCGTATCGAATCGGAGATACCTGCTGCATTGGTCGGTGCCGAACTGGCCATCATCGCAACGCCCATGGTTGGCCTTCGTCCGACGCTGGCCGCCGTGGCGCGACAGTCGGGCACGCCAGTGCTGTGGGTGTGCAAAGGACTCGAGGCCGGCAGCGGATTGCTGCCGCACCAGGTAGCGAAGGAAGTCTTCAATGGCGCGCCCAGCGGCGCCCTTACCGGTCCCAGCTTTGCTGAGGAAGTTGCCAAGGGCTTGCCTACCGCCATCACAGTCGCCTCGACGGACGAATCCTTTGCCCGCGACATGGCGCAAGCGCTGAACACACCGCGCTTGCGCCTCTACGCAAATTCCGACATCGTCGGCGCCGAAGTCGGCGGTGCAGTGAAGAACGTGCTGGCCATCGCCACGGGCATTTGTGATGGCCTCGGCCTCGGCTTAAATGCCCGTGCAGCACTGATGACGCGCGGCTTGGCCGAAATCACCCGCTTCGGCATCGCGCTGGGTGCCCGGCGCGAAACCTTCATGGGTCTGGCCGGGATGGGCGACCTCATACTCACCTGCACGGGCGACCTGTCGCGTAACCGGCGGGTTGGCCTTGCCCTGGCAGCCGGCCGGCCGCTGGCAGCCATAACCCGCGAATTGGGCCACGTGGCTGAAGGCGTGCTTACGTCGCACGAGGTGGCGCGCCGCGCTGCGAACATTGGTGTGGACATGCCGATCACGGCGGCAGTGTGCGCAGTGCTGGATGGCAGAATCGACGCCCGCCAAGTCGTTGATCTGCTGATGAGCCGCGATCCGACGACCGAGTAGTTTCACTCCCCGCCGGTATAGCCCAGCTGCCGCCAGGCCTCGTAGACCACGACAGCCACGGCATTGGACAGGTTGACACTGCGGTTACCGGGAACCATGGGCAGGCGTAGTTGTTTCTCCTCGGAAAATTCTGCCAGAACTTCCGCCGGCAGTCCTCGTGACTCCGGACCAAATACCAGCACGTCACCTACCCCGAATTGCGTGTCCGCTACCATGTGGCTAGCCTTGGTACTCAATGCGAACAGCCGGCGACCTGAAAGCTCAGTGCGGCAAGCGGCCCAGTTTGCATGCATCCTGACGTCGGCAAATTCGGCATAGTCCATGCCGGCGCGGCGCAGGTGTTTCTCGTCGAGGTTGAAGCCCAGCGGCCCAACCAGGTGCAAACGGCAGCCGGTATTGGCTGAAAGGCGCACGATATTGCCGGTGTTTGGCGGGATTTCCGGCTGATAGAGGACGATATCGAACATGATTTTGGCGCTGTTTGGCTTGCGCGCGGGGTGCCGCGTGACCGAGAATAGCGCCCAATCATAAGGGAGACACTCGATGGCCCGCCCGGAAAAGGTCCGCCTTGGCGACATGCTGGTGCAGCAGAACCTGATCACTGCTGATCAGCTGACGGCGGCGCTTGCCGAACAGAAGCGCACTGGCCGCAAGCTGGGCCGTGTCCTGGTGGAGAACAGTTTCGTCACGGAAGAGGGCATCTCCGGCGGTCTGGCGCGCCAGCTTGGCGCCGAGTTCATCGACCTCAAGACCTTTCAGCCCAAGGCCGAACTGATCAAACTGCTGCCTGAGACCCAGGCGCGGCGCCTGCGTGCGCTGGTGCTGGGCGAACGCAGCGGCCTGCTGCTGGTGGGCATGGCCGACCCGACCGACCTCACCGCCTACGATGAGATCGCGCGGCTGGTCAAGCGCGAGATCGACATGGCGGTGGTGACCGAAAGTCAGCTGCTCTCCACAATCGATCGCGTCT
>Ga0315271_10001855_pt1 | contig 12994 bp, 11 predicted proteins | sample C3_top_MG_FD_204664 | JGI IMG/M metagenome (GOLD analysis project Ga0315271, IMG submission 204664) | Sediment microbial communities from Yellowstone Lake, YNP, Wyoming, USA - C3_top | ecosystem: Environmental > Aquatic > Freshwater > Lake > Sediment | place: USA: Wyoming | collected 2017-08-01 | reverse complement strand
ACCAGGTTGATCCACAGGATGTGTATCGGCAGCAGCGGGATCGGCAGGCCGAGAAACGGCGCGAGAAATATCGTCCATATCTCGGCGGAGTTGGTGGTCACGCTGTAGCGGATGAATTTTCGGATGTTGTCGTAGAGACGGCGGCCTTGGCGCACCGCATGCACGATGGTGGCGAAGTTATCGTCGAGCAGCACCATGTGCGCTGCCTCGCGCGCCACGTCGGTGCCGCCCTTGCCCATCGCGATGCCGATATTGGCGGCTCTCAGGGCCGGTGCATCGTTGACGCCGTCGCCGGTCATCGCCACTACCGCGCCCTTGTCCTGCAGCGCCTGCACGATCCTGATCTTCTGCGCCGGGTCGACGCGCGCGTAAACCCTCACTCGCTCAACCACGACCTCGAACGCCACCTGATCGAGTTGCGCCAATTCTGCACCTGTCATCACTCGTCCATCTCCGTCCTCAAGTATGCCGAGTTCGCGCGCGATGGCGCGCGCGGTTGCGGGATGGTCGCCGGTGATCATCACCGGCGTGATACCTGCTGATCTACACTGCGCCACCGCTTCTTTAACTTCACTGCGCGGAGGGTCGATCAGCCCGGCGAAACCGAGAAACACCAGTTCCGTCTCCATTGCATCGGGGTGCGCGTTGTCGGACAGCCCATCCGATAATTGGGGCCAGCGCCGGTAAGCGAAAGCGAGCACGCGCAGACCATCTGTACCCATGGCCTCGGCTTGACGTAGCAATGCGGCACGGTCGATGGCGGACTCGCCGTTGCTGCCCAGTTTGCTTATGCATAATGGCAGGACCGTTTCCGGCGAGCCCTTGGTGTAGGCGATCACCTCGTTGCCCGCGCGATGCAGAGTAGTCATACGCTTGCGCTCGGCATCGAACGGCAGCTCCAGCAGGCGCGGTGCTTCCTGTTCCAGCGCGGCTTTGTCGTAACCCGCCAGCTGTGCCGCGTGCAGCAGCGCCGCCTCGGTCGGTTCGCCGCGCACCTTTCCTTGGTGATCGAAGTGCGCGTCGTTGCTCAGCGCCAGTGCCTGCAGCAGCGTGACCCAGGGCTCGCCGCTGATGGGCCAGCTTTTGTGCAATGCATCGTCGGCGTAAAGTGCCGTCACTTTCATTTTGTTCTGCGTGAGTGTGCCGGTCTTGTCCGAACAGATGTAGCTCACCGAACCCAGCGTTTCCACCGCAGGCAGGCGACGGATCAGCGCGTGCTGCTTGACCATCTTGTGCGCGCCCAACGCCAGCGAGATCGTCACCACGGCGGGCAGTGCCTCGGGTATGGCTGCCACCGCCAGGCTGACTGCGGTCATGAACATCAGCAGCAGCGGTTCGCCGCGCTGCACGCCGATCACGAATACCAGTGCGCAGATCACCAGCGCAGCGATAGCCAACCGCTTGCCGAAACGCGCCAGACGTTGCTGCAGCGGCGTTCTGGTATCCGCGTCCTCTCCCAACAGCGCCGCGATCTTGCCCAGCTCGCTATGCATGCCGGTCGCCACCACCAGTCCGCGCCCGCGCCCATGCACGATGGTCGTGCCTTTGTAGGCGAGGTTGAGACGATCGCCCAACGGCGCGTCGATGGCGTCGATAGCCCCGATCTGTTTTTCCACGGCAACTGATTCACCGGTAAGCGCGGACTCATCTATCTTGAGCCGCACCGTTTCAACCAGACGCAAATCAGCCGGAACCACATTGCCAGCCTCCAGCAACACCACATCACCCGGCACCAGTTCCGCAGCACTGACAGTTTCGATACGTCCGTCGCGCAGCACGCGCGCGCTGACCGCCGCCATCTGCTTGAGCGCCGCCATCGCGCGTTCAGCCCGATATTCCTGAACGAATCCGATCACCGCATTCAGGATCACGATGACGATGATCACAACGGTATCTTCCACATCGCCAACGAAACCGGAAATGATCGCCGCAACGATCAGCACGATGATCATGAAATCGCTGAACTGGTCGAGCAGCATGCGCCACGGGGAGCGCGCGCGCTTCTCAGTTAATTCATTTGTGCCAAATTGGACCAGCCGTTTGGTGGCATGCTCCACACTCAGGCCATTCGGAGTGGCCTCCAAACGATGCGCAACTTCATCGGCGCTCAGCGTGTGCCAGTTGATGTTGTCAATGTGCATGCTCGAAGAGTATCCATGAGTTGAGTACATACAGCATGAGCAATCCCAGGCTCACCCAGGTAAGTCCCAGTGCGGCGCGCCTTTGCGGCCGAAAAGTCAAACCCACTACCACCAGCGCACTCATCATCACGGCGGTAAAAGCGGTCAGCGCGTGGCTGGCATCGACGTGCGCGAGCAACGGCCCTTTGGTATAAAAAACATCGTCCACCGCCAGAATGATGATGTCGAACAAGTTGCTGCCCAGCAGGTTGGCGATGGCCATATCCAGCGCGCCGATGCGCAGCGCCGAGATCGTGACTGCCGCTTCCGGCACAGAGGTCACTGCCGCCACCAGCAGGGTGCCGACAAAACTCTGCCCCCAGCCCATCATATCGGAGATGTCCTTTGCGACAAATGGCAGCCAGGAACCCGCCAGCACCACCGCGCCAGCTGACAGCACATAGCCTTTCACGGCACTGCGCAGCGTCGCATCCGGGTAACGTTCGGCAGATACCTCGGTGTATTCAGATACCGTACGGCGTTCGTAGCTATAAACCGCGCGCATCGCCACAAGATAAACCAGCACGATGAACGGCGAGTACAACCCTACATGTCCCAATACCGGACTCATCCCCGCCTGGTCCAGCAACAGGCTGAAACCGGCGAACGCGATCAGGATCGCGCCCAACGAACCCGACAAAATGTGCCCTTGGGCGGCGCGGCTATACAGGGTCTCGCGTTTGTACAACGCATCCAGCAGCACCAGAATGGCAAGGTTGAATACCGTGCTGCCCAACACGTCGCCGACCGCGATGTTTGGCGCATTGGCGAACGTGACCGAGGAAATCCCCGTCACCAGCTCGGGCAGCGAGGTAGCGGTAGACAACAGCACGAGGCCGACCCAGGAAGCCGACATGCCGGTTTTTTCGGCGATGATGTCGCCGTAGCGGGAAAGGAAGTAGCCCGCGTAGCCGATGACTGCAAGACAAAGCAGAAGCTCCAGCCAGATCAGCATATAAGATCTCTCCTGAATGGTGCACGACTGAATAGTACAACTATCTGCATCTGGTTATAAGTCGGCATCGTGGCGGGTGCACAAAAGTGGGTTCGGCTTGTCGAGCTCTTGGGTGCGCTCTCCATATGATTAGCCTTGCAATTATCAGCTAAATTGCATAGCCTCTTTTCTATCAAATTGTTGGGTTATATTTTCCGTGTCCGTATTTTCAAAACATGTTCGGCAGAAACTGTCATATGAACAACTGTTAGAGGGGATCGAATTGAAATTTTTTATTTTTCTTTTTTTGCTGTTCACATCAACAGCATCATTCTCACAAGAACGACAGGTAATACGCCACGCTGAACAATCTGATTTTGTTGGCTATTGGAGAGTTTTTCTGATTCCTGATGAAAAAAGGTTGCATCCCAACGTTTTCAACAAGGATGTTGGGTTTGCTGGCTCCTGCCGGTTTGTTGTTCATAAACCTGATGGTGCCTGGTTCAATGTCACTATTAACAATGGCTCAGGGGAGGAAGAAACAAAGCTTCGCTGCCCATCAATATCAACGAAAGATATCGACCAAGCGGTTATCAGCACAAACTTGTTGTCACCAAGCCAAATTAAATGGACGAAACTGCAAACCCCATTGTTTGCTGTTGAAAACCTATCGAGCAAAAATCGAGTCATTTGGATCGCTGACTACGTGACTGAAGACACATCCGATTACGTGACCGACGGGGTCTCGATTGCAAATTTCTTCGATTTCAAAAAGGGAGATTTAATTATGGATCGTGCGGTGCCTATTGGCCAAGGTCAAATTAAAGCAGTTTGGCGAATGGTGCTAAGGCCTGTCCTAGATCAGTCGCCAAGATCTTACCCTGCGGTCAGCACGGACGCTGCGCGATAAGGCCGCGCAGCGCCGGTTAGTTTTACATAGGTGACACAAGTCTATGGAGCGCATTCCAACATCTGTCGCCACAGGTGCCCCACAATAAGTTCGATGACCACGAAAGGATAAAGATGAGCAAATTCCAATTTCCAACAAACTTGAAGTACAACCGGGCCCCGATTCAAGATCCGACTGCCTATGCCAAGGAGGCCGGAAGTTCGTCGTGGCTGTTTCTTGTCGGTGAGGAGTTCGCCTCAATGCCAAGTGGCATGTCCTACACCCAGGTTCAACAGGCCGTTCCACACAGCAAGTGCGTCGTGAGCGATCCGCCTCGAGTGTTGACTCTGGACTTGGCTCGACGGCACATCGAAGCACTCGATACGCTACCGCGGCCGACCTTGATTTCCTGCCGTGCCGGACCAAGAGCCTCCGCCGTTGCATACATGTATGCCGGACTCAAGCACGGTGCCAAGTACGAGGAAGTCATCGCAGAAGCCGAAAAAGATAACGCCCCATTCTGCGCGTCCACAGAATTAAAGGAGTGGGTGCAGTCGACGATGGACTCCCTCAAGGGTGAAATAGGAAGCATCCCCGCGCCGTGATCGGTATCGCCAAGGGATCGACTGGGTCAGACTCCATTGACCCTGCATGATAGCCTCACTTGGCGCATAAAAATATGAATTAAATTACCACCTGCAAAGCCGGTGGCTTATTAGGTGCGCGCCTCAAAGGCACTAATAAAACCGTGAGCCGCCCAAGGCGGCTGATTTGCACTCCTTCCCCATCTCAGGGGGAAGGTTGGGATGGGGGTACCAACTGCTGACTACGCACATGCTTGAATTTCTACCCCCACCCTAACCCTCCCCCTGCAAGGGGGAGAGCTTGCGAGGGGGCCGGATGATGTTGTTGAGTTTTGACTTTTCTCTATACGACCGCCGCATAGGTCAAACCCTTGTGAGTCCCCCGGCAGAGCCGGGGGTTACGCTACTTCATTACTTTTTCCGCAACACGATTCCGCGGAACCATCCTCCGGCGAGCAGCGGCACGTCACTGACTTTTTTCAGCTCCGGCACTGCACTTAACACCTCCTCGAACACGACATCCATGCGCGTGGCGATACGTCGCGACAGCGGGTTGAGCGCGCGGCGCAGCAGGGCAAGCTTGTTCGGTTGCAGGAATTTATCGAACAGGATGATCGTGCCGCCCGGCTTGAGCACTCGCGCAGCTTCGCTCAGGCATTGCGCCGGTTGCGGCACCACAGCGACGATCAGGTGCAACACAACGTGATCGAAGTGTGCATCGGGGAACGGCAATGCCATGCTGTCGCCCAGCACCCACTCCACGTTTAACGAACCACCGCGCGGCCTGGCGCGTGACAACATCGCGGCACTGAAATCCAGCGCGGTGTAGTGATGCAGCTCCGGCAGCAATGGCAGATCGAGGCCGGTGCCGACCCCGCTCAACAATACTTTTCCTGCCGCATCGCTCGGCAAGGATCGCAGTGACTGGGTGCGCGCTGCCCGCAACGGCGCAGCGACCACCAGATCATAAAGCGGGGCGAGCTTGCTGTAGCTCCATTTGAGCATTGGATTTTCGCGGTATGGTTGGTCGTGCTTTTTCATGGCAGGTGTTGGATCCCGGTGATCTTTGTTTTTGCGATGGCCTGCGCCAGCACTTCGATAACTTGAGTACGCGCAAAGCTCTTGCGCCAGGCCAGCGCGATGCGCCGCGATGGCATGGGCTTGGCGAATGGTATGACTTCCAACAGAGGGCTGCGATAGCGCGCGCTATTGGCCGAAGCGGGTAGCACGGTGATGCCAAAACCGGAAGCGACCATGTTGCGTATCGTTTCCAGCGAGGTGCCCTGCTGGATGTCCGCGCCTTTACGCTCCAGGTCTGGGCAGGCTTCGGCAACCTGGTTGCTGTAACAATGACCGGAGTCGAGCAGCAGCACTTTTTCTGTTGAAAGTTCCTGCGCCTTGATGCTGCGTCGCGATGCCCAGCGATGATCTTTTCCAACGACTACCTCGAACGCTTCGTCATAAAGCGCTTTGCTCACGATACCGCCATCGCCAAAAGGCAAGGCGATGACGATCACATCCAGCTTGCCGTTGCGCAACAAGGTATCGAGATTCGCGGTGATGTTCTCCTCGATCTCCAGCGTCATCTGCGGCGCGATTTTTTTCAGTGCGGGCAGCAGGTCGGGAAGCAGGTAGGGGCCGACGCTGTAGATGATGCCCAATCGCAAGGTGCTGGCCAACTGATCCTTTTCCTGCACGGCGATCTCGCGGATGCGCCCGACCTCTTCCAGCGCACGATGTGCCTGCTCGACGATCTCATGCCCTATCGGCGTGACGGATACTTCATTCTTGCCACGCTCGAATATCTTGACGCCCAATTCTTCCTCGAGCTTCTGGATCGCGAGCGACAGCGCGGGCTGGCTGATGAAGGATTTTTCGGCGGCGCGACGAAAATTTAGTTCCTGTGCCACCGCAACGATATAGCGCAGTTCATTAAGGGTCATGGTTTTATTCTTTACTCTTGATTGCCGTCAGTGATTTGCATAATAAATCATCGTGGTTAATAAATACAATTAGATTTATTGATTAACCAGGCCTAGTATCTCTCCTGTGGATCAACAACCACTCTGATGTTTCTTTCCGTATCTTAACTTTTAAAAAGGAGAACGACCATGCAACTCAAAGGATCGAAAACCCACCAGCATCTCAAGGATGCGTTCGCCGGGGAATCCCAGGCTAACCGCCGTTACCTGTATTTTGCAGCCAAAGCTGACGTGGAAGGCCAGAACGATGTGGCATCAGTTTTCCGCTCCACCGCAGAAGGCGAAACCGGACATGCACACGGTCATCTGGAATATATGGAAGTCTGCGGCGATCCAGCCACCGATTTGCCGATCGGCAGCACCCGCAACAACCTGAAATCTGCGATCGCCGGCGAGACACATGAATATACCGACATGTATCCGGGTATGGCAAAGACTGCTCGTACTGAAGGCTTCGACGAGATCGCCGATTGGTTCGAAACACTGGCCAAAGCGGAACGTTCTCACGCCAACCGTTTCCAGAAGGCTCTGGACGCACTGGCTGATTGATCAGCTGATGCTGCCGCCCCTTCCTCCTTGCAGGAGGAAGGTTGGGATGGGGGTAGAACAGTCAAGTTTCTACCCCCTCCCTAGCCCTCCCCCTGCAAGGAGGAGGGAATCTCGCACCGAATGGATTGTTATTGTTCATAAATAAAATCGCATTCTGATGATCTGAATGATTTGGCAACAGGAGAAATGAAATGAGCACACGCGAAGGCAATCTCGAAGCACCTCAACGTCATCCGCTCGACTGGAACAATCCTGAGTTCTATAACGAAACTTCGCTGATGAATGAGTTACATCGCGTCTATGACATCTGTCACGGCTGCCGGCGCTGCTTCAACCTTTGTAATGCATTCCCCACATTATTCGATGCGATAGACGAGAGTCCATCGAACGAACTCGACACCGTCGAAAAAACAGTCTACTGGAAAGTCGTCGACCAGTGCTATCTGTGCGACATGTGCTTCATGACCAAGTGCCCGTATGTGCCACCACACCAGTTCGATCTGGATTTTCCGCATCTGATGCTGCGCGCCAAGGCGGTAAAATTCAAAAAAGGCGAAACAAAATTCCGCGACAAGCTGCTGTCCAGCACCGACCTGATGGGCAAGCTTGCCTCGATACCCGTGGTCACCCAGACGGTGAACGCGGTAAACAAGAACTCAGTCACCCGAAAAGTGATGGATGGCGTGCTGGGCATCCACCAGGATCGCCAGCTGCCCGAATACAGCTGCCACACCTTCCGCAAGAATGCCGAGGCCGATGAAAAGTTTCCGGTCAAGAACGGCGAGCGCACACCCGGCAAGGTGGCGATCTATGCGACCTGCTACATCAACTACAACGAACCTGGCATCGGCCACGACCTGCTCGCCATCCTCGCGCATAACGAGATACCCGCGCGTCTGGTTGCGAAGGAAGCCTGCTGCGGCATGCCCAAACTGGAGCTGGGCGATCTTGAAGCTGTCAGCCAGCTGAAAGAAAAAAACATCCCGCACCTGGTCAAGCTGGCACGCGAAGGTTATGCGATCGTCACCGCGATTCCTTCCTGCACGCTGATGTACAAACAGGAATTACCGCTGATGTTCCCGGACGACGCGGATGTCAAAGCAGTGGCGGAAGCGATGTACGACCCGTTCGAATACCTGATGCTGCGCCACAAGGATGGCCTGCTCAAGACCGATTTCAAGAACAAGCTCGGCAAGGTTTCCTACCATGTGCCGTGCCACCTGCGCGTGCAGAACCTCGGCCTGAAGACCCGCGAGACGCTGCAACTGGTGCCGGATACTGAGATCACCACCGTGGAACGCTGCTCAGGACACGACGGCACCTGGGGCGTGAAAAGCGAATTCTTCGCAGACTCGATGAAGATCGGCAAACCGGTGTTCAAGCAGATGTCTGCCAGCACTCCGGACTATGTCAGCTCGGACTGCGCCATCGCCGGACGCCACATCATGCAGGGCATCGGTGAATCATCCGCTCAGAAGCAGCACCCGCTCACGCTGATCCGCATCGCTTACGGATTGTAGGAGCGGGCCATGCGGGTGCCCGCTCCTACAATAATAAATCCTCAACCAAGGAATAGTGAAAATGCCAAAACTCACCCGTGACAAACTGATGACACTGGAAGCCTACGCCAAGGCGCGCGACGCGATCCGTACCGAAGTGATGGCGCACAAGAAGAACCGCAACGTCGCGTTGGGCGATCACGTCACGCTGCTCTTCGAAGACGAGTTAACGATACGCTACCAAGTGCAGGAAATGCTGCGCGCGGAAAAGGTGTTCGAAGAAGCGGGCATCCAGGACGAGCTCGACGCGTACAACCCGCTCATTCCGGACGGCTGCAACTGGAAAGCGACCATGATGATCGAATACGAGGACATCAAGGAACGCCGCCGCATGCTCGCCAAACTGGTCGGCATCGAAGATCGCGTGTGGGTGCAGGTGGCCGGTTATGAACGGGTCTATGCCATCGCCGACGAAGACCTGGAGCGCTCCACTGAAGAAAAGACTTCGGCTGTGCATTTTCTGCGCCTGGAATTGACACCGGAAATGTCGCGCGCGCTGAAGCAAGGCACGTCGTTGAGCATGGGTGTCGATCACCCTGCCTATCAGGCCACACTCGATCCGGTTCCGGCAGGGATACGCGCCTCCCTGCTGCGCGACCTGCAGGGCTGAGGAATACCAGCATACAGCAACGACGTAACCTGATTTTTCACTTACCAATGGAGGACACCATGAAAGCATCATCCATCAACATCGGCATCGCCGAAAAGGACCGCAAGAAGATCGCGCAGGGACTATCTGCCCTGCTCGCCGACAGCTACACGCTCTACCTGATGACACATAATTTCCACTGGAATGTCACCGGGCCGCAGTTCAACAGCCTGCACCTGATGTTCATGGCCCAGTACACCGAGCAGTGGAATGCGCTCGATATCATCGCGGAACGCATCCGCGCGCTCGGCCACCCTGCGCCCGGGACATACAAGGAATTTGTGAAGCTGGCCTCGGTCAAGGAAGTCGAAGGCGTGCCCAAGGCGACGGACATGATCCGCCATCTGGTAGCCGCCCAGGAAGCCACGGCACGCACGGCACGCAAACTGTTTCCGTTGGTGGATGCCGCAAACGATCAGCCGACGGCAGATGTACTGACGCAACGTTTGGACGTGCATGAGAAAACCGCCTGGATGCTGCGGAGTTTGCTTGAAGACTGATGATCAAGCTTTAATCATCGATAGCTGTAATACACGGATTTACTACCAATTAAGGAGTGAGCCATGAGTGACAAAAAGAAACTGACCACCAACGCCGGCTGCCCGGTCGTCGACAACCTGAACGTGATGACTGCCGGGCCGCGCGGCCCGCAGCTGTTGCAGGATATCTGGTTCCTGGAAAAGCTGGCGCATTTTGACCGCGAGGTTATCCCCGAGCGGCGCATGCATGCCAAGGGTTCTGGCGCCTACGGCACTTTCACCGTTACCCACGACATCAGCAAATACACGCGCGCAAAAATCTTCTCCAAGGTGAGTAAGAAGACCGATCTGTTTGCGCGCTTCTCCACCGTGGCCGGCGAGCGCGGCGCGGCGGATGCCGAACGTGATATTCGCGGCTTTGCTATCAAGTTCTATACCGAGGAAGGCAACTGGGATCTGGTAGGTAATAACACCCCGGTATTTTTTCTGCGCGACCCGCTGAAATTTCCCGATCTGAACCACGCCGTGAAACGCGATCTGCGCAGCGCCAAGAACAACTGGGGCACGCAGGGTTATGCATTTTTATAAAGGCTGGTTGAATCCGTAGCCCAAGGCAGTCACTTTGGGTAACTATTTTGAGTGACACACGATACTACTTACGAGAGGATATTGAACATGGATGAAAATAAGGCAAATACGAGTGGCAAATGCCCGGTGATGCACGGCGGCGCCACGGAGAGTGGCATGTCGAACATGGAGTGGTGGCCCAAGGCGCTGAACCTCGACATCCTGCACCAGCACGATACCAAGACCAACCCGATGGGCGCGGAATTCAACTATCGCGACGAGCTGAAGAAGCTCGACGTGGCCGCGCTCAAGAAAGACCTGCGCGCGATGATGACCGACAGTCAGGCGTGGTGGCCGGCGGACTGGGGTCACTATGGCGGTCTGATGATTCGCATGTCGTGGCATGCGGCCGGTACGTATCGAATTGCGGACGGCCGTGGCGGCGCCGGTACCGGCAATCAGCGCTTTGCGCCGATCAACTCCTGGCCGGACAACGTGAACCTGGACAAGGCGCGCCGTCTGCTCTGGCCAATCAAGAAGAAATACGGCAACAAGCTCAGCTGGGCCGATTTGATTGCCTACGCGGGCACCATCGCCTATGAATCCATGGGCCTGAAGACCTACGGCTTCGGTTTCGGCCGCGAGGATATCTGGCTTCCGGAAAAAGACACCTACTGGGGCTCCGAAAAGGAATGGCTGGCGTCCACACGCTACGAAGGCGAAAACCGCGAGACTCTGGAAAACCCGCTGGCCGCGGTGCAGATGGGTCTGATCTACGTCAACCCGGAAGGCGTGAACGGCAAGCCGGACCCGCTACGGACGGCGCAGGATGTGCGCGTGACCTTCGCACGCATGGCGATGAACGATGAGGAAACCGTCGCGTTGACTGCGGGTGGTCATACCGTCGGCAAAGCCCACGGCAATGGCGATGCAAAACTGCTGGGGCCGAATCCCGAAGCGGCCGATGTCGAAGATCAAGGTCTGGGCTGGCTCAACAAAACCAGCCGAGGCATAGGCCGCAACACGGTGAGCAGCGGCATCGAAGGCGCATGGACGACGCATCCCACCAAGTGGGATAACGGTTATTTCTATCTGCTCTTCACCTATGACTGGGAACTGAAGAAGAGCCCGGCCGGCGCGTGGCAATGGCAGCCGATCAACATCAAGGAAGAAGACAAGCCGGTCGATGTTGAAGATCCCTCGATCCGCTACAGCCCGATCATGACCGATGCCGACATGGCCATGAAGATGGACCCTGAATACCGGAAAATCTCCGAACGTTTCTACAAAGACCCGGAATACTTTTCCAAGGTCTTCGCGCGGGCCTGGTTCAAGCTGACGCACCGTGACATGGGGCCGAAGGCACGCTACTTCGGTCCCGATGTACCGAAAGAAGACCTGATCTGGCAAGACCCGGTGCCCGCGGGGAGCGCCAAGTACGATGTCAAATCCGTGAAGGCCAAAATCGCCGCCAGTGGTCTGAGCGTCAGCGAGATGGTCGCCACCGCTTGGGACAGCGCACGCACCTTCCGCGGTTCGGACAAGCGCGGCGGCGCCAACGGCGCACGCATTCGCCTCGCCCCGCAGAAGGACTGGGAAGGAAATGAGCCCAAACGTCTGGCTAAAGTGCTGAGCGTTTATCGAGATGTCGCGGCCGCGAGCGGCGCAAGCGTGGCGGATGTGATCGTGCTGGCGGGTAACGTCGGTATCGAGCAGGCCGCAAAGGCTGCCGGCTTCGACGTTACGGTTCCCTTCTCGCCCGGCCGCGGGGATACAACGGACGCGATGACCGACGCCGCCTCCTTCGAGGTGCTGGAATCCATCCATGACGGCTATCGCAATTGGCTCAAGAAAGATTACGTCGTCAGCGCCGAAGAGCTGATGCTCGACCGTACGCAATTAATGGGCCTGACCGCTCATGAGATGACCGTGCTCGTCGGCGGCATGCGCGTTCTCGGCACCAACCACGGCGGCACGAAACACGGCGTGTTCACGGATCGCATGGGCGCACTGACGAACGACTTCTTCGTGAACCTGACGGACATGAACAACGCGTGGAAGCCGGCCGGCAACAACCTGTATGAAATCCGCGACCGCAAGACGGACAAGGTCAAGTGGACGGCGACGCGCGTCGATCTCGTGTTCGGGTCCAACTCGATCCTGCGCGCCTATACCGAAGTCTATGCACAGGACGACAACAAGGAGAAGTTCATCCAGGACTTTGTTGCTGCTTGGACGAAGGTAATGAACGCCGACCGCTTCGATCTGGACTGATTACAGCTGCATCACATTGGCAATGGCATGAGGGTCGATCCGGCTTATGGCATGGGCGTCGATCACGCCGCCTACCAGACCACACTCGATCCGGTTCCGGCGGGGATACGCGCTTCACTGTTGCGCGACCTGCAGGGCTGAACGAGTAATTCCATTGCCCCTTTAAAAGTACGCTAATTTACAGGTCGAGCTCTGCCCGACAGCTTATCCGGCGGGTGGAACCCGCCCTTGTATGATCGAATTTAATGAAATGCTGTATAGGAGGTTAAGTAAAGTTTTACGTTTCACCGGGAAGGCCGTCCCGCCCTGAGGACTGGTTTTTAACCAGAGCCTGAATGTAGATTGGCC
>Ga0315271_10001854_pt1 | contig 12995 bp, 10 predicted proteins | sample C3_top_MG_FD_204664 | JGI IMG/M metagenome (GOLD analysis project Ga0315271, IMG submission 204664) | Sediment microbial communities from Yellowstone Lake, YNP, Wyoming, USA - C3_top | ecosystem: Environmental > Aquatic > Freshwater > Lake > Sediment | place: USA: Wyoming | collected 2017-08-01 | reverse complement strand
CGCCAGCGCCGCGCGGGCGGCCTCGGCGCCCAGGGACGGCGCCTCGCGCTCGTAGCGCGCCATGCGCTCGGCGGTCGTCGGCCCGCGATCCGCGGCGTCCCGCATCGGCGGGAAGAAGGACTGCGTCGCGTCGCCGCCCGCGCTTCCGGCGTCGAGGACGACGCTGTGGCGCTTCTTGACGCGCGTCATCCGGTAAAGCGCCTTGAGTTGCCGCTGCTGCTCGTCGCTGGTGCAGCCGAACTGCCTGGCCATCGAGGCGGCCTGTTCCTGGGAAATGGCGTGTGGCGGTGACGCGGTTCCGATGCCGTACACGAAAAAGGGCACAACGCCTCCTCAGGATCCGGATGCGCGAGGACGAAGGTGCGCCAGCCACGGGCGCGCAAGGCCGGGCTGGTGCCGAAGGAGCGCGACGATTGGCGTGACAAGGGCGGGGCTGCGCAGAACGCGGGCCACGCCGCGGCACCAGCGCTGCTCGCGTCCGATACGCCGAGCGTACACCCCGGTCCATGCCGCAGCCAGGGCATCGTCCCACGCGGCGATCGCGCGCGCGGCGAGCGGGACGACGGCCTCGGCGGCGGCGAACGCCCACGCCATACCCTCGCCGGTGAAGGGTTCGACGTAGCCGGCGGCGTCGCCGAGCACGAAGAGGCGGTGTGCCGCCGGGCGCGCGGTCCGGCGCGTCAGGGGAATGGTGCCGCCCCACTCGACGGACTCGAGACGAGGATCGAACGACACACCCGCCTCGGCAAGGATGGCCGACACGGCGCCGGAGGCGCCTCCGTGGGTCTTCAGGAAGTCCGCATCGAACGCCGCGGCCACATTGGTGCGGCCGTCTTCGATCTCGACAGCGCCGACGTAGCCGTGGCGTCCGATCGCCATCGTGATCGCGCCCGCGGACACCTGGATGGCGCCCTCCGGCGCGAGGCCGCCAACTCCTAAGCGCGCGCTCCTGGAGGGCACGCTGCGAAGAGGCGGGCAGTCGCGCAGTGACGACTGGGCAAGGCCGTCGGCCGCGAGGACGAGGCGCGCATGGGCGATCGACGCCGCGGCGCTGCGGGGCTGCAGGGCGACGCGCCGGAAGCCTTCGTCCGCGCGCGAGGGTTCCTCGTCGGTGACCAGCGCCATGGTCTCCGGCGCGAAGAGCACGCCGGCGTCCACGGCGGCAGCAGCCAGTTCGGCGTCCAGCGCAGCGCGCGACACCGCAAGGCCGGGCGGGAGCGCGAGGACCGCCGACCGCGACCGCTGGCACACGCGCACCGCCGTGACCTGGCGCGCGCCGAGCGCGCGCACACGGCCGGCGAGTCCCGCCCGGTCGAGCGAGGCCAGCGCGTGCGCATTCAAACATCCGCCGCACACCTTCGACCGCGGGAACGCCTTGCGCTCGACCAGCAGCACGCGTGCGCCGGTTCGAGCCAGGAGGCACGCGGCCAGCGATCCGGCGGGCCCTGCGCCAATCACCATGGCGTCAAGAACCCCGGGAGGGGTCGGGATTGAGTCCCGACCCCGCCCGGCGGCCTGCCCGGCAGCCGGTTTGATCACGGCCGGCTCCACGTCAGCATCCATCGTTGTGGCCAGTGCGTGGTGACGCGCGCGCCGTCCAGCCCCGCCTTCGCGGCCAGACGCTCAGCCTCGTCGGGCGTGAACGCCGCCTCCACCGACCGCGCGCCGTCCACGTGGAACACGCGCGAGCGGGAGAGCATGCGGCAGCCGGCCCATGCGAAAAGGTAGCCCGTGGCCGATCGGCGCAGGTCCGAGACGATGACGGCGCGTCGCGCGGCGGCGGCCATGCGCCGGAGCAGCGTCACGGCGTCGTCATCCTCGAGGTGATGCAGGAACAGCGTACAGATGGCGATATCGGCCTCGGCCGGCCACGACCCGCGCAGCGCGTCGACGGGCTCGAACCGTACCCCTTCGACGCCCGCGCGCGCGGCGAGGGTTCGCGCGTACTCGATGGCCACGGGACTGATGTCGCAGCCGGTGATGTCGAGGCAGAGGCCCTCGCGCGCCGCGCGCCGCGCGAGCGCGACGGCGACGTGTCCGCCACCGCAGGCGACGTCGAGGAGGCGAAGGGGGCCGCCGGATGGGGTCTGAGGATTCGCGTGTGCGGTCGCGGCCCTGTCCGTGCCGCCCGCGCGTGTCTCGGCGGCCCGGCGGATGGCGGGCCAGAGCGCGTCGGCGGTGCGGCTGACGAGATTGGCGCGCCCCAGCGCGGTGAGGGCGCGGATGTGCTCGCCAACGTCGAGCCCGGGCTGATCCATCAACTCAGGCTCGCGCCGGCGTGTCGTGATGTGGAGGGTCAAGATGTCGTCATGATCTCAGTTAGGGTCAGACTCGAACTGCAGGAAGTAGCAATTGGGGTCATACCCGATGATCCAGTAGCGCACATCGAGTCTGACCCCAACAATCGAGTCTGACCCTAACTGCCAACCACTCTCGCGACTCTGCCGAACACGTCGTCCACGATCGCGCGGACGGCACGGTCTGAAGACGACTCGGCGACGACGCGAACGATGGGCTCGGTGTTGGAGCCGCGGACGTGGAACCAGCCATCCGGCAGCATCACCTTGACGCCGTCGCGCGTGTCCATCGGCAGGTGCGCGAAGTCGTGGCGCACCATGCGCAGCACGTCCGGGATCCTGTTGGACGGGCAGGTGAGCTTCTCCTTCGCCATCACGAAGCGCGGCAGGGCGCCCACCAGGTCGGAGACCGTCTTCCCGGTCGAGGCCAGCAGGTGGAGGATGAGCGCCATCCCGACCTGGCTGTCCCGCGCGAAGTTGATGGCGGGATAAATCACGCCGCCGTTGCCCTCGCCGCCGATGACGGCGCGATCGAGGCGCATGCGCTCGGTGACGTTGGCCTCGCCGATCTTCGTGCGCACCAGCGTGCACCCGAAGCGCTTCACGACCTCGTCGAGGGCGGCCGTGGTCGAGAGGTTCGCCACCACCGGCCCCGGCGTGCGGCCGAGCACGTGCCACGTGGCGAGCACGAGCGTGAAGTCCTCGCCAATCGGCAGCCCCTGCTCCGAGACGACGGCGAGGCGGTCGGCGTCCATGTCCTGGGCGAAGCCGACGTCGCAGTGGTGCGTGCGCACCGTCTCGCTGAGCGCGCCGAGGTTCTCGGGCAGCGGCTCGGCGGGCCGCGGGAAGAGGCCGTTCGGCGTGATGTTGATCGGCACCACGTCCACGCCGAGCGCCCCGAGCAGGCGCGGCGCCATCAGGGAACCGGCGCCGTTGCACGAGTCCAGCGCCACGCGCAGGCGCCGCCCGGCAGCAGGCAGCGGGCCGACGGCGTCGAGTATCGCCTTCAGGTGCAGATCGATGCCGTCGGTCATGCGCTCCACGGATCGCATGTCGGCGCCCCCGACCTTCACGTACTCGCCCTGGTGATAGATGTCGAGCAGTTCGCGCGCGGTGCCGGCGCTGAGGAACAGGCCGTCGGGCCCGATGAACTTCAGCGCGTTCCACTCGGCCGGGTTGTGGCTGGCGGTGATGGCGATGCCGCCGTGGGCGCGCCGGTGGCGCACGGCCAGTTGCACCGTCGGCACTGGGCAGACGTCGAGGTCGATCACCCGGCAACCGCTCGAGAGCAGCCCCGAGATGACCGCCTGGCGCACCATCTCCCCCGAGGTGCGCGTGTCGCGCCCGACGACGACCGTGCCCGACCCCGCGTAGGTGCCGAACGCCTGGGCGAAGCGGGCGAGCAGCGCCGGCGTGAGCGAATCGCCGACCACGCCGCGGACGCCCGAGATGCTGATCTTCAGTGTCGGTATCGCGCGCATAGAGCACCCACTCTAGCCTCTCGTTCCGAGCCGATCACGCGCCCAGTCGACCAGATCGCGGGCGCGCTCCGGCGTGGGGCCTTCGGCGATCACGCGGATCATCGACTCGGTCTGCGAGGCCCGCACGTGCACCCAGCCGTCGGAGAAGCGGACGAACATGCCGTCGGTGGCGTCGCTCGGGAGTGCCTCGCGCTCGACCTCGTCGCGGAACCCCTGGAGCACGGAGTACAGCACGCTGGGCTTCACGGCGAAGTCGTGCTTCAGCATCGCGTAACCCGGCAGGTCGTCGATGAGCGCACGCAGCGTCGCGCCCGTGCGGGCCAGGTGCTCGAGGATGAGCCCCTGGGCCGCTGCGGCGTCGTGCGAGCACAGCACGCGCGGCACGGCCACGCCCCCGTTGCCCTCGCCGCCGATGACGGCGCGGTGCTCGATCATGGCTTCCGAAACATACGACTGGCCGACAGGGGTGCGGACCACCGTCCCGCCGTACCGTGTCGCCACCTCGTCAACGGCGCGCGTCGTCGAGACGTTGGTCACCACCGCGCCGGGCACGTGGGACAGCGCGATGGCCGCGGCGAGCGTCAGCGTGCGCTCCTCGGAGAGCGCTTCGCCGTCCGCCGTCACGAGGCCGATGCGCTCGCCGTCCGCGTCGTGCGCGAAGCCGATGTCGGCGCCGCCGGCGCGCACGACCGCCTTCAACTGGGCCATCGTCTCGGGCTTGGGCTCGGGGCGGTGCGGGAAGGGCGCCGAGGGGTCGTCGTTGACGGCCAGCACCGTGCAGCCGAGCCGCTCGAGCCAGCGCGGCGAGAGGAAGGTGCTCGCGCCGTTGCAGCAGTCGACGGCGACGCGCAGGCCGCGCGCGCGGATGGCGCCGACGTCGAACGCGCCCGTCAGCACGGCGAGGTGGTGCTCGATCGCGTCGTGTGTGGCGATCGACGCGTGCATGCGATCCCAGGGGGCTTTCTCGAACTCGCCCTGGTTGACGACGTCGAGAAGTTCCTCGGCCTGCATGGTGTTCAGGTAGAGGCCGTCGCCGCGGACGAACTTGAGCGCGTTCCATTGCGACGGGTTGTGGCCGCCGCTGATGGAGATGCCGCCCTGGGCCCCAAGGTCGCGGACCGCGAGCTGCAGGGACGGCGTCGGGCAGATGCCGAGGTCGACGACCTCGCAGCCGGCGGCGAGCAGGCCCGAGATGACCCCCGCGCGCACCATCGGCCCTGACGGCCTGGTGTCGCGGCAGACGAGGATTCGGCCCGAGTCGAGGTAGGTGCCGAAGCCTCCGGCAAAGGCGACCACCAGTTCAGGCGTGAACGCCTCTCCGACGATGCCCCGGACGCCGCTGATGCCGATCTTGAGCGGACGCATACGGAGAGAATACAGAATTCGGAAGTCAGAAGACAGAAGTCAGAAGACAGAAGACAGAAGGCGGGGGGCACACGTCGAACAGCCGGGCGAACCCGAAATCCCCAATCCCCAATCCCCAATCCCGAAACCCGAAACCCGAATCCCGTCCTACTCGTGCGTGATCATCCGGTGGAGGCTGGCGAAGATGGTGGCGCCGAGCGCGACGGTGGCGCCCACGACGAAGACGACGATCGACGGCCCTGCGGCGCTCGCAGACGACGAGGAGAGGGCTGCGAGCTTCGCCGGGTTCAGCCGGGCGAGCAGATTGACCAGCCCGGACCACTGCCAGAGGAGGAACACGCCGAGGCTGGCGGCGCCGGCGGCGAGCTCGACCCAGTGCATCCGCTCGATCGGCGCGACGGCGCGCCGCTCCGCCTCCCAGCGGCGCAGCAGTTGCGCCTTCCACCAGACGACGGCGGGATCGGGCAACTGGTGCGGCGCGTCGATCGACGTGTCCGCCATCTCGCGCAGCCACGCAACCGATGCCACCGCCTCACGGCACGAGGCGCACGAGGCCAGGTGTGTCGCCGCCGCCTCGCTGCGCGCTGTCGCGCGGGCCGCCGCGTTCAGCATCTCGGGTTCGCGTTCGCAGATTCGGCCGAACATCATCGTGCTCCCGGGCCGAAGCCCTTCTTGCGCAGCAGGTCCGCCAGCTTGCGCCGCGCGCGGTGCAGCAGCACCGGCACGCTGGCCGCCTTCAGGCCCAGCGTGTCCGCGATCTCCGCATGGGCCGTGCCTTCGACGTGGGCGAGCCACAGCATGACGCGCTCCTGCGGTTTCAACTCGCGGAACGTGCGCGCCATGTCCTGCTTCAGCGCGACGGCCGCTCCGTGGTCGCCGACGCTGGCCGTCTCCGCCGTGAGCGGCTCGGTGCGCCGCCCGCCGCGCCCGCCGCGCCGCCACAGATCGGTGGCGGCGTTGGTGGCGATCCGGAACAGGTACGCGCGAAGCTGCGAGTCCTCGCGCGTGGCCATAGGCGTGGCGAGCAGCCGGCAGTAGGCCTCCTGCAGCAGGTCGTCGGCGTCGGCGGCGTTGCCGGTCAGCCGGTAGAGATAGGCCCAGAGCGGCCGGCCGTTGGCGCGATAGAGATCCTGGAACTCCGATTCGCTCAAGAGCTCCGCCCGCGCGCCGGCCTGCATCTGTGCGCTCACATCCTCCACCCGGATGACCGCAGCCTGCTCGGCCATGGCCGTGCTCGTTCCCAATCCCCGGGGCCTACGACGACCGGCGGTCGTCGTTCCCGCCGAGCAGTCCGAAGCTCTTCGAGAGGCCGTAGGAGGCCGCGCAGGAGATCAGGTTGCCGAGGCCGCATGCCGCAATGATCGCGCCGATGATGGTAAAGCCATCCCGCAAATCCGGAAAGCTCCATCCGAGGATCATCACGACGCTGCCGATCACCAGGCACAGAATGCCGCGCTCGGTGCAGCGGACGATGTGCTGCTTGGGGCCGGGCCCTTCGATCGTGAGCGACTTGAGGAAGCGTTTGCCGCCATCGGTCTCGAGGAAGTTCCCGAAGTCGGCCGTCGAGCCCATCTTGTCGAGGGCCCTGGTGTGGAACTCGGTCATCACCTTCAGCTGCTCGCGGCGGCGCCGGCCGTCGACGAACACGAACACGATCCACCCGATGAGGGCGAAGAAGCTCGTCCCGACGACCATGGGGATGAACATCTCGATGGCTTTGTCGTTCATGGTGTCTCTCCTGGAACCCGAAGTTACGTCCTGCTACCGGTAGAACGCCGCCGGGGAGCAAACCTTAACAGCAGACCCAATCAGCCGGCAGATCCCGCCGCCGGGCCGCACGGGCCGCATTGCAACGGGCCGCATTGCACGGGCCGCATTGCACGGGCCGCATTGCGCTTGCGAGCCGGGGAGCACACTCCTATACTGCGCATGGTTGTCGTTTGCGTCGCGGATGCCCATTGTTTCGTGGAGGAGAGCTATGTCAGACGAAATGAACCCCATGGTTCCGGAACCCATTGACGTCGTCGCAGATGTGGCACCCCCGCCGCCGGCACCGGCTCCGGTTGCCCCCGCGGTTGAACCCGCCGCGCCGAAGCCGGCCGTGAAGCGGGCGGCGAAGAAGCCCGCGGCCGTGAAGCCCGCCGCTGCGCCGGCCGCTGCTCCCGCCGCCCCGGTGCCCGCCGCCAAGAAACCGGCCGCGAAAAAGGCTGAGAAGAAGGTCGCCAAGAAGGCGAAGAAGGCCGCGAAACAGGCGAAAAAGGCCTTGAAACCCGCCAAGAAGGCCGCCAAGGCCGCGAAGAAAGCCGCGGCGCCCGCGAAGAAGGCCGTGAAGAAGGCTGCCAAGCCCCCGAAGACCGCCAAGAAGGCCGCAAAAAAGGCCGCCAAGAAGGCCAAGAAAGCGGCGAAGAAGGTGATCAAGCAGGCCAAGCACGCCGCGAAAGCCGCCAAGAAGGCCAAGAAGTAGCAGAAGTGGGTTATTCTAGCTAGTCGACGGTGGCGGTCCGTCCCCCGACACGGGACGGGCCGCTGCCGTGCACCAACGCGCGGTGAGGTGGCCGAGAGGCTGAAGGCGGCGGTTTGCTAAACCGTTGTACGGGCTTAAAACTCGTACCCAGGGTTCGAATCCCTGCCTCACCGCCAATCTCCTCAGGGGCCAGGGTCTAGCCCTTCGGCACGCTCAGGGCTACCCCGAGCGACGTCGAGGGGTAGGGACTAGGCGCTAGTCCCGACCCAGTGGCTCAACCAACCCATGTCGGTTCCCAGAGTCCGCTTCGCCCCATCACCCACAGGCTATCTGCACGTCGGGGGCGCCCGCACGGCGCTCTTCAACTGGTTGTACGCCCGGAGGCATGGCGGCATCTTCGTCCTGCGCATCGAGGACACCGACGTCGAGCGCTCGTCGCAGGAGATGGTGGCCGGGATCCTCGACGGCATGCGCTGGCTCGGCCTCGACTGGGACGAGGGCCCTGAACAGGGCGGCGCGCACGGCCCGTACTTCCAGTCGCAGCGGCTCGATCGCTACCGCGAGATGGCCGAGCGGTTGGTCGCGAGCGGGCACGGGTACTACTGCTATTGCGGGGGGGAGGGAACTGCGGTCGAGGCAGCGGAGCCGTCCGCCTTCGCCAGCGGCGACACCCCCGCTGGCTACGGCGAGACCGAGCCGTCTGATCCGAGCACGGCTCGGGGCGAAGAAGGCGACACGCCGCGCGGCGAGTCGTGGACCTACGACCGCCGCTGCTCCCGACTGACGCCCGACGAGATCGCCGCGCGCGAAGCGGCGAAACGGCCGCGTGCGATCCGCTTCCGCGTCCCCGAGGGGCAGACCGTCTTCCACGATCTGGTTCACGGCGACATCACCTTCGATAACGCGCACATTGAAGACTTCGTCGCGCTCAGGTCCGACGGCCATCCGACCTACCACCTGTCGGTCGTGGTGGACGATATGGACATGGCGATCACGCACGTGGTGCGCGGCGACGATCACATCTCGAACACGCCAAAGCAGGTCCTGCTCTACCGCGCCTTCGGCTGCGAGCTTCCGGCGTTCGCGCACGTGCCGCTCATTCTCGGCCCGGACAAGCGCCGGCTGAGCAAGCGCCACGGTGCGACGTCCGTCATGGAGTACTCGACGCAGGGCTTCCTGCCGGAGGCGATGGTGAACTTCCTCGCGCTGCTCGGCTGGTCGCCGGGTAACGACCAGGAGTTGTTCACGCGCGACGAACTCATCCAGGCCTTCTCGCTCGAGGGCATCGCCACGGGCAACGCGGTGTTCAACCCGGAGAAGCTCGAATGGTTCAGCGCGCAGCACATCGCGCGCATGGACGGCGAACGGCTCGCCGGGCGGCTCGAGCCGCTGCTTCGCGGTGCCGGGCTGTGGCGCGACGCGTTCGCGAACGGCGAGGGCCGCGCGTGGCTCGGGCGGCTGATCGATCTGCTGCGGCCGCGGGCGAAGCGGCTCACGGATTTCGTCGACAAGGGCCGCCCGTTTCTGGCGGAGGCCGTCGAATACGACGCCGGCGCGGTGACGAAGCACCTGGCCTCGGACGAGGCGCGCGGCCACCTGGCCGCCATCCGCGATCTGTGCGCCGCCACCGAGCCGTTCACCGCGGCCGCGCTGGAGCCCGCGCTGCGCGGCCTGGCGGCCGCCCGCGGGGCCAAGGCCGGCGTGCTGATCCACCCGACGCGGGTGGCCGTCACCGGCCGCACGGAGAGCCCCGGCATCTTCGAGGTCCTCGAACTCCTCGGCCGCGATCGGGCGCTGGCGCGTATCGATCGGGCGCTGGCGCTGCCGCTTTAGGCCGAGGGGTCGGGACGCTTTCCGCACACCAGGGGTCGGGACGGTTTTCGTGGGTCTTAGCGTTGAGGGCTCAGGTATGCGAAAAGCGTCCCGACCCCCGTGGGTGTCGCGCCGGCAATTCCTGAGCGTGGTGGCTGGCGCGGCCGCGGCAGCCATGCCGGCGCGGTCTGCTGCGCAGGCGCTGACCCTCCCGGAGGCGTTGACCGACGCGGGGTCCGGCTTCCCTGCCCTGAGCGAAGTCGAAGGGAGCCGGACCCGTCACACCGCACCAGCATCCGCTTCCCGCATCGCCTACGTCGGCTCGTTCACGTCGAAATCGCGCAACGCCTGCGGCGAAGGCCTGTCGGTGTTCCGCGTCGACGCGGGCAGCGGCGCATGGACGCGCATCCAGTTGCTCGCCGACGAGGTCAACCCCTCGTTTCTCGCCCTCGACCCGCGCCGGAGGTTTCTCTACGCCGTGCATGCCGACACCGACCAGGTCTCGGCGTTCGCCGTCGATCCGCAGGCCGGCACCCTGACGCTGGTCAATCGCCAGTCCACGGGCGGCGCCAATCCGGCGCATCTGGCGCTCGACCCGTCCGGGCGCCACCTCGCCGCCGCCAATTACGCCGCAGGAAGCGTGGCGGTCGTGCCGATCAACGCCGACGGCTCGCTCGGTGTGCGAACGGACCTCGTGACGCTCACGGGCGAACCGGGGCCGCATCGGACGGAGCAGACCTCGTCGCATCCGCATCAGTGCGTGTTCGATCCCGCGGGCCGGTTCATGGTCGTGCCCGACAAGGGGCTGGATCGGGTGTGCGTGTTCCGACTCGACACGGCAACCGGAAAGCTCGTCGCCGCCGACCCGCCGTTTGTGAGGACGCGCGCAGGGGCCGGGCCGCGCCACGTCGGGTTCCATCCGCGCCTGCCGTTCGCCTGGGTCATCAACGAACTCGACTCGACGCTGGCGGCGTATCGGATCGGCGCGTCAGGGGCGCTCACGCCGGTCCAGATCGTCGCGTCGATCCCGTCGACCTTCACCGGCAACAACACCGGGTCGGGGATTGTCGTGTCGGCGTCCGGGCGGTTCGTGTTCGCGTCGAATCGCGGCCACGACAGCATCGGGGCGTTTCGCGTGGATGAGACAGGCGGGATGCTGACGCCCATCGCCTGGGAGCCGACCGGCGGCGCCATGCCGCGGTTCATCGGCGCCGGGCCCGCCGACCATCTGCTCTACGCGGCGAACCAGAACGGCGACACCGTCGTCGAATTCGACATCGCCGCCGCCACGGGCCGCCTGCGCCGGACCGGCCGAGACGTCTCGACGGGCACGCCCGTCTGCGTCGTCTGGCGCTAATCCGGGGACGGGGCGCATTACAGACAGGGACGCGCGCCCGTTACGAACCTGTTGTCGTCTTGCCGTGCCCAGCATTAGAGCCGTCGTGGCCCATGACCGCCGTCTGTAATCCGCCCCGTCCCCGATTGTCGGCGGCGATCGTCGCCGCCGTGTTGATCGCCCTGCCCGGGCTCGCGTTCGCCGCCGGGCCGGGCGCGCCCATCAAGCCGCTCGTGCCCCTGCGGGCGGCCGTGCCGCCCGTCATCGACGGCGACCTCAGCGACGCGGTGTGGCTGCAGGCGCCAAGCGTCACCGGCCTCAAGACCTGGTACCCGGATTTCGGCAAGGACATGCCGGACGAGACCGTCGCGTACTACGCCTACGACGCCGAGAACATCTACTTCGCCTTCCGCGCGTTCGACAGCGAACCCGGCCGCATCAAGGCGTCGATGGCAGCCCGCGACACGATCGGCGCCGACGACTGGATCTGCATCAATCTCGACTCGTTCGGGGATCAGCAGGCGCTCTACGGCCTGTACGTGAACCCGCTCGGCATCCAGGCCGACAGCCGCTACGCCGCCGGCAAGGAGGACTACGGGGTCGACATCGTCTGGTACAGCGCCGGGCGGATCGACGACAAGGGCTACACCATTGAAGTGCGCATCCCGTTCAAGAGCCTGCGCTACGGCGGGTCGAACCCCGTGCGCATGCGCCTGATCTTCGAGCGGCGCATCACGCGGCGATCGGAGCAGGGGACGTGGCCCGAACTCGATCCGAAGATCGGGCCGAATTTCCTGGTGCAAAACACGGGGATCGAGTTCGCGGACATCCGGCACTACCGGCTGCTCGAGGTGCTGCCCGACGCCACCGACAGCCGGCACCTCACGCGGCCCGACGAAGCGCTGGAGCAGACCAGCGGAGGCGGGGACCTCGGCGTCACCGCGAAGTACGGCGTCACGGCGCAGCTCACGCTCGATGGCGCAATCAACCCGGACTTCAGCCAGGTCGAGGCCGACGCGGGGCAGATCGACATCAACCGGCGGTACGCGCTGTTCTTTCCGGAGAAACGGCCGTTCTTCCTCGAGGGCCGCGAGTTGTTCAACCTGGTCGGCGCCGACTACAGTCCGCTGCAGTACATCGTCCACACGCGCACGATCGAGAACCCGGCGGGCGGCGCCAAACTCACGGGCAAGGTCGCGGGCGCGGACAACATCTCGGCGATCTACGCGGTGGATGAACTGGCGGACGATGAGGTCGCGCCCTGCGGGCCGACACACGCGCAGGTGGCGGTGGCGCGCTACAAGCGGTCGCTGAATGACGACTCGTACGCCGGCGGCTTCTACACAGGGCGCGAGATCGGCGACGCGTTCAACCGCGTGTTCGGCGGCGATGCGTCGATCCGCGTGACGAAGTCGGGCTCGCTCGGGTTCTATGCGTTCGGCTCAGACACGAAGCAGGCCGGCGCCGCCGAGAGCACCAGCGGGCACGCCGTGCTCGGCAACTACGCGGCCGACAGCCGGAACCTCGCGCTGTACCTCGGCGCGCAGGAGATTTCCGGGGGCTTCGAGACATGGACCGGCTATCTCACGCGCGCGGGCCTGTTCCAGGGCACGGCGGTCGTCACGCCGCACCTCTATCCGAAGATCCGCAACGTCCGGCGCGTCGATCCGACGCTGACCTCGGACCACCTGCGGGACCAGGCCAGTGGGCTCTGGGAGCACTTCAACGAGACGAGCATCACCGTGCGGCTGCCGCGCAACGGCAGCGTGTCGGCCGGTTATCACTGGTCGAACGAGGTCTTCAACGGCGAGTCGTTTCTGACCAGCGGGGTGCGCCTCGCGGCGGGCGCGCAGCTCACGAAGCAGATCACCGTATCAGGCTCGGTCACGCACGGCGACGCGATCTACTACGCCGCGGACCCGTTCGGGGGCACATCTTCCGGCGCAGCGCTCCTGCTGCGGTATCAGCCGGCCGAACAGTGGCAATTCGAGGGGCGCGCGACCTACGCCGGGTTCTCGCGGGCGAGCGACGGCAGGCGGCTCTACGACTACGCCATCTATCGCGGGAAGGCGTCGTTCCAGGTGAACCGCTACCTCTTCTTCCGCGCAATCGCTGAATACAACACCTACCGGCGGCAGTTGTTGACGGACTTTCTAGCGTCGTTCACCTACATTCCCGGCACCGTGCTGCACGCCGGCTACGGGTCGCTCTACGAAAAGGTGCAGTGGGACGACGGGCGG
>Ga0315271_10001853_pt1 | contig 12997 bp, 11 predicted proteins | sample C3_top_MG_FD_204664 | JGI IMG/M metagenome (GOLD analysis project Ga0315271, IMG submission 204664) | Sediment microbial communities from Yellowstone Lake, YNP, Wyoming, USA - C3_top | ecosystem: Environmental > Aquatic > Freshwater > Lake > Sediment | place: USA: Wyoming | collected 2017-08-01 | reverse complement strand
CCGGCGGCCAGCATCGACATTCGCAAGGGCCTGTCCGCACTGCGTACCCGCTGGATCGAGTCGCGTGGCGACACCGACGTGCTGGGCGATCTGAGTTCGGAATATGGCCGCCAGCAGGCCGCCAACCCCGAACTGGCGACGATGCGTTTTCCTGACCTCGCGCGCACCCCGCGCCGCGCCAGAGCCGGGATGAATGTGACGCAGATGCACTACGCGCGTCAGGGCATCGTCACACCGGAAATGGAGTTCATTGCCATCCGCGAAAACAACAACCGGGTGGCGTATCTGGAATCGCTCAAGCAAACCGGCCCGCTGGGCGAAAAGCTCGCCGCGATGATGAATCGCCAGCATCCGGGGCAGCACTTCGGCGCCAGTCTGCAGAACGAAATTACCCCCGAATTCGTGCGCAGCGAAGTCGCCCGCGGCCGCGCCATCATCCCCAACAACATCAACCACCCCGAATCCGAGCCGATGATCATCGGCCGCAATTTCCTGGTGAAAATCAACGCCAACATCGGCAACTCGGCGTTGGGTTCGAGCATCCAGGAAGAAGTCGAGAAGATGACCTGGGCGATCCGCTGGGGCGGCGACACCGTGATGGATCTCTCCACTGGCAAGAACATCCACGAGACGCGCGAGTGGATCATCCGCAACAGCCCGGTTCCCATCGGCACCGTGCCGATCTACCAGGCGCTGGAAAAAGTCGACGGCCGCGCCGAAGAGCTGACCTGGGAAATGTTCCGCGACACGCTGATCGAACAGGCCGAGCAGGGCGTCGACTACTTCACCATCCACGCCGGCGTGCTCTTGCGCTACGTGCCGATGACCGCCAACCGCCTGACCGGCATCGTGTCGCGCGGTGGTTCGATCATGGCCAAGTGGTGCCTCGCGCACCACAAGGAGAGCTTCCTCTACACGCACTTCGAAGACATCTGCGAGATCATGAAGGCCTACGACGTCGCCTTTTCGCTGGGCGACGGCCTGCGTCCCGGTTCGATCTACGATGCCAACGACGAAGCGCAGCTGGGCGAACTGAAGACGCTGGGCGAGCTGACCCAGGTGGCGTGGAAACACGACGTGCAGGTGATGATCGAAGGCCCCGGCCACGTGCCGATGCAGTTGATCAAGGAGAACATGGACATCCAGCTGGAGCAGTGCCACGAGGCGCCGTTCTACACGCTGGGCCCACTGACCACCGACATCGCCCCCGGCTACGACCACATCACCTCCGGCATCGGCGCCGCGATGATCGGCTGGTACGGCACCGCGATGCTTTGTTATGTCACGCCGAAAGAGCACCTCGGCCTGCCGGACAAGGATGACGTCAAGGAAGGCATCATCACCTACAAGCTCGCCGCCCACGCGGCGGACCTGGCGAAGGGCCACCCAGGCGCGCAGATTCGCGACAACGCCTTGTCGAAAGCGCGCTTCGAATTCCGCTGGGACGACCAGTTCAACCTCGGCCTTGACCCCGAAAAGGCCAAGTTATTCCACGACGAAACCCTGCCCAAGGAGTCGGCCAAGGTCGCGCATTTTTGCTCGATGTGCGGCCCGCATTTCTGCTCGATGAAAATCACCCAGGACGTGCGCGAATACGCAGCGAAAGAAGGCCTGAACGAAGCCGACGCGCTGGCCAGGGGTATGGAAGTGAAAGCGGTGGAATTCGTCAAGCAGGGTGCCGAGGTCTATCGTAAGGTCTGAAAAGCAGATGGAAGATTTCGATATTGACGACGCCGGCAGCCCGGCGGACGAACTCGGTTTTCTGTTTGATTGCGCCGCGCGGCGCATTCTGCGCGACGAAAACCCGGCTGATTTCATGGCGTGGTTTCAGGATTCCGCGCCGCAGCTCGCGCCGCAATTATTCAGCCAGTTGCCAGACGATGCGGCGTTCCGGCGCGCTTTTCTCACGCAGTTTTCCCGGCTCATCTGGAACAAGACGCCGTTGCCCGGCAATCGTTACCGGCCGCGCCCCATCTCCAAGCCCGAGCGCAACCAGCCTTGCCTGTGCGGTTCCGGCAAGAAATACAAGCAGTGCTGTCACGCGGCTGAAGGTCTGGAACGGGACATGCCCGAATTCAGCATGCTGTTGCATGTGCTGGACAACACGCCCGCAAAGGCGTGGGCGGCGTTGCCCTTTGCGTACCTGAATCTGGACGAGCTGGCCCATGTGGCGAACACCTGGATGAGCGATGGTCGAGCCAAGGACGCCGCCAAACTGCTGGAAGGGCTGTTCGCCGACTGGTCCGGGCTTGACGAGCGCGCCGAGCCCGCGCTGTATTGCCTGCTCGACTGTTACGACCGCCTGAATAATCCGCTCAAGAAAAAACGCCTGCTGGAACGCGGCATGGCCGCGCCCGACAAAACGCTGCGTGCGGCCGCCATGCAGCGTCAATGCACGATTCATGCTGACCGTGGCGAATACGACCTGGCCTGGTCGTTGTTTCAGCAGGCGCAGCGTCTGGCACCCGACGATCCCGGTCTGTCGCACCTCGAAATCCTGATTCTAAAAAGCCAGGGCGAGCATGCGCGCGCCAAGGAGCGCGCCGCGTTCTGGATTGCGCGGCTGTCCAAAGACAAGACGGGGCAATACGCGGATTTGATCGCGTTCCTGCGTCAGGCCACCGACGACTTGAGCGGTTCACTGCTGAACGTCATGCAGGAACACCATCCCGCATTACAGCAGTTTGCTGATTTGATGACACGTCTGCCTGCCCCTGTCTGCCATTACACGCTCAACCCTGCCGAAAACAGCACGGGCCCGCTTGACCCGGACGCATCATTGCAGCGGCTGTTCCCTCAGTGGGAACCGTATTCGCATGCCTTGCTGGAATCGAGCCCCGCCATCAACTGGCAAGATCGCTTGCCCTGGCTGACCTGGCTGGAGAAAAATCCGCTGGCCTGGCAAAGTTTCGAGATCCTGCGCGATATCGTTCAGGCGCTAAACGACACCGAACCACGCATCAACGGGATGGAACACGACATGGTGCTGCCGCTGCTTCTGCGCGGCGAAGCCTTGCTGCGGCTCGTCATCGGGCAGCATCACGCCGAAGGCCGGATGCTGGAGTGGGGCTGGCGCGAAAACCGTCCGGCGCTCACGCTACTTGCCCAGCTCGCCTATTACCACGCCGCCCATGACAATCTGGAACGCGCCATCGACCTGATGGCGTGGTGCGTGCTCACGCTCAACCCCAACGACAATCAGGGCATGCGCGACGACCTGATTCATCACTACCTGCGTGCCAACCGCATCGACGATGCGCTCCGCCTGGCTGCGCGCTTTCCCCGCGACATGGCCATCATGCAATACGGTCATATCCTCGCGCTCTACATGGCAGGGCGTAAGGATGAAGCGCTTGCCCTGCTGAAACAAACCCATGCAGATTTTCCCGAAGTTGGAAAAATGCTGGTCGCAGCCAACCCCCGCCGCCCGCAGATTCGGGAAGGAATGGTGAGCGTGGGCGGCAAGGACGAAGCCTGGTTTTATCGCGAAGACAACCTGGACATCTGGGAACGAAGCGGTGGACTGGCGTGGCTGCGGCAAATATTGCACATCAGGCAGGGCAAGCAACCGCAGATGTAGATGTCAGCAATGCGCCGCGCCATTTTCAGGCTTGTGTTCAGCCTCATTTGTTTGCCCACCTTCTGGTGCGGCACACTGGTTGCCGCCGCGCCGCTGTCGGCAGCGCTGGATCACGCATCCGCCATTGGCTTGTCCACGGAATTTCTGGCGGAACAAGCAGGCCGGCTTACGCTGACCGATGCGATAGCCGCCTACCAGGCGAGAAAATTCCTGCCTGGGGCAAGCCCGGTGTTGAATTTTGGTATCGGCGCGAAACCTGTCTGGATTCACTTCGCGGTGGACAACCCGACTGCAGTACCCCAACACCAGCGGCTGGCTATCGAGAACGCCTGGCTCGACCAGATTGAGGTTTATCTCCAGCACCAGGGCAGGACCACTGCAACGTACCGCGTCGGTGACCAGCAGGCCTTCGGGCAGCGCCCCATCGCGAGCCGTTATTTTGTACTTGACCAGGCCTTCGAGACCGGCGTCAGCGATGTGTTCATCCGCGTGGAAACGGCAGACCCCATGGTCGTTCCTATCACCCTGCTGAATCAGGAGACATCCCGCATCCGGCAAACGCAACAGGAGCTGAGTTACGGCATTGTTTACGGTTTTCTGCTGGCCCTGATGGCTTACAACGCCATTCTTTTCATCAGTCTGCGCAGTTCGCAATATTTACTGTATTCCATCTATCTGGGGATGTTCGTCGCCATGAATGTCGCTTACACCGGCCACGGTTTCGCCTGGCTGTGGCCGGATTCGGTGCATTGGCAGCAGTGGTCCAACCCTGTCCTGATGGTCCTTTTCGGTGTGAGCGGCTTGCTGTTCGCCATCCGGTTTCTCGACCTGCGGTTGTATTACCCGCGCGTTCGCCATGCCGTACTCGGTTTTTGCGCGGCATTCGGCATCCTGCTGGGCGCGGCCATCTTGCTGGACAGTCAGACAGCCGCGCTGCTGGTGGCGTTCAGCTTCGCGTTCCTGTTCTCCGGGCTCATGTTGTTCCTCGGCATCATCTCGGTGCGCGCCGGCCAAAAGCCGGCGAAATATTTTCTCATCGCCGCCTTCGCCGCCATGGTCGGCGCGATGTTGACGACGCTGTCCACCTGGGGCTTCATCCCGCATAACACCTGGACCTTCCGCGCCGTGGAAATCGGCATGCTGCTCGATGCTACCCTGCTCGCCCTGGCGCTGGCCTATCAGTTGCGTATGGGACAGGAGGAACGGATTCTGGCCGAACGTCTGGCGCAGCAGGATCCACTGACGGGGCTGAACAACCGGCGCGCCTTTTATGACAAGACCAGCCCGTTGTGGAGCCAGGCGATTCGCCATGCGCACCACACGGCAGTCATGCTGCTCGACATCGATCTGTTCAAGCAGATCAACGACGCCCATGGCCACGCGCACGGTGATGAGGTGCTGAAAGTCCTGGCGAACATCCTCAAGCAGTCCATCCGCCAGGGCGACATTCTGGCCCGCTGGGGTGGCGAGGAATTCATCGTGTTCCTGCCTGAAACCAGTCTGCTGGAAGCGGCCGCGCTGGCAGAAAGGCTGCGCATCGCGATAACCGGTATGCGTGCCCCTTATGCAACGGGAGCATCTGCTGTCACGGCCAGTTTCGGGGTGGCCCAAAAGGATAGTGGCCACAGCACGCTGGACGCGCTGATTGCCTCCGCCGATGAATGTTTGTATCAGTCCAAGCAACAAGGCAGGAACCGGGTGACTGTTAGCCTGGATGGGGATCCCGCGCGGCAGGCATCCCTGCGAATATAAAAGTCGCCCAAGACTCGGAAATAAGCGGTGCGGAGGGTGATCGCGTAATCAGATTGCGGGCATTTTTTCAGAGTATTACAATGAAAACGTCAGTAATACCTCGGGAAACATTCCATGCCAACAACACTTACCAGCAAGGGCCAAGTCACCATACCCAAGCACATACGCGACGCACTGAAACTGATGCCCGGGTGCGCGGTGGACTTTGCCGTTAATCGCGATGGCGACGTTGTGATTCACAAGGCGGAATCCCGACCCAGCCGCAAACCAGACCGCTTTGATGCTGCTCGTGGCAAAGCGGATATCAAATGGCGGACTGATGATTTGATGGCTCTGCTGCGCGGCGAAGACTGATGCTGCTGGTTGATACCAATGTGCTGATCGACGCGCTGGAAAATGATCCGCAATGGGCCGAGTGGTCGGTTAGCCAGCTGCGCGCACAGTCAAAAATTCATCAACTTGCGATTAACCCTGTCATCTACTCGGAACTATCGCTGGCGTTTTCGACCGTAGAAGCGCTGGATCAGACGATAGCCGAACTGGGGTTGACGATAATCGATATCCCGCGTCCAGCCCTGTTTTTGGCTGGAAAGGCGTTTGTGCGCTACCGTCGACAAGGCGGTAACAAAGGCAATGTCCTCGGTGACTTTTTCATCGGCGCCCATGCGGCAGTTTCTGATTATCCGATACTCACGCGGGACACAAGGCGTTATGCCAGCTACTTCCCCGGCGTTGCGTTGATTGCCCCAGTGGCAAGTTGAGCTGTCACAAAACTCTTGGCGCTACGCTACGAAATTTGCGTGGTTTAAGCGGGTGTTTGAATTGCGGCTGAAAATTGGGTATAGATGGAGGTGATTGAAGGAACCAGCCTGCAACGAAACATAAGATGCTTACGTGGTTGGCTCAGTTTAGGCACGGCTGAAGTGCTTTGTAATGTCATTTGCATTGAGCAGATAGCCGTGCGCTCGCTGGGTCTGTAAACCTGTCCCCTTGAGCATCATGTCCCCCTTCCCTAGCAGTGACTCTGCACCCGTCTCATCCAGAATGATTTTTGACTCGGTTGATTTTTGAACGCGGAGCGCAATGCGGGTGGGGCAATTGCTGCGTAGCAACCCGGAAAATGTGGCGGCCTCAGGACGCTGGGTGGCGAGAATAAGGTGTATGCCTGCGGCGCGGGCTTTCTGCGCCAGTCGCACCAGCTTTTCTTCAGCGGCCTTGCCGGGTTTACCTTGCATTACCAATTCGGCCATTTCATCTACGGCAACGACAATCCAGCCGCCATCAAAACCGCGTGCCCGCGCTTCCATCAAGTTCTTGACGCCCATGTCAGCAAATTGCGCATAGCGCTTGTCCATTTCTTCTATCAACTCGTCCAGCAAGTGAGTCGCCGCAGAAACCGAGGTGGCGATATCCGCATACAAAATCCCGCAGTCTTGCCATAGCCTGAATTCAACTTGCTTGGGGTCAATGAGGGCAAGCTGAATTGGCAACTTGCGTGCGGACAACAGCAAGCTCAGCAACAGCGCGTTAACGCATACGCTTTTGCCGCTGCCCGTTGTTCCCCCAATCAACAAATGAGGGGCATCTGCCAAGTCAAATATGACAGGCGTACCAACGACATCGACACCAGGCGTAACGGGCAAAGCCATGTTGGTATCGGCGAATTTACGTGCTGCGGATTCGAAATGCTTAACGTCAACAGACAGCCACTCAGTAGGCTTTCGTGGCAAGGCGAGGTAGCAGGTCTGCGGCTCATCCGCTTGGCTAAGGGTGATGCTCCCTTGTTCGATGCCAAGAGAAAACCCAAGTTCATCCAGCTTGTTTTCGAGTTGTGAAAAATCTCTTGTGTCTGACAGGTATAGCCGGTAACGAGTCAGGCGTGGTCCCACCACTGAATTGCGGACTTCAGCCGTCACGCCAAGGCCTTTCAGTTTTTTGACCAGGCCGATGCACTCGGCTTCACTGGCAGCATTCGGGGTGATGGTAACGTCATCGAATTCATCATCAACCAACACCGGGGATAGGCTTTCCGGCAACGCTGCACGACGCGCCAAAAGATCAATAAACTTGGCCTCGTCTTCGCCTGCCACCTGCCAGTCTTTTTCCAGTACGCGCACGCCGCGATGCCAGTGGTCACGTACCAGTTGCTGTAAGCCTTCCAGAGTAAATTTCGGGTGGCCGTTTATACGCAACTGCTCCCCCAGCAAAGCAATCCACAGATAACTGGCGTCTGCCTCACTGCCAAAAAGCTGTATGCCCTTCAGCGGCAGGCTTTTGGCATCGGGGGCTGGGGCTGGGGCATCCTCCAGCATCATGGAGCGACCTAATGCGAGGCGAGCAACTTCATAGGAATATTCACAACCCAGCCATTTTCTGATTTCTTTGCTGATTTGCTCAGCGTCTTTGCTGGTTGTATAGCTCGCTGAGATGACTTCACTGATCGTGCTCATGCTGTTTCCCCAAAATAGGCGTTCTCGACAGCCTCGCTTTGGCCGACGCCCTGGCTGATCTGTTTATGACGTAGCAGGTAGGTTTTATTCACCGAGCCGTTCAAACCAACATAATCCTGCGCGCTGATTTCCTTGTCCTGCGCCAGCAGAATCACTTGGCGTTCGGGGTCGGACGTCCAGTAACGCAGCAGGTTTTGGCAGTGCGTTTCGGAAAGTCGCGCCAGCGGGGTGTCAATAATCATCGGCACCCGATAACCGGTGACCTCGGCCAGCGCACCAACCAGTGCCAGCACGAACAACTGTGATTCTCCAGACGATTTTGGCAAATTGATTTCTGTGCCGTCATGGCTGTACAGGGTGGTGCGGCCTTCCCTTGAAATATCGATGCGTGCGACTTGATCCTTGTGGTGCAATGATCGGAAAATCCGTGTCACCGCCTCGGACAATGCTTGTAATTTGAGGTTGAATAGATTTGGCAACAGACTATCAATTAATTCCACCACTTTCTCGGCTTCACGTGCGGCCTGCCGTTCCGGGTGACCTGCCAGAAGTTTTTTACGTTCACGCTCGTAAACTGAATCCTGGTTTTTGATTTCCGCAAGTAGTGCCGTGAGTTCGTTTTCGTTGGTGTTAAGTTGCCGCCCAAGCTCGTCGTACTGTTCTTGGGATTGCTTCAAATCCACTTGCAGCGCTTCAATCTGTTGCGCCTTGCCGTCACCGCCGATACCTTCCAGTCCTATCAATTCCTGCTGTAAACGCCATGCTTCTTTTTTTGCGTGTTGATAGGCTTCCAGCGCCTGCCGCAACGCGGCCAATGAGACTTGGCTTTTCGCTCGCATGTCTTCCAGTTTCCGGCGCTCATTAGCCTGAAGATAGGTATGCCAGACAGCATCCGAACAGTTTTCTGGGCGGGGGTAGTGCAAGCTTTCCCACGCTTCGGATAGCGTTTTGTCCAATGAGTCGCGTGCGCCGGGTAGGTGACAAAGCCCACCAATCCACGGTGAATTGAAGAACGTGTTACGAAACTTTTCCCAGTTGGGCTGCATACGTACTTTGCTTTGCTCCCAATCGGTCAGGCATTCTTCGCCCGCCAAGGTGTGCGTCAGTGAGACTTGCAACTCACGGCGAATCAACTGTAAGGGTAATGGCCCGGCATACAAATCACGCAGCCGTTTCCAGCTTTGTGCTACTTCGGCTTCCGCGCGGCTGCGGCTTTGTGCGACTTCAGCCACAGTGCGCGCATCGCTACCTTGCGCCAGCCCGGCAAGTTGGTTGCTGAAACGATCACGCTCGTCTTTGGCGTTGCCGTGTCGTTGTCTCAGGCCAACCATGGATTCGCGTAGCGTCGATTCCTTGGTTTTCTCTATCTCCAGGGCGTTTTTCAACTGGTCAACGCGCTGCTCATCGACTCCGCCTGCCTCGCGTAGCTTTTTGTCGATATAGGCGGTCAGTTGTTCGCGCAACTCTTTAACCAGTTTGACGCCCAGCAGATTCTCCAGTCCGGACTGAACCCAGCCGGTACGGTCTTCATCGGCCAAGCCGGCAATTTTCTCGCCATCGAAAAAGAAGAAGGGAGCAAGCCAAGGTGGGGTGGCATAACTCTCCAGGAGTTCTGGCAACACGCCTTCAGCGCGATGCATCCACGCGCCTGTTTGGGCGCGGGTTTCGACGATCACTTTCTGGTCGCTGTATTTACCCTTGCCGTTGAAAAACCATTTGCGTGTGACGCGCAATGCGCCGCCATCCTCGCGCATGAATTCGACTTGCACTTCCATGCGGTCATCGCCGTTGTTCGGTGCCAGCCTGTGAAAAGCCGTTTCCAGAAAGTTGCCATAACTTTTTGCTTTCAGGCCGGCGCTATCGAGCGCCTTGTGTTTGACCGCCTCTTCGCCATACAGGCCGACATAGAGTGCTTCGAGCAAGGTGGTTTTGCCGTAGCCATTCACACCGCCAATCAGCGCCAGATTTTTGCCGCCCGCCGGTTGGGGAAACGCAAAAACCTGCTGACGATAACTTTTGAAGTTGAGTAACTCGACACGGGAAAGCCACATGGGTTAAACCTCGGCACCAATGGATTGGAAGATTTCATCGAAGTCAGCCGTGATGCCGCGATGACGCTGTTGATGAGCGCGCTCCCGGCAAGCCGACAGCAAGCGGGCAAAGACTTCTTCATCCACGCCGTGTTGTGCCAGTGTTTGCTGTAATACCTGGTGCGCGTTTTCATCCCTCCACAGCGGCAAGTCATCGACTTCGTGTTGCTGGGCAATGGCATTGGTATTTTGGGTCATGCGTCGTCTCCCGGTGTATTCATGGCAAGCAGGTCGTTGACCCAGATGCGCTGGATGGTGTCGATTTCGTGTTCGGTAATGAGGGTGTCGCCGTATGCCTGCTGTGTTTGCAAGAGCCGGTCAAGAATCAGGCGGCGCGCATCCAGCGTGAATGGGCCGGGAATCAGTTTGTCGTTGATGACGGTGATCTTGCCGTTGCGACGTCTGCCCTGGCGCAGGGTGGGATCGTTACGGATTTCACGCAGCCAGTCGCGAAATTCAATCAACGGTGAATACTGGCGATTGCCGCTGTCCACAAAGCCTTGCAGGCTCTTGTCCTTTTCCACCACGGTGCAAGTCCAGCAACCGAAGCGGCTGGAATTGGTGCCACAGCCGGGCGCATCTTCCTGCGATAAAACGATGGGGCACTCGCCGCCTGCTGCGTCCCGATAGAGCTTGATCAGCCGGTCGTGCGACCCACCCCAGGGCGGCGTGTGACTGGCAAGGATCTCCCACACATGGTCGGTCGAGAGGTCAACTATAGGGCGATAGACGAAAGCACCTTGCAAGTCTTTGTGAGGGTGCAGACGTGAATCTGTACCGTTGCTGTAACTGTCAATGCGCTTGCGGCGTGTCTCGGATTCGTCACGCCGCACCCCAAGCAGAATGATGGCTGAGCCGCAGGCTGCAACTTGATTACGAATGTAGTTGCTGGTCGGCTGGATTTTCAGGCGGTCGGTACACCAGCGCATTTGTGAGTTGGGGCTGGGGTAGCCTTTGCCAATCAGTAGAACCCAGAAGGTGTGCTCATCTTTGGGGGTGGTGGTAGCGACGGTAATTGGCAGCTTGAGCGTGTCTGCCGCATGGCGGATTTCTTGCAAGGATTGATGCAAGTGCGCGACAACCAACGGGCTTTCTACCAGGGTGTCATTGGCGACAATATGCACCGGGCGTGTCTGACGGCTGGGTGAAACATCCAGGAGCGCTGCAAAAACCAGGTGTGCAACCAGCGTGCTGTCTTTGCCTCCTGAAAACCCGACTATCCAAGGGAAGGTTTGGCTGTCTGAAAGATATTCACTGCGAACGTCCGCCACGAGGCCGTTATAGAGGGCATGGAAATCGACTGTCTCAGTTGAGATGATTTCTGGCAGTTGTTCGAGCAGGGACTTGGGCATATGAGTTAATCAATAGTTACGCATAAAACGTAACCATGATAACCGGTTAAATGCAGGGGGTGCGCCGCAGCCATAACGTAACCGCATGGATAAATCTAAAGCGGAGTTTGCGCGGCGATTACGTCAGGCTATGGAGGCGGCGGGCTATGAGGCCAAGCCCGCAGTGCTTGAGCGGGAGTTCAACCAGCGTTACTGGGGCCGTGCAGTTACGCTGCACGGCGTGCGTCGCTGGTTGCTTGGAGAAACCTTCCCCGCGCATGACAAGTTGCTGGCACTGGCTGAATGGTTACGTGTGTTGCCCGAGGAGCTGCGCGACGGCAAGGAAATAGAAAAACGCATACAGCAACAACGTAAACGCTGGGACGAAGGCATCGGCTATCAGGAGCGCGAGGTGTTCGAGGCGTTTCTCAAGCTGCCAGTGGCGCAGCGCAAGGTGGTGCGCGAGGTGATTCTGGCGTTTGTGAAGGCGGACACGGCGGGGGTGAAGTGATCCGGCCTCGCCTGGCTTTATCGCTTGATTAATAGCGCTGTAAAGCGCACTATCAAACGCATTCTTAATAGCCCATTCAGGTGCGCGCCATGTCCCATCTCACAGCTAACGATCTCAAGACAAAAGGCATCGCTGCGATCGAGTCGGCGCTTGCCGAGCATTCGGAGGCGATTGTGTCGGTGCGCGGCAAGGAGCGTTTCGTGGTGATGGATGTTGCGCAGTATCACTATTTGCGCGAGTGCGAGCTGGAGGCGGCGCTGGCGGAGACACGCGCGGATTTGGCGGCGGGGCGCTTTACCGAGTTGTCACCTGAAGATCACCTGGCGCGGGTGAAATCGTCGGCATGAGTTATCGGTTGATTTTCACCGACCAGTACACCAAACGCGCGGCACGGTTTCTCAAGCGGCATCCCGATCTGGAAAGGCAGTATCTCAAGACCCTGCAACTGCTTGAGCTGAATCCGCACCATCCGTCGTTGCGCCTGCATGCCTTGAGCGGCAGGCTGCATACCCTGCATTCTGTTTCCATCAATCTGTCGTACCGCATCACGCTGGAAATCCTGATTCAGGACGAGCAGATCATTCCGGTGAATGTGGGCGATCACGATGCGGTGTATTAAGGGCACTTCTATAAATCCCTATTTCGTCATTCCAGCGCTTGTCCCCGGAGCGGGAAAGCGAGAATCCAGTCAAGTCAAGCAACTGGATGCCGGGTCAAGCCCGGCATGACGTATTTATAGAAGTGCCCTTAAGGGGGCTTTCATATGCTGCCCCTATAATCCCTAACGCGCCGGTGTGGCGCGCTTTTTTGTGTCCCCATCATGACTGACCCCACGCTGCTGTTTCACGCTCTCATCCTCGGCATCATCGAGGGGCTGACCGAATTTCTGCCCGTATCCAGCACGGGCCATTTGATCCTCGCCGGGCAATTGCTCGGCTTTAACGACGACAAGGGCAAGGTGTTCGAAATTGCGATTCAGTTCGCGGCGATTCTGGCGGTGGTGTGGGAATACCGGGCGCGGCTGGGGCATGCGCTGGTGAGCGTGACCTCCGAGCCGGCTTCGAAAAAGCTGGCAATCAATCTGTTCGTGGCGTTTCTGCCCGCGGCGGTGCTGGGGTTTCTGTTTCTCAAGCAGATCAAACACTATCTGTTCAATCCGATGGTGGTGGCGACGGCGCTGATCGTTGGCGGCGTGCTGATCCTGTGGGCGGAGCGGCGCAAGCATGTGGTGCGCGCCGAAACCATCGACGACATGACCTGGCGCGATGCGCTGAAAGTCGGGT
>Ga0315271_10001850_pt1 | contig 13007 bp, 11 predicted proteins | sample C3_top_MG_FD_204664 | JGI IMG/M metagenome (GOLD analysis project Ga0315271, IMG submission 204664) | Sediment microbial communities from Yellowstone Lake, YNP, Wyoming, USA - C3_top | ecosystem: Environmental > Aquatic > Freshwater > Lake > Sediment | place: USA: Wyoming | collected 2017-08-01 | reverse complement strand
TGCCGCGTTCGGGGTAATGCCCGATGACGGTGGCCAGGACCGTAAACGCCAAAGCGTCGGCGAGCGAGCAACTGCCCATGGCCCCCTGGAAGGCGTCGAAAAAGGCATAGTTGCCGGGGCGGACCTCGGTGACCCCCGTCCAATCCTCCGCCGTGCAGCATGTGGGCGTGGAACCCGCGCTCACCCCTGGAACCAGGACGCCGGCAGAGCGCAGCTTCGCCGCGAAGCCCGCCATGACTTCCCGCTCCTGCTCCGCCACCTGGCGGACCTCCTCCGGACCCCTGCAGCGGTAGGCGTGCCCCGCGTGGGTGAGAATGCCTTCCAGCTTGAGGTGGGGAGAGCGCGCTACGCGCGAGGCGAAGGCGGCGCTTTCTTCCCGCAAGGGATCGACTCCGGCGCGGTGGTACCCGCAGTCCACCTTGAGGAAAACCGGAAAGGATACGTCCTGGGCCGATCCGAAGGTCTCCAACTCCCGCAGGGTGGCATCGTGGTCCAGCAGGAGCTTCAGATGGACGCCCTGCCGCAACAGGTCCGCCGCCTCCGGAATGGCCGGGAAGGGAACGGGGACGGCGTAGGTGATGTCCAGAAATCCCCCGGAGGCGAAGGCCCGCGCCTCGGCCAGGGTGGAGACGGTGATGGCGCCGGACTGGCCGCGCGTCTGAATCCGGGCGATATCCACGCACTTGTGGGTCTTCACGTGGGGCCGAAGTTTCACGCCAAGGCGCTTCGCGCGGGCCGACATCCGCGCACAGTTGCGCTCCAGTACATCTAAATCCACCAGCGCGCAGGGCGTTCTCAACTCAGCCAGCCGCACGATCTATCCTCCCCGAATCAGCGCCTCCAAGACCGTTCCGCCATCGTACGTACCATCGGTGATGCCGCAGAAACGCTTCTTGAGACTTTCCATGGCGGCCCTTTGGAGCAGGCGTCAGAATGGCCCTTCCCGGCACCTCCGAGACATGGCACTACAGTTCCCGAAGGGCCGTGGCAATGGGGAGGCGCGCGGCGCGGATGCTCGGCAGGAGGCCGCCCCAGAAACCCATGAAAAGGGCGAAGAATAGGCCCTTGAGGAGAAGATCGGGCGTGATGCTGAAGGCGAAGGCGAGCTGGGAGAAGGTCTGCCAGTTGAGGGCGTCGGTGGTGAGACCGTTGATGGGAAGGACGACCACGCACCCCAAGAGCCCTCCCACGAGAGCGATGACCAGGGACTCCAGGAGGAAGGCGGCGATCACGCTTCCCGACCGGAACCCGAGAGCCCTGAGCGTGGCGATCTCTCTGGAGCGGGCGGACACGGCCGAGTACATGGTGTTGAAGGCCCCGAACACGGCGCCGATGGCCATGATGAACGCCACGAGGAACCCCAGCACCCGGATCATCGTGGAGATCATGCGGGATTGCTTGGCGTAGTACTCCACTTCGAGTTCCGCCTGGACCGTGAGGCGCGGGTCCGCCGCCAGGGCCTCCTTAAACGCGGGCAGGGCTCCGGGGGCCGTGAGGCGCACCGTGACCGAGGAGTAGAGGTCGTCCGGACGCTTGTAGGTCTGGTTGAGAACCACGTTGTCGGCCCACACTTCCGAGTCGAAGGCGCTGCCCCCGCTGTCCATGAGTCCCACCACGGTCCACGTGAGGCCCCCGATGCGGGGGGTATCGCCGAGCTGGAACCCCGTGTACATGTCCGCGGCGTTCTTTCCCGCCACGAGCTCGGCCATGCCGGGGCGGAGGAAGCGACCCCTGAGGATGCTCACGCCGTCGTGGACCTTGAGGGCCTGTTCGGAGACGCCCCGGACCTGGGCCAGGGCGTCCGAGTCGGTCCGTTTGTGGTGGAAGGCCGTCACCACCACCACCTCGCCGCTGACCAGGGGGCGGCCTTCCATGTCCCGGGCTACTCCGGGGGCGTCGCTGATGATCTTCTTTTGTTCGAGGGTCACCACGCTCTCCATCTCCGTGGTGGCCCCGCCCCTCGTGACGATGGCGTTGGCCGGGGACCCGCTCTCCACGAGCGTGCGCTGGAAGCCGCGGGCCATTGCCAGCATGGCCACAAAGACCGCCACCACGCCAGCGATGCCCAGCACGGCGATGGCGTTGCTGGCCCAACGGTTCCTCACGGAACGCAGCGTGTAGATCAGGGGGATGGTCACGGGGGCAGTTCTCTGCCGAGCATTGCGGATTGTGGATTGCGGATTTCGGATTTAAGGATAGGAGTCAAGGCGGGCTTTCTTTTCAATTCGCAATTCGCACTTCCAAATTCGCAATTCAACTTCATACCCTCCTCAGCGCATCGATGATGCGCAGCCGCATGGCGAGAACGGCGGGGATGATCCCCGAGGCTGCGCCCACGATCACGGCGACGAAGAGCCCCAGCAACATCTTCGAGGGGGACAGGTAGAACAGCGGCAGGAACCCGCCCGTGGGGTCGCCGCTGAGCGTGAATAGCTTCACCGCCACCAGGCCGAGGATCCCGCCCTGCACGGCGTAGAGGAGGGATTCCCCGAGGATGAGCCACAGGACGCCGGCGTCGGTGAAGCCGATGGTCTTGAGGACCGCCAGTTCGCCGGTCCGCTCCCTCACGGACATGGCGAGGGTGTTTCCCGTCACGAGCAGGAGGGTGAAAAAAACCACGCTCCCGATGGAGAGGATGAGGAACTGGATGTTCCCCATCTGCTTCACAAAGCCCGCCGCAAAGGCCCGCTCCGTGTCGGCCTTCGTCTCCCAGGAGGAGTTGGCGAAGGCGCCATCTATTGCGGCCGCCACTTGGGCGGCGTGGTCGGGGTCGTCCACCTTCACGATGTACCACCCCACGAGGCCCTTGCCCCAGTTTCTGCGCTCTTCGAGGTAGCTGGCGTGGAAAAGGATCGGTGTTGTGTCGTCTTCCTTGCGCGTGGCGTCAAAAATTCCGCGCACATTGAACTCCCACACACCCCCGAAGATGGAAGCGACGATGGGGACGCGGTCCCCGATTTTGAACCTGTACTTCTGGGCCGTCTTCAGCCCAACGAGACAGCCCTCCTTGTCGGTGAGGAAGGCGGCGAACTCGTCGGTGGGGACCTTGTACTCCGGGTACATGGCGAACCAGCTCTTGGGATCAATCGCGAACTGGGGGAAAAAGTTCTTCGGGTCCTGGTAGTAGCCGCCGAACCAGGTGGCGTAGGTGACCGCTTTGACCCCGGGAACCTGGAGCATCCGCTCCTTGTATGCGTAGGGCAGGGGCATGATGAGGGTGATCTTGTTGCGCACCACAAGGCGGTCCACTCCCGCCACTTCCACTCCTTGGTTGAAGGCCGTTTGGATCGTCGCGAGGAGGCCGAAGAGGAACAGGGCCACCGCGAAGGACCCGATGGTCAGGGTCGTCCGAACTTTCTTGCGCAGGAGGTTGGACCAGATGAGGCGGAAGAATTTCATGGGAGCCTTCGGGATGGAGAGCCAACGAGCCAACGAGCCAACGAACCAGCGCGTGAAGAAAGAGAATCAACGAACCAACGCGCCAACGAGCCAGCGCGTGAAGAAAGAGAATTTACGAGCCAACGAGCCAACGAGCCAATGCGTGAAGAAAGAGAATCAGCGAGCCAGGGAGACAACGGGCCTACGCATGAAGTAGGAGACACGGCCTGTCCCCTTCGTTGACCCGTTGACTCGTTCACCCGTTGACTCTGCAACATTGCTGCACAGCCATGCTGCCTCAAGCCCTCTGCCCTTCCACGAGGAGGCCCTTGTCGAGATGAAGGACTGTGCCAGCGCGCTCGGCGGCGCGCGGGTCGTGGCTCACCATGAGGATGGTTGTGCCGAATTCCGAGCAGAGCCTTTCCAGCAGGCCCATGACCTCGTCCGCGCTCTTCCGGTCCAGGTCGCCGGTGGGCTCGTCGCAGAGCAGGAACGTCGGGTCCGCCACGATGGCCCGGGCGATGGAGACGCGTTGCTCCTGGCCCCCGGAGAGCTGGCGCGGGAAGTGGTCCATGCGATCGGAGAGTCCCACGAGGTCCAGGGCTACTTCCACATGCCGCCGTCGCTCGGCCTTGTTGAGCCGCGTCAGGAGGAGGGGGAGTTCCACATTCTGAAAGGCCGTGAGTACGGGGAGGAGGTTGTACATCTGGAAGACGAAGCCCACGTGGCGGGCTCTCCACGCGGCCAGCTTGGGGCCGCTCAGGTGGGTGATCTCGTCCGAGTCCACGGTGATGGTGCCGCGGGTGGGTAGGTCCAGCCCTCCCAGGAGGTTCAGGAGGGTGGTCTTGCCCGATCCGGAGGGTCCCATGAAGGCCACGAACTCGCCCTGTTCCACGTCCAGGTTGAGGCCCTGAAGCACGTGGACCTCCTGGCTGCCGCGTTGGTAGGTCTTGTCGAGGTTCCGAACCTGGACCAGAGCCCCGCTGTTTGAGTTGCCGTCCACTCGTACCATGGGTTCTCCGAAGGGGCCCTCTGGGGTTCGAGAGTAGGTTAGTAGGTGATTAAGTGAGTAGGGGCTCAGATAGCGCGGATTTCCCCTACTCTCCTACTCCCCTAATCTCCTACTCACCCTTTTTTCGCGACGACCTTCTGTCCGTCCTTGAGCCCCTTGGGTCCGCCCGTGACGACGGTCTCGCCGGGGGTCACGCCGTCCATCACTTCCATCTCTGTGCCGCGGGCCTCACCGAGCGTCACGTCGAGCTTCCTGAGCCGCCCCTCTTGGAGGCCGAAGACCACCTTCCGGGCCCCGTCTTCACGGACCGCTTCGCGGGGGACCATGCACTTGGGCGCGGCCGTTCCCGCGGGGCGCTCGCCCTGCAAAAATGCCACCTTCACGCCCATGTCGGGCAGGATACGCGGGTCGAGCTTGTCGAAGGAGATGCGAACCTTCACCGTGGCCTTTTGCCGGTCCGCGGTGGGGATGACGGTACGAACGGAGGCAGGGATTTTCCAGTCGGGGTAGGCGTCCAAGATGGCCTCCACCTTCTGCCCCGGGGAGACCTTGGCGATGTAGGACTCGTTCACATCCACTTCGATCTCAAGGGAGGCCATGTCGACCACGGTGGAGATGCCCGTTCGTGTGAACCCGCCCCCGGCGGAAACGGGTGATACCATCTCGCCGGGCTGGGCGTCTTTGGAGACGGCCATCCCCGCGAAGGGTGCCCGGACCGTGCAGTTGTCCAGTTCCCGCTGGGCCATGGCCATGCGGGCGGAGGAGGCGATCACCTGCCGCCGGGACACTTCGAGCTGCGATTTGAGGGAGTCGCGGGAGGCTTGGGCGCTGTCGAGAGACTGCTGGTCCATGTAGCCGTCCTTCTGCAGTTCCAGTGCCCGCGCCAGGGTCTGCTCGGCGTCCTTGAGGTTGGCCTCCAGGCCCGGTACGGCGGCCACAGACACGGCCCGCTCCGCCTTGGCGGCGGCAAAAGCGGCCTGCGCGTCCGAATCGTCGAGGCGCGCCAGGACCTGCCCCTCCTCCACCTGCAACCCCTCTTCGACCAGCATCTCTTTCACACGCCCCGTGATCTTGGCCGCCACCGTGGCCCGCCGCCGGGGCGTCACGTAGCCGCTCGCGTTGAGGACCGTGAGGGACTCGGCCCCCCCCGGCGCCCGCGCCTGGGCCACCGAAACTTCCATTTTGCGGCCCGCCATGGCGAAGACCACGATGAGCAGAAGAATCACTCCCGCCGCCGCGATCACCATCCAGCGTTTGCCGCCGCCCGATGAGGTCCTGGCCGCGGGGTCGATGCGAAGCGATGAAAGATCCGCCATCTTTGAACTGGTCGAGTCACCCATGCCCCCTCCTCAGGGATGATAGTCCACCACACATTAGAGATGAACGTCGCGCCAGACACAAGTGTTTCATGGGATTGGGCCGGTCACCGTTCGTCCCATGCGGGCCGGGGGGCTTGACCCCGATTCCCAAATGAAACTCGCTTGCCTTGGATTTGATGCCTCAGGCCGATCCGGCCTCCGCACGGAGCGCCGCGAGTTGGTTGAGGTCGCCCATCACCACGAGGATGTCCCCCCCGCTCAGGCGGTGTGACCGGGGCGGGTTGAACTCGAACTGGTGATTGGTGTTTCGCAGGGCCATGAGCAGGACCCCGGTCTGCCCCTGAAGGTCCGCCTCCTGGAGTGTGCGGCCCTCCACCGGGGCACCCGGGGCGACGCGAACCTCTTCAACCCGGAGGGTCCCGCCGCGCTCGCGGAGCATGGTATCCAAGAAGGAAACCACGTTGGGACGGATCATCTCGGAGGCCATGCGCATGCCGCCGATGGTGTGCGGGAAAACGACGCTGTCCGCGCCGGCCTTCAGAATCTTGTCGCGCGTGCTCTCCTCGTCGGCGCGGGCCACGATGCGCAGGCCTGGGTTGAGCGCCCTGGCAGAAAGCACGATGAACAGGTTGTCCTTGTCCGCGCGCAGGGAGGCCAGCAATCCCGCGGCCTTGAGGATCCCCGCCGACTCCAGGACGGCGTCGTTCGTGGCGTCGCCCTCCAGGGCGAGGATCTCCGGGTGGCGCTCCTGCCATTCCTTAACGTGTTCCAGGTTCAGATCCACCACGACCACCCGGTGTCCCGTCTTGAGGAGCTCCGCCAGGATGCAGGTGCCGACCCGGCCAGCCCCGCAAAGGATGTAGTGGCCGGAAAGCTTGGAGATCTGCTTTTCCATCTTGGTTCTCCTCAGGTAGTTCCCCAGTTCTCCTTCCACGATGAACGCGGTGAGGGTGGAGACGCCGTACAGGATGACGCTGATGCCGCACATGATGAGGCCCACCGTGAACCACCGCCCCGCGGTGGTGAGCGGACGAACCTCGCCGTAGCCCACGCCGCCCACGGTGATGACCGTCATGAAGGAGGCGTCGTTGAAGCTCCAGTGTTCCACGAGCATGTAGCCCGCCACCCCCGCGGCGTAGACCACGAAGAGCAGGCCCAGGGCCCCGGATAGCTTCTTCAAGACGGGGTTCATCGCAGAGCGCTTCTCCATACGGCAAGTCTACACCATCGGGCGCCCGTCGGATAAGATGCAGGTCATGTCACAGGGGGACTGGAAAATGGCGAATGTGAAGAGAGAATCGAGATCGGCAATGCGGCGACTGCCCGCCCTGCAAAGATTCTCAAGGGGAGCCATCTTTGCATCCAATATTCCCCATCCCGCATTTCACGTTCGACATGCGAGTTTCGGGTTTGTCCCCCGCTTCCGTCCACTCTCCCCGCTCGTGTAAACTATTTTCCAAGAGGTGAACCATCAAGGACCGAGAGGAACGGCGAACAAAGGGTGCGCTCTCCTGGACAGGTGACCTTTGGGGGGGGCTGGCGGCCATGCTGGTCGCCCTCCCGTCCTCCATCGCCTTCGGGCTGGCGACCTACACGGTCCTGGGGAACGAGCACGCCGGCGAGGGGGCCATGGCCGGGATTCTCGGGGCCGCGGCCCTGGGCCTCGTGGCGCCGTTCGTGGGGCGGACCCGCGGGCTCATCTCGGCCCCTTGTGCTCCGGCCGCGGCAGTGCTCTCGGCCACCATTACCGACTTGGCGTCCGGCCATTCGGGCCCCCCAGTCCTGGCCGGTGACATCCTTCCGCTCCTGGCACTGGCCGCGCTCTTATCGGCGCTGCTTCAAGTTCTTTACGGCGCCCTCGGCGGAGGCCGGTTGATCAAATTCATCCCGTACCCCGTGGTGAGCGGTTATCTTTCCGGCGTGGGCGTGCTCATCGCCCTGGGCCAGTTGCCCAAACTCTTCGGGTTTCCAAAGGGCACACCGCTCGGGCAAGGACTCCTCTCGCCCGGACTCTGGAGGTGGGAGGGACTCGCGGTGGGGCTGGTCACCATCCTCCTCATGGAGCTCGGGCCTCGCATCACGCGGCGGGTGCCCGCCGCCATCCTAGGTCTCGCGGGAGGGATCGCCGCCTATTTTCTGCTGGCGGTGCTCCGCCCGGCGCTCATGGTGGCGGAGGGTAACCCGCTGATCATCGGTCCCATTCCGCTATCCGGATCCCTTTTCCAGGGCGCCGCGGCGAGGGTGATGTCGATTTCTCACGTGCACCTGGAATCCCTTCACCTCGTCCTGTTCCCCGCCCTGACCCTCTCGGTCCTGCTCTCCATCGACACGCTCAAGAGCTGTGTGGGCCTCGACACGCTGACACGCCACCGCTCCGACTCGAACCGGGAGCTCGTGGGCCAGGGACTCGGTAACCTGGCCTCCTTCCTCGTGGGCGGCATGGCCGGCTCGGGCGCCATGGGCCCCTCCATGGTCAATATTTCGAGCGGAGGGAAGACCTGGCGGGCGGGGATGTTCGAGGGCGGGTTCGTAGTTCTGGCCCTGCTCCTTCTCAGCCCTCAGATTGCATGGGTTCCCATCGGCGCGCTGGCGGGAATCCTGCTCGTCATCGCCTGGCGGATGCTCGACAGGAACATGATGCACCTGTGGCGCGACCCGCACCGGCGGCTCGATTTCGCGGTCATCGCGGCGGTCGTTATCGTGGCGGTGGCGGTGGACCTCATCGCGGCCGCGGGGGTGGGCATCGCCTTGGCGATCCTGCTGTTCATACGGGATCAGGCCAGAAGTTCCGTCATCCGCAGGAAGCTGACGCTGAAACAGGTTTCTTCCAAGACCCGCCGTCTCGCGGCGGAGCGGGAAGCCCTCGACCGGTTCGGCGACCAGGGCGTTTTCTGCCAACTCCAGGACAACCTTTTCTTCGGCACGACGGACCAGCTGTTCTCCCGCCTTGAACCCGATTTGCGCACCGCGCGCTATCTGCTGTTCGACATGCGTCGTGTCCAGTCCATGGATTACACCGCGGCGCACCTCTTTCAGCAGATGCATGCCCAGCTTTCGGAGCGCGGCGGACGATTGCTCTTTTGCGGCGTGCCCTCGGTTCTGCTCCGGCAGTGGGATCTTGAGAAGAGCGTGAGCGGGCAGTCCGCGCCTGGAGTGGAGGGCGGAGTGATGGTTTCGGAGACCTTGGACGGCGCTCTGGAATGGATGGAGGAGCACATCCTGGAAGCGGCAGGCTTTCGGGGCGGGGAGCAGGAGCCGCCGCTCGAACTGAAGGACTTCGTCTTATTTAAAGGGCTTGAGGGCGCCGCGCTGGAAGGGCTGGCGGAACTGCTGGACCGGCGATCTTTCGCGCAGGGGGAGAAAGTATTCCTGCAGGGGGACGCGGGCGACGACATTTTTCTCGTTCGCCGGGGGAGCGTGCGGATCCTCATTCCTTTGGAGGGCGGCCAGCGCCACCACCTCGCCACCATCGGCCGCGGGGACTTTTTCGGCGAACTTGCCTTTCTGGACCGCGGCGTCCGCTCGGCCGAGGCCGAGGCCAAATCCCCGACGGAGGTCTTCGTCCTGTCCCGGGCCCGCTTCGGCCAACACACGGCGACTCAGGGTTTAATCAGTATCCAGGTCCTTGGCCACCTGGCGCGCGTCCTCGCCCATCGGCTCCGCCAGACCGACGAAGAGCTGCGCCTGCTCGAGGAGAGATAGGGCTGACTTGGGGCGACGTGCCACAGCCGGGGGATGCCCTGGGGCCCGCGGGTGAAACTTGGGTGGATCGCCCTCTCGCTGCGTGCTCGACTCCACTGAAAACAGGGAGGCCCATCCATCACACGGGTGGGGAGCGGCCGATGTTACCGAACCTGGCGATTCGGAGACGGGAGCAGAGACGAGGTCTGACCTGACGCGGCGGCCTCGAATGATTCTGGGACGATGCATGTTTACACCCTCTGGAAGGTCACATGTGACCGCGCCGAAACACCGGCAAGTCAAGTGGTGAGCCACCGCCCCTCCTGCCAGGAGGCGCGTTCGAGGAGAAAGAACACCTTGGTCATCGTTCCGCCACGGGCGAATCCTTGGCGGAACGCCTAGAAATGGAGAACCCCATGTCGATCCGACCCATCCGACGACTGGTCAAGTCCAAACCGACCCTGGAGGGCGCGGGCGTGCACCTGCGCCGCGCCTTCGGCTTCGGCGCCACCTCCGACTTCGATCCCTTCCTCCTCCTGGACGACTTTCGGAACGAGCGCCCGGAGGACTACCTGGCGGGCTTCCCGTGGCACCCCCACCGCGGCATCGAGACCATCACCTACGTCCTGGCGGGCACGGTAGAGCACGGCGACAGCATGGGCAACCGCGGCGCCATCACCGCGGGCGACGTGCAGTGGATGACGGCGGGCAGCGGCATCATCCACCAGGAAATGCCCAGGGGCGACGAGGCGGGCCGCATGCACGGCTTCCAGCTCTGGGCCAATCTCCCGGCGTCCCTCAAGATGGCGCCGCCCGGGTACCAGCAGGTGAACGCGGCGGACATACCCGTGGTTACGGAGGACGACGGGACGAGCGCCCGCATCGTCTGTGGGACCTTCTGGGGCAAAAAGGGCCCCGTGGAGGAGGTGGCCGCCGACCCCATCTACCTCGATGTGTCGGTGCCCCCTGGCAAGCGCAAGACCCTGCCCGTGGACGCCCGGCGCCAGGCCTTCGCCTACGTATTCGCGGGCGCGGGGAAGTTCTGCAACGCCTCGGCCCCCCTGTCCGTGCCCACCGAAGGGGTGGGATGGGCCGATGCGGCACCGCCCGCGGAGGCGGACAACCGCACGCTCGTCCTCTTTGATTCGGGCGACGAGGTCAGCGTGCAAGCGGGAGAAGAAGGGGTCCGGTTCCTCCTCGTCTCGGGCCTGCCCCTCAAGGAGCCCGTGGCGTGGTACGGCCCCATCGTCATGAACACGCAGGAACAGCTCCGCCAGGCTTTCGAGGAACTCGAGCGCGGAACGTTTATCAAGAAGTAGCACCCCGTACATCACCCGGCGGGACCGCTCCGGGCAAGCGCGATCCCGGCTCGTACAAGGGACCCTGCGGGCCATGCCGGAGACATGATAGTGTCATCGGGAAACGAGACCATGAATATTGGCAATCGCCGGCGTGTGCCGGTATCCAACTCGCAATAGGAGAGAACGCCATGATCACCATTCGGCGTGCCAAGGAGAGAGGGCGCACGGACGCGGGCTGGCTGGACAGCCGGCACTCGTTTTCATTCTCCGACTACCGCGACCCCGCGCACATGGGCTTCCGCTCCCTGCGCGTCATCAACGACGACCGAGTGAGCCCAGGCTCGGGCTTCGGGACGCACCCCCACCAGGACATGGAGATCATCTCCTACGTTCTCGCCGGAGCCCTGGAGCACCGGGACAGCATGGGCAACGGCTCCGTCATCCGCCCCGGAGACGTGCAACGGATGAGCGCCGGGACCGGTGTGACCCACAGCGAGTGGAACCACTCCGAGGCCGAACCCGTGCATTTCCTCCAGGTCTGGATCCTCCCCGAGCAAAGGGGGATCACCCCGGGCTACGAGCAGAAGAGCTTCGGGCCGAACGATCTGGGTAACCGCCTTCGCCTCGTGGCCTCACGCGACGGGCGCGACGGCTCCCTGACCCTCCACCAGGACGCCTCGCTCTTCATCACCCGGCTGGCCGCCGGGGAAATCGTCCGCCACGACCTGGCCCCGGGCAGGCACGTCTGGGTCCAAGTGGCTCGAGGTTCCCTCGCGCTTAACGGCACCGCTCTCGGCGAGGGTGATGGCGCGTCCACCAGCGATGGCCCAAGGCTCGAACTGCGTGCCGCCGAGGACGCCGAGGCACTCCTCTTCGATCTCGCGTGAGGGAGATGGCGGGCGCGGGTGGGGGCCGGCCAGGGACCGATGAGACCGGTTTCGCGGGCTCGCGGCGCTCCGGCGCCGGCGGCAGGAGCAAATGACCATGACGATAGAACGGGTCGAATCCCAGAGGGACACAACCGGTGCCCGCATGCCCGTCATTTTCGCGGCGCACGGCGCACCGGTCTTGCTGGATGACGCCGTATGGATGGCGGAACTCGCATCGTGGGCAAGCGCCATGCCTAAGCCCAGAAGCATTTTGATGATTTCGGCTCATTGGGAAAGGCGGCCCACGACGCTGGGGGCCACTCGCACGGAGCCCCTCGTCTACGACTTCTACGGGTTCCCCGAGAAGTACTACGAGACGCAATACCCGGCTCCCGGAGCGCCCACGCTCGCCACGAGAGTCCGCGATCTCCTGCGCCAGGGGGGGATGGCGTTCGCCGAGGACCCGGCTCGCGGGCTCGACCACGGGGCTTACGTGCCACTCGTGGCCATGTACCCCCGCGCCGACGTCCCCGTGCTCCAGGTCTCCATGCCGAGGCTCGATCCTCAAGATCTGTTCGATCTCGGCCGGGCTCTCGCACCCCTTCGCGGGGAGGGGGTGCTCATTTTCGGCAGCGGATTCCTCACCCATAACATGAAGTACGCGTTCCGCCCGGGCATCCCCGCATGGGCCAAGGATTTCGACGGATGGGCGGCCGACGCCCTGTCGCGCTTCGACGTGGACGCACTGCTGGACTTCCGCGCCCGAGCCCCGGGGGCCGGGACGGCCCTTCCCACCTGGGAGCACTACGCGCCGGTGCTGGTGGCTGCGGGAGCGGCGGCCGATGGCCGCCCGAAGACGACCTTTCCCATCACCGGCTTCTGGATGGACGGGGCGTTCACCAAGCGGTCGGTCCAGTTCGGTTGAATCGGCACCCTGGCCCCCAAGCTGGGTGGCCCTCCGAGTCGCCCTGCTTGAGCAGCAAAAACGGGCCATACCTCCTGATGCCGAAGTGCCGCCTTCAAGCTCCCACGCCTTGTCCCCGCCTGCCCAATCTCCGGCTCTCCCTCCTCTGATTAAGAGGGACCTCATCGAGCGCTCACCTAGCCCTCGTCCGAAAGGTGTGGCGACGGGGGTTGTGTCTACCCAACCCCATGGAATGCAACGCTCTCAGACGTTGTTCCTTGAGCGAGAAGAGGAGACATGAAAGCCCTCGGGGGAGAGATGGGGATCGGGTGCACGTCCGCCGCCGACCCCTGGGAAGCCCGATGCCCCGTTGGCTCAGGCGCACCTGGGCGCTCTTCTCACGGAAGGGGATAAGGATGGGACGGGATAGAGGCTCCTTGAGAAAGGCACGTTTGCGGTCGGCCGGGCTGGCATGCCTGTCGGCCGCTTTGCTCCTCCTGTCCCTCGCGGCGGGTGCACAGACCCCATGGACGTGGGGAGACA
>Ga0315271_10001847_pt1 | contig 13018 bp, 15 predicted proteins | sample C3_top_MG_FD_204664 | JGI IMG/M metagenome (GOLD analysis project Ga0315271, IMG submission 204664) | Sediment microbial communities from Yellowstone Lake, YNP, Wyoming, USA - C3_top | ecosystem: Environmental > Aquatic > Freshwater > Lake > Sediment | place: USA: Wyoming | collected 2017-08-01 | reverse complement strand
CGCAGCGCGAAGATCGTCAAACGCTACCGCGACGACAACCGCAGTCAGCACACGAACGAAACCGCGAAATTCAACATCCTTTGGTCAAACGTGCAGACGCTGATACCGGCGGTCTATGCCAAGCTGCCGAAAGCGGTGGCACAACGCCGGTTTGGTGACAACGATCCTGTCGGGCGGGTTGCTGGCCAACTGATTGAGCGCGCACTGGATTTTGAGATTGAGCACTATCCAGACTTTCGCGCAACAATGAAGCACGCTGTTGAGGACAGGTTTCTTGGTGGCCGCGGCGTGGCGTGGGTGCGCTACGAGCCGCACGTTCGACAATTGGACATGCCCGAAGATGGGTTGCAGATAACCGAGGACGTGGAAAATGAGAGTGCCGAAGGCCAAACCGCTGAAGGCGCGCCGAAGCCCGAAAGTCAAGACTACACGGCAGGCGAAACCGAGCCGCAAGAGGAAATCGAATACGAGTGCGCCCCAACCGACTACGTTCATTGGAAGGATTTCGGCCATTCTGTCGCTCGCACTTGGGAGGAAGTGACCTGCGTTTGGCGCTGGGTCTACATGACAAAAGAAGCCTTGACCGAGCGGTTTGGCAAGAAAATGGCCAAGCAGATCCCGCTCGACTCTGGCGCCGAAACGCTGGCCACGTATGGCCAAAGCAACAAAGAGCGCACCAGGGCGAAGATATGCGAACTGTGGGACAAGGAAAGCGGAAAGGTGTATTGGCTGTCGAAGAACTGCCCGACGCTGATAGACGAGCGCGACGATCCGCTAGAACTGGACCAGTTCTTTCCCTGTGCAAGGCCGCTTTACAGCACCACCACCAGCGACACATTGGTGCCGGTGCCTGACTTTGTGATTTACCAAGACCAGGCTAACGAGCTGGACATTCTCAGCGATCGTATCGACGGGCTGGTTAAAGCACTGCGGATTCGAGGCGTTTACGATGCCAGCCAGCCGGCGCTGCAACGGCTCTTGACCGAGGGCGACAACAACACGCTGATTCCGGTAGATAAATGGATGGCGTTTTCTGAAAAAGGCGGGCTGAAGGGCAGCATCGACATCCTGCCGATCGACATGCTGGCCAGCGCACTGCTGAACTGCTACCGCGCGCGCGATGACATAAAAGGCCAGATTTACGAGATTACCGGCATTAGCGACATCATCCGAGGCCAAACATCGGCCAGCGAAACCGCAACCGCGCAACAAATCAAAGGCCAGTATGCCGGGCTGCGTTTGCGCTCAATGCAAGAGGAAGTGGCGCTGTTTGCCAGCGAACTGATCCGTTTGAAAGCGCAGGTTATCTGCACTAAATTCCAGCCGCAAACGATTTTGTTGTATGCCGCGGCTGGGCAGATGACGCCCGAAGATCAGCAAATGATTCCGCAGGCCATCCAGCTCATGCAGGACAATCCGTTGCGGAACTTCCGTATCGAGGTCGATTCCGACAGCCTGGTGCAGCTGGATGAGCAGCAGAACAAAAGGGATCGCGTTGAATTCATTACGGCGTTTGGCGGGCTGTTGCGTGAAGCGTTGCCGGTTGGCCAATCCTCGCCAGAACTAATCCCAATGCTGGTCGAGGTGATGAAATTCGGCATTAGTGGATTCAAGCAGGCCAAGCCGATTGAAGGCACTTTAGATGCCGCGCTCGACCAACTGAAAGAGAAACAGAAGCAAGCCGCGGCCAATCCCCAGCCGGCGCCGCCAAACCCTGAAATGATGCAGATTCAGGCGACGCAGCAACTGGAACAGGCCAAGATGCAAGCGACCGCACAAGCTGACCAGATGAAGATGCAAGCCGAAGCGCAAGCATTGCAGATGCAAGCGCAGATTGACGATCAGAAAATGCGGCATGAAATGGAAATGAAGGCGCAGGAGGTTAAATCGGTTGATGACTTCAACCGCTGGAAAACCGAACTTGAGGCTGCGACTAAAATCATGGTGGCAAGAATAGGTGCCAATCCTGGTCTGGATCTGCCGCTAATCGAAGCGCAGCAGGCGGCAAGCGAAAAGGTTACAGCCGAGCTGGGCGAGAACGTCAGAACAGCCATAGATCACATGGCGCAGATGCACGAAAACATGGCAAATATGCATGGCGAAACCATGAACCGCATCGGTGGCGTAATGCAAACACTGGCGGCGCCCAAGCGCATCGTGCGCGGGCCAGATGGCAAAGCAGTCGGTGTCGAGGTGGCGGCATGATTGTTACCACGACACAGGGCGAGATGGACGATTCATTGCTTGAAAAACGTGAAGGATCGGTAGACAACGACAACGAAAACACGACATGGGTTGAGTATTGGCTGGCAGGCGATCTAGTGCATAGGTCAGCTCACGTTAGGTTGAAAAAATCGATCGTTTCACAAACTGAAATAGGGAGTTTTTAAATGGCAAATACCCAAGCAATGTGTACCAGTTTCAAAGCCGAAATTCTTAGCGGAATTCACGCGCTGGGAACGACCGTTATTCGGGCAGGGACCGGCGCTGACACGGTTAAGGCCGCGTTGTATCTAGCGAGCGCCACCGTAAACGCTGCCACAACTGCTTATAGCGCCACTGGCGAGGTTTCCGGCACTGGCTATACGGCAGGCGGGATAACGGCCACAAACGCCACAGCGCCAACATCCAGCGGGACTACGGCCTACTGGACGCCGAGCGCCAGCTTTACCTACACGACGGTCACGCTGACCACATCGTTTGACTGCGTGCTGGTTTACAACTCTACGCAAAGCAATAAATCAATCAGCGCACACACGTTCGGCGCCCAAACCATCACCGCAGGTACGTTTGTGCTGTCCATGCCGACGAATGACAGCACCAATGCACTTACCCGCATTGCCTAAAACATGGCACAAGGCGCATGGGACACCGGCACCTGGGACGATGCCCTGTGGGACAGTTTGCCTGTCACCGGCAATTCTGCAACAGGATCGCCAGGTAATGTTGGTGCTGCCGCAACTGTTCCACTTACCGGGAACGCAGCAACCGGCGCGCCCGGCACCGTTGCCGCCACCGTTACCATTGCGCTATCTAGTGTGCAGGCAACTGGGCAGGTGGGCACAGTTGCCTGCACAGTCACTATTGCACTATCGGGCGCGCAGGCTACAGGGCAGGTCGGGACAGATGGTGTCAGCACAACGGTTCCGGTCACAGGAACTGAGGCAACCGGCGCCGCGGGATCTGTTGGCTTGGTTGTCACGGTTTCATTGTTTGGAAACAGCGCAACCGGCGACGTTGGGACGGTCACGGTGGGGCCGCAGCCGGTCATTGTTATCGATGACACGCACGACGGACGACGATTTAAAGAGCAGCTCGAACGCGAACGCAAGCTCAGAGCAAAGAAAAAACAGGCAATTCTTGACGCATTCGAGCGCATTGTTGAAGGCCGGCCAGAGATCGCAGAGGAAATTGCCGCGCCGTTTATTGTGCTGGCAAAAGCTAAATCAGCGGTTCAAGCCATCAATTACGACGCGTTGTTTGCCGATCTTGACCGCGTGCAGCGGATATGGGATTTGCACCTTGAACTTGACGACGAGGACGTTCTGACATTGCTATGAGAAAAACTTACATTCAGATTGACGGCAAATTGATTGAAAAGTTTAAATATTACCGCGATCCGGTGGCGCCAATCATCATGCCGGACATTCAGCCTTATCAATCCATGGCAGATGGATCAATGATTACCAGCCGCAGCCATCACCGCGAGCACCTGCGGCAACACAATTGCATTGAGATTGGCAACGAAACGATGGAAACCAAACCAACGCCGGTAAAAGACAACCGCAAAGAAGTATTGCGGGAACAACTGGCAAATATGACGCACAACGAAGCCAACAAAGTGCTGGCCAAGCTGCGTGACGATATACGTTTTATCCGCAAGTAAACCCCCACAGGGAGCAACAATGTCCGACTTAAATGAAATCGTCCCAGTAGAGAACGCAGACAGCCGCCGCGAGATGCTTTCGCAGCAATTTGATGAAGTTGTTGAAGCGGCGCCAGAACCTGCAAAGGTTGAACCGGCAAAATATGAAAAGCAGCGGGATGAGTCCGGCAAATATGCCAAACAGTCGGGGCCGGCAGTACCGCAATTAAAAGCAGAACCTACCGACCAGGTTGAGGAACCGTTGTGGAAACGCCCACCGGCGAGCTGGAAGAAGGATTACCACGAAGATTGGAAAGCCGCGCCAGATCGCATTCAGGAGTATGCCTGGCAGCGCGAAAATGAGATGAAAGCCGGTGTCGAGCCGCTTATCTCAAAAGCACAGTTTGCCGACCAGATGCAGGAAGTTTTGAACCCCTACATGAACACAATACAGGGGCTTGGCATTGACGCGCCAAAAGCAGTTAAAGCCTTGATGGAAGCCGATCATGCCTTGCGCTACAGTAATCCGCAGGAAAAGCACCAGTATTTTGCTAGACTCGCACAAAGTTATGGAGTAGATTTAAATAATATGGGTAATCTGCCACAACAGATGCCCGTTGATCCAACCATTTTTGCATTGCAAAACGAACTAAATAACGTTCGCGGAGAGGTGCAAGGATGGAAGCAGGCACAGGAACAGCAACAGAATCAGGCGCTTTTGGGTGAGATAAACATCTTCAGTCAAAAAGCCGAGTATTTTGAGGAAGCAAGGCCGGTAATGATCCAGCTCCTACAGAGCGGTGTGGCCACCGACCTCGATGACGCATATCAAAAAGCATTACGCTTAGATCCGAACCTTTTTGAAAGTGTGCAAGCCAGCAAACAAGCTGAACTTGATACGGCAAAAAGAGCGGCAGCAAATAAAGCTGCTAAGTCGGCGCGAGCGGCAGCGGTGAGCGTGCGTGGCTCCACACCCGGGACCGTGACAAATACCAAAGCACAAGATCGTCGGGCGTTACTTGCCGAACAATTCGACAATATGAGCGACCGACTCTGATAATTTTATAAGGAGCTTTCATCATGGCTTTTGCCAATAGCTCGATCAGCGACATTATTGCGACCAACATTCAAAGTCGTAGCGGTGAGCTGGCCGACAACGTAACAAATAATAATGCGCTTTTGCGCCGACTTAAAGAACGCGGAAACGTTAAAACGTTTTCCGGTGGTAACGTGATCTTGCAAGAGATTATGTATAACGAAAGCGCGACGAACAACACCAACAGCTATAGTGGCTATGAAGTTTTGAACGTTTCGCAAAACAGCCCAATCAGTGCGGCGCAATACGGTATTACCCAATACGCTGCTGCGGTATCGATCAGCGGTTTGGAAATGATACAAAACAGCGGCAAGGAAGCGATTATTGACCTGCTCGACGGTCGTATGAACGTGGCCGAAGCGCAACTGGCTAACCGTATCGGTTCGGATATTTATTTGGACGGGACGGGTAACTCTGGCAAAAACATCACCGGACTTGGTGCTGCTGTGCCGGATGCTCCGACCTCTGGAACGTATGGCGGTATCAACCGAGCAACGTATTCGTTTTGGCAATCGGTTGCTTACTCTGGTTTGACAAACGGCGGCGCGGCTACGACTGCATCCAACATCCAGCAGTACATGGATTCGGTAGCGGTTCAGTTGATTCGCGGAACGGATAAACCGGATCTGATCGTTGCAGACAATATTTACTATCGTCTGTACCTTCAATCGCTGCAATCCATTCAGCGTATTTCTGATTCTGGTAGCTCAATGGCTGGTGCTGGTTTTGCCTCGCTGAAATACTACGGCGCAGGTATGGCATCGGATGTGGTGCTCGACGGTGGTATTGGTTCGGCTGCTACTGCATCGCACATGTGGTTTTTAAATACGAAATACATTTTCTTCCGTCCGCACGTTGACCGGAATTTCGTACCGATTGGCGGCGAACGGCAAGCCGTAAACCAAGACGCTAAACCTACTTTGCACTAATGGCGTCTTTAAACCTTCTCTGATTGACTTGGAAGCCCGGAAGCGGGCGACAGGGCGCAAGCGAAAGCAGCGTGAACGACTAAGTGAGAGGGACACCGAAAGGTGTATGCGATAGTCTGAACACTGGTATAACTTTATTGAAGCCAGTGAGGGAAATCCGAAGCGGTTTCCCCGCCATCGAGAGATGGTCAGTAAGCTGAAAGGCTGAAAGTAACAGAATGATTGTTAAATTGATCGGTTGGGCTGGCAATATGTGCGCCAGCGGCCCGCAGTTTAGCGGCGTGTTGATAGCTTAAGGAGAATAGATAATGGCTTACACTTATGTAGAAAATCAAGCCGGTCTGTTGCAGATTGCCGCAATTGATACTGGTGTTACTTCGCCGAGTAGCGTTTCGACTGGCAGCACTTCTGTCATTCCAACGCCGCCTAACGTTTTGGGCAAGATCGTGCGCGCTGACGATCCGACCTATGGCGAGGGCGAGTTCATCCTGTTGGTCGGGGTGGCTTCAACGGTGGTCGGTTCGTTGGTTAGCTACAACGCGACGACTTATCAAACGGTGCTGGTGCCAAATACTGCTGTCCAGGCTTGCCCGGTAGCGGTTGCAATGTCGGCTAACCTGGCTGGCACGTTTGGCTGGTATCAAATCGCTGGTAATGCGGTGGTCAAGAAAACGGCAGTTGCGGTTTCCCCGCAAGTGACCGTATTTCTGTCAGCGACTGCAGGTCGTATCAAGGTTCTTGCTTCTGCTGGTCTGCAAGTTGTCGCAGCTCGTTCGGCGAACCTGGCTACGATTGCCGCAACCGTTTCGACGGTCACGGTGACAATTAACCGTCCGCACCTGCAAAGCCAAATCACCTAATGGTCGATGCAGTTTTAGATGTTGTTGGAAACACACTCCCCAGCGTAATGCTGGGGAATGTGGAGCTGTCTTGCAAAAGGCAGCTTTCCTGGTTTGATTTTAATGATGAGTCAAACGAGGAAAGCATCTGCATTGTCGGTGGTGCGCCAAGTCTAAATGAGTCGGTGCATCAGCTAATAATTCGGCATCAAAACGGCGCCAGGCTTTGGTCGGTAAACGGCTCTTATGATTGGCTGCTTGCCCGCGGCATCGTTTCTGATGGGCATGTGATGTTAGACGCTAGGCCGGAGAATGTGCGGTTTGTAAAAAATCCCAAGCTGGAGACTCAGTTTTACATTGCCAGCCAGTGTGATCCCTGCGTATTTGACGCTTTAGAAGGCTTTAACGTCGATCTGGTGCACGTTCAGACAGAAGGGGTCTACGAGTATCTGGAAAGCGAGCGCGAGCGCCCTGTGCATCTTATGGGAGGTTTTACGACGGTTGGCATGTTGGCCATGATTTTGGCTAAACTGAAAGGCTATCGGCAAATCTACCTGTTCGGGATGGATTCCAGCTATTCAGAGGGCGAGCACCATGTTTACAAACAAGAATCCAACGACGATGAGCAGATAATTACTGCGACTATCCACGAAACAAAATACCAAGCTGCGCCGTGGATGTGTCAGCAAGTGCGGGACTTTCAAACGCTTGCACGTAAATTTGCCGAAGATGATGTAACAATTGAAGTTTGCGGTCCCGGTTTATTGTATGCAATGGCGAAAGCCATGTCCTATCCACTAACTCAAAGGATTTAAAATGGCTATTCCCTCACGTATTTTGGCTTCTGGTAATTCCCCGCTTTCGACGACCAGCATCTGCGGCGATGGCGCCACCGGCCTGGTCGCCGTTGGCAGCACCATTGCTGATGCGCTGCAACTGTCTGCGGTATGGAACACGATCACCACCAGCTCGGCGTCAACTGGCGTTATTCTGCCGCCAACCGAGGTTGGCGCTATGATCGGCATTCGTAATGATTCTGGCCAAACAGTTACTGTTTATCCGAAATCTGGATCGACGATCAATGCTGCCGCGTCAACATTGTCTGTTGCAACGGCGAAAACCGTTATTTTGTTTGCCACTAGCGCCACGACTTGGGCATCTGTTCTGACTGCGTAATGACAATTCCCTCACGGGTTTTGGGTGCAGGTGCGTCATCATTGATGACCGTTGCCATTTGTGGTGACGGTGTTGATGGGTTGACCGCGGTGGGTTCGACGAGAGCTGATGCGTTGCAATTAACAAAGATTTACAACTCGGTTGATACCGCGGCTTCCGGCACTGGCGTGCTGTTGCCTCCTACACAAATGGGTGCAACAATTTACATCGCCAATTCAGGCGCACACACGATCAAAGTTTATCCGTACGAAACCGCAACAACGGTGAACCAAACTACATCGGCATCCATCGCACAAAATCACACAAGTATACTTTTTGCGGTTTCTAACGCCATGTGGTACAGCATAAACGGCACTAAAACTTAATCCCCACAGGAGAATACAAATGGCTTTAGACAGCGACATCAACAATGCAGATTCGCACTTACATGTTGAGTTTTACACCAACGACCAGAAACCATACAAAGATCGCCCGACGCCTTTTGTGCGGATTATTGTGCCCGGTGATAAAACCAACATTGTTGACCAACCTGTCAGAGAAGATCATAAAGAACGATTCCCGCGGCAGTGGTTGCATTTTCAAATGCAGAGCGGCGATGGGCCGGTTATTGGGACGCTGTTGCAGCAATGGAACACAGACGATGAAGAAAACTTTAGCTCGCATCAAATGGCAGAGCTTCAGATTCTTAAATTCCAGACCGTTGAGCAAGTGGCCACAGCTTCAGACAGCCAGTTACAACGCATCGGCATGGGCGGGGCTGGATTGCGAGAAAGAGCAAAAACGTATTTGACCAGAAAAAACCAATCCGCAAACACTTCCGAATTGGAAGTTACTCGCCGTGAGCTGAATGAATTGAAACAGCAAATGGCAATGCTGATGGAAACCAAAAAACTCGGCAGGCCGCGCAAAGAGGCGTAAATATGAGCAGCACAATGCTCCAGTTGGTGCAGCAAGTCACAAACGAACTAGGTGTCACGGCGCCGGTGTATGTCGCTGGCAATACCAATCAAGATGTGACGCAGATTCTCGCGCTGATGAACGCGACTGGTTACGAGCTGCTGCGCCGGCACAACTGGCGTGCGATGACCAAGCAGGAGGCTTTTTATACTGAGTTTCTGACCACGACCGGCAACTGGACCACCGCAGCCAGGACGATTACCGGCATTCCCAGCACCGCAGGGTTGGACACGACCTACCAGGTGCAGGGGACCGGCATTAACCAGAATACGTTTATAGCGTCTGTTGACAGCGGAACACAGGTTACTGTTAATCAAGACTTTGCCGCAGCAGGCGGCACCGCGGCAACGGCCTATTTCCAGAAAATGAAATATGACTTGCCCAGCGACTACGAGGCATTGGTGCCGCGCAGTATGTGGGACAAATCCAAGCATTGGGAAATGCTTGGGCCAGAGGATGCTCAACAATGGGAATGGTTGCTTTCAGGTTACATCAGCACCGGGCCGCGCATTCGGTGGCGCCTGCTGGGTTCTTATTTTCAGATATGGCCAGGCACCTCTGCCGCTGAATATCTTGGCTATGAATACAGATCAAACGGCTGGGCTAATTCTGCTGCTGGCGCCGTAAAGACCAGCTTTACGGTGGACACCGACACGACGATTTACCCTGACCGACTAATGGTGCTGTCCACGAAGCTGAAATATTTTGAGGCAAAAGGCTTTGACACCACGGCAATGTTTCGCAATTACTTGTATGAGCTTGAAGCGGCAATGGCGCTGGATATGTCGGCTGCAAACCTAAGTTTTGCACCGCGCCCTGGCACTGTGCTAATCGGATACGACAACATACCTGACAGCGGATATGGCCCAAATTAACCAACTGGTGCAGGGCAATGCGGCGCGAGTAGCGTCTGTTCCAGCTCCTGTTGGCGGCTGGAATGCCCGCGACAGCATTGCCAACATGGAGCCGCTGGATGCGGTTCAACTGATTAATTTCTTCCCGACAGTCAGTAACTGCGTGCTGCGAGGTGGTTCGACGAATTGGGCTACCGGCATGACCGGCCAGGTGCAGACGATCATGGTCTACAACGGCGGGTCCAGCAGCAAGATGTTTGCCGCGGTCGGGACTCCTGATCTTAAATTCTACGATGCCAGCACCGCTGGCGTTGCAACAGCAACCACCGTTACCGGACTGACCAACGCAATTTGGGAATATATTAACATTACGACGACCGGCGGCACTTATTTGTATGCGGTGAATGGCGTGGACAAGCCGCGGTTGTACGATGGCACAACATGGACCGCCATTGATGCTGCTTCAACGCCAGCTATTACCGGCGTAACGACAACAACGTTATCAAATGTGACGCTGTTCAAGAATCGCCTCTGGTTTATTCAGAAAGACACGCTCAAGGCGTGGTACCTGCCGACCAGCGCAGTCGGCGGCGCCGCGCAGGTTTTGGATCTGTCAGCTATTGCCAAATTTGGCGGGCATCTTGTGGATCTGGATACCTGGACTATCGACGCAGGCTATGGCGTTGACGACAACCTTGTTTTCGTCACCAGCAACGGCGAGGTGATTGTTTATCGAGGCACCGATCCTGCCAGTGATGCTACCTGGGCGCTCACCGGAGTTTGGAAGCTAGGATCGCCAATCGGCAACCGAGCCATGCTGAAGTGGGGCGGCGACCTGCTGATCTTAACTTATGACGGTCTGATGCCGATGGCTCAGAGCTTGCAATCATCCAGGCTTGATCCTCGCGTGGCGTTGTCAAACAAGATTCAAGGCGCCATTACGCAGGCCACAACGAACTACGGTGGCACGCACGCCGCAGTTGGGTGGCAGGTCTACTACAACGCTCGTCGCAATGCTGTGTGGATCAATGTGCCAATCGCAGAAGGCCAGCAAGAACAATACGTGATGAACACAATCACGACGAGTTGGTCACAGTTTCAAGGCTGGCCAGCAAATTGTTGGGAAACCTACAACGATAATCCTTATTACGGAGGCAACGGCGTTGTGGTTAGGGCGTGGGATGACACCTATGTCGATAACACATCCAATATTGCAACAAATGTTTTCCAAGCATTTAACTATTTCGACAGCCGCGGCGTAAAAAAGTATTTCACCAGGGCGCGGCCAAGTATTTTCACAAACGGATCACCGGCTATTTTTGTTGGCATCAACGTAGATTTTAACGTTGATGACACAACCGCGCCTATTTCTTCATCTGCATCTGCTGTTGGATTATGGGATGCAGGAACGTGGGATTCTGCATTGTGGGGATCTGGTTTGCAGATTACGAACAACTGGCAAGGTGTTACCGGGCTTGGTTACTGCGGATCTATCCAGCTTAAAAGCGCATCCAGCGGGCTGCAAATTGAGTGGGCATCTACTGACGTTGTTTATCAGGCAGGATGGGCAGGGATATAGTATCGGGGCCGGATGTCGGCCATTGGGTAGCAAAACGTGTTGATTATGGCTTTTTAGAAACCAGAGCCAACGCGATAGGATTAAAACGAAATGATGAGTTTATTGCAGGAGTCATTTACGAGAATTGGAATCATCAAAGCATATGGTGCCATTTCGCTATTGAAGGCCAACTGACACCTGCTTTTTTAGCGGCGATATTTGATTACCCGTATAACATTTGTCAGGTTGAAAAGATTATTTGCCCGGTTGGAAGCGATAACGAACAAAGCATTAAGGTAGTGAAGAAAATGGGATTTACCGAAGAAGGCAGAATTAAAGAAGGGCGACCACACGGCGACATTGTGTTTTACACATTGCGCCGCGATGACTGCCGGTTTTTAAATAAACGATATAGCAAAAGGATAGCAAATCATGGGTAAATCTTCACCTTCGCCACCGCCGGCGCCGGACTACGCGGGCGCAGCTCGTGAGCAGGGCGTAGCAAACGAGGCTACCGCCAGGCTGCAAGGTCGTATTAACAATCCTAACGTTAGCGGGCCGCTGGGTGGGCAGACTGTTACTTTTGGCGAAGGCGACCAGCCGACAATTACGCAAACCCTGACACCCGACGCACAATCAACTTTAGAAGCACAGCAACGCGTACAGCGATCGCTTGCCAATTTGGGCGAGCAAGGTATCGGAACGGCGCGAAGTGCTTTAGCTAATCCGTTTTCCCCAAACAGCATGGGATTGCAGACTCGTATTGATACTTCTAATCTTGCCAGAATGCCGGTCAATGCTGGAACTACAGGACAAGAAGCAATTATGGCTCGGTTGGCGCCGCAGCTTGAAAGACAAGACGCGGCAACACGGTCAAGGTTGTTAAATCAAGGTTTAGTGCCGGGCGGCGAAGCATACGAAAACGCCATGATTTCCCAAAACCAGCAAAAGAATGATCTTCTTTCGCAAGCTGCTTTACAAGGTATTGCGCTAGATACCGGCGCCAGGGCGCAGGGATTTAACGAAGCCAGCTCACAAATGGGCACTCAAAACGCCGCACAACAAGCCGAATTGCAGCGAGAAGCATTTTTACGCCAGCAGCCGCTAAACGAAATCACTGGCTTAATGTCCGGCTCGCAGATCCAAATGCCGCAGTTTCAGGGTTACTCACCGACCAGTATTGCTCCTGCTCCGTTATTTGCAGGGACGCAGGCAGCCGGGCAGAATGCGATGGATCAATACGGTATACAGTCGGCCAACGTCAACGCGCAGAATGCGGGGCTTTACGGGATGCTTGGGACTGCTGGAGGGTTGGCGGGGATGGCGTTTTTCTAATGCTTGGGTTAGCTTTTTCAGGCGGCAAAGATTCATTAGCTTGCTGGTATTTATGCAAGCATTTAAATCCTGTTGTTTTGTGGGCCAATACTGGCAAAGGCTATCCAGAAACATTGGAAATCGTAAACGAGATTAGAAGCCAAGCATTTCAATTTGTAGAAATTAAGACGGATCAGCAAAAACAAAATGATGAATGGGGTTTGCCTTCTGACATTGTGCCGATCAATTTTACAAATTTAGGCATGACATTTTCAGGCACTAAACAGACAAAAGTTCAAAGTTATTTAGGCTGCTGTTTTGAAAATATCATCAATCCAATGATGCAAAAATGCAAAGAAATCGGCATTACGGAATTGATCCGAGGGCAACGATTGAGCGAAAGCCATAAATCAACGGCGGTTGATGGAAC
>Ga0315271_10001846_pt1 | contig 13020 bp, 14 predicted proteins | sample C3_top_MG_FD_204664 | JGI IMG/M metagenome (GOLD analysis project Ga0315271, IMG submission 204664) | Sediment microbial communities from Yellowstone Lake, YNP, Wyoming, USA - C3_top | ecosystem: Environmental > Aquatic > Freshwater > Lake > Sediment | place: USA: Wyoming | collected 2017-08-01 | reverse complement strand
TGCCAGGGGCGTTGTTACGGTATAAACAGCAACTCCTGCCCATATCCAGATAAGCTCCGGCGGGCTTGACGATATGATCACTACGCAAAACTCCTTGCTTCAGCTGGTATGACACTGGCTGTAAACTAAACACTTGTCGGGCTGCGCCAATAATGCCATGCGAGGCCAAGCACACCCAATACCGCCATATAGAACAACCATGGCAAGGTAGGGTCATAGTAAATGTTGTAACCCATCCAGGTACGCAGTTCGTCAAAACGGAGCTGACCACCGGGCAGCCTTGCTGTGTCCCCCGGTTTTAACTCAATATTTTTGTTGGCAGAAATAAGCGTGAGGGTGGTTTGAACACTTTTTCCATCCAGCACCCAATCGGAGTTATCACTGAAATTTGTCTTGACGTGCAGTTTGAAGGTAATATTTTCGCCGCCTCCGGGTGGCGCCCAACGGTTTTCCTGCAGCCATTCAAATTTCGGATAAGCGGGCATATTCAGCGTGCCGCTGCTGGGCCGCCCGCCATCCGGCATCCACGTAATCAGCGGCGCAAAACCCTTGTTGGGCGTGGTGTAGAAACGGTATCCCTGCAGCACCAGTGGTGTACTGTCACCGACCACTGCGGGTAAACGTTGTCCATTCATGCCGGGGATGAAAACATGGCTGCGAGTGACACCGCGATTCAGACCGGCGACATAATCAACGGAAAAGGATCCTTGCGCGAAACGAACCTGATTCAATCGAAAAGGATGGAGGGGTCCGTGTCGCAGCGACTCTGCATCGTCGGCTGTAAAAATGCTGCCTTCAGTGACCTCAACGCGGCCGTCGAAACGCATCAAGTAACCCGCTCCGACCAACAGGATCACACCAAGCAATGCCAGGTGGAACACAAACAGTCCGCCGTTCTGGCGTATTCTGCTTCTTACAAATAAAGCGCTAGTCAGATTTACCGCGAGTAAAAACAAAGGCGCTATCAACAGCCATAGTGGCGCATCCGGACTGTCGTAGCTGAACAGAGCACCCGCTGCCAGCAGAGCGATCCCCAGCAAGGCAAGACGGGTCGTCGCCAACAAACTCACTATGGATCTCAAGGAGCGCCCCCGCATGACTGCATGTTGGTGCTTTGGCAATTGGCAAAGGTCCAGCTACCACTCCGTGCGAAGCTGTCCACCTTTAGCCACGCACCCAAGTAATAGGGTTGCTGACTGTATGGCGCGGTCTTGACTGTACCGGCAGCCAGCCCAACCTCGGGGCCGACGTCGTTTAGATTGACCAGGAATGCCTTGTTTTTCCAGCCGTGCGGCACTGCCTCGTGGCACTTGCTGCAACGCCATGTACCGCCGCCGCATCCGGCGTGGAAGATGTGCAGGTTGGTGGATGCGCCACCACCGCCACCACCGCCACCACCGCCACCACCGCCACCACCGCCACCACCACCCATACCGCACATGCCAGCGCTGCCAGAGAAGCCGCTGGTTTGTGCCGTTGCACCGGGATTGGCATATTGGTTGTAGTCATGGCACCGGAAACACAGGGCATCGGGGGTGGCAGTTCCCACACTCTGATTCCAGGTGCCTTTAAGGATAAAACTGTTGCTCGATCCGTGGGGTCCCCAGGGGTCGCCGTCCTCGCCGCCGGAAGGAATAACGGTATTGCTGGCCGTTGAGGAACCATGGCAGTCGGTGCAATACATGGTCTGATTGCCGACGTCCGCGGCACCATTCCAGGGCGCCAGGAAAGTATTCGGGTTAAGGTTGCCGCGTACCGCTGGAGAGCGACCAGTGCTATCCAGAACGGGATGCCAGGAACGATGGTTGTTGGTGGAGTAAGCCGATGATGCCCCCGAGTTGCTGGTGGTGACTTCGCCTTTGTGACCTGCAGGCGCCTGCGACTCCATGGCCTGGTTGGTGAATCTGGTCAGCAGATTGGTTCCGGACGGCGTGCCACCCGGCGAATCTCCCAGATTGGGCGGAGTGTCATAGGAGAAATCGGAATGGCATTTTAGACAGATCTGATACTCACGCGTGACATAAGCACTGCTGGCCATGGTTGCAGCACCGGTACCGCCATCACCGCGCTTCAAAGTATAGCCGGAGGGATTGCTCATGAAAGATGCAGAGCTATACATCGGCTCCACGCCGGTGATCCCGCGCAGTACACCGGAGGCGATGTTGGTGTGCCCAGAGGTATGGTTGTGGGTGCCAGCCGCGTCAGGGCTGCCGGTATTGGCATTGAACAGGCGATTTTTGATTACCCGGTGTGGATTGTGGCAATCGGTGCATTCGGCGTGGCGGTTGCCGGGTGCAGCCTTGCCCAGCAGCGTCTGTGATTCGACAAAATCTTTGCCGGCCCTTGCCACAGGTGCTGTGCCGATGTTGTGCACCTCGGGCTGCACACTGATGGGCATGTGGGTAAAGAGGGAAAAACTGCTCTTGATATTGGGTACTGTCGTAAGCGAGGCAAGAATGCTTTCCCCGGCACCGCTATGGCATTGGTAGCAGGTCTGCTCGATCGCCGAGTTACCACTGCTTTTCGGGATGGAGGTGCTGTCTGTTCCCTCCCGCAACAGGCGCCGCGAGCCCTGCACGGTGTGGCTGTCGTGACAGTTGAGGCAGGCAGCCTGCCATACTTTGATGCCGCTGGGAAATTCGCGCTGATTGGCGGCGGCATCAAGATAGGCCTCGTTGGCTACCAGAGGGTTGGCGTGAGCCGAGCCGGCCCAGGTCGGCCCGGCTTTGTCGTGGCAGGCCAGGCAGATGATGTCGTTGGTTTCACTGAATGCACCGCCGGTGGGTGCAGCCGTCTGAAAGCGATTTTTGCGCAGAAATTTTCCATTACCCTGGGTGGTGTCGGTTTCACGTATGTGCGGATCGTGGCAGCTTGTGCACTGCACCTGGTTGTTTTCCAGTGGAATTTTTGGCTTCGGGCTGACGCCAGCAACACGGTTGCCGACGATAGTGCCATCGGGTACACGTAATTCGCCGTCGTTACCGGCCAGGGCACTGTCATAGGTGAACGAAATGGGATGGTCGTTGCTCAGGTTGACACCCAGATCGCGCGTGAAACCGGTGAGGCTTGCGCCGGAGGGCATGCCACCCCCTGCTGCTGTACCACTCATATTGATATTGGCAGGGGATTGTCCATTCAACACGTCGACGCTGCCAATTGCCAGTGTGCCATCGTGACAGGAAAGGCACAGCTTGGAGGTGCCGCCGGGTCCATTGGCCAGTTCTGCCGCGTTTGCTTCCATGGAGCTGGAGGTATAGGTCGTGTAGGTGGCTGCCGAGAGTTTGCGGTTCCACAACGGTGTGGCGGGAATGTTTTCAGCAGCGTGGGGTGTATGACAGAATACGCACACTTGGGATTCACTCACCGACTTGACGCTGCCGGTACCACTGACAGAAAGATTGTGCTTGGTATTGCGCACATCAGGCACTTTGGCGGCCAGACTGATACCGCTTCCCGACAGAGTGAGTACCAGACACGAAAGTATCATCCGCGATGGGTGTTGCAAGCGAATAGACATGTTCATAGTGATCCTCCAAGGAACTGCAATACCACGACCCTTCCGTTAAACATGTCTGCGACATAAATATGGTCCTGGTTGTCGACCCAAACCCCGGCCGGCAGATAAAATTCTCCCGCTCCTTTTCCGGTGCCACCCAGTGCCAACAATGGCTGGCCCCTGCTGTTGAATACCAGCAGCCTGTCATAAAGTGATTCCGTCATATAGATGTTGCCTTCCCTATCCACTGCCACGCCCTTGGGGCGGACCAGGTTGCCTACATATAGCCCGCGCTGGCCAAATTTGGAGAGCCAGTTGCTCTCCGCGTCAAAAATCTGGATGCGCGAGTTCATGGTGTCTGTAACGTAAAGCTGATTCCCCTCAAAGGCGAGGTAGGTGGGGTAGTTGAATTCCCCGTTCGCTTCTCCGCGATGACCGATTTGCTTTATCAAGCGCCCACTATCGTCGAACACCTTAATGTCATGAGTATAGGTATCGGCCACATAAATCAATCCCGATTGAGCATCCCGTACCAGCCCTGTGGGTCGCTTCAGCACGTTTTTGCCGAACTCACCGCTGGGATTACCCTCACGATCAAGGCGGAACACTGCATGCAGCTCGGCATCGCTCACCAGGATTTCACCTGCATTACCCAAAGCGATTCCAGCCGGTGCCTCGAAGCGGCTGTTTTTGCTCGCCATGTCCCATATTCGCAACACCCCTCCCGGTTTGTCAAAAACGAACACCGCACGGCGGCTGGCATCGGTTACATAGATGCGACCTTCGGCATCGGTCGTTCCATTCTGTGGGCGCTGCAGTACAACCCGCTCGGCGTCGCCACCGACAAGGCCGACCAGCCATTCGAATATCGACATGGCGGTGCTGCGCGGTTTTTCGTTTTCAGGGGTGAAATTTTCTTCACCTGTCAGCTGCCCGATGTAGCGGTAACGCGGTTTCTCCGGCGGTTCCGGCCAGAACCTTTCCACGCCCGGACTTGCGTCAATAAGGCGCAATGTCATGTGTTGTTCCGCGCATCCCTGCATAAGGAATAGAGGGGTCAGGCCAAGAACCAGGATCAGCAGACGTGAGCGCAACTCATTCTCCTTTCCTGTTACTCAAAGCCTGGGGGTTGATGAACATGATCTGCACATTCGCATTCAGGCTGTCTGCAATGTAGAGCAGACCACCGTCCACCGTTAACCCCGCGATATCATTAAAGCACCCCGGTGCAGCACCCGATCCACCAACGGATCCCACTAGTTGTCTCCCCCGGTAAATTTTGACGGTCTGATCGAACTGGTCGCTTACAAATACCATATTGCCACGGTCTACTGCGATAGCCTGGGGGGATGCCAGGGTTCCAGCACCAAAAGCGTAGCGGTAACTGCCGTCCCGGCCAATCACCACTACCTGTCGGGCGATGCGGTCAAGCACGTAGATTCCGTCTGAACCCAGTGCAATGGCGGCAATGCCACGAACTTGTTGCGGCTTGATGATGGAAAGCGGTCTGCCCAGGTTGTTGAATCTGACGATTTGATCATATAAAGCATCCGCCACCAGTATTTCACCGCTGCCTTCATCCGCTGCGATTGAAACAGGGCGTCCAAGGTCGCCTGGCGAATTGAGCGACGGGAGCGGGGTGCCGTTTCCTGAAAAATGCAGCACCCGCACTCTGGCGGGATCCGTTATGTAAACGGACATGTCGGCTGCGACGTAAATATTCATTCCGGCTTCAGCAGTCATACCGGTAAACGGCGTCAGAGTCTGCTCGATACGGCTGTAGCGAAAAATTCGGCGCAAACCTGTATCCAGCAGATAGAGGTCATTATTGCGCGCGCTGATGGCGGCAGGCTGACGCAAAACAACATAGCCGGTACCCCCGACAATACCGGGAAGAGCCGTGGGCGCGCCCGCTCTGGCACCAGTAAGATTAATCCATGGTTGCAGCAACTCCTTTTGAGACGTTTTTATTCCGGCAGCTTCCGGGCCGGTTGTGGTGCAACCGGCGAGTGCAATAGTGGCTGCAACGGCGATCGCTTTAATCGCCTGTTCACGCCATTTTAAGAAAAAATATTTAATATCTACCATCTGCCAGGCCCTCCGGTGGAGTTCCCTCCGATAATTCCGCTTTGCAAACCAGGCTTTCCGGTGTGACATAACTCGCAGCGATCCGCGCCCCAGGCGATTTGGTTATTGTGGCACATGCCGCAGAATTTACCCTCGATAATGTCAGACATTCGCACAATGTTGTCACCGGCGCGCATTTTGAAGCCGAGTTCTGAGTGGCATACTTTGCAGTTGTAACGGATACGGTGAAACCAGTGGGGGAAAATCACGGGGCGCATGTCTTTTTTTTCAGCCTGTTTGTTGAGCACAATATCGCCATATTCGGCCTGAATGGAAAACGGTGCGAGCAGCATGAACAATGTGAACACTGTTACCCTCACCCGAACTTGGCTGGGAAGACTTTGCAGCTTGAGTTGATACCGAAGTGATATTGAGGGTTGTCCCATTTAATTTGCCTTTGCAGCTTTCCCTGACAGCGTGCGGGGTTCATTGTGACACCGATTGCATTCGGTCAGCGGAAACGCCACGGCGCCATGACAGCGGCCACAAAACTCCCCCTGCAGGATGGTAAACATGTTGAAACCCGGGGTGGTACCTGCCTTCGATTTGAACAGCGCTTCGTGGCAATTGCTGCAATCCAGCAATTCAGAATGCTGCTTGTGCGGAAAACGCACCATGGGTAATTCCCCGGTATTTTTCATCAGCACATCCGGGGGCTGGTTCCGGTCGAGTACTTTAATTTTGGTATCGGGATAGATATTGGTGCGCGGATTGATCTTGCCTTGTTCTATAGCCTTGACCCAATTTACCAGATTGCCGGATGTATCGGGAGGCAATTTGGAGAGAGCTTCGGCGGGATTTTGCAGCTGCTTCAGGGCGGTGTTCTCCTGATCGTGCAGCCCGTCTTTCACCAGTGGCATCCAGTCGTCGGCCCATGTTGGCACCGGGCTGGCTGCGGCCACCACTAGCATGGATGTGCTCAGGCACCGCACGAATTTGCTCCAGCTTGAGTTGTGTGATTTGCTGACCATAGATACCTCTTATCCCGGAATGAAGATACCGGCACTGCGGATGGCGCGGACCAGCTCCCTGGTGGAATCCTCCAGCATTTTGATGCCGGCCTCGTAATCGCCCTTTCTGGCCTGTTCTTCCGCCTCGCTGCGCATTTGTGCTGCCTGATCCAGAAGTTTCTGCGTAAGGCTGCTCATGCCGGATGCAGCCAGCTTTTCCTCGATCAATACCTTGGCCAACATTTTATGGGTATCGTTGCGGTCTATTTCGTAATGATATTCCTCTTCCTTGGTGGCAAAGTTGAGCGAACGCACCAGCGTATCGCCATCCCGCAGACCGCTGATTGCCGTCTTGGTCATCAACAGGGCACGGTCAAGCGTGGTGATTGCATCGTCCAATTTGTTGGCGGCAGCCAGATCATTCGCCCGCTGAACCAAACCTTCAATTTTGCGGTTAGTGTCTGTAGTCTTGGCCCCCTGCTGTTTCTCGGTGCTGATACGTTTGAATGCTGACAACAGCGCTTTCACGCTTTCCATGCGAAAATCGAAATCACGGCGCTTTTTTTCCTGGTTGACTTGCTCCGGCGCGGCCAGACGGGCACCTTCGAACAGGGTTTTAGCCGCCTCATTCAGCAGGGTTGTGCTCTTGCCATAGTCCTGCGCATCGAATGCTTCAGCGGCCTGACGCCGAAGATCGCGTGCCTTGTCGCGGTGCGCCACTGCGTCAGGATTGGTGCTGTTCTCAATCTGTTTCGCTGCCGATGACTTCTCGATCAATGTCTCGACCGATTGCAGGCGCCGCCCCAGTTGTTCTCTTTCTTCAATAACGGTACCTTTGCCGGGTGTGGAAACCGCATCGGCAGGAATGGCGGCCTGGGTAAAACACAGCCACGTGCACATGGCGAACAGTCGTATAAAAATATGTTGATTCATGCTTGCTCCGTTTCAGACAAGTCGGCACTATCCCCGCCCGGAGCTCTAAAGTTGCTGCAGGCGGCCTCGAAATGGCGGGATGAGGCTACTTCGACGAAGGCAGTCCAACCGTTCATAATGCATGGGTTTTTTTTCACCATCACGGATGAGCCTCAGCCTTGGAGGCAACAGGTGTGGCTTTGTTATGGCAACGGCGGCATTCGGCGACAGGGAAAGCAACGGTACCGTGGCAGACACCGCATTTTTGTCCGAGCAGGATAGCCGCCATGCTGATCTGGTTAGCGCCCTTTTGTGGAATGAAAATATCCGAATGGCAGTTTGAGCAATCCAGTATTTGCGTGTGCTGTTTGTGCGGAAAGACAACGCCAGGCATCGAACCTTTGACTTCGCGAACTATATTCAGGTCCATGATAACCGGTTCTGCTTTCGGATCGTTGCGATCCCAGAGTGGAGCAATATTTTTTTTATCCACTGCCTTCACCCAGTCCACCCCGCTGCCGGAGTCGCTCAGGGATTTGGGCAGGGCGGCAAAGGCTTCTTTCGGAGTTTGCAGCAAATGGGTGCTTTCATCGGCAGGGTCGTGAATGCCATCGCTGTCAGGCGGCAGATGGCGTTTCGGCGCGGTCTTCATCAGCCGGTTGAAGGGATTTGTTTCCGATCCGGCGATTGCCGCCGGTACCTGGGCTGGTGAAATTGCAATGGTCTCGGCTGGCTGGTTTTTTTTTGCCGGCTGGGACGCTGCGAACAAGTTCCCCCATGGTGCAAGCAGTTGGGCAGAAATTATGGTGAAGTAAATTAATTTATATGAATTGTTCATGTTGACTCCTATTTCTTGCCGACGGGGGGTTGGGCAGGTTTAAGCAATTCGTGCGATTTGCTTTCATGCACCTGAGTTTGCGTACCGGGTTTGCCGGTATGACAAAGGTCGCAGTTTTCAACCGACCAGGCGATAGTGCCATTGTGACAGGCACCGCAATATTGTCCGTCCATGATTTTGAGCATGTCGATGTTGTTACTGCCAGCCTTGAACTTGAACCCCAGATCGGCGTGGCATGCCTTGCAGCTGTAGCGGATGCGGTGGAACCAGTGGGGAAATACCGCCGGACGCATGCCAGCGGCGTCTGAGTTGTTATTAATGACCACATCGCCAAACTCGGCGTAGGCGGGTTGAATATTAACGATGGCTGTAGTCATAACAAGTAGCGTCCAGACAAGCAGTATCCGGCCTGTAATTGTGAGTCTAGTCAGTGGTGGCATTATTGTTTTCCTTCCATTCGGTTGATAAAAAAATATCCCGGCTCAATATATGTCCCCGATCAGCCTGTTAATGCTAAACAACAGCAGGGTTTGTATGGTGTTGCTGTACCTGATTTCAGAGACACGCGCGCTGAGCCTTAACTGCAGGCGTCCAATGGGGAAATCCAGACGGTTTTCCCAGGAGCGGGAATCCTGTTGCTGAGGGCCCACTGCCAGTCCCTGTACCGGCATTTCTGCGTAAATTCTCAGCTCGGAGACAAAGCCCAGGCGCGGTACGCCAAAAGCGCGCTGATGGTAAAAACTTAAATCGGCACTGGTGTTTGCGTAGGTGGTGACCGTCAAGTTTGGTATATTGGGAGAGGTGATTTGCGCAGCGCTGGATTGCTGGCGTACTCCCTGCATGGTCAGACTGCCAGCCAAAGATGAATATCGGGTCAGGCTTTCATTTTGGGAGATTTGCAGATTGATGAGTTGAAAAAAATACTCGGTACGGTCTATTGCCCTGGTATCACTGGCACTTAGACGCAAGTAGGTATTGCTTCCCCCATCCACATGACTCCATGTTACAGAACCGCCGTGAGTCAGGCGCAAGGTGTTTGGGACGAAACTGTCCCGATCCGCGGCAACGGACTGGTTCAAATTTAGCCCCATTATGCCAACATCGAGAGCAGTGCTGCGGTTCAAGCTATGGCCGAGTTGCAACCCATAATGCTGTCCATTATCAAAAGGATTGATCCGGTTAGTCACAGTCCCTGAGGCAAATCCCGAGTAACCGGAAGTACCGAGTGCTATCTCGTCGGATTGGTAGCCGATGCCAGCGGATTGATTGCTGGCATCGGTCTTGTCGCCATTGGTTTCGTTTCTGTTGATATTGAGGCTGCCGTTTAGCCGAGTGTTTTTTGATAGGTCATAAAATGCGCCGAGATTTGCGCTGGCGTTGTTTATTTCGGCAGGTGGAGCGCTGTAGCTGTTAGGGCCACTAGTCAAGCCATATAGCCGCATACTACCAGTCATGGTAAGAGCTTGATCTGTGGGATGCCAGAACGCTGAGCTGCTCAGTTGCTGGTAACGAAAATCACTTTCTCCTTGCAGTAAACGGTAATTTGTCCGGCTCATATTTCCGAGATTTTCTACCGAAAGCGTGGAGTCGGGAAGATAGCTGTGCCGTATTACTACGGTGTTGATTAAAGAACTTTCATTTGTTTGTTGGCGCTCGTTATTGGTGGTATCGCCATTTATCTGGAATGTATTTTTGTCCAGACTATGCGTTATATCAAGATGCAGTAAATCCTGATGGTCCGCACTTAAGAGCGCGCTTTCCCATATATTGCGGTCATAGCTCACCATGTACTGGGTATTGCCGGCCAGAGTGCGATAGCGTTGAGACAGGCCATAGCGGGTAGTGCGATAAGAAGGGTCGGCTCCGCTGGGCCTGGTGTCAAGTTTGTTGTCGTTCTTGTCGTAGTGTATCTCGAATGGGAAGCGGCTGGCCGGCAACAGAGTCAGCGAGGCGTTGCCCGTGCCAAAGGTACTTTTCCCTTTTCCGTCCATCGTGTCGGTCGTACTGGTGTTGATGCCCAGTCCGCCGTTCACTTGAGCTATCCATGGTTGCCACAAAAAAGTGCTGGCGTTCAACTTGGTCGTGAATGTCTGCAGCATGTATTCACTTGAATTGATCGTTTCGTTTCGCTGTTCATAACCAATGCTTCCCCAATACCGGACCGGAGCAAATGTCGTCGAGTAATTGCTGTCGTCAGTGTGAACTGCGGTGTCAGGCACTTCGTCTTGATCTGGATTGTTTGCGATTTTCGCATCGTCATTCTGACTCTCTTTCGAAACAGTATCAGCGGTGTTGATTTGTAGCGGGGCTGTCGGTGTCATGCTGTTTCCCGGAACTGTTTCACTGGCAGAGTAGGCCGAGCGTGGGCAAGCGAAAACAAGCCATACCGCCAACATGACAAATATCTCTGCCCTGTATTTTCTTTTCCAATTGACACTCACTGGTCTCCTCATATCCTTCTTCGCCGACGTTGCCATCCATACCCCGTTGCAATGCCGGAACCTTTATGGTCATTTCTTTACGACTTGCTTTTCAATCGCCGCAGAAAAGGATTCATAGCGCGACTCATCAACATGGATTGGCGTTTCCTGTTTAAGCCGCGCGACAAGTGATACCCATGCCCGTTCCCCTTGTTCTCGCAGCCACAAGTCACGGGCGCGCTCCCTGGCTGACTCTAATGGGTTTAATTTTGGTGGTTTGCGGTCTGTCAGTCGAAAGACGGCAATGCCTTCCAGGAGTCTGAGCGGATCGGAGACATCTCCCTGTTTGAGTTTATCCACGACGTCTTGTGCGGTTTGTGGCAACATGCCGCGATGCAGGTAACCCATATCGCCTCCATTAGCAGCGGTTGCATCGCCGGAATGTATGCGTGCCTGGGCTGAAAAATCAGTGCCTGCGCGTAAGCTGCGGACCAAATCTTGTCCTTTTCCGCGCGTTTCTTCCCATATAGCTGGAGATGAGGAGGGGTCTACCTTGAGCAAGATGACAGAGAGCCGCAGTTGTTCTGGTTCTGTGAATTGGTCCGGGTGGGCGACGTAATATTCATCAATTTGCTTCGCATGTGGCGGGGGGACGTTGCGCACAAGGTTTTCCAATTGGCTTAGCATGCTTTCGTCCTGCAGCCGCTTGGTGAGCGACGGCACTAATTGTGCGCGGGTCTGCTGCCATTGTTTGTTGTCGCGATAGCGCTGTTCGTACTGCTGGATTGTTTGTCGGATTGCAGTGTCGTCGGGCTTCAGTCCGCGACGCTTGGCTTCGCGTTGTAGCAGTATATTGAGAATCAGCGTGTCGCCCACTTCCCGCTGCAAGGCTGCGGCCCCGCCTTCAGGTACCTTGCCGTGATAGAATTTTTTGTGCATCGCGATCGCCAGTGCAGCTTCGTAGTCCTGTTGCAGGATGATGGTATCCCCAACCTTGGCGAATACCACAGACGATGGTGTTACAGGTTTCTGTGCCGCGTCGGCGGCAATAATCCCGCTGCCGAGAATTGCCCCGGTAAGCAGTGCCATGATTGCCAGCCTGATGTTGTGGGTTTGCTCCGGATTCACTTTCAATACCTTCCATGCTGGTTTATTGGGCGTGCTCTGTGATGTATTTAATCGCACTAAATGTGAGTCCCCACAGAATTTCGAGCTGAACAATCACGAACCCGTGAAAAAAAAGCCAGACACGAAATACTGTCTGGCAGGCTAATGATGGCCGCGAGATTACTGATTCCTATTTGGTGTGGCAAGACAGGCATAACGCGCTGCCAACGTTGGTGACACGCAGGAATGTAGGCTGCACATCGGTGTGTGGGTCGTGGCAACTTGCGCATTCCACGAACGGCTGGCTACCTCCGGCCACGCTTGCCTCATTGCGTGTGTAAAGCATGATGTCGGTTTTCTGCCGACCAGCACCGCCGGTATCCACCCACCAGACCGTGTTACCGTTCAAAGTAGAGTAAGAAGTGGGTTTGAAGTCTGGATCATGGAAGGCACCCGCTGGCGTCGTGGCAGTCTGTCCGCCACCGCCATACTGTATACCGACGGGATGGTCATTTCGCAGATCGGTGCCGATATTGACAATGCTTGCATATCCGAGGGAACCTGCTGGTGTAGCCGTTGCCGCAGGTCCAGTCCAGGTTCCAGCCAGGGTGAAACCAGTTGAGCTGTAGTTGCCCGATCCTGGTGCATTGATCATGACATTCATTGCTTGTGTACCATCATGACAGGACAGGCAGGCGATGGATACCGACCCCACAGGTGCCACTGCGCCGTCCAGGCTAGTCGTGCCGAGACTGCTATAGGTGGTGTAGGTGGCTGGATTTGACAACCTGCGATTCCACAACGGTACTGAAGCGGTGGTATCCGCTCCATGCGGTGTATGACAAAATACACATAGATCGCCTGTGCCATTAAATCTGTTTGCTCCTGTGCCCGTACTGCCAAGATTATGTTTGGTGGTGTCAATTCCAGCGGTAGCCTCTTGCGGCTGAATTCCAACTATCACCAGCAAGCCCAGGCTTCCTGCAAGTGCGCCCCCCAATCTGCGTGTCAATGAGCGCTTACCCAATATTTTTTTCATGGCGAAACCCCCTCTGGTCAATTCGATTTGCTTTATTTGAATAAAAAACTCGCACAACGTTAATAATCTTATTAATACCCGCGAGCCACATCTTCTTAATGTAAAAAAAGCATATATTGTGCCAATTGATC
>Ga0315271_10001845_pt1 | contig 13023 bp, 18 predicted proteins | sample C3_top_MG_FD_204664 | JGI IMG/M metagenome (GOLD analysis project Ga0315271, IMG submission 204664) | Sediment microbial communities from Yellowstone Lake, YNP, Wyoming, USA - C3_top | ecosystem: Environmental > Aquatic > Freshwater > Lake > Sediment | place: USA: Wyoming | collected 2017-08-01 | reverse complement strand
TTCGGCGACATAAGTGTTGCGGGGGCTGAATCGGCTGCTCCCGCTGCCGTGGGCGAACAGAACCACACTTTTTGCCGAAGGCGACAGGATCAGTTCTCCGTCGAGTTCAATCCGGCCCGCTGGAATATGCACAGTGCTCATGCCATTGCTTTCATCAACACAGGGATACGCCGTGCCCCGAATGCCTTGTTGAATTTCTCGAAGCGTCCGGTGATCAGGGTGTGGCAATCGGGGCAATGGCCGTCTGACGTCAGGCGGTATTGCTCGATCTCGTACCAGTCGCGCACGATCAGTGCGCTGTTGCATGATGGGCAATGTGTGGTATCTCCTTCGCGGTTGTGCACGTTGCCGGTATAGACATAGTGCAGCCCGGCAGCAAGGGCGATGTTCCGCGCTTGCACCAACGTGTGCGGTGGCGTAGCGGGAGTGCCGGTCATCTTGTAGTCGGGATGAAACGCGCTGAAGTGCAGCGGCACGTCCACGCCAAGCTCTTTCGCGATCCACTCGCTCATTTTGCCGATCTCGTGGGCCGAGTCGTTGAGGCCGGGAATCAGTAGGGTGGTCAGTTCTACCCATACATCGGTTTCCTGACACAGGTATTTCAGCGTATCCAGCACCGGTTGCAGATGCGAACCGGTCTGCTTGACATAGAACTCGTCGGTGAATGCTTTCAGGTCGACATTGGCCGCGTCCATCTTGGCAAAAAATTCGCGGCGCGGTAGATCGTGTATGTATCCCGCCGTGACCGCCACGGTCTTGACGCCGTGCTCGTGGCAGGCGTCGGCCACGTCCATCGCATATTCGGCGAAGATCACCGGATCGTTGTAGGTGAAGGCGACACTCTTGCAGCCTAATTGTTCAGCGGAGCGCGCGATGGCTTCCGGCGTGGCTTGGTCGGCGAGCTTGTCGAAATTGCGCGACTTGGAAATATCCCAGTTCTGGCAGAATTTGCAGGCGAGGTTGCAGCCCGCCGTGCCGAACGACAGGATGCTGCTGCCCGGATAGAAATGGTTGAGCGGCTTCTTCTCGATTGGGTCGACGCAGAAACCAGACGAACGTCCGTAGGTGGTGAGCACCATCGCGTCATTGATGCGTCCGCGCACAAAGCACGCGCCGCGCTGGCCTTCGTGCAACTTGCAATCGCGCGGGCACAGGTCGCACTGGATGCGGCCGTCATCCAGCTTGTGCCAATACTTGGCTGGATATCGTTCGGCGATGCTGATGGGTTCGTCCATGATCAAGCCGCCTTTTTCGCCAGATCTTTTTCACGCCACTTGGTCACGCTGTAGCGCGACAACTTCACCTCTTCTGCCCAGAAATCATCGGGCAACCCGGCCTTGCGCCTGAGCATTGCCAGAAATTCGCGCGGCTGGGCTAGGTTTGCCCACACTTGCGGCAGGAATGTGCTGCGGTAATGGCCATACTCGAACACGATGCCGTCTACGTTGGGGCGCAGTTGCGCCAGTGCATCTGCCTCATCACGGACAACCATGTTCTGCGTTGCCGAGAGCAGCGAAACCTCGATCTCGGTGATATCGAGTTCTTCCCCAGTCAACATCGTAAAACGTGGATCATGCAAGGCTGCAGAAACAGCGTTGCTTTTGACGTCGGCAAGCAGTGAACGGTGTGCTTGCAGCGAGCCGATGCAGCCGCGCAACTCGCCGAATTGCGTGAGTGTGACGAAGCATGCGCCATGCTCGGCGAGCCACGGCGCCGATTCATCCGCTGTGTGTGGCACGTTCAATACGCGCGCTATCGCGGCGCGCGCGATCGGCAATAACACTTCACCTCGTATATCTGACATGCTTTTATCTCCTGTAAATTATGTTGCAGAGGTAAACGCAAATGCCGCATACCCCACTACTTGTGAATGAGACCCTGCTGTGTCGCCAGAGTTTCTCAGGTCGAGCAAATGAGGTGAGAGATGGTACTTCTGTGCAGCAACGATCAGGCCGCTAATCGGCGTCCCGCCACAGGCCTGGTCGTGCGGGATAGGTTGCTGCAGATTCAAGATAGCCTGCGCAGTCTCATTATCCACGCGCTGTGCCGTGACGTAAGGAAGATAGTGCGAAAGGTCAGAGCTGATCACGATCAGCGTTTCCTCGCCGCCCCACACAGCCTCCAGCACCTCCGCGACTTCTTCGGCGGTCGCCATGCCGACTGCCAGTGGCAGTAGAGTGAAATCTGTCAACACGCTTTGCAGGAACGGCAACTGCACCTCCAGCGAATGTTCCAGAGCATGCGCCTCAACGCTAATGCCGACCTGAGGCATATGGGAGATAGCGCGCGCGCCGGCAGTGTCCAAAACCACGCGGCCCAGCGGCGTATCGAAGGCATCCACACCTGGCAGTGCCAAGCCGCGTACCGCGACACGATGAGTGGGGCCGAGTAGCACTACGCGGCGGATGCTTGCAGCGACAGGTTGCAGCGTGGCATAGGCCGTCGCCGCGATCGCGCCGGAATACATGTACCCGGCGTGCGGCACGATCAGCGCTTTTGGAGTCAGGTCGAACGGGCGCGGCGCTTTGGTGCGTGCCTGGGCCAGAAACTGCTGCACGTCATGCGCGAGCTGCCGCGCATCGGCGGGGTAGAACATTCCTGCGACGGCAGGGCTACGGATGGCAGACATGGTGACCTCAATTTATTAATTCCTATTAAGTGAGGGCTGATCAGGCAAAATCAAGCCGTTCGACTTAGTAATAGAGAACATCTTCGCAAGTTAATTTGACCAAAAGCCCGATTCAAATCGGCGTTACAATTACAATTTGGATATTTACTGCATACGCTTGCCAAAGAGGAGTCGTCGTGGCACCCAAGAAAGCCGCACAAAGCAAGCTAGGAGACCCCCCCTTTTTGCGCATGAAAGCCGAAGCGGAGCTTGCCCGTGCACCGCGGACAGAGAAACCGGCCCGGTCTGCCGAGGAACTTTTGCATGAGCTGCGTGTGCAACAAGTTGAGCTTGAGATGCAGAATGAGGAACTGCAGCGGATGCAGATCGCCCTTGAGGAATCCCGGGACCGTTACCGGAATCTTTATGAGCTCGCACCGATTGGTTACCTCACCCTATCTCTGGATGACTCGATCAGCGAAATCAACCTTACCGGTGCCGCCTTGCTGCGGGAGGACCGCAATAAGTTGTTTGGCAGCCGCTTCTCGACTTTCATTGCCCCGGAAAGTCGCGATCACTGGCATCGTGTATTTACGCATGCGGCGCAACAAAGTGGCGATCAGTATTGCGAACTGACGCTCCAACGTGGCGACGGTTCACGCTTCCATGCACAACTGGATAACATCCATCAGCTGAAGGAAGGCGACGCACTGACGGTGCACCTTACGATCACGGATATAACCAGGCACTATCAAGCCCTGGCAAGCGAGCATCGCCTGGGCTTGATCATGGACAATACGCTGGACATGATCTTTGTCTTCGAGCCAGATGCGTTGCGATTCGTGTATGTGAATAGAGGGGCGGTCGCGGGCATCGGCTACAGCAAGGATGAGCTGCTTCAGATGTCGCCGCCAGATGTCTTGCAGATGGTCACTGAGCCAGAGTGCCGCTCATTCATTGCCCCTCTGTCCAGCGGAAAAAAGAAAGTTCGGCGCTTCGAAACGATGGCGAGGCGCAAGGATGAAAAAGATTTTCCGGTGGAGGTGCAATTGCAGCTTATACCAAAGGATGAGGATCCTGGCCTGTTCGTGGCCATCGTGCGCGATATCACCAGGCGTAAATTTGCGGAAAGGACTTTGCGCCGGCAGAAAAACCTGATGTGGCAGGTTATCGATACCGACCCAAATATGATCTGCGTCAGAGATGAACATGGCAAATTCTTATTGGCCAACCAGGCTGTGGCGGATTACTACGGTGTGCCGATACAGGACATGATCGGGAAGACAAATAGCGAAGTTAGTCACGGCATCCAGGAAGACCAGTTTTTTTTGGCCGAAGACAGCGAAGTGATCGAGCAGAAGCGTGAGGTGATCCTGCCGGAATCTCTGGTGAAAAATGGCAAGCCGATCTGGACGCACACGGTTAAGCGTCCACTGTTGCAAGATGACGGATCTGTGCATGTGCTGGGCATCAGGGTGGACATAACCGACCTGAAGATAGCCGCGAATAAACTTGAAGAGTCATATAGGGAGTTGCAACGGCTTGCCCTTTATCAGGAAAATGTCAGGGAGGAAGAGAGGGTGAAGATCGCGCGTAATTTGCACGACGAGATGGGAGCGACACTCGCCGCGCTGAAAATGCGTATCGCCTGGCTTGCATCCAAGCTGCCTCCAGAAATGCCGAAACTCTCCACCGAAGCCGATCATATATCCGACCTCGTGTCAGAGGGGATTAAGACCATGCGTCAGGTTGTTTCGGAAATGCGACCCAATCTACTGGACGACGTCGGGGTATTGGAGGCGGTTAGGGATTATGCCAAAAGGTTCCAGCGCGACACGGAGATCGAATGTACGGTTTTCCATCCCGATGAAAGTTGTCCGCTGGATGAAAAACAGGCCGTTACGGTCTTCCGGATCATCCAGGAATCACTGAACAATGTGGCAAAGCATGCCCGGGCAAGCGAGGTGGAAATTAAGTTTTCGCTTCAAGGTAATGCGCTGCAGTTGCAGATCAGGGATAACGGTGTCGGGTTCGATCCGTCCGACAAAGTGCGAACATACGGTTTGCTCGGCATCAAGGAACGTGCGTTGATGATAGGCGGTGAAGCCGGAATCGAAAGTGCGCCGGGCCGGGGAACGCAGGTATCGCTGAGGATCCCCATTTTAAGTGATACGCAGTCCAGGTTGAATCATTCATGATGTATCCTAATTACAACCATCAATTTCTGTCAGGAGAAAAGCTGTGATCCGTGTATTTATCGTTGATGACCACGTTATTGTGCGCCAGGGACTACGCAGGATCCTGGAGGAATCGGACGGTATCGAAGTCGTGGGGGAAGCCTCTGATGGAGTCGAGGCGCTGAAGAAAATCCTCACGGTGAACTGGGATGTGATGTTGCTCGATATTTCGATGCCCGAAAAAAGTGGGGGCGAAACTTTAAAGCAGGTCATGGATGAAAACAAAAAGGCCAAGGTTCTGATCCTGAGCATGTACTCGGAAGATCAATATGCGGTCCGCCTGATGAAGGCTGGCGCTTCGGGCTACCTGACCAAGGATGTCGCGCCGGAACAATTGGTCGGCGCGATCAGGAAAGTGGCCGGCGGTGGGAAGTATATCAGTTCAGCGCTCGCCGAATTATTGTTGGCTGAAGTGAATTCGGATACCAGTAAACCACTGCATGCGAGCTTGAGCGACAGGGAGTACCAAGTGCTGAGGCTGATAGGCTCCGGTAAAAAAGTTTCTGAAATCGCCGAAGCTCTTTCGCTGAGCGTCAAGACAGTCAGCACCTACCGGGCACATATCCTTGAAAAGATGAATTTGAAGAATAATGCCGAGATGACTTTCTATGTGATCCAGAACGGTTTGCTGGAGTGAGGGCATTGCCCGTTGAACAGTAAGTCATTTCGCACTGCATCTAAAGTTTCCACCTAAATCGCTATCTTCCCCATCTATATCCGGTGCAATTGAACCCGGCCAGTAGCACCCAATACATGATGTTCGATCACCCTCTGCGTGGTGAAGTGATGGATATGAGCAATGCGCTCTCGTCTTGCCAGCCACTTAACCTGTAGGAGGTGTTTTCCCGCCATTCGGGCGGTATAGGACAAATACCGATGGGAGACTACGTAACTTCATTATGGTTGATTCAGTGAGGCACCCATATTTCAAGAGCTGCGGCGTCGTCACAATGAACTACATGAGGTAGCTTGCTTCAACCACCAACAACAGGAGTCGATCATGTCGAAATTTATCGATCCATCAGCGGATGTTCGGCCCGAAGATAGTGTCTCTCAGCTGAATCCAGAGGGAAGCAGGGTAGGGCTATTCTCACTGCGACGCGCGCGATATTTCAATGAAATCGGATTTGACGAAACTGGGCGCGATGTCGGTGATGCAGACCTCTCTGAGGAGACCATCACTGAAGCAGCAGCTGGTTGCGATCAAGCTGAACTCAATCAAGCTGTTGGACCGTTGGTATGTGTGATCGCGGGTGATACCGCATGAAATTGTCTGAACCATACTTTTGATCAGGAGAACATCATGAAGATGGAAGAGATACGCAGCATAGCCAAGTCGCACCGGATCAAACCCGCCCATCTCTCAAAAGTCGAGTTGGTCAAATCGATTCAAAGCGAGGAAGGAAACTTTGATTGTTTTGCAACTGCCTCCAGCGGTGAATGCGATCAGGTTGGTTGTATCTGGCGCGAAGACTGCTTTGCCTCGGCCCGTGAAGGAGAATTGTCATGAGCTTGGTTAAACGGTATCCGTTCAGAGAGCTGGAAAAAGTCAGCAAATTGCTTGAATCGTATCTTCTGGGATTTCCTTGCTCGTGCAAAACCGGGCCGGGAAATGTATGTGCGATGAAGATAATGCGGAACCACGAAAGAAACGTATAGGCGTTGTAGGGGTTGTAGGGGTTGTAGGGGTTGTAGGGTAGGTGTAACAAGGCTCGCGGGAGCTTTTCCCGTTTTTCACGAAAGGGAGTTTCAAAATGGCAACAGGTACAGTCAAATGGTTTAACGATTCAAAAGGTTTTGGTTTCATTGCCCCTGATGATGGCAGTGAGGATTTGTTCGCGCATTATTCCGCGATCAATATGAACGGCTTCAAATCTCTCAAGGAGGGCCAGAAGATCAGCTTTGAGGTTACTCAAGGCGCAAAGGGCAAGCAGGCGTCCAACATCCAGGATATTAAATAGTGGATCGACTGCGAACCTCCTATAAAAATAGTGTTTGCAGTCTGTTTTTCGATGTAACGTGTATCACTGATCATTTACCTTATCCAAGGAGATAATAAAATGAACAACATTACTCGTTATTAACCCATTTTGGTTCTTTGCATGATCGTATTTTGGTAATGGGCAAGGAATGCGTACATAAAACTGCATCCGGGATTGTGACTCCGGAGTTGGCTTCGGAAATGCCAGACCGGATTGAAGTGAGCGTGAAATAGCGGTGAAAGACTTAACTGGTTATAGGATTAACCATAAGGAGTAATTATCATGAATCAAGCAACCATATCTGAGGGGTTCAGAAAAATTTCCCGGCAAGATGGCATTTTTCAGGAGCGTGTGCATGATGCTTACAAAGCCAAGGGCAAACTGTTGGAACCATCCGTCTGTTCACAATGCGGCGCGGTGTTTCATCAGGGCCGCTGGCAGTGGCTGCAAGCTCCGGCAAACGCGCATCGGGCGATCTGCCCTGCCTGCCATCGCATCCATGACCACTTCCCGGCAGGTTTCCTGACGATGAAAGGCGTTTTTTTCCACTCGCATCATGACGAGATCATGCGCCTGGTGCATAACCATGAAAAACACGAACGGACGGAACATCCGCTCAAGCGCATCATGGGTGTGGAAGATACCGACGGGACAACGCTGGTGACTACTACCGACATTCATCTCGTACGCGGCTTGGGTGAAGCTTTGCATCATGCCTATCAAGGTGAGCTGGAGTATCACTACAACCCCGAGCAGAACCTTTTAAGGGTGAGCTGGACGCACTGACAGGGTAAGGCGAAGTGCCATCGGTGGATAGCAGTTGGTGCCATAAGTGCAATTTAAACTCAGGAGAAAGTCATGCAAATACCTTTACAGATCACCATACGTGGCATCGAGCACTCTGACGCGCTGGAGACCCACATTCGCGAAAAGGTCGCTAAGTTGGATGAATTTTTTGATTACATCATGTCCTGTCGGGTAGTCGTCGAGCTGCCGCATAAGCACCATCATCAGGGCAAGCAATTTAATGTGCGCCTCGATATTGGTGTGCCTGGCAGCGAGATCGTGGTCAACCACGACCATTCCGAAGATGTTTATGTAGCCTTGCGCGAAGCCTTTGACGCGGCCAAGCGACGTATCGAAGACTACGTACGCAAAATGCGCGGAGACATCAAGACGCACCAGCCGAAGTTCAGGCCGGTGGCAAGCGATGATGCAATGAACGTATCTATCGTCGACGATCGGTAATGCCTCGTGCATTTGATCCGGATTGAAGGGTCCATGCAGGACGTTTCAGAATGCCATCGCATTTGCTTTGAATAGTCTATGTGACAAGGCAGGTGGAGAAAACAGTAGGACTGTTCAGTTGATCTGACGGCCCGTCGAAATGGGGAGGATGCCATGCCTATGATCATTACCTCGCCGTCATTCATGCACAAAGAAGAGATTCCTTCGCGCTACACTTGTGATGGACCGAATGTCTCTCCGCCGCTGGAGTGGACTGGCTTGCCAGCCGGGACGAAAAGCCTGGCCTTGATCGTCGACGATCCGGATGCTCCGGATCCCGATGCGCCCAGATCGACATGGGTGCACTGGGTGCTATATGACATGCCGCCCGATATCAAGGTTTTCCCGGAAGGTGGTAAAGCCGAAATACTGCCGCCAATAATCAAGCAGGGGCTGAATGACTGGAAGCATGTCGGCTATCAAGGCCCGTGCCCGCCGAAAGGCAGGCACCGTTATTTTTTCAAGCTCTTTGCGCTGGATGTACTGCTGGCAGATATGGGGCATCCCACCAAGGCGGCTTTGGAAAGGGCGATGCAAGGGCGTGTCATCGGGCATGCCGAGTTGATCGGGCTGTATCAGCGTAGTGGCTGAGCTGCTTTATCTGGTTTTGTGCTTCAGTGCGATGCCGAACAGCTCCAGTACCACGCCGGCAGCAAGCAACAGCGCGCCCTGCCAGACCTCGGGTGCGAGGAACATCAGGATAGCGCCGAGCACCACCATGATCATTGCAATGGTGCGACGAGTACGAGGATTTTTGATCATGAGGCTACACCCATAGTTACTGATCCGATTTTAAGTATAAAGCAACCGATAGATTTTTGGAGGCAGGTTTTCAAGGCATTTAACAAGGCCAATAAGCAGCGAGGAAAATAAAAATCGAGAATATAAATGGCCGCCATCGGTTCTTCCATCATCATGACTGCGTCCAGTGGAGTATTGCTACTGATGTCGCATTAAAGCGCCGCAGGACGTACCGAGAGTGACCTTCATAACCCACTCAAACCATTTAAAGATATTTGATAGCAGCAGTTCTGAGCACCCGCAGAAAACTCAAGGAGATGATCATGTATCAACGTATTCTGGTTCCGATCGATGGCAGTGCGACTTCCGAACTTGCATTGCTGGAAGCGATCAAGCTGGCGGATGGCAGGACTCGATTGCGTTTGGTCTATGTGGTCGAGCAAACCTACCCACTGGACTCGGAGGGCTTTGCATTTATCGACTATGCCGCGTTGCAGGAAGCAGTGCGCAAGACCGGAGAACGCACTCTCGCGCATGCCGCAAAAAAAGTAGAGCGCTCAGGCATGACGGCGGAAACTGCGCTGCTTGATGTGCCCGGTGAGCGCCCTGCCGCGGTGATCGACGGCGAGGCGCTGAAATGGAAAGCCGACCTGATCATCATCGGCACGCATGGCCGTTCCGGCTTGGGCCGTTTGCTGATGGGCAGTGTCGCGGAAGAGGTGGTGCGCGGTGCGACGGTTCCGGTGTTGTTGGTACGCGGGACGCCTTCTTGATGGTTATGATGCAGTGATGATGAGTGCCGCAACTTTTCCGCTCAGGCAGGCTGCCAAGCAGTTTTGGGAGCAAGGTTAGCTCCAATAGCCCGCTAACCCAGCAACTGCTTCACATGATCGCGCTCTTCTGTCAGTTCGCGATAACTCTCTTCCATATGTTTGCGTCCCAGCGCGCTGATCGGCAGTCCCTGCACGATGTGGTAACGGCCGTGTTTGCAAGTGACGGGGAAGCCGTAGATTACGCCTTCGGGGATGCCATAGCTGCCGTCGGATGGCACGCTCATCGTCACCCAGTCGTTGTGGTGCGAGCTGAGCATCCAGTCGTGGATGTGCGAGACGGCGGCATTGGCGGCACTCGCCGCACTGGATAAGCCACGCGCTTCGATGACCGCCGCGCCGCGCTTTTGCACGGTGGGGATGAATTCGTTTTCTACCCAGTTCTGGTCGGCCAATATGTCGCGCACGAGGCGGCCGCGTATCTCGGTGTGATCAAGATCGGGATATTGCGTGCCGGAGTGGTTGCCCCAGACGATCATTTTTTTGATGTCGCGGATTGGTTGGAACAGCTTGAGTGCGACCTGGGCGATGGCGCGGTTGTGGTCGAGGCGCATCATCGCGCTGAAGTTGCGCGGATCGAGGTCGGGGGCGTTCTTCATCGCGATCAGCGCGTTGGTGTTGGCCGGATTGCCTACCACCAGCACCTTGACGTGGCGGGCCGCATATTCGTTGAGCAATTTGCCCTGTGTGGTGAAGATCGCGCCGTTTGCCTCGATCAGGTCTTTGCGTTCCATGCCTTTGCTGCGCGGGCGCGAGCCGATCAACATGGCGATCTCGGTATCCCGAAAAGCGACCTTCGGGTCGTCGGTGATGATGACTTGCTGCAATAGCGGGAAAGCGCAGTCTTCCAGCTCCATCATCACGCCGCGCAACATGGGCAAAGCCTGCGGCAAATCCAGCAATTGCAGGATGATGGGCTGCGAATGTCCCAGCATGTCGCCGTTGGCGATGCGGAACAGCGTTGCGTAGCCGATCTGTCCGGCGGCTCCGGTGACGGTGATGCGAACGGGGGCGGTCATGGTTTCCTCCTGGATATTTAAGATATAGGCATGATAATCATTTCGCCGGCTTTTTGTTAGGTAAAGTGGTGTACGATTATGCCCATCCGTTTTATGTCATGGCAGAGATTTTGAAATGAATAAACAGCGCCCGAAACACCTCGCCCTGCATCTCATCAGATTACCTCTGCCCGGTATCGTATCCATCCTTCACCGTGCCAGCGGTGCACTGTTGTTCCTTGTCTTGCCGTTGTTGCTGTGGATGCTGCAAAACAGCCTGCGCTCCATCGAAACCTACACCGAGCTGATCAATATCCTGCAACATCCGGCCGTTAAAATATTTTTGCTGTTCGTGTCATGGGCATCCATACACCACTTCTGCGCCGGGCTGCGCTATCTGGCGGTGGATATGCACTGGATAAGTGATCTGGTGCAGGCGCGAATCAGCAGTAAAGCGGTGATGGTGGCGAGTCTGGTATTGACCATCTTTGTTGGGGTGAAATTATGGTGAGCCGTGTCGTCACCGGCGCGCATTATGGGCTGCGCGATTGGCTGATCCAGCGCATCACGGCGGCGCTGATGGCGATTTATGTGGTGGCATTGGTAGGCTATCTGCTGATGCAACCTGCCCTGAATTATGACGTCTGGACTGCGCTGTTCTCCCACCAGGTGGTGCGTACTTTTTCCCTGCTGTTTTTACTGGGCGTGTTCTATCACGCGTGGATCGGTATACGCGACATCGTGATGGATTACGTCAAGCCGGCCGGTGTGCGCCTGATGATTCATGTGCTGGTGATACTGGCGCTGATTTTGTATTCGATCTGGTCAGTTCAGATACTTTGGGGAATGTGATGGCAGTGGCTAAGCGAACTTTCGATGTGGTGGTAATCGGCGCAGGCGGTTCTGGAATGCGTGCGGCGTTACAGTTGGCGCAGGCTGGGCTGAAGGTTGCGGTGCTGTCCAAGGTTTTTCCGACCCGCTCGCATACCGTTGCGGCACAGGGTGGCATCGCTGCTTCGCTGGGCAACGTCAAGGAAGATAACTGGCACTGGCATATGTACGACACGGTGAAAGGTTCGGACTATCTCGGCGACCAGGATGCAATCGAGTTCATGTGTCGCGCGGCTCCCGAAGTGGTGTATGAACTCGAACACTTCGGTATGCCATTCGACCGCCTCGATAGCGGCAAGATATATCAGCGTCCCTTTGGTGGGCATATGCAAGATTATGGAAAAACACCGGTGGATCGCGCTTGCGCGGCAGCCGACCGCACCGGCCATGCGATGCTGCACACGCTGTACCAGCAGAACGTGAAAGCTAATACGCATTTCTTCATCGAGTGGATGGCGCTGGACCTGATCCGCGATGAGGAAGGCGATGTGCTGGGCGTGACGGCGATGGAGATCGAGACCGGCGAGGTGATGATCTTTCAGGCGCGCGCCACGCTGTTTGCAACCGGCGGTGCGGGGCGCATCTTCCAATCCAGCACCAACGCTTACATCAATACCGGAGACGGTTTGGGTATGGCGGCGCGTGCGGGGATCCCGCTGGAAGATATGGAGTTCTTCCAGTTTCATCCAACTGGTGTGTATGGCGCGGGTGTGCTGATCTCCGAAGGGGTACGCGGAGAAGGAGGTTATCTTCTGAACAAGAACGGCGAACGCTTCATGGAGAAATATGCGCCGACCGCGAAGGATCTGGCCAGCCGCGACGTGGTGTCGCGCGCAATCACGGTGGAGATCAACGAGGGGCGTGGCTGTGGGCCGCACGGCGACCACATCATGTTGAAGGTGGATCATCTCGGCGACGATGTGATCCGGTCACGCCTGCCCGGCATCCGGGAAATTTCGCTGAAATTCGCTCAGGTCGATCCGGCCAAGGCGCCCATCCCTGTCGTGCCGACAGCTCATTACATGATGGGCGGCATACCTACCAACTTTCACGGGCAAGTGGTTGCGCCTTACAAAACTGGGCCCGATGAGGTGGTGCGTGGCCTGTATGCGGTGGGCGAGTGCGCCTGTGTGTCGGTGCATGGTGCGAACCGGCTGGGCTGTAATTCCCTGCTCGATCTCATGGTGTTCGGGCGTGAAGCAGGCAGGCAGATCATCGAGGATTTGAAAAGCCACCCGCATCAAAAACTGTTGCCGGCGAATTCGGCCGAACTTTCGCTGGCGCGATTGGCGCGCCTGGAGAACCAGAAGAACGGTGAGCGCGTCTCCGAGGTCGGCGAGGCGATGCGCAAGACCATGCAGAAGCATTGCGGAGTATTCCGCTTTCCTGGCTTGCTGGCCGAGGGTGTCGAGCAGATCAAGCAGATCGCCGAACGCGTCGCGCATACCG
>Ga0315271_10001844_pt1 | contig 13027 bp, 12 predicted proteins | sample C3_top_MG_FD_204664 | JGI IMG/M metagenome (GOLD analysis project Ga0315271, IMG submission 204664) | Sediment microbial communities from Yellowstone Lake, YNP, Wyoming, USA - C3_top | ecosystem: Environmental > Aquatic > Freshwater > Lake > Sediment | place: USA: Wyoming | collected 2017-08-01 | reverse complement strand
CCGGCCGCCACGACAGAGATGCCGCGCCGACCGAGAGAGCGAATGACCGCGAGGCCTTGTCGCTGATCTGCTCCTGTTATTAATACATCCATGTTCCCCTTACACCGCGCACCGTGCTGTTTTTTTTGCACCACGCGAAAAGATCTGTAGGCACCGTTAGGAGGCAGCGAAGGCTTTAATGCATCGTCCTACTGATTGAAACTGTGCAAGGGAAGGGTATGTGATTCGGCGTCAGGGAAACGTCAGGATTCGTGTGAATCCGTTCATGCAGAAAGCCGCAAACGCTTCACAGTGCCTGCTAGCGCGCTGAGTCCCGATTGGAGATTTTTCGCTATCCCGCTCACTCTCACAGCCTGACGTCCCCCAAAACCGGCCTTGAATCGGTATAGCCCGTGCGCAACCGATTCTGGATCCTGGGCCGAAGCAGGGACACCTCCGAAATTAAACTCCCTGCATCCAAGTTCAACGCAGCGGCTGAGCACCTTCCAAAACAGCAGCGCCGGCGCGTCCAGTTCGAACCCCTTCGGCTCGCTGCCGCCGAGCACGTATAAGGCCTGGCCAGCGTACATCGAGACGAACGCAGCCGAAACAGGCCGACCTTCGTAGCGCATCAAGAACAGGCGACCAAGGTTTCGCTCGAAGTAGCGCCGCCCCATCTGCTCATAGTAGGCTTCGTCCTGAAGGCCAAAATACTCCCCGCGCTCCATCCTCCGATCCCGCGAACCGATCTGTAGCCGCCGTAACTCCTGCATCGCCTCGACCGAACAGGCTTCTTCGAACACCAATCCGTGCTTGCTCGCCTTTTTGATCTTCCGCTGATGGTGAGTCGAGAGCTGCTTCCATCGTTCTTCCTCGGACATCGTGAGGTCCACGATGAATTCAATCCTCTGCGTGGCAACAAGCCCAAGATGGTCCAGATTTGAGAGAGGCACCCCGGAGTAGTGGGATTGCATCGTGAGGCCGCGATATCCCCCTGCCCTCGCAAACTCGACCATCCGACCCATCATCGTACGGGCCAGGTCTGGATCATTCGCCTGAACGGCAGGAAAGGTTTCGAAATCGAGCCGCCTGAGAAATCGCCCGATAACCGGCCTTGAAGAATGTCGTTCGTTTGCCAACGCGATCCCGACACACCGGCCCTGTTCATCCAGTCCGCGAAAATACAGCGGCTCGGCATAATCCGAACGCCAGGTCTCTACCCATTCCTGGCTATGGTAAATGTTTCCGTCGAATCGCTCGATCAATTGGGCCCATTCCGCCCCTACCGACCTATCAACCTTAAGCTGCATGACAATCAACTCCTAACAGGACGCTGAAAAAGTCCGCCAGCGGCGTTCTCGCATCGTTCAGAGGCTCAACGTACCGAAGCGTACGCCTCGCCTCTTCGCTCGCTGCGGCCTTGCTGGACAGCCTTTTTGAGCATCCTGAGATATTGTGGCAACAGAGGCATTCAGTGAGATTTCAGCGGTGTCTTATGTATAAACTGAGATTTCCCGCAGCCTGCTAAACCGCTGAGACGATCGAGTTGTTGCGCAAGACAGCGGGCAACAGACTGAATCTCATACTCGGCAAGCGTCCCGTTCTTCCCGGCCTGGGAGAATCCGCCGGTCGGATTCATGGACCTGACAATGAACTCCTTGATGCCGGCCGTATCGGACGCGCTGAAGGCGGCGCCGGCCTTGGTGGAATGAACCAAATCGCGTGTCGCCCCTGCCTCAGCCATAGCAAGGATCGTGGTGCCGGTCCCCATATAGTCGTAGGCCTTCGCAGGAATCTGATACGGTTGGTTGGGCGCCAATAAAAGCGCGAGATGACTCTGCTTGACCATCTCGATCGCCCGGTTATAGGACACCGACTCCAGGACTTCCACATTCTCTTCAAGTTGATATTCCCGAACGATCTCCCCGATCGGGCGGCGGTTGATGAACTGACATTGTCCGACCAGCCTGATCCGGATCGCTTGGGCGCCTATCCGGCCTTCTTCGATCAGCTCACGAACGGCTTGAAAAACCGGCTCCGGCGTCCTTCCGAAATACAGCGTTCCTGTATAGATGATCGTGAACACCTTATCTTTCTCCACAGGACCGAAACTCGAAAAAAACTCGCCATCGAATCCATTCGTGATGCAGACAAATCGGTCCGGCAACCGTGAGCCGTAGGATTTTTTGAAGGCCTCACATAACATCTCGGTATTCGCAACGACTAAATCGGCTTTCTGAACCACTCTCCATTCCAGCCATCGCTCGATCGTCAACGATGCCGCGCAAGTGGAATACAACTTCTTGGAACCGCCCGTCATCCAGGGGTCGCGATAGTCGGCGATCCACCGGACGCCTGTGAGACATTTCAGCAACCATCCGATCAAGTGGACTGAATAGGGCGGGCTCGAGGTCAAGATACAATCGATTTTTTCGCGCCGGACGAGACGGATGGCTTGGAACAGGGCGGGCCACATCCAGTTTCGCTGCTCGTCAGGAAGCGACATGAATGACAGGACATACCGTCTAAGCTTTTGGGCCAAGGCCTCGCCTCCCCGATTGGCCGCGGTGGCCGGTCCTGCACTGTTCTTGGAAGTGCCGGCCGGGAGATCTGACCTTCTGAACAAACTGACCAGCGGCCGTAAGGCTGTTTTCATTCCCACATAAATCGGCGACAGAGTCGGCGTTCGGCCGGCCTTGAAAATTTTCACTGAACCGACGTATTTCAGCTTCTCGGCATCCTGCTTCTGCAGATAATCGTCCTTCAAGGTCAAAACAACCGGTTCCCAGCCAAACTGCGGCAATTGCCGGGCGAAATTAGCCGCCCGCAAGCCGCCCACTTCGGTGCTAGGTGGAAAATGATACGAAATGAGCAGGATCTTCTTGGCCATGAAACACTACCGGTTGAACAGCGATTGAAGTATCAGCAAAGCCGGTTCAGGAAATCGTTCCACGATCGAATCATAGTGGTGGTGCAACCCGGGTGTCGTATTCACCTCGTTGATCACTCCGCCGCTTTTCTCCAAGGAAACAGTGGGATCCGGCGTGATGAAATCCACGCCGACCAATCTGGATTTGAGAATTTTCGCCGCCGACTCGGCGTTTTTCTTCAACGCATCGCATACCAGGCCAGTCACGGTTTCATTGTAGACGGTCCGAACCTCAACCTGTTTTCTGCGTGGATCGTTGACGCTTTTGGCCAGAAAGGTCTGCCCACATGCTGGCGTGGATTCCAGCGAAAGGCCTTGATAGCCGAGAGTGAACAGACAGTCCCGATCGATATCAAGAAGGTACTCGCCCCGGCTCTTCCGGCTCTCATTCTCGATGCTGAGCAAATTGCTTACCGTTGAAACACCGTCCCCGGTCAGCCCTGGCCCCTTCCGGCGGACCGCATGGATCATCTCCCCGTCCAATACCAAAAGCCGGTAACATTCTCCTGGAATCATCGGCTCGATCAAAATCTCTGAACAATATAGCGACGCCAAAATTGAAGCAGCCCTGACCTCGCGGTCCGTCTGAACGTGGGTCGTCACTCCCTGGCCGGATGAGGTGCCGTTGGCGGGCTTGACGACACAGCCTTTAGGATGCCGCTTCAGGAACTCCGCAGCACGATTCCAGTCTTCAAGTTGGAACACTCGATGCTCCGGCACACGGAGTCCCTGTTCAGCGAACAGCTGATAGACCAGCGGTTTCATTCCAGCGATCTCAAGCGCGACCGGATCGTCGAATTCAAGCTTATCGTTCAAAATCCTGGTTGTTTTCCCATTCAGTTCAAGCTCCCAAACCGAATCCGCCAGAGCAGTAAACCGGGCGCCAACCTTCTCGGCCGCGTCCTTCCACATGTTCCGGTATTCCGACACACGGTCATGGACGTAAATCTGCCCGGAAGAATTTACCTTGGCCTGCCAGATCTTCTGGCCCCGCATATATAGCCGCTCCAACTGGAGCATGGGCAACTTCATCGTGAACCTCTCAATCGCCCGAGCCTTGATCCTGGCCCGCCGGTGTATCCAAGCATTGCAGGGAGCCGCATGGATAGATCCGGACTCTTACGGTGCTCTGCGTGGGAAACCGCTCCTGGATCGCCTTCAGCACGGACTCCCATGACTGTACGATTCTGACTCCTTCAAGGTCTTGAATCGGCTCCGTCGCTCCTTCCGGTCGGTACAGCCACATCGGATGACTCGTCGGCGAAACCGAACTGACGGTATTGGGCTTGACCGGAGGTTGGTTACGAACGAATAGGTTCTTGACGATCTTCTGTAGGATCACTCGCGGTTTCATGACCGAAATCCGATTGTAGAGTTCTGTATATTCCCGAATCCGTTCGCTCAGCCCCTGCTGAAACAGTCCATGATGGCCTAATCCTTCGTGCATTGATCCGATCACAATCTTCATAGCGTCTCGGGGAGCACACCGGATCGGTTTCATGGCCTTCCGGACGAATGTGTAGGAGACGTCGGAAGGATAGGAGTTGACGATCACGACTTCTGCGTCGCCCGGCAGCGGGGCTGTGTAGCGCTCTTTTGAAAACGCAGCCGCCTGCGGATAGTACGAATAATGATCTCCTCCGAGCAGACTGACGACCTCCGAACGATCGTTAATGTGCAGGGTATAGATGGTGTTCATTCCAACCATGCGCGCGATTTCGGTCACATCCTTACGAAAGTCATTATCGATGTTGTAGGTGCCGCCGACGCCCTTGTGCCGAAAGTGCAGGGTCCGAATCGACTTTCGCCCCAACACCCCCAACATCAGCTTTCCACCGCCGCCGAATCCAGTCGTGTGTTGGGGATAGACGCCGCCGACGCCGATTATCAAATCCGCTTTATGCAGTTCAGCATTGATGTACACCGGCGTCCCGAACGAAGTCGTCCCGGCGTATTTGGTGCCCCGCAAATCGCTATGAATGATCACCTTGCAACGCTGATAGGCCGGCTGGCCGATCTTGCTGGCCATGGCCGTCGGGTCTTGATGGCCATGGGTTCCAGTCGCCACGAGAATTCGCACGTCTTCCGCTCGAAGCCCCGCAGCTTCGAACTCCTTCAGCAGAAACGGCATGATTCTAGCGACGGGGGTCGGCCTCGCCAGGTCATCCACCACCACGACCGGACGTTTTTTCCCTTTGGCCAGCTCTCTGAGTGGAGGCTGTCCGACCGGACGATTGATTTGCTCGGCGATCTGCTCGTCGCTCAGCGGAAGCGGCGTATTGGGCCAATAGGTGACAACATCCCACGTATCGGGAAAAGACAACCGGATGGACCGGTCGTTGTACCAGACACCAGTTCGAAGCTCGATGGTCTGCATCCTGTCTTACTCCCTCGTTTCCACGGCCAGTTTTCGATCGGTCACTGGGCTCCCGACTATCCTGATTCGATAGGGGAAATGCCGCTTCAGTTCGTTGATGGGCCCTTCCAACAGGTACCAAGACAGCGAGGCAACCACTATCGCCAACCCTGTATACAGAAGGAAGTCGATGCCGGGCGGAATACTATCGACGTCGACACCGAATTCCCTGAGAAGGTATGGAATCGGTTTATGCAGGAGATACAGCCCATAGCTTATTTTCCCCAGATAGACCAACGGCCCTGAAGCCAGCATTCGTCCGATCGGCCCTCCGAATCCTTGTGCCGCACGAAGCACCACCCATCCGCAAAAGACGGTCTCGGCAGACAACTCCAGAATCATCCAGTTCGCCGATTCGATGCCTGCAGCACGAAGTCCTACCACCGCAAAGAACATCGGCATGCCGATCCAGAACAGTCCGTCCACCGCACGGCTTTTTGCTATCGTCTGCAGCCCCTGCTGCGTGACGGCGTAAGCCAGCAGCCCTCCCATGGCCAATGTGTCCAAACGGGATAGGGTAAAGAATTTGATCGCCCCTGCCGGCAATCCATACAACGCCAAGATCATCTTCGCCACTGGGCCAACCGCGACAGTGGCAAGAAGCACCGGGAGGAGAAACCTCCTGGGTGTCAGGAGAATGATCCAAGGCCAGACCAGATAGAACTGCTCTTCAACCGAGAGCGACCAAAGATGCGAGATCGGCCCTTCCCAGTTGTGATCGACAAAGACGCGAAAGAGATTCAGCGTATAGGTCCACAACCATGGCGTCAGTCCGTTGGCAGGATTTGGAGCCGCCAACGCATAGACCAGGAGAAACGCATAGTACAACGGAACAATCCGGAGGATCCGACGGATGTAGAACTGTCGTAACGTGAGAAATAGACCCTGACTGCCCTCCTCGACATACCGGCGGCCCTGCAAGAGGATGTCCGTAATGAGAAAACCGCTCAGAACAAAAAACAGATCCACACCGAAATTGCCCCACGGGAGACCGGCCTGCGACGTCCAGGGAATCCAGTGGCTCACAAAAACCATCAGGACCGCGATGGCGCGAATCCCATCGAGTTGAGGCATATAGGGGCGGAGGCCGGACGAACGGCTATCGTCAACCCGCACGTTATCTCCTAAAGGGGGATCGCTTTACGAAATCGTCCAATCTTGCGGTGAAGAGGTCACGAAGCCCTTCGAATTACCTGAGCAATACCCTGGCGAACGGTTCTTTATACGGTCTGATCAGCCAGGTTATTCACGCCGTCCTTCGAGCGATCGCTTTGCCCGACCACGAACGCATCCGCTTGATCAAGCCCCCGGTCATCACAAAAAATGGCTTCAAGTCTTTCCTGTTAAACCAGGCCGCCTCCTCCAGACCCTTGAATGACCGGAACCAGTCTCCGACGGATAGGGTTCCCTCCTGATAATAATCGTTCGAGGAAACCAAATCGAAATCCTCGATCATCCAGCGACGCCCCTCCCGTGGAATGATCATCGGCTGCTTCTGGCCTGTAAGATCGAGATAGAGCGCTTTGACCACATCCATGTCGTCCTCGGCGACGAAAAGACGGAACGCCTGACCGACCCGCGGATTGATGTCGAGCACCTTATACTGGCCGTCACGGGGATCGAATCGATACCCGATGTCGAGCACTCCTCGATATTGAATCGCTTTCATGAACTGCATCGTCATTTTGCCGACCGCCTCATTCCAACGGCATTCTCCGAGCGAAGTACAGCCGACATGGATCGGAAACTGCCTGATTTTGTATCCAGTGAGACCGATCGGGCAATCGGAATTTCCATTGAAATACCCGTTGAACATGAAGATCTGATCATCTCCTCCAGGGATATATTCCTGGAGCATCAGGTTGGGAAAGCCCGGCTCCTCCATCTCCTTATACTGTTCAAGCAACTCTTTCTCCGAATGGACCACCATCATCTTCTTCTTACCGCGCGCCTGCAGACGGTTTCCGTAAATGCCCTTTAACATCAACGGAAACTTGACCCTGTGCAGAGAGCCCTCCACATCTTCCACACGTTCAGGGAACAGAGTGAAGGGAGTCGGCACCCCGTGCCTGGCAACCAGATCGTACATCCCCTTCTTGCTGATCAGCTCCCGCATCAAACTCGGAGCGTTCCGGGGGAAAACGAACCATCGGCTCAGCGGCTCGGCGTACTCGGTGACAAAGACCGCGGTCTCGTCCGACGTCGGGATTAAGATCGATGTGCGTCCGACTTCCTTCCCGACACTCAACAGCTCTTCCAGAAACCGCTCCGGGTGGGCTTCATCGTATCCATAGAGGAAGCTCCGCTTGCAGTAACGTGAGAGCATGCCAGGAGATCGGGGGTCCGCATCGACTCCATAAATCGGAATACCCTGCTCCCCCAGGCTGCGCATGATAGCCAGCGCCCCAAGCTTGCAGTTCACGACCACCACTGGCATCGATGTATTCTGAATTCGCAACGTGGCTGCCACCTTTCGGAGTAGGATCGGCCCGGTCAGATCGAGAGACGGAGTACCTCTCTTTGCGCTGCAGCAGGCACCAATCCACCGTTGATCAAAGAAGGCACTGTGTCGAGATCGTCGATGTGGCTGAGCACGAATTCCAAATCCGCTTCCTGGCCCGACTGCGTCAGATATGCCGCGCTTCTCCCTCCGCGAACTTCTTCAGGGCTCTTCCCGCTCCACTGGGAGATGCACTGGCTCGTCGATTCGGTCTCAGGCATATAGACCAATGCCACCAGCTGCTCGGCAACCCACGCGCAACCCATCTGGTCCTCTCGGCGAAACTGGTTCCGAGTCCCAGCCCCGAGAACGGCAATCCGACGATGCCGACCGGACAGATGACGGGCGACGGCGGAGAAATTCCTAAAGCAGGCGGCATACACAGCCTCGGCTCCGACCGCATTCAACAGCAGTTGCGTTCCGGACGAGGACACCAACACCATCGGTCGATGCACGTCGGTTCGTTCCTCGATCTTCGCCGGACTATTGTTCACATCGAAGCCCACGGGCATATTTCCGCCCAATTCTCCGACGAGGAGCGGCTCCTTGAGCCTCGATGCGATACGGAACGCCTCGTCGGTCGTCTGTGCCGGATAAACACTCCGTCCAAGACTGACCGCCGTGGTCGCCGTGGTCGTCGCTCGAATCACGTCCACCACCACAATGGCATAGCCTTCCCGATACCGTTCCGCGCTCTCAGGAAATGAGTCGATGACCACTGCGCCTCTCATAGTCCCTCCTTAGGCGTATAGACCGTTGTGGGCCGGTCCCTTGGGCCGCAAAATCATTTGTTGAAACGCATCGGAGTGCAATCCCCTGCGGTAGATCTCCACCCGCAGCAACTCCTCCAACCGGACGTTACTGAGATGGACGCGGGGGCCGAAATGATTGAGCAACGCGAATTGGCTGGGCTTATTCGGCGCCTCGAAGATTGTACGGTCCATCCCGTACGCCTCGACGAACCGCTCCGCGAATCCCGCGTTCAACTTACCTTTTCCGTCGAACAGGCCTACGTCTTGCGCGCTCTCACGCCCTTCGACCACAATCTTGCCCGCCCCGGCATCGAGCCAGCGCTTTCCCTGGTCGACCAGCTCTGTCACCACATCCTCTGTAAACGTTCCTCCATGCTTCTCGCCGATCTCGAACTGGACAGTAAGCCCGCGTTCGGAAGCGAGCCGCACGACTTCGTTGGGGTCCAGAACATTCTCGATAAATCCCGCCCCTGCTTCGATCCCCGTCACACCGATGTCGGCGCAGAGGTCGAGAAACTCCGGAAGTTTTTTGAAATAGACAGCGATCTCGAACGGCCCCCCTCCCGTGCAGACGGGCACATTGAGGCGCCGCGCCGCATCGACCTTTTTGCGTGTCGCCATCTCACTGGCGACCTGCCAGCAGGCCATCGAAATTTTCAGCGAGGAGATCAAATGCCTGCTCTGCTCCAGATGACTCTCCAGCGTGACCGGATCGTAACCTGGATCGAATGGGCTGGTGAGCGGAGGGAGTTCGACCACGCCGATCTCACACATATAATCTCGGGTATGTCGAATCTTTCCGTTGGATTTATGAGTCTCGGTTATCATGAGTCATTCTCCTTGTTTTAACAACAACTCACTCCCATCCTTTACCTACGACATTGGCCTAGTAAACGAGGAACGCGCTTTCGTCTCTCACGACTCAGCACTGCGACGATCCATCCATCGACGCGATGGCTCCAGAAGAGAGGGATCCTCCGGCCCCATCCACGAAGCCATCAGCCACTGGCTCGCTTGATCGGCAGCGACACGCCGGGAGCAAGATGCGCGCGATCCGAACCGTCCCCCGACACTCAAACCGATCGCGTTAGAACAGGGTGTAAATGAACGGCGCGACCGCCGACCCTTGCGTCAGGACTATCAGACTTCCTAGAAGCACCAGCACCGAAATAATGGGAAGGAGCCAAAATTTCTTCCGTTCCTTCATGAAACCCCAGAGTTCCATCACAAACCCACCCATGACACACCTCCTTCCACTGGTTATGTTCAATACTGATATTTCATATGGGAACGGGGACGCGGAGATCGGACCACCCGGTAAGTCGTGCTCGATTCTGCGAATGTCTGCCGCATCGAATTCTTCCCCAGCAGACGAAAGATAAGGCCTGTCGGCGTCACGATCCCATAAAACACGATACTGAGAAGAATGCGCGTATTGATCCATCCCAGAATATGCCCGACCCACATCCACCCTTTGTGGATCGGCGCCAAGACCTGGGGCAAAATGGCGCCCAAAACGATGAGAATCGTGCCCAGGCTGATTGCCCACAGCCTGAACGGCTCGCCCCGAAAGACGAGCGGCCAGAAGCCGATCACGGTGAAGACCGCGCCGACCAATAGCCCGAATTGACGAAGCTCTTTCCTTGTGGCTGCTTGTTCCATTATCTCTATCCCCCCGTTCAGCTAATCGAGTTCGAATTCCTTCTTCCAATCAGAATCCCCTTCCAGGGGTTTCTGATCCTCCTTCCGCAGCACGTAATTCTCGATCACCAAGACATCCATCTCCGTCCGCATGAAGCAACGGTAGGCATCTTCAGGCGTGCATACAATCGGCTCGCCCCGCACGTTAAACGACGTATTCACACAGGTGGCATAGCCCGTCTTGGCCTCAAACGCCTGAAGCAACTTGTAGTAGCGAGGGTTCGTTTCCTCATGAACCGTCTGGACTCTGGCCGAGTAATCGATGTGTGTCACGGATGGAATATCCGAACGCGGCACATTGAGGAGATCAATGCCCCAGAGCTCCTTCTGTTCAGAATCGAAGGGCAGTCGTCGCTTCGTAAGCACGGGCGCCACGAGCAGCATGTAGGGACTATCGCAGTTCATCTGGAAATAGTCCGACACCCGTTCTCTCAACACGGACGGCGCAAAGGGTCTGAACGACTCCCGATACTTGATCTTGAGGTTCAACACGGATTGCATTTTCGTATTGCGCGCATCTCCAAGAATGCTTCGCCCGCCCAGCGAGCGTGGCCCAAACTCCATCCGCCCTTGATGCCAGCCCACGACTTTTCCCGCTGCCAGTTCGTCGGCCACCCGCTCATACAATTCCGGCTCCTCAATCCGATGATAGACCGCTCCGATCTTCTTCAGCCTGGCTTCGACCTCCTCATTACTGAATGACGGTCCCAGGTAACTGCCCTTCATCTTGTCGTGGACATTGTCCGAATTCCTGGGCTGGTTCTCATACTGGTGCCAAGCGCTCAGCGCCGCGCCCACCGCGCCGCCCGCATCGCCCGCCGCCGGCTGAATCCAGATCCCGGCAAAAGGCCCCTCGCGAAGCACCCGGCCATTCCCCACGCAATTGAGTGCTACTCCGCCGGCCAAACAGAGATACTCCACTCCCGTTTCCCGGTGCATCGTCCGAGAGAGCCGCAGCATCACTTCCTCGGTCACCTCCTGAATGGAACGGGCCAAATCCATTTCCCGCTGCCCGAACTTCGATTCAGGCTTACGCGGAGGGCCGCCGAATATGCCGTCAAACTTCCGGCTCGTCATGGTCAAGCCCGTGCAGTAGTTGAAAAACTCCATGTTCATTCTGAACGTGCCATCCGGCTTGAGATCGATCAGGTGCTCGTAGATAGCCTTGACGTATTTCGGCTCTCCGTACGGAGCCAACCCCATGACTTTGTATTCCCCGGAATTGACCTTGAACCCCGTGTAATAGGTAAAGGCCGAATACAGCAACCCGATCGAGTGTGGAAATGGAATCTCCCAGAGCTGGGTCAGTGAATTGCCTTCCCCCAGCCACGCCGAAGTCGTCGCCCACTCGCCGACCCCGTCCATGCAGAGCACCCCCGCCCGCTCATAGGGGGAGGCGTAAAAGGCCGACGCGGCATGGGACTCATGATGTTCGCCAAAGAGGATCTCCGGCAATTCCGATTTGCGGAGGCCGTTCGCACAGGCCAACACTTCTTTTTGCAGCAAAGTCCGCAGCAGAAGTTTCTCTTTCAACCACACAGGCATCGCGGCCAGGAACGATTGAATCCCTTTGGGCGCGAAGTCCACGTACGTTTCCAATAACCGCTCAAACTTGATCAGGGGCTTGTCGTAGAACACGACATATTTCAGATCCTTGATGCCGATCCCTGCCTGGGCGAGACAATATTCCACCGCGCGGCGCGGGAATCCCGGATCGTGCTTCTTGCGGGTAAACCGCTCTTCTTGAGCCGCCGCCACAATCTCGCCATCGTGGACCAGGCAAGCGGCGCTGTCGTGGTAGTACGCGGAAATGCCGAGTATATACATGCACTCACCTCCTCGCTGACAAGCTGCCGCCATTCCGGCGACATATGCCGGTTGTCATCTCTTATAACGAAACAGGTTTACTGACCGCCAACGCCAAGAACAGCACGACCGCGCACGGAGCAGGACTCTTGTCCAGGATCACACGCTCCCTATCGAGTACCCATCTGTCATCGAACGTTTCACATATTTGCTACAAGCTGAGTTTCAAGGACCACTCGCGCCTGGAATGAAATGGCCTTCAGAAGCAGCACAGCCCTGCTGGTTCCATCCAGTTTCTTTTCGAATACCGCTTCCAATCCGCACAATGGGCCATCCTGTATTCGCACCACTTGCCCAGGAAAAAATCGGTTCTCGGAGAATTCGATCGCTCCGCTGATAGCTTGGCTGCGAATGGCTTGAATGATCGAATCATCCACCACGGAAGGGCCGTAGCCGAACGTCACGATATTCTTGACCCCCTGGGCATATGCCACCGCGCGGAACTGACTCGACGCGTCGAACTTCGCAAACAGATACCCCGGAAACAACGGCGAGATCGTCACGCCGGACTTTCCCCGAAGCCCTTTTCGCTCCCTGATCATCGGAAGAAAGACTTCGATGCCCAAGCGGTCAAGGCTGGTCCTGGCAGTGGCTTCAGAGCGTATTTTCGTGCTCACCGCGTACCAGCACTTCATATCCCATTCCGGATCGCTCGAATCATTCGCTACTGCACTGTTGGAGTCGATAAGAGCGACCGCGCTCTTTTTACACAATTGCATGTGAACGATCCCCCTGTCTTTCAAAGATATACCGAAAATGCTGCACGACCTGGTTGATGGGAGAAAATGAGAAATCCCTAAGTAACCATCTTAATCGCTGTTCCGTCTTACTGAGATTCATATAGTGACGAACCTTTGAGAGCAGCGGCCCGTCCATGCGTGGCT
>Ga0315271_10001842_pt1 | contig 13031 bp, 7 predicted proteins | sample C3_top_MG_FD_204664 | JGI IMG/M metagenome (GOLD analysis project Ga0315271, IMG submission 204664) | Sediment microbial communities from Yellowstone Lake, YNP, Wyoming, USA - C3_top | ecosystem: Environmental > Aquatic > Freshwater > Lake > Sediment | place: USA: Wyoming | collected 2017-08-01 | reverse complement strand
TCGTGACGCCCTCGTACAGGTGGTACTTCGCCCATACGGCATCTTCCGCCGCTGCACCTGCGGCCAATACCGTCTGGCCGTTGGCCGTCGTCGCGGTGAAGAAGGTCTGATTCCAGAGCTTCCACACCGCACCATTCGGGTAGATGTAGTTGCTGAACGCAAGTGACGAGTCGACGCCCACGTTGTTCGCGCCCTGCTGCAGGCTGATGCCGGTGCTGCCCACGTTCGCAGTGTGACAGCCAGCGAAGAGCATGAACCTGACGTCATGCAGCTTCGCGAACCCAGGGCCGGACAGGCATGCGGCTCTGCCAGCCCCGCAGGTGGAGCCCGACGGCAGGCTTGCCTGGTTGGCGTACAGGTAGGTTGAATCGGCGCCGACGACCATCTGCATGAAGCCGGCGTTGGCATGGCCGTAGAACGCCCAGACCGCGTCATCCCAGCCATTCGCGTCCCCTATGGCCGTGAAAGTGCTGACGTTGGCCTTGAATGCCGTGTAGCCGTGCGCGCCCACAATGGACACGAAGTCGACAGCGGACGGGGTGAAGTCCACACCTCCCCAGTTGCCGTAGAACGAATCGGCCCAGGGTGGGGTGTGGACGTCGGGATCTGCCGCGGCGACGGGCCCGGGGCTGAGCATCGCGCCGGACAGGGTGATCGCAACGGACACCGCGACAACGAATCGCAACCGCGTTGCCGCCGCAGGTCGGAAATACACTGATCCCTCGATTCTCCTGCCCCGGGGGAACGCAGGCGGCGGCAGGCCATTCAGTTCGGCCACTCAGGAGATGACGCCGCTCGGCTACTGCCCCCCTCTCACTGCGGCGACCAAGGCCACTCGACGATCATCGTCCAGGTGACCCCGTCCACCGTGGTCGCAATTCCGGTGTCCGCGCCCTGCGACGCGGATCCGACGAGGACGGCCGCGTGGCTGGGCAGCAGAGAGGCCCGACCGCCGACCCCGGTTACGTCCGTGGCCCGGATTGCCTGGCGCACAAGCGTCTGTGCATGGTCCGCGGTCGACCATAGGCTTGTCCCTGTCACCAGGCCCGATCCATCCTCGCGCATGGCGATGTCCCGCACGTACGTCCCTGAGGTGTCGGCCTCGTCAACATGGCCGGCGGCGCGCAGTTTGACCGCGCCGTCCGTGCCGATCTCCGCGATCACCCAGTCCTCCTGTGGGGACGGAACTGCCAGCCACTGCCCATCGGACGACAGCCGGTATATCGCTGTCTTGCAGAGGGCATAGCCGGCTCCGGGCGCGACCAGCGACACTGAGGTGATCGCGGGGCGATCTGCCGGGCATGGCGAGCGGAGCGCCCGCCAGGTCCGCCCGCCGTCGTCCGTGGAGTACAGCGCGGGTTCGGCGAGTTGCTCCGGGGAACGGGCCCACCCGTGTCGGTCGTCGACGAAGGTCGGATCCACCATGCGCCCCTTGACGAGTTCCGACCAGGTCCAGCCGTGGTCGTCACTTGCGTACAGGCACGTCGTCGGGAACGGCTCCTGGACATGGACAACCAAAGTGTCGTTGTAGTCGTGCTCTGGCACGCAGCGTGTCCCACCGATCAGGCGGTCGCCGGCCCATGTCAGCGTCTGGAGGGCGGGGATCTCGGCCGTCGAGGAACTCCATTTCGAGCCGCCATCCGTCGTCCGCACCACGGCCAAACGCTTGTCGCGCGAATGCGGTACGCCACCGACGCCAACGATCTCGACGCCGTCCCGGGTCGCGACGGCATACAGGTTGATGGTTACGGCGGCTCCACTTGCGGGGTCGAGGGTCGCGGGAACCGTCGTGGCGGGAACCGTTGCCGCCAGCGAGGCGCAGGCGCCGACGATCAAGGCCACACACCCGATCGCTAGGGCTCGAACGCGCGGAGCACGGGAGTCCGCAGCCGAGGCGTCGCTTTGTGAGTGGTCCAAGTCGCTTCCCCCCGGATGGCGGCCCCTGGTTGACAGGTCAGTGCGCGTGAACCTGAGCGCTGTACGCCCTCGACGATGCGTTGCTCGCGTTACCTCAATGAAGGGCCATCGGTCACTAACTGCTTGATTCGCACCGGTACCCCCTGCCGTCCGACCATGCGCGACCCGCATTCACGCGGGTGCCCGACACCGGTCGGGAGCGACGCCTAGATCGAGCGGCCCGCGTTCGGCGCTGCGCGCGCGACATCGGGCGACGGGGTTCAGAGCCGAGCTGCTCCTCAACACCGGCTACAGCGCCTCAGGCGGAACCTCGTGACGCATGCCTGTAGACAACCCTCCCTTGAGCCGAGGCGGACGGCGGCATAGCGTTGGAGCTCGGCGGCTGACGTCGCGTCGGTCGTCCCCGGGCAACCGTCCCGGTGGCGCACCTCGTCCCGTCGAACCGCCACCCATCGCGACCGCGCTCGGGGTGACGCCCCGGCGGCCGGAGACGGTCCCGCGTGACGAGCGGCATGACGCCTGCGCTGCGACTGGTCCGGCGGACTGGTGCTGACCCCGGTGGGAGTTCCCATGCGCGAGCTCCTGCGGGGTCACGCCGGACTCCACGACCTGAACGCGGCCAGCTCCGTCGAAAACGAGGTACACACAGTCCTTCTATGAGGTCGCCCACGCGATGATCACCGTCGTCCACACCAGCATCGCCCGCCACAGCGGTCGCTCCGACGCCTCCCGTCCCGCAGGGATGTGGGCAGCTGCACGCTTGACGGGCATGCCTTCCCTGCACGGGGTTTCGTGCTCGATCGCGACGGCGCCGACCAGGGACCCCACGCACCCATGATCGGTGCCTTCGCTGCCGCGCCGGCGCCTCCCGCCCGGGCCATCGTGGACCCGGGTCTCCTGACCTACCGTGACCGTGCGGTTGCGGCCCGAGAGGTCGGGCGCAGGCGAGTCGGCCCTGACTGATATCCGGCCTTGCGCCGATCGCAGCTGCAGACAGACCGCCGTTTCGTCGATCGAGTGCTGCGTCAGCTCTGGCGCGACCAGTCGGACGTGACTCCAGGTGTCGGCGCCACGCAGGGACCGATGCTGCCGCGACTCAGGCGCCCAACTCCGGTGAGGCCCGAAGCCACCAGCGGCGTTCGCGGACCGGCTCGCCGGCGATCTCGTCCTCCAGCTCCTCGCCGGGCTCGAAGCCCCGCGCGACGTAGAACGGCTCGCCGAGGGTGTTGCCGACGAGGACGTCCGCGGCCAGGTCCCGCCCCGGGTTCCTCGCCAGCACCGCCTCCAGCAGCGCCGTGCCGAGGCCCCGGCCGCGGGCGGTCGGCCACGTGTAGATGGCCACGAGCTGGACGTGGTCACCCTGGTCCACGATCTCGGCGAAGGCGTCCGGCGGAGACCCGGTGGCACGCTCCGGCAGGACGGCCACCAGGACCTCGTCGCGCCCCAGGCGCACCTCCAGCCGTTCGGGCGCGTACGCCTGGGCGAGGTAGCGCTCGACGGCACCCGCGTCGATCAGGACGACGTAGGTGGTGCGCCAGGCGGCGGCGGCGATGGCACGGATCGCGTCGATGTCCGCCGGCACGGCCGGGCGAACCAGGATGGACTGGGCGACTGCGGGCTCCACGCGCGGAGTCTACGGGGATCGGGGACCCGCGTCCGCACGGCGACGACGCGCCCACGTCCGCGCCGCCCGTGCCATACAGGTGGCACAGACCCCCCGTACGATCACCTGCGATGCAACTGATCGATGGACTTCCCGTCTACGCCGCTACGGACCTCGTGGGGTACCTGGCCTGCGGGCATCGGCTCGCCCTCGAGCAGGCGGCCATGCGTGGCCTCGTCGCCAAGCCCATCCGCAACGACCCGTCCATCGAGCTCGTGGCCAAGCGGGGTCTGGAGCACGAGCACCGCTACCTGGCCGACCTGGTCGCCCGGGGCCTGACCGTGGTCGAGATCGAGAAGGACGGATCCGCGGTCGCCCCCGCGGCGGTGGACCCCGTCCCGTGGGATGCCGGCGCGGAGCTCCGGGCCGCGGCCGTGCAGACGCTCGAGGCGATGCGCTCCGGCGCGGACGTCGTGTACCAGGCCACCTTCTTCGATGGGACCTGGCGCGGCCACGCGGACTTCCTGCTCAAGCGGGCGCACGAGTCTGGCGAGCCGGACAGCGCGTTCGGCCCGTGGCACTACGAGGTCGCGGACACCAAGCTCGCCCGCCACGTGAAGGCATCGGCCATCCTCCAGATCTGCTCCTACATCGAGCAGTTGACGGAGATCCAGGGCCGCCAGCCGGAGTACCTGTACGTGGTGCTCGGGGGCAGCGCGCGGCCCACGGACCGCCAGCGCGTGGACGACTTCATGGCGTACTACCGCCACGTCAAGGCGGAGTTCGAGGCCGCGGTCCACCTGCGGGACGCGGATCCGTCGCTCCCCCACTACCCGCCGGTGGACACGTACCCGGAGCCGGTGGAGCACTGCGCCGTGTGTCGCTGGGCGCCCCAGTGCCGGGATCGCCGACGCGCTGACGACGACCTCAGCCGGGTCGCGGGGGCCAGCGGCAGGCATCGGGCTGTCCTCAAGGGACGTGGCGTTGCCACGAGACGCGGGCTGGCCACGCTGCCGATGCCGTGCAGCCCACCCGTGGACGGCGTGGGTCGCGATGCCCTGGAGCGGATCCGGGAGCAGGCGCGCATCCAGGTGGAGTCCGAGGATGCGGGCACGGTGCGCTGGGAGCTCCTGGCGCTCGAGCTGGGCGAGGACGGCCTCCCCGTGCCCAAACGGGGCCTGCTCGGCCTGCCAGTGCCGAGCGAGGGTGACCTCTTCCTGGACCTCGAGGGGGATCCGTTCGCACTCGACGATGGCGTGGACTACCTGTTCGGCCTCCTTGAGCCGCGCCTGCCGGACGAGGACCCGCGCTGGGCGGACCCGGCGGGCAGCCATGTCGCCGTGCCCAGGTTCCACGAGATCTGGAGCCTGGACGCGGAGGGCCGCGTGACCTGGGCCGCGGAGAAGGCCGCCTTCGAGCAGACCGTGGACCTGGTCATGGACCGCCTCGAGCGGGACCCGGCCATGCACGTCTACCACTACGCCGCCTACGAGAAGACGGCGCTCGGGCGGATGGCCCAGCGCCACGCCACACGCGAGGCGGAGGTGGACCGGCTCCTGCGCGGTGAGGTGCTGGTGGACCTGTTCCGCGTCGTCCGCCAAGGGCTCCGGGCCGGTGTCGAGAGTTACTCCATCAAGAAGATCGAGCCGCTCTACGCGCTGGTGCGCGAACAGGACCTGAAAGACGCCGGGAGCAGCATCGTGGCGTTCGAGACCTGGCTGGAGATGGGCGACGAGACGCCCGTCGAGGACGCCGAGAAGGTCTTGGCCGGCATCGCGGCCTACAACCGGGACGACGTCTTGTCCAACTGGCGCCTGCGGGACTGGCTCGAGGAGCAGCGGGTGGTGCTGGAGCTGCGTGAGGGGCGGGACCTTCCCCGCCCCGTCCCGGGGGACGGCGCTCCATCCAAGGAGCTCTCGGACCAGGAGCGGTACGTCGCGGAGCTCGTGGAGCGATTGACGGATGGCGCCCCGGCGGACCCCGTCAAGCGTGGCCAGGATGCCGACGCGCAAGGTCGCTGGCTGCTGGCCCAGCTGCTGGGCTGGCACCGCCGCGAGGAGAAGTCGGCCTGGTGGCGCTACTACGACCTGGCCGGGATGTCGGAGGACCAGCTGATCGAGGAGCGGGAGCCCATCGGTGGCCTCGTCCCCGTCGGGGAGCCGCGCCCCGACAAGCGGTCGCTGGTCTGGACGCTCTCCTTCCCGCCGCAGGAGCACAAGCTGGGCCGGGACACGGACGTCCACGACCCCCAGACGACAAAGAGCGCGGGGGAGATCGTCTCGATCGACCTCGTGAACCTCACGCTGGAGCTCAAGCGAGGCCCCAGCCTTGCGGGCACGCCGCTGCCGTGTGCGCTGATCCCCAACGACATCGTGGGCTCCAAGGAACAGCAGGAGAGCCTCCTGCGCACCGCGGAGTGGGTGCTCGGACACGGGCTCGTCCGGGTGGACGGGCACGACGATGCGGAGCCCGGCGCTCCGGATCTCGGGGCGGCGCGATCGCTCCTGCTGCGGACCCCGCCCTGCTCGGAGCCCGGCGCGCCGATGGTGCGGGACGGCGAGACCACGCTGGACGCGGCGATCCGGCTGGCGACCACCCTCGAAGGCCGGGTCCTGCCCATCCAGGGGCCGCCGGGTGCCGGCAAGACCTACACCGGGGCGCACATGATCGTGGAGCTCGTCGCGGCCGGGAAGTCGGTCGGCGTGGTCGCCAACAGCCACAAGGTGATCGGCAACCTGCTCAAAGCAGTTGACGAGGCCGCCGCCGAGCGCGCGAAGGAGGGCGGGCTGCCGCGGCCGGTGCGGATCGGGCAGAAGCCCAAGCAGAACGGGACCCCCGCCTACCCGGGCGCCACGACGATGGGCTCGAACGCCGCCGTGGAGGCGGCGCTCCGCGGCGGCCTGGTCGACGTGGTCGGCGCCACGTCGTGGGCCTGGGCGCGGGCGGAGATGGCCTCGCCGGAGCCGGTGGTGGACGTGCTGTTCGTCGACGAGGCGGGCCAGCTGAGTCTCGCCAACGTGCTGGCCTGCGCGCCGGCCGCGCGCGCGATCGTCCTCCTGGGGGACCCACAGCAGCTGGACCAGCCCGTCCAGGGCAGCCATCCGCCCGGCGCGGAGCGGAGCGCCCTTGGCCACCTGCTGGGCGACCGGGCGACCATCGACCCCGACGAGGGCCTGTTCCTCGCGGACACGTGGCGCCTGCACCCGGACATATGCGCCTACACGTCGGCGGCGTTCTACGAGGGCCGCCTCCACTCCAGGGCGGGTCTCGAGCACCAGGAGGTCATCGGCCCCGGCGTCCTCGGGGGGACAGGGATGCGCTACGTCCCGGTGGTCCACCAGGGCAACGCCGACTCCGAGGAGGAGGCCCAGGCGATCCTCGCCATCATCCGGGACCTGCTGGACGGCGGCCCCCGTTGGGTCAATGCCAAGGGCGAGACCCAGGCCATCACGCTGGACGACATCGTGGTCGTGGCGCCCTACAACGCACACGTCGGGCGGATCGAGCGTGCGTTCGCGGAGGCCGGCGAACCCGTGCCGTTCGTCGGGACGGTGGACAAGTTCCAGGGCCAGGAGCGCCCCATCAGCATCTATGCGATGGGCACGTCCACCCCCGAGGATGCACCCCGGGGCATGGAGTTCCTCTACTCGCTGAACCGCCTCAACGTGGCCACCTCGCGGGCGCGCTGCGTGGCCGCCGTCGTCTGCTCCCCCGCCCTGCTGCGGGTCGCCTGCCACACGCCACGCCAGATGCGCCTCGCCAACGGGCTGTGCCTGGCCGTGGAGGCCGCGAGAACCCCTGCGTAGGGGATATCGTCCGGCGGTGACCCCCGCCGCCGCCCGCCTCGACCCCGCCGCGCTCGCCGCCGGGCGGAAGCGCGCCCGCGCGACGCTCGTGACGGGCGTCGCCCTCGGCAGCACCGGGCACATCGCCGCGGTCACGGTCGCGACGCTCGTGGCCCAGGACCTGCTCGGCTCCAGCACCCTCGCCGGTGCGCCTGGCGCCACGGTGGTTCTCGGCGCGGCTCTCGGCGCGGTCCTGCTCTCCGCGCTCATGGCCCAGCGGGGCCGGCGCCTCGGCCTGTCGCTGGGCTACGCGGTGGGCGTGGGCGGCGCCCTCCTCGCGACGCTGGCGGTCCTCTCGCGCTCGTTCCCGCTCCTGCTCCTGGGCACGCTGTTCATCGGCTTCGGCAACTCGTCCAACCAGCTGTCGCGCTACGCCGCGGCGGACATGGCCCCGGCGGCGAAGCGGGCGTCGGCGATCGGCCTGGTCGTCTGGGCGTCCACGGTCGGCTCGGTCATCGGGCCGTGGCTGGTGCCCATCGCGGGCGCGCTCGCGATGCAGGCGGGCCTGCCGATGCTGGCCGGGCCGTATCTCGTGCCGGTGGTCTTCGTGGGGACCGCGGCGGTGGCATCGTTCGTGTTCCTGCGGCCGGATCCCTACGACCTGGCGGACGTGGACTCGATCTCGAACGTGGATGTCGTGGTCTCGAAGGACCCGGTCGTCGAGATCCTCCGCCGGCCGGGCGTGGGGGCCGCGATCGTGGCCCTCATCGCCGGGCAGTTCGTGATGACGCTGATCATGACGATGACCCCGCTCCACATGACCCAGCACGGGCACGACCTGGGCGCGGTAGGTCTCGTCCTGTCCGGCCACACGCTGGGCATGTTCGCGCTGTCGCCGCTGTCGGGACGCCTGACCGAGCGCTGGGGCTCGGTGCGCACGATCCTGCTCGGGTCGGCGGTGCTGGGGGTCTCGGCGGTCATGGCTGCGGTTGCCCCGCCGGACGGGGGTGCGCTGCTGCTGATCGCCCTGTTCCTGTTGGGTTACGGCTGGAACCTGGGCTTCGTGGCAGGCTCGACGATGCTCTCGGAGCGCCTCGAGATCCACGAGCGCACCAGGATCCAGGGCGCCGCCGATGCGCTGATCTGGTCCGCCGCGGCGGCCGCCAGCCTCGGGTCGGGGATCGTCATGGCGATGGCCGGCTACACGGCGCTCGCGATCCTGGGCATGGGCGCGGTGGTGGTGATGGCCGCGGTGATGCGCAACTACCGCCGCGAGGTGGCCCAGGACGTCCGACGCGGAGTTGCCGACGCGGCGGAGCTCCTCGACGTGGAAGGACCTGCCGGCTTGGCGCATGACGCGAACGCGAATGCTCACGAGAACGCCGGCGCGGAGCCGCCCTCCACCGCCGCCTGACGGGCCAACGCGTCCGGCGCGGCCCGAGCGCCGACCCAGGTCCGGCCCGAAGACTAGGCGCCCAGCTCCTCCGCCACCCATGCGGCCAGCACGCGGGCGCACGCCTCCACCTCGGCCAGCGGCACCCGCTCGTCCGCGGCATGCGCGAAGCGCACGTCACCCGGACCGAAGATGACACAGGGCGTCTCCCCCACCCCGTTGAACAGCCGCATGTCCGCGCCGTAGGGCACGCCTCGCAGCGCGGGCTTGCGCCCCGTGACCGCCCCCACGATCTTCGCGAGACCCGCCGGCAGCGCATGATCCGCCGCCACCTGCGAGGAGCCGAACTCGGCCCCGTAGACCTCGACGGTCGCCGGGTGGTCACGCAGGAAGTCGTCGGCCGCGCACGCGGCCTCGATACAGGCCCGCAGCTCGGCGGCTGCAGCAGAAGGCGACTGGCCCAGCCGGACGCCGTAGCGGCCGTCGGCGACCACCTTGTCCATCACGGACGACGCCCACTCCCCGCCCGAGACCTTGCCCACGATCGTGGGGTACGGCAGGCCCAGCGCCGTCATCAGCGGCTGCGTCTCCTCGGCATTGCGGCGGGTCTCGTCGGCCTCGAGCGCGCGGACCAGGACCTCGAGGCCGGTGAGCGCGGACACGCCCTCCGTCCGACGGCTGGCGTGCGCCGCCTTGCCCGGGACCGTGAGCCGGAACGTGATCGCCCCCGCGTGGGCCACGATGACGTCCAGCGACGAGGGCTCCGTGATGATGCACATCTCGCCGGTGACCCCGGCCCGGATCGCCGCGAGCGAGCCCTGGCCGCCGTCCTCCTCGGACGGCACGAACGCCACGATCAGCTCGCCCTGCAGCCGGTCGAGCGCGCCGCTCGCCCCCAGCGCGCGCACCGCGCCCAGGATCGACGCCACGCCGCCCTTCATATCGCAGGCGCCGCGCCCGTACAGGTCCCCGTCCCGGATCTCGGCGCCCCACGGCTCCGCGGTCCAGGTCCCGGGATCGCCGAGGGGCACCACGTCCACGTGCCCGGACAGCACGATCCGGGTCCCGCCCTGCGGGCCGGCCCGCCCGATGACCACCGGGAGCGTGACCCGCTCCACCTCCTCGCCCGGCCAGTCGGGGTCCTCGCGGACGGCCGCGGGGTCGGGGTGGAAGACCTCCACCGCCATGCCCAGCGCCTCGAGGCGGTCCGCGAGGTCCGCCTGGAGGATGTCCTCGTGGGCCGTGATGCTGGGGATGCGGACCAGGGCCGCGAGGTCGGCGATCAGCGCGTCGGCATCGACGGCATCGGCCGCCGCCCGCGCCCCCGGCGTGAGCTTGTCCTTGCCCCCGCTCATGCGCGGAGCACCGGGCGCGTGAGGCAGGTCACGCCGCCGGAGCCGTTCTCGCCCACCTCGCGCAACGGGACCGCGTGGACCTCCACGCCTGCGGCCTCCATGCCGCGCCGGGTCGCCGGGTTGCCCTCGGCCACCACGACGACGCCCGGCCGCACGGCCAGCACGTTGCACCCAAGGGTCGGGTACTCCTCTTCGGGCACGTCCACGAGGCGGTAGCCGAGGTCGGCCAGGAGCTCGAACAGCCCGGCCGGCAGGAGGGGCCGGAAGACGACGGCAACGTCGTCCGCGACGGGCGAGATCACCGACAGCAGGTGGACCAGCTCCGCAGGCCCCTTCCAGTACGGGACGTCGAAGATGCGCGCGTCGCTGCCCACGATCCCCGCCAGCTGGCGGGCGCCCTCGTCGTTGGTGCGCAGCGTCCGGCCGATGCACAGCAGGTCCGGCCGCAGCCAGAACGTGTCGCCACCCTCCACCGTGCCGCGTCCCTCGATCCGCCCCAGCGTGGGGATTCCACGGGAGCTGGTCCACGCCTCGAGGACCGCGGGCTCGCCCTTGCGGTTCTCCTTGCCCGGAGCCAGCGGGATGGCGCCACCGTCCGCGATGACCATCGGGTCGAAGACGTAGACGAGGTCGGGATCGTCCGTCTCGGTGTCCAGCAGGTGGACCGTGGCCCCCAGCCGTTCCAGGGTCTCCACGAAGCCGGCGTGCTCGCGACGCGCGCCGGCGAGGTCCACGGGTCGCAGGAAGCCCACGGCCGGGTCCTCGAACCCGCGCCCGAAGGCCGCGCCGGGCGTCTTGACCAGGACCTCCCGCAGGGGGGCCACCATGCTCTGGGCGCCCCAGGCGCGATCGTTCGTCGGCTGCGTCGTCTCCGTCATGGCCCGAGGATACGGCGGGGCGGGGCCGATGGGCACCACGTTCCGCGATGCCCCGCTGGACGTTCCGGCCCCGGGGCTGCAGGATTCGCCCGTACCCGTCCCGGAACCGACCCACGCGCAGGTATGCCGATGCTCCGCTCCACCCTCGCCCAGACGGCCCGCCGGACCGCCGGCCTGCTCGGCGCCGCCGCCCTCCTGGCGGCCCTCCTGCCATCGACGGCGGCCGCCACGATCGGGGCCAGGGCCCTCACGGACGGAGGTGGCCCCGCCGCACCCACGTCCTCCACCGTGGCCCTGGTCAAGGTCGCGGATGTCACCGACCCGGTCCTGGCGATCGGCGCGCGCGACGGGAGCGGGCGCCTGTTCATCGTGGCCAAGGGCGGCCGGATCCGAATCGTCAAGGGCGGGAGCCTCCTCCTGACCCCGTTCCTCGACATCTCCGGCTCGGTCTCCAGGGGCGGCGAGCAGGGCCTCCTGGGCCTCGCGTTCCACCCGGCCTTCAAGACCAACCGCAAGTTCTACGTGAACTTCACGAACACCAAGGGCGACACGGTCATCCGCGAGTACAAGGCGTCGGCCGCCAACCCGGACGTCGTGGCGGCCGGCTCCGGCCGCACGCTGCTCACGATCGGCCAGCCGTATGCCAACCACAACGGCGGGATGCTCGCCTTCGGCAAGGACGGCTACCTCTACATCGGCATGGGCGACGGCGGCGACGGGGGCGATCCCGGCAACCGCGCCCAGGACATCCGGAGCCTGCTGGGCAAGCTGCTCCGGATCGACGTCAACGGGAGGACCGCGACGAAGGCGTACCGGACCCCGGCCTCGAACCCGTTCGTCGGGCGGACCGGGCGCAACGAGATCTGGCAGCGCGGGCTGCGCAACCCGTGGCGGTTCTCGTTCGACCGCTCGTCGGGGAACCTGTGGATCGGCGACGTGGGCCAGGGCTCCTGGGAGGAGGTCGACCGGGCCATCCGCACCAGCTCCGGGCCCGGCAAGGGCATCAACTGGGGCTGGCGTGTGATGGAGGGGCGGCACTGCTACAACCCGTCCTCAGGCTGCAGCACGACCGGCAAGAAGCGGCCCCTCGTGGAGTACTCGCACAGCGCCAACGGGCGCTGTGCCGTCACCGGCGGCTACGTCTACCGCGGGTCGAAGATCCCGGCCCTGGCAGGCTGGTACGTGTACGGCGACTACTGCAGCGGCGAGGTCTGGGCCGTGGCGTCCGGTGCGTCGTACCCCGGGACCGCGGTCCAGATCCTGGGCACGGGCTCCGGCCGGATGATCAGCGGCTTCGGTCAGGACGACGCGGCGGAGCTGTACCTGTGCGACCTGGCCGCGGGCGCGGTCTACCAGATCGTCAAGGCCTGAGCCCGGCGTCGCTCGGAACGCGCGCCGGCGCCCTGCTCGGCGATCGGGCGCCTACCCGCCCGAGGCGATCGCCCGCAGCTCGCCGAGCAGGCGGTCAACCTCGCCCGCCGTGTTGTAGTGCGTGAGGCCGATCCGCAGCACCCCCTGCGGCTCGAGACCCAGGCGCTCGATCACGCCCACCGCGTAGAAGTTGCCCCACCACGTGGCGATGCCGCGCTCGCCCAGCGCGACCGAGGCCGCCTCGGCGGTGACACCGGCGATGGTCACGGCGGCGGTCGGTGTCCGCTCGTCGAGCCGCGCGCGGTCCGTGATGCCCCAGACCTTGACGCCGCCGATGGCCTCGAGGCCGTCGAGCAGCCGTTCGAACAGCCCCATCTCGTAGGCACGGATGGCCGCCATGCCCGTGTGCATGTCCAGGCGGCGGCCGGTCATGCCCTCGAAGCGGCCGGCGAAGTCCGCGCCGTACGCGCGCCCAACCTCCGCGATGTACTCGACGGCTGCCGCGGCACCCGCGTAGCCCTCGAAGTTGCCGGTGCCCGTCTCGAACCGGTCCGACGCCGGGCGCAGCTTGTAGGTCGGCAGCGACTCCAGCACCTCGCGTCGCCCGTACAGCACGCCCAGGTGCGGGCCGAAGAACTTGTACGTCGAGCAGGCGAGAAAGTCGGTCCCGATGGCCTGGACGTCGATCGGCAGGTGCGGCGCCGCGTGGACCGCATCCACGTAGGTCAG
>Ga0315271_10001839_pt1 | contig 13039 bp, 11 predicted proteins | sample C3_top_MG_FD_204664 | JGI IMG/M metagenome (GOLD analysis project Ga0315271, IMG submission 204664) | Sediment microbial communities from Yellowstone Lake, YNP, Wyoming, USA - C3_top | ecosystem: Environmental > Aquatic > Freshwater > Lake > Sediment | place: USA: Wyoming | collected 2017-08-01 | reverse complement strand
CATCACTGCGCTGCCGCTCTATCATATCTTCGCCCTCACGGCGAACTGCCTGACCTTCTTCAAGTTTGGCGCCAGTAACGTGCTGATCACCAATCCGCGTGACATTCCCGGCTTCGTCAAGGAACTGGGCAAGTACAAGTTCACCGCGATTACCGGCGTCAATACACTTTTCAACGCCTTGCTCAATAATCCCGAGTTCGCCAAACTGGACTTTGCGCCTATGCATATTGCGCTGGGCGGCGGCATGGCCGTGCAGAAGGCCGTGGCGGAACGCTGGAAGCAGGTGACCGGGCATCCGCTGATCGAAGCCTATGGGCTGACCGAGACTTCGCCGGCAGCCACAATGAATCCGATGGACCTGGCGGACTACAACGGCGCCATCGGTTTGCCGATCTCGTCCACGGAGGTGGCACTGCGCGATGACGCCGGCAAGGATGTGCCGCTGGGCGAGTCGGGCGAGTTGTGCATTCGCGGTCCGCAGGTGATGGCCGGCTATTGGCAACGCCCGGAAGAAACAGAAAAGGTCATGATGGCCGATGGCTTTCTGCGGACCGGCGACATTGCGGTGATGGACGAGAAGGGCTTTGTGCGCATCGTCGATCGCAAGAAGGACATGATCCTGGTGTCGGGCTTCAACGTTTATCCCAACGAGGTCGAGGCTGTTGCCGTGATGCATCCCGGCGTGCTGGAGGCTGCTGCGGTCGGTGTACCGGACGCGCGTTCAGGCGAGGCGGTCAAGCTCTTCGTTGTTAAAAAGGACCCGAACCTGACTGTCGAGGCGTTGATCGCGCATTGCAAGGAAAACCTGACCGGCTACAAGGTGCCCCACCAGATCGAGTTTCGCAAGGACCTGCCGAAGACCAACGTCGGGAAGATTCTGCGGCGTGCGCTGAGGGACGGCGCCTAGGGTAAACTGGGCCCCTCGCATCTCAGAGGTTCCCCATGTCCGGCAACACCTTCGGCACGCTGTTTCGCGTGACTTCTTTCGGCGAATCGCACGGACCGGCAATCGGCTGCGTTGTCGATGGTTGTCCACCGGGTCTGGAAATCAGCGAGACCGACATTCAGGCGGAACTCGACCGCCGCAAGCCCGGTACCTCGCGCCATGTCACGCAGCGCCGCGAGGCGGATGCCGTGGAGATACTCTCCGGCGTATTCGAAGGCAAGACCACGGGTACGCCGATCGGTCTGCTGATTCGCAATACCGACCAGCGCAGCAAGGACTACGGCAACATCGCGCAGACCTTTCGTCCCGGCCATGCCGACTACACCTACTGGCAGAAATACGGCATCCGCGACCATCGCGGCGGTGGCCGTTCCTCGGCGCGGGAGACGGCGGTGCGCGTTGCGGCAGGAGCCATTGCCCGCAAGTGGCTGCAGCAGCGTTATGGCATCAGCATTCGCGGCTGGATGAGTCAGCTGGGCCCGATCGAAATTCCGTTCGTCGATGGCGATGCGATTCGCAACAACCCGTTTTTCGCGCCGAATGCCGCGATCGTGCCGCAACTTGAAAAGTACATGGACGAGTTGCGCAAGGCGGGCGATTCGGTCGGAGCAAAAATCACCGTCGTGGCCGAGAATGCACCGGTGGGTTGGGGCGAGCCGGTTTATGCCCGGCTTGACGCCGAGATTGCCTACGCCATGATGGGCATCAATGCCGTCAAGGGCGTGGAAATCGGCGCCGGTTTCGCGGCAGTGGCACAGCGCGGCAGCGAACACGGCGACGAGATGTTTCCGGGCGGATTTGCCAGCAACCATGCCGGCGGGATTCTCGGCGGCATATCAACCGGCCAGAACATCGTCGCCAATGTCGCCATCAAGCCGACGTCGAGCATTCGTCTGCCGCGGCATTCCATTGACCAGGCAGGCAAGCCCGCCATCGTCGAGACCCACGGACGCCACGATCCTTGTGTCGGCATCCGGGCGACGCCGATTGTCGAGGCGATGCTCGCCCTGGTGCTGATCGACGCCGCCTTGCACCACCGCGCCCAGTGTGCTGATGTCGTTTGCCCAACCCCCAGCATTCCGGGCCAGTTAAGATAGACGTTTTCTTCAAGGATCCACATGCAAGTCGATCACCACGACCTTTCTGTCGAATTCCCGGATATGCGCGACGCCATTGAGGTGTTGAAGGTGGGCAATGCCCATTTCGCCCGTTTGGCGGCTTCCTACGCTCGCCTCACCGGCAAGGTGGAAGACCTCGAAGAACACGACATGCCGGTTGCTGACTTCACCCTGGAAGACATGAAGAAGCAGCGCGTGAAGCTCAAGGATGAGATTTACCACATGCTGCTGGCTTTCCGTTCCGGCCAGAAGCAGCGGTAGTCCCGGCAGGCGGCGCCTGGCGTAGCCCTGCACCGTCGCCGCGCGCATGCCCCTATTCCCCCATTGGCGGTTGTCCGCCTGGTATTTTTTTTACTTCGCCTTCATTGGCGCGTTCGCGGCGTACTTCACGCTCTACCTGCAATCGCTGGGGCTGGGTGCGTTTGCCATCAGCGTGTTGATGGCGTTGATGCAGGTGATGCGCCTGGTGGCACCGCCCTTGTGGGGCTGGCTGGCCGACCGTGCCGGCCGCAAAGTACCCGTCGTGCAGGTTTCGGCAGTTCTGTCGTTGGCCGGGTTCGGTATTTTTTTCCTGACGCACGATTTTGCCGGGCTGTTTCTTGCCATGGCCACGATGGCATTTTTCTGGAGTGCGGCGTTGCCGCTGGTTGAGGCGCTGACGCTGGCGCAGTTGGCCGGGCAAACCGAACACTACGGCCGCGTCCGTTTGTGGGGCTCGGTCGGATTCATCGTCGCCGTGACCAGCACCGGTGCCCTGCTCGATGCGACATCACTCAAAACACTGTTGTGGGTCTGCTTTAGCTTGCTCGCCGGGGTCGTTGTCTTTGCGCTATTGCTGAAAGATGCGTCATCACAGGGCGCACCGCCAGAGCCGGTTCGCTTGGGGCCGGAGTTGCGCCGACCGCTGGCACTGGTCTTTCTTACCGCGTGTTTTTTCATGGCGGCGGCTCACGGCCCCTACTATTTTTTCTATTCCATACACTTGAACGGCGCGGGGTACGACAAGACCACCGTTGGCGCCCTCTGGGCCCTCGGGGTGGTGGCGGAGATATTTGTTTTCATTGCCATGCCGAGGTTGTTGCGCGCGTTTTCCCTGAAGGACATCTTGCTGGCAAGCATGGCTCTTGCCGTGCTTCGCTTCCTCATTATCGGCTGGGGCGTTTCTTCCTTGTCGCTACTACTGTTTGCGCAACTGCTGCATGGGGCGACCTTCGGTTCCTTTCATGCCGGCGCCGTCGCCGCGCTGAATCGCTGGTTCGTGCCGCAACACCAGGCCAGGGTACAGGCAATCTACGGCAGCATATCTTTCGGTGCTGGCGGCATGACGGGGGGACTGGTTGCCGGGCAGACTTGGGAACAACTGGGCGCGGGCGCAACTTTCTCGATTGGTTCTGCTTTTGCCGTGGTCGGTTTTCTGCTGTTATGGTGGGGAATGAGCGAGTCGTCATCGGAAACGGGAAAGGCGCGTTGATTCCACGATGAAGCCCGGCCTGATCATTTGCCTGCCCCTGCTATTGGCCGCTTGCCAGTACGTGCCGTTGACCGGTCGCAGTCAGTTGCAGATGATTTCCGAGGGTGCCGAGGCCGGCCTCGGCCTGTCAGCCTATCAGGACGTGTTGAAGAAGGAAAAAATTTCGCATGATCCCGCGCTGAATGACCTGGTGACTCGCGTCGGCAGCCGCATTGCTGCCGCGACTGGCAAGACCGGCTATCAGTGGGAATTTCGCGTCATCGACAACGACAAGCTGGCGAACGCCTTCTGCCTCCCCGGCGGCAAGGTGGCCGTCTATACCGGCATCCTGCCGCTGACTCGCGACGAGGCGGGGCTGGCGGCGGTGATCGGCCATGAGGTGGCGCATGCCATCGCCCGTCATGGCGGCGAGCGCATGAGCCAGCAGTTATTGCTGGAGGGAATTTCGTTCGCCGCTGCCGCGAGTGCCAAGGATGAACGCAGGGCCAATCTGTATGCCACCATGCTCGGCGTAGGCGCCACTTTTGGCATCCTGCTCCCTTACTCGCGACTGCACGAGTCCGAGGCCGACCGACTGGGCCTGATCTACATGGCCAAGGCCGGATACGACCCGCGCGCAGCCCAGGATTTCTGGACGCGCATGGCAGCGCACGATGGCAAGAAGGGTAAACCGCCGGCGTGGATGTCCACTCATCCGGGTGACGAGCAGCGCATCCGACAGATTGAGCGATGGCTGCCGGAAGCCCTTTCCTACTACAGACCTCATCCCGCGCAGCCCTGACGGCCGCCCTGCCTGTGCGATAATCCACGGTTTTCTGCACTCCCCGCAGGGGCTGGATTTTCATGCTGAAAACGTTATACGACAAGCTGTGGGAGAGCCATGTCGTCCGCTCGGAAGCGGACGGCACTGCGCTGCTCTACATCGACCGTCACCTGGTACATGAAGTGACCAGTCCCCAGGCCTTCGAGGGCCTCAAGATTGCCGGACGCAAGCCCTGGCGGGTATCCAGCATCGTCGCCACGGCCGACCACAATACGCCGACCGACCACTGGGAACGCGGCATCGAGGATCCCGTTTCGCGCCAGCAAGTCGAAATGCTGGACGCCAATATCCGCGAGGTCGGGGCGCTGGCCTTCTTCCCGTTCAAGGATGCGCGCCAGGGCATTGTCCATGTCATCGGGCCCGAAAATGGCGCCACCCTGCCCGGCATGACCGTGGTTTGCGGCGATTCGCATACGTCCACGCACGGCGCGTTTGCCTGCCTCGCCCACGGCATCGGTACGTCCGAAGTCGAACATGTCCTGGCGACGCAGTGCCTGCTGCAAAAGAAAATGAAGTCCATGCTGGTTCGGATTGAGGGCAAGGTCGGCCCCGGCGTGACGGCGAAGGACATCGTACTGGCGTTGATCGGCAAGATCGGCACGGCCGGCGGCACCGGCTACGCCATCGAGTTCGGCGGCAGTGCTATCCGTGCGCTGTCGATGGAAGGGCGTATGACTGTGTGCAACATGGCGATCGAGGCTGGTGCACGCGTCGGCTTCGTCGCGGTGGACGAGACGACCATTGCCTATCTCAAAGGTCGTCCGTTCGCGCCAACCGGCGAGGTGTGGGACCGCGCCGCCGCGCATTGGCGTACTTTGCTCTCGGATACTGGTGCGCAGTTCGACGCCGTCGTCGATGTTGACGCCACAGAGATCATGCCGCAGGTGACCTGGGGCACTTCGCCGGAAATGGTCGTCGCCATAGACGGCCGCGTGCCGGCTCCCGAAGATTTTAGCGATCCGGTCAAGAGCGAAGGTGTAGCTCGGGCGCTGCAATACATGGGGTTGGCGCCGCGCACGCCCATCAAGGCCATCATGATCGACAAGGTTTTCATTGGTTCCTGTACCAACTCGCGGATCGAGGACTTGCGCGAAGCTGCCGCGGTGGCCAAGGGTCGGCACAAGGCTGACAGCGTGAAACAGGTGCTGGTGGTGCCGGGTTCGGGCCTGGTCAAGCGCCAGGCCGAAGCCGAGGGGCTGGACAAGGTATTTGTCGCAGCCGGATTCGAGTGGCGCGAACCAGGATGTTCGATGTGTCTGGCGATGAACGCCGATCGGCTGGAGCCGGGCGAGCGCTGCGCCTCGACATCCAACCGCAATTTCGAAGGTCGCCAGGGTAACGGCGGCCGCACGCATCTGGTCAGCCCCGGTATGGCCGCCGCTGCGGCGATTGCCGGGCATTTTGCCGATGTCAGGGAGGTGTTGAAATGAGATCGTTTACGCAACTTGACGGTCTTGTCGCACCACTGGATCGCGCCAACGTCGATACCGATGCCATCATCCCCAAGCAGTTCCTCAAGTCGATCAAGCGCTCGGGCTTTGGTCCCAACGCCTTCGACGAATGGCGCTATCTCGATCACGGCGAGCCGGGCAAGGACAACACGAATCGTCCGCAGAATCCGGACTTCGTGCTCAATCAATCGCGCTACCGCGGCGCCTCGGTACTGCTGACGCGCGACAATTTTGGCTGTGGTTCGTCGCGTGAGCACGCGCCGTGGGCGCTGGAAGACTTTGGCTTCCGCGCCCTGGTTGGCAGCAGCTTTGCCGACATCTTTTTCAACAATTGCTTCAAGAACGGTCTGCTGCCAGTTCGCCTGCCCGCTGCCGAGGTGGATGAAATATTTCATCAGGTTGCGGTTACGCCCGGCTACAAGCTAAAAATAGATCTGGCCGCGCAGACGGTAAAACGGCCAGACGGCAAGACGCTGAGTTTCGAGGTAGATGCCTTCCGCAAGGAATGTTTGCTCAACGGCTGGGACGACATTGGTCTGACCTTGCGCCACGCCGATACCATCCGCGAGTTCGAAGCGAGGCGGCGTATCGAGCAGCCCTGGCTGTTTTCCTGATAGAAAGATCTGACGATGAAGATTTGCATATTGCCGGGTGACGGCATCGGTCCTGAAATCACCGCCGAGGCGGTACGTGTCCTTAAAGCGCTGGACCTGAAGTGCGAGATGGAAGAAGCGCTGCTCGGCGGGTGTGCCGTCGATGCCGCCGGTGACCCGTATCCGGAGGCGACACAGAAGCTGGCGCAGGCTGCCGACGCCGTGCTGCTTGGCGCCGTCGGTGGTCCGAAATGGGACACCAACCCGCGCGAGTTGCGTCCCGAGCGCGGCCTGCTTGGCATTCGCAAGCAACTCGGCCTTTTTGCCAACCTGCGTCCCGCCATCCTGTATCCGGAATTGGCCAATGCCTCGACGCTCAAACCCGATGTTGTAGCGGGGCTGGATATCCTGATTGTGCGTGAGCTCACCGGCGACATCTACTTCGGACAACCGCGTGGCGTGCGAATGGAAAATGGCGAGCATGGAATGGAGCGGGTGGGCTTCAACACCATGGTCTATTCGGAGAGCGAGATTCGCCGCATCGCCAAAGTGGCCTTCGATGCGGCGCGCAAGCGCAGCAAACGGGTCTGCTCTGTCGACAAGATGAACGTGCTCGAGTGCACCCAGTTGTGGCGCGACGTCGTGACGGAGGTTGCCAGGGACTACTCCGACGTAGAACTCTCGCACATGCTGGTGGACAATGCGGCAATGCAACTGGTGAAGAACCCCAAGCAGTTCGATGTCATGGTCACAGGCAATATGTTCGGCGACATCCTTTCCGACGAAGCCTCGATGCTGACCGGCTCCATCGGCATGCTGCCCTCGGCCTCGCTTGATGCCTCCAATAAAGGCCTTTACGAACCCTCGCATGGTTCGGCTCCCGACATCGCGGGCAAAGGCGTAGCCAATCCGCTGGCGACCATACTCTCGGTCGCGATGATGCTGCGTTACACTTTCGGGCAGGAGGCGGCGGCGCAGCGCATCGAGAGCGCGGTGAAAAAAGTCCTGGCGCAGGGTTTCCGAACCGGCGACATCTATGAGCTGGGGATGCAGAAGGTGGGCACAAAACAAATGGGCGACGCGGTTCTTGCGGCGCTGTGAGATTCAATTGGTGAGGTAAGTCGAAATGAAGAAGGTGGGTTTGGTCGGATGGCGCGGCATGGTGGGCTCTGTGCTCATGCAACGCATGCGCGAAGAAGGCGATTTCAAGCAAATTGAAGCGGTGTTTTTCACCACATCGAACGTCGGCGGCAATGGGCCGGCGGAAGCGGGCGGCGCGCCGTTGCTGGATGCCATGAGCATTGATGCCCTCAGGCAGATGGATATCGTCATTACATGCCAGGGCGGTGATTACACCAAGGAGGTTTTCCCCAAGCTGCGTGCGCTCAATTGGCAAGGCTACTGGATCGACGCGGCTTCAACGCTGCGCATGGTCGACGACGCCATCATCATTCTTGATCCGGTCAACCTGGAGGTTATCAAGTCGGGACTTGCCAAGGGCGTCAAGAATTACATTGGCGGCAACTGCACGGTGTCGCTGATGCTGATGGGTCTTGGCGGGCTGTTCCGCCACGACTTGGTGGAGTGGGTCTCGGCCATGACTTATCAGGCGGCGTCGGGTGCCGGCGCGCAGAACATGCGTGAGTTGCTTGCGCAAATGGGTGCGCTGCACGACGCTGTAAAAGCTGAGCTGGCTGATCCGGCGTCGGCCATACTCGACATTGATCGCAAGGTGGCCGAGACAATGCGCGCCCAGGACTTTCCGACCAGGAATTTCCGCGGTGTGCCGCTCGCCGGCGGCCTGATTCCGTGGATCGATGTGCCCGTCGACAACGGCCAATCCAAGGAAGAATGGAAGGGCGGGGCCGAGTGCAACAAGATCCTTGGCAGGCCGGAATTTCGCAGTGCTGGCAGCATTCCCATCGATGGTTTGTGCGTTCGCGTCGGGGCCATGCGCTGCCATTCGCAGGGTCTCACCATCAAGCTGAGGAAAGATGTCCCTTTGGATGAGGTGAGCGACATTCTGGCTACGGCGAATGACTGGGTCAAGGTTGTACCGAACGAGCGCGAATTGTCCGAGCGTGAACTAACGCCGGCGGCGGTGACCGGTACGCTCGCAGTGCCCGTAGGTCGCTTGCACAAATTGGCGATGGGTCCCGAGTATCTGGGCGCATTTACCTGTGGCGACCAACTGCTCTGGGGAGCCGCTGAGCCGCTGCGGCGCATGTTGCGGATAGTGTTGGATTAACGATACGCTCAGGATAGGGCGGGTATGTGATGCAACGGTTGAGCTTGCATCGCTATCTATATGATGTTATTTTGATTGCTCGGAGATTTCCCCACGGGGAGGCAGCGTGCGTAAAAAATACATTCAAAACGGCCTGAAGGGCGCGGCGATCGCCGTGTCTCTGGCTTTTACTTCCTTGCCCGCCGGTGCTGCCGGCCTTGGCCGGATCAACGTACTGTCGGCGCTTGGGCAGCCACTCAAGGCTGAGGTCGATATTTCGGCCAGCCGTGACGAGGTGGCAACACTGGCTGCGCGGGTCGCACCGGCGGAGGCCTTCAAACAACAGGGCATCCCCTATACGCAGGCGTTGTCCGGCATTCGCATGGCCATCGATAAACGCCCCAGCGGGCAGCCATACTTGCGCATATCTGGTGACCGGCCGTTGAACGAGCCGTTCATGGAACTTCTGGTTGAGCTGTCGTGGGGCGCAGGGCGTCTGGTTCGGGAATACACCTTCTTGCTAGACCCGCCGCCGGAAGTGTCGCAGAAGGCAGTCGCCACACCCGTGGCACCACCTGAAGTCAAGGCTGAAGCGAAGGTTGAATCCAAGCCGGAAGCAAAAGCTGAGGCGGCGGAGCAGGCCCGGAAACCTGTTCCTGCAGCAAAGGCGGCTGAATCCAAGCCGGAGCCGAAGAAGATCGAAGCCGAGGCCGGTGAGCGTGAAGTCAAACGCGGTGAAACGCTGGGCAAGATCGCGGCAGAGCTCAAGCCCGAGGGTGTGAGTCTTGATCAGATGCTTGTTGCTCTTTTCCAGGGCAACAAGGACGCCTTTGACGGCGAAAACATGAACCGCCTGCGCTCCGGCAAGATTCTCAAAACGCCGGATGCCGAGGATATCGGCAAGGTGGATGCGACCGAGGCTCGTCAAATCGTGGTTGCGCAGTCTGCCGATTTCAACGCATATCGCAAGAAACTCGCGGGTGCCGTAGCCGCCGCGCCTGCGAAAGAGGAGGCACCGAAGCAGGCTGCGGCGGGCAAGATCACGCCCAAGGTCGAAGACAAGGCGCCTGCTGCGCCTGTGGGCAAGGACAAACTGGAAGTATCCCGCACGGAAACGGCCAAGGATGCCAAGGGAGGCAAGGCCCGAATTGGCGCGCTGGAGGAGGATCTTGTCGCTCGCGAACGTGCATTGAAGGAAGCCAATAGCCGGATTGCTTCGCTGGAAAAGAATGTAACCGACTTGAAAAAACTGGCCGAGATGAAGAGCCAGGGCGGGGCGCAGTTGCAGGCGCAAACCGGCAAACCGCCAGTGCCCGAGGCGAAAAAGCCGGAATCCGCGCCCGTTCCGGCCAAGCCCGTCGAGCCGCCAAAGCTCGCAGCCGCACCTGCCGCTCCCGCCGCTGCTGTACCGCCGAAGCCTGCCGAACCAGCAAAACCGGTCGAAGCTCCAAAGCCGGCAGAACCGGCCAAAGCCGTGGAAGCATCGAAGCCCGTGGATGCGACAAAGCCCGCAGCCAAGCCAGCACCGAAAAAAGCTGCGCCACCACCAGAGCCTGATTTCATGGAGGAGTACGGCGGCATATTGACCATGGTTGGGGCGGCAATTGTCACCGCTCTGCTCGGGTTTATCGGTTTTGTCGCCATGCGCAAGAAACGCCAGGCCAAGGCTGCTGCTTTAGCGGAGAACCCGCTGACAGGTACTGATCTCTCGGCAAACTCCGTTTTTGGTTCTACCGGTGGGCAGAGTGTTGACACTGGCGCCGCTTTGCATACTGACTTTGGTCAGACCGTTGGGGGGCACGACGAAGGCGTCGATCCCGTTGCCGAAGCCGATGTTTACATGGCTTACGGACGTGATGCCCAGGCTGAAGAAATCCTGATCGAGGCGCTGAAGAACGAGCCGTCGCGCCATACCATTCACGCGAAGCTGCTGGAAATTTACGCTGCACGCCAGTCGCACAAGCAGTTTGAGACCATTGCCATGGACCTCAAGAGCCAGACAGGCGGGGCGGGTCCCGAGTGGGAAAAAGCGGCCTCAATGGGAATGTCGCTTGATCCTTCAAATTCGCTTTATGGCGCGGCACCGGCTGCACCGACGCCTGAACCTGCGCCCAGTGCCGCTCCCCCTGCCGCAGATGTAACGGCGTCGCATCAAATGGCCAGCATGGCGTCGACGGTAATTCTGACTCCGGGTCTTGCACCGGAAAAAATGCAGGCAACGGTCACCATGCCGGGCCAACTTGCGCAGATGGCAGCTGCAGCAGAAGCAAATCCGCCCGCCGAGGACTCATCACTGGATTTTGATCTGGATTTAGGCGGGTCGCCCGCGGCAGCAGATGCCCCGGCAGCACCGGCCAGCATGGATTTTGACCTTGATCTCGGTGGACCAAGCGCCGATGCGGGAGCGCCGCCGGCAGCGCCCGAGGCGGACCTCGATATAGACCTGGGTATGGATGTTCCGGAAGTTGCTGCCGCAGCATCCGCAGCACCGGACTCGAATGACATGGGGATTGATTTTGCGCTGGACATGGGAGGTACGCCTGCTCCTGAACCTGTTCCGGCGGCAGCAGCGGCGGAACCCGAGTCGGGGGGGCTTGATTTTGATTTCGATGCCGGTAATGCTCTTTCGGAAATGGCCGCGGCTCCAGAACTTGCGCCGCCAGCAATGGACCTTTCCGATATCAGCCTTGATCTCGGCGAGCCTGTAGCCGTGGCCGCACCCGCAACTGCGGCAAATGCCGAAGACAATCCCGAAGTCGCCACCAAACTTGAGCTGGCTCAGGCGTACGAAGAAATGGGAGACAAGGACGGCGCTCGCGAATTGCTGCAGGAAGTGTTGAGCGAAGGTGGAACAGCCCAGCAGGAAACTGCCCGGACCAGGCTCGCCAAGCTCGCCTGACGTAGTTCCGTGTTTTGCCGCGACGCGGGGGAGTCCCCGTGACCGTGGCAGGTCTTGGCAGTGCAACCCATGCGAGGACTCATGCTTATGCGGTTACATCCTGCCGTGTGGCTATGTGCATGGAGCGTTTTTGCACTGCTGCTTCAGGGGCTGGATACTTTCTGGCTACTGCTGCTGTTGGTGCCCTCCATGTTGCTGACTGGCATTTATGCAGCCAGCGAATCACTACAAATGCTGAAGCGCGTGCGCTGGCTGCTCATGTCCATCGCAGTCATTTTTATTGTCGCCACGCCAGGCGTGCGCATGCCTGGGGTACTGGGTACGGCGGTGAGTGTGGACGGCTTCCGGCTTGCAGCAGACCACATTTTGCGCTTGGTCCTGTTATTGGTAACCCTGGCGACGTTGTTGAAGGTACTCGGGCAATCCGGTGTTCTTGCCGGTTTACACGCACTCCTGAAGCCAATTGGTCTGCGTCGTCAACGCCTTGTATCTCGACTTATGCTCACGCTCGAGTACGCCAGTAAAAGTCCTGCACAGCCCCGTTGGCAGGATTGGCTATTGGCTGATCCGGATGACATGGGTACAACGGTCTCTCTTGTTTCGGCGCCGCTACGCGGATTGGATATGGCGTCAATCAGTTTGCTTCTGCTGATTGTTTGCGGAGTTGCGCTCTCGTGAGAGTTGTTCTCGGTGTTGAATACGACGGCGGCAGTTTCGCCGGCTGGCAGTCCCAAGCACACGGCAATACGGTTCAGGACGTATTGGAAAAGGCGTTGGCCGAGATTGCGGGCCTTCCGGTTCGTGTTGTGTGCGCGGGCCGTACAGATGCCGGCGTGCATGCCTTTGGTCAGGTTGCGCATTTTGATGTTGCGGTCGATCGGCCCGATAGTGCCTGGGTTCGCGGCGTCAATTCGAGCCTGCCTTCCACCGTGGCAGTGCGCTGGTCGCGTGTGGTGAATAATGATTTTCATGCGCGCTTTTCGGCGATGTCGCGAAGTTACTCCTACTACCTGCTCAATCGCCCGGTACGCCCCGGGCTTCTCAGCGGACGCGTCGGCTGGTTTCATCGTCCGCTGGATCTTGAGGCAATGAATAGCGGACTCCAGCAGTTGATTGGCGAGCATGACTTCTCGGCATTTCGGGCCGCAGAGTGTCAAGCGAAATCACCGGTAAAACATCTGCACCTGGCCCGCGTACAGGCTGCAGGTGAAGTCCTGCGCTTCGACTTCCGTGCCAGCGCATTTCTGCACCACATGGTGCGCAATATCGTTGGCGCACTCATTTATGTCGGGAAGTCCAAGTGTCCGCCGCAGTGGATTGGCGAGCTGCTGGAATCTCGTGATCGCACGCTCGCTGCGCCAACTTTCGATGGTGCCGGACTTTAATTTGCGGGTGTTGAGTATCCGCCGGAATTCGGCTTGCCCGCGCCGCCGGAAGGTATCATTCTGGCATGAGCACTCGAACTCGCATCAAGATCTGCGGCATCACGCGCGCGGAAGATTTGCATGCTG
>Ga0315271_10001838_pt1 | contig 13043 bp, 12 predicted proteins | sample C3_top_MG_FD_204664 | JGI IMG/M metagenome (GOLD analysis project Ga0315271, IMG submission 204664) | Sediment microbial communities from Yellowstone Lake, YNP, Wyoming, USA - C3_top | ecosystem: Environmental > Aquatic > Freshwater > Lake > Sediment | place: USA: Wyoming | collected 2017-08-01 | reverse complement strand
GACAACGCGGTCGGTCCGGAGGGGGCCCGACGACCGCCCCTCGTTCGCAAGGTCCGGAAACCGGCGTTAGCCGACCCGAGCGCGCCCGGCATCGCTGCGAGCCGCCGCGAACGCTCGCGAGGTCGCCCCGAGCGCTCGCGAGGTCGCCCCGACGGCCCCTGCCAGCACCGCCCGCACGGGGCAGACCAGAACACCCCGCCCCGCGGCGCCAACCACATGGCCGGAACCTGACCGTCACCCGGGAGAACCAGTTTCCGTCTTGGGCCGTACACTCCGCGGAACGGCAAGACGCCGCGCCCCGTTCCCGTGGGCGGGCGATCCGGGAGGGCCGGGGCCGGTTGACCGGCCCGAGAGGGAGACGGCGGCACGTCCGCCACCACCACGGGAGTCCAATGGGCAGCATCGCAGCAATCGGCGACAGGGTCCTGGAGAACGTCGAGCGGGTCATCGTGGGCAAGCACCATGAGGTGCGCCTCGCGCTGGTCGCGCTGCTCTGTCGGGGCCACGTGCTGATCGAGGACGTGCCGGGCACCGGCAAGACCGTCCTCGCCAAGTCGATCGCCAAGAGCCTCGGGTGCTCGTTCCGGCGCATCCAGTTCACGCCCGACCTGCTGCCGTCCGACGTGACCGGCCTGTCGATCTACAACCAGAAGACCCAGGAGTTCGAGTTCCGGCCCGGCCCGATCATGAGCCAGGTCGTCCTCGCCGACGAGATCAACCGCGCCACGCCCAAGACGCAGAGCTCGCTGCTCGAGTGCATGGACGAGCGCCAGGCAACGATCGACGGCATCACGCACCAGATGCCCGACCCGTTCCTCGTCATCGCGACGCAGAACCCCATCGAGTACGAGGGCACCTTCGCGCTGCCCGAGGCGCAGCTCGACCGGTTCATGCTGCGGATCCGCCTGGGCTATCCGTCGCTGCTCGATGAGATCCGCGTCCTCGACGACCAGAAGGTCACGCACCCGCTCGAGGACCTCGAGGAGGTCTGCACGGGCGATGAGCTCCGTGCCCTGCAGGCCGCCGTCCGCGAGATCTACGTGGACCCCTCGGTGAGCAACTACATCGTCCGCCTCGTGGCCTCGACCCGTGCCCACCCCGACGTCTACCTCGGCGCCAGCCCGCGTGGCTCGATCGCGCTCTACCGCGCGTCGCAGGCGCTCGCCGGGCTCCTGGGGCGCGACTACGTGATCCCCGACGACGTCAAGGCGCTCGCCGAGCCCGCGCTGGCCCATCGCGTGATCATCAAGACCGCGAGCACCATCCACGACGTCTCATCGGCGCACGTGGTCCGCGAGTTGCTCGACTCGACGCCCATCGAGACGGTGCGCCGCGCGGCCGGCGGACCCCGCGAGACCAGCCCGAGCCCGGTCGCGGACTAGGGGCAGGACGGCGCTGACCGTGATCCGCCGACTGCAGCTCCTGGGCCTTGCCATCGTCCTCGCAGTGGGCGCGTTCACGACGGGCTGGCCATTCCTGTTCTTCCTCGTGTACCTCGGCCTGCTCATCGGCGGGGGGAGCTACATCGTCACGCGCCTGGGCCTCGCAGACCTCGAGGCGGGCTACGCCGTAAGCCAGCTGACCGGGCACGTGGGCGACCGGCTGAGGATCACCTACACCGTTCGCAACACGGGCCGGCTGCCGAAACCGTGGCTCGAGATCCACAACCCCACCTCGCTGCCCGGCGGCCTCTCGGGCCGCGCGATCTCGCTCGGCGGGCGGAGCGAGCGCTCCTGGATGGTCCGCACGCTGCTCAACCAGCGGGGCCACTTCCGGATCGACCCGCTGCAGGTCCGCACCGGCGACCCGTTCGGGTTCTTCGAGGCATCGGCCGGCGTCGGCCACGGCATCACGCTCGTGGTGTACCCCAAGATCGACCCGCTGCCGTTCTGGCGCCTGCCGCCGGCAAGCATCGAGGGCGCCCATGCCGCGCCGGAGCGAACCCTCCAGACGACGCCACTCGCCACCACCGTCCGCCCGTACGCACCCGGCGATTCCATGAATCGGATTGCTTGGCGCACCACCGCGCGCTCGGGCGAGATCTACGTCAAGGAGTTCGACCTCGAGCAGACCACCGATGTATGGCTGTTCCTCGACCTCGACGCCGAGGACGAGGTCGGCCATGGCGACGCGTCCACGACGGAGGTCGCGGTGCGGGTCGCGGCGTCGATCGCGGACAAGGCGATCAGTGAGAACCGCGCGGTCGGGCTGACGGTGAGCGGCCACCGGACCACGGTGATCCCCCCCGACCGCGGCGCGCGCCAGCGGCTCAAGATCCTCCAGCTGCTCGCCGCGGTCGAGGCCGACGGCAGCACGCCGTTCGACGAGGTCCTGATCGCCGGGATCGGCCGCCTTCGCCGGGGCATGACGGCGGTCGTGGTCACGGCCACGCTTGACCCGTCCTTCATCCGGCCGCTCGCGACGCTGCGTTCCCGCGGCGTGGGGGTCGTGGTCGTGACGCTCGACCAGTCGCAGTTCGAGCCGCCAGCGGTGGCCGAGGCGGCCGAGGCGATCCGCCAGCGCTCGCGCGCGCTCCGACACGCCCTCGCCGAGTATGAGCTGCCGACCTACGCCGCCGGGCCGGGCAAGCCCCTGGGCGAGGTGCTCGCACGATGACCGCAACGACCTACGAAGCCGACGCCCAGTCCCGGCGCTGGCGTCCCGATGAGGGCTGGTCGGTCGTCGCGCTCCTGACGATCCTGGGCCTGATCCTCGCCACCGCCATCGACGAGCCCGCATGGGTCAACGGTCGTGGCCTGCTGACCGACTGCCTCGCGTGGTGCGCGGTCGGCGGGATGCTCGTGGGCCTGCTCGGGCCCAAACTCGGCTGGGGCCGCTGGACGACGCACACCGTCGGCGCGCTGTACGCCGGCATCCTGGTGCCTGTCATCGCCGGCTGGTCGGTGCTGCCGGGCACGACGATGGCCCAGGCGTTCAACTTCACCGCCGAGCACACCCTCGAGGCGTACCTCGACCTGACCGTCCGCGGCCTGCAGTTCACCACCCAGGAGGTCCATTACGTCCTGGTCCTCGGCGGCCTGGTCTGGGGGACGATGCAGTTCGGCGCGTACGCGGTCTTCGGCCACCGGCGCCCGCTGTCGGCGGTCATCGTCGTGGGCCTCGTGCTCCTGTCCAACATGGCGGCCACCAAGCGAGACCAGCTGGGCTGGCTCGTGCTGTACGCCGCGATCTCGCTGTTCCTGCTGATCCAGATGCACGCGGTCGGGGAGCGGAGCACGTGGAGCCGCCGCCGGATCGGCGACCCGACATCGATCTCGCTGCTGTACCTGCGCGGCGGGAGCGTCTTCATCGTCGCCGCGATGATCGTGGCGCTCCTCCTGACCTCGCGGGCCGCGTCGAGCCCGCTCGCAGGCGCCTGGTCGGGGCTCAACAGCCAGCTCGTCTCGATCGGGAAGCAGGTCAGCCGCCTGTTCCCGGTCGGCGGGGACATCCGGGGCGGTGGGGGCGTGTCGTTCGGCTCGTCGGCCCAGATCGGCAGTCGGTGGGTCAACGACGCCGGGGTGGCGCTGACCATCAGCGTGCCGCCCGAGGCCGCGAACCTCAAGTTCCGTGCCGCGACCTATGACCAGTTCGCGCTCGGCGGCTGGATCCAGAGCGAGACGCGCGCCGTCGACATCCCCGCTGACACGAGCCTGCTCGCCGACTCGCCGGAGGTCCCCTCGAGCGACCTCGTGACCCGCATCAAGGTCACGGTCCACCCGGCGGGCTTCCACGACACCGTGCTCCTCTCGCCGGGCCTCGCCGAGAAGGTGAGCCTGCCATCGAGCCTCGCCGTGACCGGGCTCCAGGGCTGGTTCGCGAGCGGCAGCGTGCAGGCGGACACGTCCTACACGGTCACGGGCCTCGTGCCCCGCCTCGACAACGCGAACGGCATCACCCAGAACGAGCTGCGCGCTGCGTCGACGCAGTACCCGCCCGACGTGGTCGCCGAGTACACGGACGTGCCCGACGGCGCCATGGGCCCGTACGCCCAGCAGCTCCTCAAGTCGGTTCTCGCCAAGGGGCCGGCCGGGAACCCGTACGACCTCGCGAGCACGATCGAGTCGTTCCTGCGGTCGCCCTATTTCAGCTACACGACCGATGTGAGCAGCATCAACTGCGAGAGCCGCAGCGCGGTCGAGTGCTTTGCGCACTACCGTCAGGGCTACTGCCTCCACTACGCCTCGACCATGGCGATCCTGCTGCGCGCGGCGAATCCGACGAACCCCATCCCGACGCGCCTGGTGCAGGGTTTCCTGCCCGCGACGCCGGTCAATGGCGTGGAGACCATCGAGAACCGCTTGGCCCACGCATGGGTGGAGGTCTACTTCCCGGGCTACGGCTGGATCCCGTTCGACCCGACGGGCGGCGGCATCGGCCAGGTCACGCCGATCCCGGTCGGCGCCCCCGTGCCGGCCGCGTCGTTCCCCGTCTCGAGCTACGACACCTCCTCGAGCGGACCTCGGCCCACACGTCGCATCGTCGAGCCCGGCGGCGGGTCCACGGGCAGGGGCACGCCGCCCTCGTCGACGCAACCGGCCGACCGCACGATCGCCGTGCTGATCGCGCTCCTGCTCGTGGGGGCGCTCGGCTCGCTCATCGCCTTCGCATGGTGGCGCGGGCCGCGAGGCGAGGTCAGCCCCGACACCGCATGGAGCGCCGTGGCCAGGTCGGCGTCACGGTTCGGGTTCGCGCCGCGGCCCACCCAGACGGTCTACGAGTACGCGACGTCGCTCGCGGACCTCGTGCCGGTGGCGAAGCCGGACATCTCCACGATCGCCGACGCCAAGGTCGAGACGACATACGCCCGCGCCCAGCTCACGCCCGAGCGCGAGCACGCGGTGGTGTTGGCGATGCGCCGACTGCGGGTGTCGCTGGTGCGCTTGCTGTTCACGCGACGCCCGAGGCGCCCGCGGCGCGGCTGACGGCCGTCCATGGCCCGGGTTGTGTCCCGGCTGGATCCGGCGGCGTTCGCGCCAGGGCCCCTGCCGACAGCCTCGGCCGTTACATCGCCCCGGAGGTCGCGCGCCGCTCGGCCGCCTCGCGCGCTGCCTCATCCTCGATAGGGGCGAGGTGCCCGGTCCAGTTGTGCGCTCGCAGCACGGGCCGCCCACCGCGGATCTCGACGACGGAGATCCCCGTGAGGCCTAGGGAGAACGACCAGAACTTCGCGAGCGGCAGGTCGAACAGCGCGAGCATCACGACCTTGAACACGCCGTCATGGCCAACCAGGATCGACCACGGCTGGCCCGCCGCCTGGCCGACGCCGCTGTAGCCGTGCACCTGCGGGCGGTCGGTGGTGCCGCGCGGGTAGTCGCGCCCAAGCTCGTCGAGCGCCCGGGCGAGGGCGGGGCGCACGCGCGCGTCGACCGCTCGGAGCGTCTCGCCGCCGGGTGCCTGCATCGCGATCGGGTCGCGCCGCCAGCCCGCGATCTCGTCGGGCCAGCGCCGCCCGATCTCCTCGATCTTCTCGCCCTCCCAGACGCCCTGCCCGATCTCCCGGATGCCGGGCTCGCTGACGAGGGCGGGCAGGGGGGCGTCGCCGCCGAGGTCGGCGATCGCCGAGGCAACGGCGGCGGCCGTCTCGGTCGTGCGCCCGAGCGACGAGTGCACGAGCTCGCGGGGCATCCCGCCCGGGACGGGCATCGCGGGAGACGCGTGGGGCCGCGCCAGCCGTTCGCCCGCGAGCGCCGCCTGCCGACGCCCGAGCGCGGAGAGCGGGTTCTCGGCCGAGCCCTGGAACCGCCCCTCGCGGATCCACTCGGTCTCGCCGTGCCGGAGCAGGACGAGCGTCGCGTCGAGACCGTCGGGGATGAGCGGCGCGCCGTCAGGACGGCCCGTGAGCGGCGCGCCGGGGCTCACTTGTGGCCGCCGCCGAGCGTGACGGACCACACGTCGATAACCGCGTCGTCAGCACTGATCGCCGCGACCACGGACGCGGGCGGATCGTCGTCGAGCGCGAGCACCATGAAGGCGTCGGCGCGCGGAGCGGACCGGGCGAGCGTCATCGAGCTGATGTTAACGTCCGCCTCGCCGAGCATCACGCCCACGCGGCCCACCGTGCCCGGCCGGTCGCGGTGGTTGGTGATCAGCATGTGACCGGTCGGCGCGAGGTCCATTGCGTGCTCGCCCAGGCGCACGAGACGCGGCTCGCCGCGGGCAACCGTGCCCGCCACCGTGATGGCCCCGCCGTCGGCCTCGGCCGTCACCGTGAGCAACGACGCGAAGGCCCCGGCGTCGGGCGTCTTGCGCTCGACCACGGTGATGCCCCGCGCCTTGGCGAGCGTCCCCGCGTTGACGAGGTTCACGCGCTCCTCGGTCGTGGCCTCGAGCAGGCCGCGCAGGACCGCGGCGACGAGCGAGCTCGCATCGTACGCGGCGGGCTCGCCGGCGATCTCGATCGTCAGCGTCCGCGGCGCGGCGGGCACCATCTGGGCCGCGAACTGCCCCAGCGTCTCGGCGAGGGGCAGGTACGGCGCGATCGCCTGGGCGGTCTCGGGCGTGAGCAGCGGCGCGTTGACCGCGTACCTCGCCGGGCGGCCATCGAGGACCTCGAGGATCTGCTCGGCGACCTCTTCCGCGACCGCGACCTGCGCCTCCTCGGTGGACGCGCCAAGGTGCGGCGTCAGGAGCGTGTTGGGGGCGTCGAGCAGCGGGTTGCCCGTGGGCGGTTCCGCCGTGTAGACGTCGATCCCGGCGCCCGCGATCGTCCCGTTGCGCAGCGCCGCCGCGAGGTCCGCCTCGTCGATCACGCCGCCGCGGGCCACGTTGAGCAGGATCACGCTCTTCTTCATGCGCTCCATGACCGCGGTGTTGATCAGCCCGGTCGTGGCCTTGGTCTTGGGCACGTGCACGGTGATCGCGTCGGCGCGCGTGACGATCTCGTCGAACGTGACGAGCTCCACGCCAAGCGTCGCCGCCTGCTCGGGCGTCACGAACGGGTCGGACGCGATGACGGTCATCTGCATGGCGCGGGCACGGACGGCGATGGCCTGGCCGATCTTGCCGAGGCCCACGATGCCGAGCGTCTTGCCCCGCAGCTCGATGCCCGTGAACTGCGAGCGCTTCCACTCGCCGCGGCGCATGGACGCGTCGGCGGCGGCGATCTTGCGCGCGAGGGCGAAGAGCAGCGCGATGGTCAGCTCGGCGGCAGCGATCGTGTTGCCCGTCGGGGCGTTGACGACCGTGATCCCCGCGCGGGTCGCCGCCTCGAGGTCCACGTTGTCCACGCCCACGCCGGCCCGCCCGATGACCACGAGCCTGGTGCCCGCGGCGATCATCTCGGCGTCCGCCTTGACCTGGCTCCGCACCACGAGCGCGTCGTACTCGGGCAGGATCGCGATGATCTCCTCGCGCGGCAGCCCCAGCTTCTCGTCCACCTCGTGGTGCCGGCGGAGCAGCTCGAGGCCCTCTGCGGCGAGCGGCTCGACGACCAGGATCCGCATCAGTTGGCCTCCGCCGCGACGAGCGCGGCCTGGGCAGCGGCGACGCCGGTGCCCGGGGTGACGGGGAGCCCGGCCTCGATCGCCTGGGCCTCGATGGCGCTGATCGCGCCGATGACGTCGTCCGTGGTGACGGCGCCCAGGTGCCCGAGCCGGAAGATCCGGCCCTTGAGCTTGCCCTGGCCGCCCGCGAGCACGAGCCCGCGGCGCTTGAGGCCCGCGTTGAACGCCTTCCAGTCGAGCCCGTCGGGGATCCAGGCGGCGGTGACCGTCTTTGAGGCGACGGCGTCATCGGCGAGGAGCGTGAAGCCCAGCGCCCGGAGCCCGGCGCGGGTCGCGGCAGCACAGGCAGCGTGGCGGGCGTACACGCCCTCGCCCTCGGCCGCCATGAGCCGGATGCCCTCGTCCACCTGGAACATCACGGCCACGGCCGGCGTCCAGGGGCTCTCGCCGTTGACCTGCGTGTCGCGGTGGCGCCGCAGGTCGAGGTAGAAGCGCGGCATCTTCGCCGTCTCGGCGGCGGCCCATGCGCGCGGCCCGACGGCGGCGAACGCCATGCCCGGCGCTGACATCCACGCCTTCTGGGAGCCGGTCACGACGAGATCGCAGCCCCAGGCGTCCATGGCGAACGGCACCGCGCCGAGTGCGGAAATCCCGTCGACGAGCGCCAGCGCCTCGGGGGCGGCCTCGCGCACGGCCGCGGCCAGCGCCGCGATGTTGCTCGTCACACCGGTCGAGGTCTCGTTGTGGGTCAGCAGGACCGCCTTGAGGTTCGGGATGGCGGCCGCCGCCAGGCGGACCGCCGCCGCCTCGGGGGCCGTGCCCCACTCGACGTCGAGGCGCGTCACCGCGGCGCCGTACACCTCGGCGATCTTGGCGAACCGGTCGCCGAACGCGCCCATGGTGACAGCGAGGACCGGGTCGCCGGGGGAGAGCGTGTTGACGATCGCCGCCTCGAGGCCGCCTGTGCCAGCACACGTCAGCAGGATCACGTCGTGCTCCGTCCCGAAGAACGGCTTCATCGACGCCTCGACGCGCTTGGTGAGCGCCTTGAACTCGTCACCACGGTGGTTGACCATCTGGCGCCCGCCGGCCTCGCGGACGGACGGGGGCAGGGCCGTGGGCCCGGGGATGCGCAGGTTGGGCTCGAAGCGGGTCATCGGTCGTGGTCTCCAGGGATCGCGGGGAAGTGGGCGGATGGTGCCCGAGATGCGCGGGGCCGTCCACCATGGTAGATATGACGTCATATGAAGACGGTCCGAACCACCATCCTGCTCGACGCCGACCTGCTCGACCGGCTCGACCGTCACGTGCAGCGCCAGCGGACGACCAAGACGTCGGTGATCGCCGCGGCGCTCGACACGTGGCTCGACTCGCACGAGGCCACGCCCGAGTTCCCGTTCCTGGGCATCGGGCGCAGCAGCCACGGGCGGCTCTCGCTCGACGGGCGGGCGATCATGCGGCGCGAGGCGGGCAAGCGGCAGGGGAACGGCTAGGTGGCCGTCCTGCTCGATCCCTCGGCCGTCCTGGCGGCTGCAGACGCCGCAGATCTCAACCACCGCGCTGCCGTCGCTTGGTTCGAGCGCGTGGACGAGCCGCTGCTGCTGGGCGCGCTGTCGCTCGCGGAGCTCGACGTCCTGCTCCAGCGTGAGCTGGGCGCGGCGGCCAGCCAGGCTGTGCTCGAGAGCGTGATTGCGGGGTCGATCCGGCTGGTGACGCCCACGCCCGAGGACCTGCGGCGGGCCGCGGAGCTGATGGGGGAGGCGGCCGAGCACCGCCCGCGCCTCGCGGACGCGCTCCTGGTTGCGACGGCCGAGCGGATGGGGATCCGACGGGTCGCGGCGTTCGACCGGCGGCCGCTCGCGGTGTTCCGGCCGCGACACCGCAAGAGCCTCGACTTCGAGCCGTAGGCCGGCGGTTCGCGGCGCCGAACCGGTCCGACGCGGCGACTCCACCAGATGTGCTCCCGGCGCACCTTCGGCGACCCAAGATGTCACTGGGCGCCCCAGCAAGGGCGATTCCGCAACCTTCGGTCCCCAACGGTGGCACCGGGCGCACATCTGGGCCGTGCCGACCGCGGGTCGCCACTTAAGGTGCGCCGGGAGCACATCTGCATCTCGCCCCGGAGAATCAAGAACGGGGCCGGCGAACCGGCCCCGTCCAGGTTGGGCGCGAGAGGGGTGGCGGCTCAGCCGTGCTTGATGACGACGGTGCCGGCCTGCAGGTCGTGGAAGCCCTGGCGCTTGGGGCTCTGGGAGATCGTGTACAGCAGGTACAGCTGGTACAGCCCGCCCAGCATGACGATCAGGATGCCGATGATCGGGATGGCGTAGCCGATCGCGATGGGGCCCCACAGGAACGCCCAGCGCCGGATCGCCTGGTTCTGGGTGAGGGTCGCGCCGTCAGTGGCGTTGACCGTCTCCAGGTTCAAGAACTTCTGCCCGAACGACGCGCGCATCTTCGTCCAGCCGTAGACGAAGTACACCGCCGTCACCGCAGCCCAGACCAGTCCGAAGAGCAGGCCGATGAGGAGTCCCATGCCGATGGCGATCGAGATCACGCCACCAATGATGGCAATGATCCAGAACAGGACACCAATGATCACGCCGTCGATGACAGCCGCGATGATGCGGTTGACGAGGTCCGCGTACACGATGCCCGGCGCGGGGCCCGGCTCCACGGCCGGCTGCTGGAAGTTCGGATTGAAGCCACCCTGCGGCGGCTGCGGGGCCTGCCAGTTGCCGCTGGGCGGAGGGGGGGTCGGCGCGCCCCCGGCCGGATCCGTCATATGAACCTCTCCCTCAATCGGCGCTAGGTGCGCCCGTCTCCGTGAAGGATACGACGCCGCGAGCGCGATGGGGAGCCCCGACGTTCGTCGTAGGCCAATGAGGACAGGTGGACTGCAGGCGACTGTCGCCGGTCTCGCCGGGCATGTCATCATGCGGACCGACGACACCCCAGCCCCGCACAGAGTCGAGGACCCGATGCGCATCCGAGCCGCGAAGTTGGAGGAGCTCGTGCCCAAGACGCGCGAGCGTGCGCTCAGCCCGCGCCAGCTGGCCGCCCTGGCGCGCGAGGATGAGATCCGCAAGGCGTTCGCCCGCCTCAAGACCGACGATGACGTGGTCGCGATCGAGCTCGAACCGGCCGACAAGGTGCCCACGATGCGCCTGGCCGTGAAGAAGGTCATCGCCAACCACCGCCCCGATGTCAACATGGCGATCCGCGGCCGGACGATCTATGTCACCACGGCCAAGATCCCCGGCTCCCGCGGCGGCCGTCCCCGCAAGGCGGGCTGAGCGCGGCACACCCCCGGGCCTTCGCGCGTCTACCTCGGGCCCATCGCCAGTCATCGGGAAGCGCCAAGGTGCCATCCATCGCCGCCCGCCGGTCCCTCGCCCTCCGCCTCGCCGCCGCGGCGCTAGTCGCGGTGGCTGTGACGGGCTGCCTGCCGTCCACGCTCGCCGGTCGCGGGCCCCAGCCAGAGACCCCGGCCCCCGCCACATCCGCACCCAGCCCGAGCCCGAGCGCCGCTGCCACCGAGGTGCCCACGCTCGCCCCGTCGTCGCCCGGGACCATCGTCACGCCGGCACCCGACCCGACGGCGACGCCGACGCCCAAGCCCGCCCGCGTCCCCGTGGACATCAACCTCGTCTCAAGTCCCGCCAAGCACTTCATCACCGAGATCCAGAAGACCTGGTGCGCGGCCTCGGGCACGCAGATGGTCCTCGCGCTCAACGCCAAAGTGGCCCTGACCCCCGCCGTCCAGGCGCAGATCGTCGCCAAGAGCGCGGCGTACTGGTCGTACGCGGACAGCCACAACAAGGGCTGGGGCCCGGCGATGATCGCCAAGGTGCTCACCGCGTACGGCGTGCCGGGCTACGTGGTGCGGACGTACAAGACGCGCGCCGCCGCCCTCCTCGATGCTGCGAAGGCCATCGAGAAGACCCGTCAGCCCGCGCTGCTGATGGTCTGGTGGGGCGCCCACACCTGGGTCGTGACCGGGTTCCGGGCGACCGCTGACCCGCTCAAGTTCGCCAACGCCACTGTCACGGGTGCCTACGTGCTCGACCCGTGGTACCCGCGGGTGTCGTCCATCTGGGGCCGGTCCGACCCGCCCGGGACGTTCCAGAACGCCAAGGAGATGGTGCGCAACTACATCCGCTGGACGCGCCCGGAGGGTCGCTACAGGGACCGCGACGGCCTGTTCGTGGCGGTGATCCCGACGCTGCCCAAGCCGTAGCCCCGGAGGTCAGCCCTCGGCGACCCCGCAGAACCGCTCGATCGTGTGTTCCACGATCTCAACCGCGGCGACCATCTCTGGCATCGAGACCCACTCGTCGGGAGCGTGGAAGTTGCCGCCGTCCACGCCGTAGCACAGCGTCGGGATGCCGGCCTCCGAGCACAGCCCCGAGTCGCCCCAGGCGTTGAGGCCCGCGGCCACGGGCTTGTGCCCGAGCACGGGCTCCGCGGAGGCGACGATCGCGTCGAACAGCGCGTCGTAGCCCTTGGGCATGAACGGCTCGCGGTCGATCTGGACGTTGACCTCGCCGCTGAAGTCGGGGTAGATCGCCTTGACCTCCGCGAAGATCGCCTCGATCTCGTGCACACGGTCGGAGAGGTGCTCGCCCGGCTGCGTGCCGATCTCGATGCCGAGCACGCACGAGTTCGGGTACGTCGCATAGTCCGTGCCGCCGCGGATGGTCCCGGTGTGGAACACCGTGCGGCCGCTCATCGACCCGCCGTCGGCCCCGCGCCCGAAGCCCGTGTCGTCGAGTTTCTTGAGGCGCGTGATGACCTCGGCCATGTGCACGATCGCGTCGATGCCCTTGTCCGGGTCGGAGCCGTGCGCCGCCCGGCCGTGGACGACCACGTCGATCCAGCCGAAGCCCTGGTGCTCCACGACGATGTCGTCGAGGCGCTCGGGCTCGAGCACCAGGATCGCGTCGGGCTTGTGGCGCTCGAGCATGTGGAACGTGCCGATCGACGAGCCCTCCTCGTCCACGGTCGTCGCAACGATGAGGTCGCCCTTGAGCGTCACGCCGCGCTCCACCAGCGAGCGCAGAGCGAGCATCCCGATGGCGCACGAGCTCTTGTCGTCGGCCACGCCCAGGCCCACCAGCGTGTCGCCCCGGCGCTCGGGGACCAGTGCCCGCTCGCGCCAGTTGCCGTAGCCCACGGTGTCCGCGTGCGAGTTGATGAGCAGCGTCGGCCCGCCACCGACCCCGGGAAGCTTGGCGAACAGGTTCGGGCGCCCGGGTGCCACCTCCTCGAACCAGATCTCCACACCCGGCAGGTCGGACATCCAGTCGGCGATGAACTGCTGGACCGCCCCCTCGCCAGCGCCGTCGGGGATCAGCCAGGGGGTGACGGACTCGATCCGGACGAGGTCGGAGAGCAGCTGTTCGATCTGGGCGTCGGTCGCGGGCACGATGGGCTCCTTGGTGAGGGACGAGGTGCGGTGGAGGTCTACGCGGGGTGGGCGGGCGTGCCGTTGGTGGCGACCCGCGCTGAGCCTGGGTCCGCCGGGGGCATCGCGGAGGTCAGGCCGGCCGACGGAGGGGGGATTCCGTCGGGCGGCCCGACCGCCGGGGGTGGGGT